>ERZ1673752.172-NODE-172-length-119012-cov-83.071656_pt1 | contig 119012 bp, 129 predicted proteins | sample MGYA00580195_ERZ1673752 | MGnify/ENA primary metagenome ERZ1673752 (study PRJEB41218, sample SAMN15661744) | gut metagenome | host: Homo sapiens | place: Canada: London | collected 2015-08-20/2019-03-30 | study: EMG produced TPA metagenomics assembly of... | reverse complement strand
CAGCAGCACCCGCAAAATGCGCAGCGCGTAGTCCGTCTCTTTGGTGATGATCATGTCCCGCATCCTCTTTTCGCTTGCTTGTACTGCCATCATATCAATCTTGATAAATTTTGTCAAGATAATTTTGAAATGATTATTGCAATAACACAGACCGCCCCAGCCCGGGTCAGCTTCGCTTTCCATTCAGCGAAAAGCCATGTTCCTTCCAATTATAGAAGGCCGAAAAAGCTGTGCCGTGGCAGTCCGCTGAAAGCAGAAAAGACTATGACTGAAAACCAGAAAGCGGAGAAATCGGTTGGGGCTCACAGGGGTCGCCCACCCAAGGCGGATGCGGCGATCCCTGACAAGCCTAAGCCGTCCAGCCGAAACAGGCAATAAAGTGCGTGCTTTTCATGTTATATTCGACACATTATGTTATGATGTGCAGTAAATGTTCCATCTTACCATCCCACTCTCTGCTGGAATCGGCGCACTCTTTCAGTTCAGTTTCAACTTCAGCATTTATCGGCAAGTTTTTCTTATAGCGGATGGTATGCTCAAGGCTTGCCCAGAAGTCCATAGCGATTGTACGGAGTTGTATCTCCACCGGTACATGGATCTCTTTTTCCGCAAAGAATACCGGCAACCGGATCGTCAGGTGCAGACTGCGGTAGCCGTTGGGCTTTGGGTTGGAAATGTAGTCCTTCTCTGTGACTATCTCAATATCAGACTGATCTTTTAAGCACTTTGCCAAAAAGAACACATCCTCCTCGAAAGAGCAGATCACACGCACACCGGCAACATCCATGATATTTGCCTGCATGGTCGGAAAATCCAGAGGAAGTCCGCGCTTCTGCATCTTATTCATAATGCTGGACGGCGACTTCAAGCGGCTTTTCATACTTTCTATCGGATTGCGGTCATGCTGCAATGAAAACTCTTCGTTCAGAATTTCCAACCTGCTTTCAAGTGCTTTCAGTGCGCAGCGGTATTGCAGCATGACTTCCTGATACCTGCGATTTTCGCTTAAAAGGCGCTGGCATTGCAGATCATCCAAGCCTTTATCTGCCGCAACCGTCAAACCAAATAGATTTTCACTCATAGCTTCTCCATTCCGCAGGGATAGGCGCTCCGCGCTGTCTGCTGCTCTTTTGTTACGACCTGATAAAAACTGTATCCGCCGGAGAGATGGGAACAAGAGAAACCGTACTGCGTCAAAAGCCGACAGGCCAGATAACTGCGAAGCCCTGTCTGGCAATTCACATAAACAGGCTTACCCCGGTCTAACTCGTCCAAATGCTCCCGAAGATCGTCCAAGGGAACGTTCCGAAAGCCGTCCAGATGGCCCCGCTGATACTCCCACGCCGTGCGGACGTCCAGCAGCGTCGCACTGCCATCGCAAGGCAAGTCCTCAACCTCATTCCAATGGAACTGCCGTACCTTCCCGCTCTCCAAATCCTCGATCATAAAACCGGCCATATTGACCGGGTCTTTGGCAGAGGAATAGGGCGGCGCATAGGAAAGGTCAAGCTCCGTCAGTTCCAAAGCTGTCATTTTTGCGTGAATGGCCGTTGCCAGTACATCAATGCGCTTGTCCACGCCCTCGCCGCCAACGATCTGCGCACCCAGCAGCCGCAGGCTTTCTTTTTCATACAGCACCTTCATTGCCATAGACTGTGCGCCGGGATAATAGGTAGCGTGGGATGCCGGGAACAATACGACTTTGTCGTAAGCGATCCCTGCTGCCTGCGCTGCCTTTTCATTGATTCCCGTAGAGGCCGCTGACAAGCCAAACAGCTTCAGAACAGACGAACCCTGAGAGCCGTGATAGCGGCTGCTTCCGCCGCAGATATTGTCAGCGGCAATGCGCCCCTGCTTGTTGGCAGGCCCCGCCAGAGAGATCAATGCTTTCTGCCCGGTCACGAAATGGGTAACCTCTACGGCATCGCCCACAGCGTAGATGTCCGGCACGGAGCTTTCCATCCGCTCGTTGACAGCGATGCTGCCACGAATACCAAGTTTGAGTCCGGCTTCTTTTGCCAAATGCGTATCCGGGGTAACACCGATGGCCAGCAGCACCATATCCGAATGCAGCGGCTCACTTTCCTCCAACAGGGTCAGCACGGAATCTCCGTCCTGTCGGAATCCGGTGACGGTTTCACCCAACCGCAGAGGCACGCCGTGTCTGCGCATTTCCGCATGGATAAAGCTCGCCATGTCCGCGTCCAGCGGGGCCAAAAGCTGCTTCGGACGTTGGACGATGGTGACGGAAACACCCATCTCCACAAGGTTCTCCGCCATTTCCAGACCGATAAAACCGCCGCCAGCCAAAACAGCAGTTTTCGGCTTCTGATTCTCTACAAAGCGCCGAATGCGGAGGGTGTCCTCCACGGTGCGCAGCGTGAAAACACGCTCGTTGCTGACGCCGGAAAGCGCAGGAACCGTCGGCTTTGCGCCGGGTGCGAGGAGCAGTTTGTCATAGGCTTCCGTATAGCTCTTCCCACTGTCCAGTGTGCGGACAATGACGGTTTTCTCTGCGGGATTGATCGCAGTTACTTCCTGCCGTACCCGTACATCAATGCGAAAGCGGTCCCAGAAGCTCTCCGGAGTTTGCAGCGTCAGCTCGTCCCGATCCACGATCACACCGCCCACATAATACGGCAGGCCGCAGTTGGCATAGGACACATAGCCGCTGCGCTCGATCATGATGATCTGCGCGTGTTCATCCAGACGGCGGATGCGGGCGGCGGCAGAAGCACCGCCCGCCACGCCGCCTACGATCACAACTTTCATCTTGCGCCCTCCACCATGGCGGCAATCTCCGACTTAGGCCGATAGCCCACCGATTTGGCAACGGCCTTTCCATCCTTGAATACCACCAGCATCGGGATGCTGGATACTTGAAAACGCATCGCCAGTTCCATCTGCTCGTCCACATTGACCTTGCCCACCTTGAGCGTGTCGCTTTTTTCTTCGGCAAGCTCATGCAGTATGGGAGAGAGCATTTTGCACGGTCCGCACCAGTCCGCATAGAAATCCAGCAAAACGGGTTTGTCGGAATGCAGCACCTCATTTTCGAAATTCGCAGCAGTAATTTTCAGTTCAGCCATGAGAAAGGCTCCTTTCGTTTGTATATTGTCAGTCTTTGTTTTTCAGCTTGCAAATACTCTGGGTCATAGTCCCCATGGGGCAGAAGGCGCACCATGTACGGGGCTTGTAGAGCACCATGACGATGAGGCCGATGAGCAGCGAGGTCAGCATCAAGCTATAAAAGCCGAAGCTGAACTGTGCCACCCAATCCGTCACCGTCCCGGCTGTGTAAGTCCAGCCCCACGGCACACGGAATGTCCAGAACAGCTTAATGGCCTCCCGCAGGGATGCAGCCCCTGCCGCCACCAGATAGGTCTGGAACACCATGTTGCCGAACATCGTCAGGAAAAAGATCAAAAAGCCGTAACGGAACCACTTGGAGGACATCCAGCTGGGCGTGGGCTTGCAGCGGGAGCATTTAAGGTCTGTCCCCAGCTTGCTGAACAGTTGTCCCCGTCCGCAGAGGTGGTTGCAAAAGAATTTGTTCCCGCCGAAGATGGCTAAGAACAGCGGTAGAAGAAAATCGATCATGCCCAGCCATGCAAACAGGATATTGAAAAAGCCCAGTGCAAAGTAGATGATGGCATATACCCACAGGTAATCGTACCAATGCTTTGCTTTCATGCGTCAGCCCTCACTTTCACCTCAATGCAGCCGACGGGACAGAGCTTTGCGCACTTGCCGCAGCCTACGCAGCGTTCGTCCTCCACGGCGGCGTAGCAGCCCCGGCGCACCTTGACAGCCCCCAGCGGACAGGTATTTTCACACACGCCGCAGGCGACGCACCGCGTTTTATCTACGGCAGCCAGTTTCTTTGACAGCATAGCGTTCCTCCCTTAATCCTGCAAGGATTTGTAATAGAGCATACAGTGGCAAAATCCCTCGAAGAGCGGATCTGCAATTTGATCCTTAAACTCCTGACACATACATTTGGTTGCCTCTGTGCGCTCTCTGCGGCAGGGACAGTATCCTCCGGTGCGCTTGAGTCCTTCCCGGATGGTATTGACAATCTCCTGATCGGGATTGAGCTTGATTTTCATGTTCGCCACCTCTTTCTTGATTGTGGCTTTATCATACCGCAGGACAAATCTTTTTTATGTGACGAGGTTACATTGATAAAAAAATCCGGTGCTTTTTGAGCACCGGATTTTGAGAAGGTGAATTACGCTTTCCACAGGCTGTGGAGGTTGCAGTAGGCGTAGACCGCCTCGACTTCATCGCCCTCGCAGAGAGCGAAGCAGACCTCCGGCTTTTCGCCGGGATGCAGCTCCTTACGCTGGTTGCCCTGCTTGGTGTGGAGGGACACCCACTCGATGTAGTGCTCCGGCAGCATGGGATGCTCCACGGAGCCGACCTTCACATGGACGATGCCGTTTTCCACCGTCCAGACGGGGACGTGCTTTTCCACGGCGGCGTCGGTGGTGCCGGGAACGATCTCGCTCATCGGCTCACCGCAACAGATGACGGGAACGCCCGTGTCCTTGACCTTGGCAATGATATTGCCGCAATGCTTGCAAATGTAAAACTTCTGCTCCATGATGATTCTCCTTTTCTTTCTTTAATAATTCTCCGCGTGAATTTCAAAGTAGCTCTGGGGATGGTTGCAGGCGGGGCAGACCTCCGGGGCCTTCTCGCCCACGACGATGTGACCGCAGTTGCGGCACTCCCATACCTTGACCTCACTCTTGGCAAAGACCTGCGCCGTCTCCACATTGTGCAGCAGGGCGCGGTATCGCTCCTCATGGTGCTTTTCAATGGCGGCGACCAGGCGGAAACGCTGGGCCAGCTCATGGAAACCTTCCTCGTCGGCGGTTTTGGCAAAGCCGTCGTACATATCCGTCCACTCGTAGTTCTCGCCCTCAGCGGCGGAGAGAAGGTTTTCGGCGGTGTCGCCGATGCCGTTCAGCTCTTTGAACCACAGCTTGGCGTGTTCCTTCTCATTATCAGCGGTTTTAAGGAACAGCGCCGCGATCTGCTCGTAGCCTTCCTTCTTGGCCTTGGATGCAAAATAGGTGTACTTGTTGCGTGCCTCGGACTCACCGGCAAAGGCAGCCATCAGGTTTTTTTCGGTTTGGGTACCTGCGTATTTTGTTTCTTTCATGGTCGATGCTCCTTTCAGTTTTTCTGTTTTCATTATATCGGAATTATGATTCCGTTCTGTAACAAAGTCACATTATTTTAAGCGGTTTAGGCTGTTCTTATTCCGCAGCGTAATCGCGCCTCGTCTTAGTTCCACAAGCCCGTCCTCTGAGAAGCTTTTGAGCATCCGTGCCACTGCCTCCCGCGCCGAACTGATGTGCTGGGCGATCTGCTCATGGGTCATGCGTATCGTGTCGGAGCCGGTACGCTCCGCTTCGGCAAGGAGAAATTCTGCCAGCCGCCGATCCAATCCCTTGAACATAATCTGCTGCATCGCCCACATCACATCAGAAAACCGTTTCGTTGCCAGTTCATAGAGAAAACAGCGGACATGGAGATTTTTCTCCTTGAGTGCAGCGATGACATTTGCAGGGATAATCAGAACGTCCGTATCCATTCCGGCAGTCATTTGCGTATCAAAGGTGATCTGACTGATCACACAGGAGGCAGAAAGCACGCATAGCTCACCCGGATACAGCCGGAACAATGTGACTTCTCGCCCTTCCTCGGAGAGAAGATAGGTGCGGATCTCGCCGGAAAGGACGAACAGCATTCCAAGACATTCGGTGTCGCTGCTGTGTACGAACGCACCCTTTTCATAATGACGGACAAAGGCGCTTCGGCGTAGCGTTTCCATTTCGTGTTCGGTCAAGGATGACCAGAACGGAAGCTGTGTCAGTGTGCGTTCCATATCAATGGCAGCTATGCTTGCCGCAGCCGTGGTCACCGCAGGTGTGCCCATCCTCGCCGTGCTCGTGGTCATGGTGATCACAGTGAACATTGGGGTCGTAGCCCAGATTTCCGCTGAGCAATGCGCTCACCGCTGCGTCAGCGTCCCCGCTGACACCGCCGTAGAGCTTGATGCCCGCCTCGGCCAGAGCCGCCTGCGCACCGCCGCCGATGCCTCCGCAAATCAAAGTGTCTACACCGTGCTGCATCAGGAAGCCTGCCAGTGCGCCGTGACCACTGCCGTTGGTGTCAACGACTTCCGCATGAGTGATTTTACCGTCCGCAGCTTCATAAAGTTTGAACTGTTCGGTATGGCCGAAATGCTGAAAGATTTGACCGTTTTCATAGGTAACTGCAATTTTCATAATGGAATCTCCTTTGCAATTTTCGTTGGATTTTTCTGTGTTAGCTCTCTGCATCCGGCAGCAGCGGCCGCAGTGGGCTGCCTCCTGTCCTCCGCAGATACGGTAGTTTCCCCCGGTGATGTGCAGCGGTTTCCCGTGGACAAGACACGCTGCGATCTTGCGCCGTGCGCTTTCGTAAATCTCCTGCACGGTAGAGCGGGAAATGTCCATTTGCGCGGCACATTGCTCGTGGGTTTGCTGCTCCAGGTCAACCAGCCGGATGACCTCGTACTCGTCCAGCGTCAGCAGGATCGGCTCGATATCCTCGCCCCCGTTGGGGCAGAAGGTATCAACTTGTGGTGCGCCACAAATCCGACGGCACCGTGGCGGTCTTGGCATGGATACACCCTCCTATGTTTCCGGTATATACCGATTATAACACTTTGGGTAGAAAAAAGCAATATTCTTTTCAAAAGCCACTGCAATTTCCGTCCTCATATAGATACGGACTGATATTCGGAGTCGAAAGCAACATGTAAGCTATCCTCAAGTTAGATACTTTACGAAAAGAAGCGACGCCTGAACGAGTGCCCGTGGCACTCTTTTTTTTGTTGCAATGCAATGCGGGTTAAAACATTTTTGATACGCTATAAACAAGCACAATTCGATATATGGCTTGAATTGCAGAGCAAAAAACATAATTTTCTGTATTATAGCATAAGCTCCTGTATGCTTTCAATGCAAGCGGCGTAAAATCGTGGGTTATTATTTTTCTTCGGTCATCACCTAAAATAATTATAAGATAGGTGGTGAATATCATATGGACACACAATTCGTGCGTGATCGAATTACTCAGCTGAGATTAAAAAAGGGTGTCTCTGAATATCAAATGAGTTATGATCTCAGGTATAGCAGAAGCTATGTTTATAACATATCCTCTGGCAAATCGTTGCCGCCTATGGCTGAGTTTCTTCAAATCTGTAACTATTTTGATATTACACCAAGCCAATTTTTCGATGAATCCGAAGAAAATCATGCGCTCCTGCAAACGGCCATTGAAGAATTGCGAAAGCTGAATGACGATGACTTAATGCTCATCATCGGCAATATTCGTCGGCTGACCCGTGAGTGACCATTCCCTGAAATAACACATTTGTAAGTACAGAGAAACCGCAAGGCATCGGTGTATAATCCATGCCTTGCGGGATTTTGCTTTATAGAGGTGATTTGCATTGAAGCCTGAGAGAAAAACAACTTGCAGTTCTAACTCTGGGTAATACGCCGGAATTGCATAGTATATCACCACAAAGTACACATCATTTGATTGCCATATACCATACTGATGAGTTCTACAAGGATAATCAAATGAGATGTAAACTAATAACATAGTAGGTGGTACCAATGTTCAATGCACAACAGCGGATTCGGCAGCTGATGGCCGAGCGTGGATGGACTATTTATCGATTAGCGCAGGAATCCGGATTGTCACAGACGACAATCAGTAACATCTTTAAGCGTAATAATCAGCCCTCGCTGCCAACTGTAAACGCAATTTGTGAAGCTTGTGGAATCAAGCTGGCTCAGTTCTTTACTGAGAATGAGCCAGTAAATGTTCCTAATGCCCAGAGTGAATTAAACAGCAGTGTTGCATCGCTTAGAGAGGATCAGCGCGAGGCACTTGCCGCATTCATCAAGACAATCGTATAGTACATAACCGCTCAGCTCTGCTGTGCGGCGCACAGCAGAGGCTGCCCGAGTTACGTTGGACAGTCTCTGCGCTTTTTTACCAATCAAAGGAGGCGTATTCATGAGCAAGGAAATTATGCAGGAAAGCACACAAATTGTTGAATGTAATGCGTTTCACCGCGGTATGAGTGTGCTGGAGGCCAACCTGCGGAACACAGAGGACTCAGAAAGCACCATCAGTGTGCTTCTAAAAGGTGCCGCAGAGTTTTACGGCGCATCCAGAGCATCTGTCGTAGAAGCAGACTGGGAGCTCGGAATTGGCGTCATCACATATGAGTGGTGCAGCGACGGGATCCCGGCACAGCGAGATATGCTCCAGTGCCTGCCCATGGAGAAATTCCCGAGATGGAAGAAAGCCCTGAAGGCCAACAAGCCGTTGATGATCTCAGACCTGGACGGATTGGCAAAAAGCTACCCGGATGAAGCCGCTTTCTTCCGGGAATACGGCGTAACGACACTGCTGGCGGCACCATTCTCCAAGAGAATTAATCAGGGATTCATCGCTGTAGACGATCCGACTCGCTACACAGATGACCCAGTCTTTCTGTTTATCGCTTCCTATGCAGTGGTGCTGGAGCTCAACGAAATCAAACAACAGCAATCAATTCGGGCAGCTACAAAAGCCTCCAAATATAATCCGGAGGATGTCCATATCAATTTCTTTGGAGGTATGGAGATCATCAGCCCCAAGGGAACACTGACTGGAGAGGATATCAAAGCGGACCAGTGCTACCTGCTCCTGGCGTATCTCATTCTGAATCACAAAAAGAAATTTTCTATCGATACGCTGGCAGAAATTATCTGCCCATATGATGAACTCGATTCGCCATACAAAGTCGTCAACAATATTGTTTATCGCCTGCGGCGTACTCTTTCCGTCATCGGGCTCGACAAGCTGGTCATCGGGAAGAATGGTACATTCCAGATCAATCCCAACTTCAATATCCATACGGATTTCGACCGCTTTGAGGATGCCTGCATTCAGTTGAAAACAGAAGAAAACCCGGATATGCGGCATTTCTGAAACAGGTCAAGGCAGAGAAAAACACGGCGATGTTACCGTGCTTTTCTCTGCTTTGAGCGTTGAATCAGGCGCTGTGCGCCGGAAAGGAGAAACTATGAATATCCGAAAGGCTGTGGACTACAGCACAATGTTTGCCACACTGGAATCTGTCATGAAAGCAGATCTGCCGCAGATGGAGCTGTACTGCGAAATCGGCAAGGCCGTCTGTGCCCACTCGGAAAAGGGTGCAGCGGTAGCTGCTGCGGAGTTCATAAAAGAACAATACCCGGATATGACCGGCTTCTCTCCGCGCAATGTGCGCCGGATGCGGGATTTCTGGCAGTTGTACAGCGGCACGCCGGAACTGCTTGGCGAAGCGCTTCACTTGAATTGGACACAGAACATTGTGATCATGGAGGCAGAGCTGCCCGCAGAGGAGCGCCGCTGGTACATCCGGCAGGCTACAGCACGGAATCTATCCAAGGCGGAGCTTCTGCGAATGATCGAGGATTCTGCGTATCTGGAAAGTGTTCTCGACGAAAAGGTCGATGTGTGGTATAATGAGGGCAACGATGAGATTTCGGAGAGAACGCAGTATGAAGAGGATCCTGTTTATCTGTCATGGCAATATCCTAAGAAGCCCCGAAAAAGCCTATTATATCAATGGTTTTCATCGCTCGAATGGCGCTTACTACACCACAATTACACCATTTGCGAAAGAGCTTTGATGTGACACTTTTTATAGAATCAAAATAAAAAGGGCAGGGTATTCTCTTTGCTGAGACATACTCTGCCCATATTTGTTTTATATAGCAGGTCGAACTCCTTGCAGGAAAGTGATGTGATAATAGCTGTCGGTTAAGTTTGTAAAATTCCAATTCTGTTCTGCAAAGTCTTTCATACCTCTATGACAAGTTTCATCCCACGCATAGACCTCAACATTCCAGCCAACATTGTGGAGCTTCTTCAAATCTGCAAAGAAGCCTTCATCTTTGTATATTCCTGCGCCATCACCTGACAGAAGTGCAATAGTACCCTTTTCAGAAAGGTAGCCGAGCCGCAGAAGGTGATTTTGAAGCAAATAATCAGTAGTGTTGTTCTCACCTCCAGCAGTTGAACGCGGAATTGTTTCGGGTTTTATCCCAACACTGCGAAGATATGCCCAAATACTATCCGATTCCGGTGGCGTGCTACCAACAAAGTATACTTGCCCAATTTCGCGATTCCCAACAACAAGGTTAAGCAAGTTTAAAAAATGAGTTCGATATAACTCTTTTTGCTGTCCAGGTTCTTTAATTGGAAACACTTGATTAAGACCGCCATAATGAATATTTGAGTTATCCCAGATAATGTACACTTTCGCCATAATTATTTTGCCTCCTCCTTAATTTAGTATGCTGTGATTCAACCTATTGAAATTATATCACAAGTTTTTGGAAATGTCTCTATCTGTTGGAATAAACTAAAGTTGCACAGTCATAGTGACTATTTACGTTTCCGTTTACCTTTCCCGTGCGGTAACTGCGCTCTTGCTTTTCCACGCTGACTGATAGGATTTTTCATATACTTGGACTTCTTGAGAATACCAATCAGCGAAACAAACTCTCCCTTCGTGAGCGCGTCGTAGTCGAGTCCGATTGTCGCAAGGTACGCGCGGATTTTCTTTTCCTCGACGCTCCCCTCAAAGTTCATCGCATCCTGCAACTGACCCTGTACGGTTGCGACAAGGGATGTTTCATCTGCCGTCATGGTATCAGGGCGGTGTTCACTCCGTATATCACGGAGAATATCTTTCAAATCGCTCGCAATCAGGCTTCCGAAATACTCGTCCTCTCTGATCTGCGCGACTTCCAGTGTCCGCAGGTGCAGATCGTTCGCATCGCCGCCGTTTTTCATTAACGCCATTTGCCGGACTGCTTCGAGAACGGCGTTCATGTCGTTGACCCGCATATCCGCGATCCGGTCAACGTAAATCTCAGCATCCAGCATGAAACGCTGGAAATCCTTGTGGCAGATCAGTTCCGACAGCAGTCGGTGATTGAACTTGCCCGTTCTCAATACTTCGATTGCATCATCACCCAAATGCAGAGCGTCCAGCTCTGTGTTTGGGTGATTTTTTTGTTCTGTCAGCCCCAGCAGGTAATCGGTGGACACGCCGTAGAACTTTGCCAGCTCCACCATGCTGAACGGACTGATGTCTTTGAAATCGTCGGCTTCGTATTTTCCCAGCGCAGATTTTGAAATTCCTGTTTCCACAGATAGCTGTTCCAGCGTCAGACCGCGCTCTACGCGCAGGTCTTTCAGCCGTTCCTGAATGGTGAGTTTTGGCTGCATGGCGGGGTCCTCCCTTCAAATTTCTGCCCTTTTCCGGTCTTGTCCATGAGCGTGGAAATCTGCGTTTTTCAGCGCGTTTTCCGACCTCTTGGATATACGGGAGAGGGCTATATTTTTCGCTAAAATGGTCTTGAAATCGCACCTGAACCTTGAAAATTGCATGACCGTCCGAACGGGATATGTCCCCCAGCGAAGTAACCGCCATGACCGCGTCACAGGGCTCCCACAAAAGCGAAGGCTTTTGTGGGAAGAGGAGGAGCAGCGAAATGAACGAGCTTTCGTGTTTTACACGGAAGCGAGCGATATGCAGCTTGTGACGACGAAGCGTACCAACGGGGACGAAACGCCGGGAGCGATCCTCCGGGCAGGAACGACGTTCGGAAAGAGCGGCAAAATCGAAAGTCAAAATCAAAGCAAGTGAAAACGGCGAAATAGTTTTCTGCTCTGTGCGGTTATCTGCACGGAATAGAGCGCTATTCAGCAGTGAATGACGCTTGTCGTTCAACATGATATTTCGCCGTTTCACGCAAAGACACATCAAACGGCAAAAGCGGAAGGTGCCGCCTGTGACCAACGCATCATCGGCGGTATTTCCAGTGAAAAGCCGTACATCAAAAATCAGCGCCCTATGGCAAACGGGTGTCACGATTTGACAAACCCATTTTACCATAGAGCGCACCGGAAAAACAGGAGGAACATTTGAATATGAGAAAATCTGAAACCTATCGCAATGAGATCAAGTCCTATATTGTCCGCACCGGCATGACCATGACCGAGGTGGTGGACTACCTCTCCGATGAATACGGTTGGAGCCGCAGCGTTCCCAATCTCTCCGGCAAGCTCAAGCGCGGCTCGCTTCGCTACGGCGAGGCGGTGGAGCTTGCAGACGCGCTGGGGTACGACATTGTATGGAAAAAGCGGTGAGACACATTCCCAAAAGCAACATAGTAATAAAAATAATTAAGTACTATATTGACAAAATCGTCTTCTAATTGTATCATGTAAGCGAAGAGGTGATTTACATGAATCGGCTTATTTCAAAATGCCCCGCCTGTCATGGGACACTGCGAGTTAGCACGCTACAATGCCCTGATTGTGGCATGGAGCTAAGAAACACGTTCGACCTTAGCCCTTTTGATCGGCTCGACAAGGAGCAATTCGAGTTCTTGAGTACTTTTTTGAAAGACAGAGGAAACATGAAGGAGGTACAGTCTGATATGCAAATATCTTATCCAACTGTAAAAAAGAAACTGGATGAATTGCTTGCCGCCTTAAATCTTGGCGGTGGAACGGAGAAGGTAATGCCAAAGGAAATTGATGTAAGCCGCATGGATGTGGACTATACAAGCACACTCGCGTCCGAAATCATCAAAGCAAAGCTGAAAGCGCACGGTGGTCACATCACCGTATACACAGCCAGAGGTCTTCCTTGTGAGATCTACGCAGAGTCAGACGGAACAACTTTTACAAGTGATAAGTTGCCTGTTAAGCCAGCCTACGACTATAAGGTGTTTGACGATATTGTAGAACTCCTTATAAAACAAGGCGGCAGAGCAAAGAAAGGCAATGGAAGAAACTATAAACTCGGTGAACCTGGCTGTGAGGAAAATACCGTTGTCGGTACAATAGCGCTTCACCGCGGTCGAACAATCGGAGAATCGGTTTTTGATCCCGTGTTTGTAATGGCTGCAATTTTAGAGTGGGCGGGGATTGCTAAGAATGGACGTGGCGAGTTAATTCTAACTGAGGAGCATAACGATTTATGATACAATTCTTACTCATTGCTTTTGTTAGTTTCTGGTACAACCTCTTATTTAAGAACAAGTACTAAATCATACTGTGCCTATTGGGAGGACGCGAAAATGGCGCGAAGGATTTGCTGCCCGATTATTTTTTTGCAGAAGCACAAACATTGTTCCAGTGTCAACCAAAACAAAATCTTCCGTTGGAAGAGCTGTTGTCGGTGGAACTGTGGGGGGTTTGTTTAACCCTCTTGGCACGATAATCGGTGCAGCCAGCGGAATAAACGGAAAAAGGGGAAAGACTAAATTTCTATGCCAGGATTGCGGAAAAGTTTTTGAGCGAAAAATATAAAATGGGGGCGGTTATCACATGGAGGTATTGACAAGAACATTTGAAGAAGAACTGCGTGAAAAAATGATACAAGCAAAGAAAGAGTGTAAATATAACCCTACACGGTTCAACCAGATGTTAGCGCAATACGGAGGTGTCGAAACCGCACGGCGGCTGATTGCAAGTGCGCAAAAAACGAGAAATTTATCAGAAGGGCTATCTACACTGTGGTCTTGTGGGCGCTTGGACTTATCAATGGAAGAATCGGTATGCAAGCCGGAGTACGCGGCACTTTTTTCTGAAACAGAAATCATGTATTGCAAGAACATTCTTAGAGAATTGGGATGCTAAATAATCCCTTGGTAACAAGGGCGCACTTCTATACTCCCCTGACGGGAGTATGTGCGCTCTACGAGGCAGACAGCTCGGACAGGCAAATGTCCGGGCTGTTTTGCGTCACTCCGTTCCGCACAAGGGGCTGCACCCCTTGCAACGCTTGCGCGTCTATCCCAGCGCGCTTTGCGGCGGAAACAGTCTGCTGGTGCAGACCATTTCCGCCGCAAAGTCTGAAAATCCCATACCATGAGTCAGACCGTCTACCGAAAATGTAGGCGGTCTTTTTCTATCCATCTGCCTTATCAAATCGAAGGAGGTTAGCCATGCCAAAACAGGAAACCCTTGCTGAGCTGAATGCCGAGAAAGAGAAAATCGAACGCCAGCTTGTACAGGAACAGCATATAATCCAGCGGCTTGAAAACCGCGCCGCCTACTATGCAAAGGGAGAACGGCGCAAGCGGGCGCACCGGCTTATCACCCGTGGTGCAGCCATCGAGAGCGTCGCACCGCAGACAAAAGATTTGAGCGAAACTGCGTTTTATGCTTTTGTGGAACAGGTCTTTGCTCTGCCAGACGCGCAAAGGCTTCTCATGGAAGCTGTCAGCCGCCATGCAGGAGGTGATTGAATATCGCACTCTTTCATTTTCATGTGACGCAGATCAAGCGCAGCGCGGGGCAATCTGCCGTGGCTGCTGCCGCCTACCGTGCCGGGGAAAAGCTGCACAGCGAATACTACGGCGAGATCAGCGACTACACCCGAAAAGGCGGCGTGATCTGCTCTGAAATTCTGCTCCCGTCACACGCCCCGCCAGAATACGCAGACCGCGAAACGCTCTGGAACGCCGTGGAAAAAGCCGAGCGCGGCAAGAAAGCCCAGCTTGCATACAGCTTTGACATTGCCTTGCAGAATGAGTTTTCCATGCAGGAGAACATCGATCTTGCAAGGCAATTCTTATTGGACAATTTCGTGAACCGGGGCATGGTGGCGGACTTCGCCGTGCATCAGCCAGACAAGGAGGACGGCGGCATTTCCAACCCGCACTTTCATGTCATGTGTCCCATTCGCCCTTTGGACGAACACGGCAGATGGGGCAACAAGCAGCGGCGGGAATATGTGCTGGATGAGCATGGTGAGCGCATCCGAGATGAGGCTGGCAACTATGTGTTCAACGCTGTGCCGACCACCGATTGGGGCAGTCCTGAAACCTTGGAGCATTGGCGGCAAGCGTGGGCTGATCTGTGCAATCAGAAGTTTGCGGAGAAAAGTTTGGATTGCCAGATCGACCACCGCAGCTATGAGCGGCAAGGCATTGAACAGATTCCTACCGTCCACGAGGGACCGTCTGTCCGCGCAATGGAAGCGAAGGGCATCCGCACCGACAAGGGCGACTTCAACCGCTGGGCTCGCAAAACCAATGCACTGCTGCGGGAGGCAAAAGAGAAGATCACCGCGCTGATCGGCTGGCTGAAAGATGTAAAAGCTGAGCTTGACAAACCACAGCCGCCCACGCTGAACGATTTGCTGTCGCTGCACTGTGCCAATCGCAACAAAGGCGCGTACAGCAACAAGGCGAAGAACGCCAACTTGCAGCGTTACGCCGAGGCGTTCAGCTTTCTGCAATCTAAAAAACTTTACACCGTGGACGATTTGGATAATGCACTTCACGCTATGCAGGACAAGATCGACATGCTGAAAAAATCTGCTTCTACGAAGCAATCCCGCATCAAGGAAGTGAATGAGCTGCTGCGCATGGTGGACTACTACAAATCCGGCAAGCCCGCTGCGGACAAGCTGAAATCCATCCGATTTGAGAAATCCCGGCAGAAATACAAATCCGAACACGACGATGAACTGCGGACGTTCTACATGGCAGAGCGCAAATTAAAGTCGTATTTCAAGGACGGCAAGCTGCCCATCACCGCATGGCGCAGAGAACGGGAGCAGTTGGAGCAGGAATACAAAGACATTCAGACGGAGCTTTCGCCGCTCCATGCCGACGCGAAAAAGCTCTGGGCGATTCATTACAACATCTATGAGGTACAGCATGAGCAGGAGCGACAGAACGCCGCGGCGCAACAGAAAAAGCGGGAAATCGAACATTAAGGAGGACATTGCCTATTGAGTATCTTTGAAGCCGTCAAGCAGTCTGTGACCACCCGGCAGGCTGCGGAGCGATACGGCATCCGGGTGGAACGAAACGGAATGTGCCGCTGCCCGTTCCATGATGACAGTACGCCCAGCATGAAGCTGGATCGCCGGTATTACTGCTTTGGCTGCGGGGCTACCGGGGACGTGATCGACTTCGTTTCCCGGCTTCGCGGGATCGGAAGCAAGGAAGCCGCAATTCTGCTGGCACAGTATTTTGCTATTCCGTATGAGGATGGCACGGGCAAAATGAGCAAGCCGCGACAACAAAATACCGACGAACAGAATTATCAGCACATGGAACGCTACTGCTTCCGTGTGCTGTTGGACTATTACCGGCTGTTATGCCGTTGGAAGGAGGATTATGCCCCGCAGACGCCAGAGGACGGTTATCATCCGTGCTTTGTGGAAGCGCTGCAGAAAATTTCGTTGGTTGAATATCTGCTGGACGAGCTGCTGTGCAGCGATATACAGGCGCGGGCATCCGTTGTGATCGAATATGGAGAGGAAGTGAGAAACATTGAGCAGCGAATGGCAGAGCTTGCCGCCGCAGACGAAGCAGCAGCTCAAAATGCAGATGAGCAGCATGAGATCAGCGACGAGCGTTGAAGAGGTCAAGGCTCTGCTGGACAGCACAGAAAAGGGCGGCGTCCGCAACAGCATCAAGAACTGCCTGACGGTGTTTCAGCACGATCCGCTGCTCTCCGGCGCGATCGCCTACAATCTGCTGACCGACCGCACCGATATTGTGAAGCCCATCGGTTATGAGCGAAGCCCCAGCAGCTCCATGACCGACACGGATATGAAGTACATCCGGCTATATCTGGAAGAGAATTATGACCTGACAAGCGAGAAGAAAATCATGGATGCTGCCGATCTCGCCGCTCATCAGAACAGCTACCATCCTGTCCGGGACTATCTGAGCAGCCTCACATGGGATGGCACGGAGCGTATTCGCTATTGTCTTCATCATTTCCTCGGAGCGGAAGCGGATGAGTACACCTTTCAAGCGCTGCGGCTGTTCCTGCTTGGCGCGATCCATCGGGCATTTCGTCCGGGCTGCAAATTCGAGGTCATGCTCTGTCTGGTAGGAGGTCAGGGCGCGGGAAAGTCCACCTTTTTCCGCCTGCTGGCAGGCAAGGACGAGTGGTTTTCTGACGATCTGCGGAAGCTGGACGATGAAAACGTGTACCGCAAGCTGCAAGGTCACTGGATCATTGAGATGTCCGAGATGATTGCCACCGCCAGTGCCAAGAGTATTGAGGAAATCAAGTCGTTTCTGAGCCGCCAGAAGGAGGTCTACAAAATCCCGTATGAAACCCACCCGGCAGATCGATTGCGGCAATGTGTGTTCGGCGGCACGTCAAACGCAATGGACTTTCTGCCCCTCGACCGCTCCGGCAATCGTCGCTTTCTGCCGGTACAGGTCTGCCCAGAGCAGGCAGAGGTTCACATTTTGGAGGACGAAGCCGCATCCAGAACCTATTTGCAGCAGGTGTGGGCGGAGGCAATGACCATCTACCGGGCAGGTGGTTGGAAGCTGACGTTCAGCCCGGAAATGGTGCGCTATCTTAAGGAGCATCAGAAGGACTTCATGCCGGAGGACACGAAAGCTGGTATGATTCAGGCGTTTCTGGACAGCTATACGGGAAACACCGTCTGCTCTAAGCAGCTTTACAAGGAGGCGCTAAATCACGCCTTTGACGAGCCGAAGCAATGGGAGATCCGCGAGATCAACGAGATTATGAACCAGTGCGTGACCGGCTGGACGTATTTCTCCAATCCCCGCAGCTTTGCCGGATACGGCAGGCAAAAGGGCTGGGAGCGCGAAAGAGATGCAACCGACAGCGGCAACCATGCCGCAGAAATCCCGGACGGCTTTGTGGAGATCACGGAGCAAATCGGGATGCCGTTCTGAAAAGAGCGGCTTGTTGTAAAGCATGTTGTTACCCTGTTGCCGGGCTGGTTGCCGGGAGAAATCCTTGTCCTGTCAGGTTTTTCTACCTTTGACAACCAAAACAACAGAAAAATAGAAGAAAAAGAAAATCGTAAATCAACCGTCAGACCGGGTATGTTTCGAGGTTTTTTGGAAGTCCGTTGCCGGACTTCGTTGCCGCCTCGCCCTGTCTGGCTATTTTTATAAGGAGGGTAAACTGCCTATGAAGGAAATCCCGATTTGGGAAAAGAGCAATCTGAGCTTGGAGGAGGCTGCGGCTTACTCCGGCATTGGTATCAACAAACTGCGCGAGATTACCAACGAGGACCGGTGCAAATTCGTCCTCTGGGTGGGAAACAAGCGCTTGATTAAACGCCGCCTGTTCGATCAGTTCATCGAGCAGGCGTATTCTATTTGAAATTTGTGGTGTAAAACGGAGCCTTGATATGATACAATAAGTGTGTCATATCAGGGCTCTTTCCATCACGGAAAGGAGTTTGACAATGTCCGAAAAGAGGAAGGACAACAAGGGACGTATCCTGCGGACAGGAGAGAGCCAGAGAAAAGACCTGATTTATCAATATCGGTATACAGACATTCGCGGCAAGCGGCAGACGGTGTATTCCTCCGATCTGAAAGAACTGCGGGAAAAAGAAAAGGAAATCCAGAAGCAGCTTGATGATGGCATTGATTATGCCGCAGGCAAAATTACCGTCATTCAACTGCTGGAACGCTATATCAGCATCAAGCAGGGCGTACGTTACAATACCAAAGTCGGCTATAACTTCGTGCTGAATCTGGTGAAGAAGGAAGATTTCGGTTATCGTTCCATCCGGGACATCAAGGTTTCGGACGCGCAGAAATGGATCATGAAGCTGCACGAGGACGGAAAGGGATACAGCACCCTCACCAGCGTTCGGGGCGTTGTCAAACCGGCTTTCCAGATGGCGTACAATGAGGATGTAATCCGTCGGAATCCCTTTGACTTCAAATTGGTCGATGTGGTTTCCAATGATTCACAGAAGCGCATTGCCATGACAGAGGAACAGCAGACGCTTTGGATGGATTTCATCCGGGAGGACAAGACCTACTGCAAGTATTACGACGAGTTTGTGGTGCTGCTGGGAACTGGGATGCGTGTCAGCGAGTTTTGCGGGTTGACAAAGGCTGATCTGGACTTTACCGGGCGGAAAATCCGGGTGGATCATCAGCTTGTCCGGGAGCGCGGTGGCAAGTATTATGTGGAGAAAACCAAAACCGAGTGCGGCTGCCGCTACATTCCTATGACGGACGAGGTTTACCGGAGCCTGCAAAATATTCTCTCCCGCCGCAAGCGCGTGAAAACGGAAACGATCATCGACGGGTACAGCGGTTTTCTTCTGCTGGACAAGAACGACAGTCCGAAGGTTGCCCTGCACATCGAGAATGAAATGCGCTGGGCAATGAAGAAGTATCAAAAGCTGCACCCGGACAAGCCTCTGCCGCACATCACGCCTCATGTGTTCCGGCACACCTTCTGCACGAACATGGCGAACGCTGGTATAGACATCAAGACCTTGCAGTATGTCATGGGGCATTCCGATGTGGGCGTCACGCTGAATGTTTACACACACGCGAGCTATGACCGCGCAGCCGAGCAGATGGCAAAGATCATTGATTTTAGAGGGTTTGCCGCACCGGAGCCGCAGAGAAAATCAGGTTGAAGCAATCGCAGCCACTACACCAATTACTACACCATTTGCCCGAAAATCTGCGTAGAGTTACGGGAATATGCGTAGGTTTCCGGCATGACAGCAAAAATGAAAGAAGCGACAAAAGCCTTGAAATATCATGACTTGGAGGCTTTTGAAGGGATATAGAAGCAATGGCAAAAATCTTATTCGTTTGCCATGGCAATATCTGCCGCAGCCCCATGGCCGAGTTCGTGATGAAGGACTTGGTAAAAAAGGCGGGACTGGCATCGCAATTTCATATCGAATCAGCGGCTACCAGTCGGGAGGAGATCGGCAACCCAGTCTATCCTCCGGCACGGCGCAAGCTGGCCGAGCATGGGATCTCCTGCGAAGGCCATGCTGCACGGCAGTTGACAAATCGGGATTACGACGAATACGATCTCCTGATCGGCATGGACCAGGCCAACCTCCGGGATATGTACCGCATCTGCGGCGGTGACTATGCCGAAAAGATGTCCCTCCTGATGGACCACACCGCTCGTCCCGGCAATGTGGCAGACCCATGGTACACCGAGGACTTCGAGGCGACCTGGCAGGATGTGCTGGATGGCTGCCAAGGACTTTTGAAAGAATTCATGACAGAACGAGGTGATTCAAATGGCACAAAACGATAATATCCAACTGTTCGAAAACAAGCGTATTCGAACCGCATGGGATGAGGAAAAGGAAGAATGGTACTTTTCCGTCGTTGATGTGGTAGCTGTGCTGACTGATCAGCCAGATTATCAGGCAGCTCGTAACTACTGGAAGGTAACGAAGAAACGCCTGAAGGATGAGGGAAATGAAACGGTTACAGCTTGTAACCAGTTGAAAATGACCGCTTCGGATGGCAAAAAACGATTGACTGATGTAGCCGATACCGAGCAGCTTCTCCGAATCATCCAGTCTATTCCTTCCCCGAAGGCAGAACCGTTCAAGTTGTGGCTGGCTCAGGTCGGTCGAGAGCGTATCGAGGAGACCATCGACCCGGAGCTGACCATTGACCGCGCTCTGGAAACCTATCTCAAGAAGGGTTACAGCCGTGAGTGGATCAATCAGCGGCTGCAGGCCATCCAGGTCCGTAAAGAACTGACGGATGAATGGGATGCCCGCGGTGTGCAGAAAGGCGTAGAGTACGCCATCCTCACGGACGAGATTTCCCGAGCCTGGTCTGGCATGTCCACCCGGCAGTACAAAAATCTGAAGGGCTTGAAAAAGGAAAACCTTCGTGATAACATGACTACGCTGGAACTGGTACTGAATATGCTGGCGGAGGCCACTACCACTCAGTTTTCAAGAGATCGCAAACCAACGACCTTCCAAGAGAATTTGGCAGTTGCCAAGGCGGGCGGTCAGGTGGCTGGACGAACCAGAAAAGACATTGAGTCCCAGTCAGACACGCCAGTCATTACTGCTAAGAGTGCCGCACAGCTTAATCAGGTAGTGACAGATCTGCTGGAAGGAGCAGTCTCTGACACAACTGAAGAATCAAAAGACAAGTGAGTTCTGTGCATCAAGTTTTTCTTGCTGTCATACGACGTTTTTTAAAAGCAAATTTCAAAAATCTATAGTGTTGAGTTATGACACGAAGAAGTCCTGAAACCGTAAGGTTTCGGGACTTCTTTTTTTGCTTTCGCGGGGGACCTTACCCGGCGGGTTTCTAACACTTTTCTAACACGTGATTCTTGTTTAAAAAAATGGAATCAGGGATCCCGTGCGCTGCGCCAACGCACAGCGTGCGAAAACACGCTGTGCCGACTCATGCAAAACCGGCCGCCCCATGGCGCAAAAAAATCGGACACCAACCTGATACCCATCGTATCAAAATTGGTGTCCGATTTGGTGCGCGAGGCGGGACTTGAACCCGCACGCCCGTAATGAGCACTAGAACCTGAATCTAGCGAGTCTGCCAATTCCACCACTCGCGCGCATGGATGAAGTTTTTTTGGGGGAAAAGAAGTGGTGCGCGAGGCGGGACTTGAACCCGCACGCCCGTAATGAGCACTAGAACCTGAATCTAGCGAGTCTGCCAATTCCACCACTCGCGCATATCCGAAGTTCTTTTCCCACAGACGAAAGAGGAAAGTGGTGCGAGTGATGGGACTTGAACCCACACGTCCAGTCGAACACAAGCACCTCAAGCTTGCCTGTCTGCCTATTCCAGCACACTCGCAAATCAGCCTCAAATCGAATGCTTGTTTATTATAGCATGACTGCCAGAAATGTCAAGCATTAATTTACAAAATATCTGTTTTTTTTCGACAGGCTGCGCTGCCCCTTACCGGGCCGGGGTGCACAGGGTCACCTGCCGCCCGGCCACCTCCACCAGGCGCTCGTCCTTCATCTTCTTCAACTCCCGCATCATGGCGCTGCGGTCGGCGGAGATATAGTCCGCCAGGGCGCTGAGGGAGAAGGGCAGCTGGAAGCTGGGCTTCTGCCGCTGTCCGGCCAGCAGGCCGAAATAGCACAGCAGCTTCTCCCGGATGCTGCGGCGGCTGAGGACCTCCACCCGCTCGGACAGGGCGGCGGCCTTTTCGGTCATGATGTGGAACATATTCTCCACCAGGCGGCTGTGATGGGCGCAGGCCTTTTCGCAGCGGCGGGTCATGTGCTCGTCCTGCATGAACCACACCCGGCACGGCTCCTCGGCGATTACGGTGATGCTGTCTCCGGCCACGTTCTCGAACATCAGCATCTCCCCGAACACGCCGCCGCTTTCCAGGTGCTCCAGAATGGTGCGGCCCCCCTGGTGGTCGATGCGCTGGATCACGGCGCTGCCCCGGGCGATCAGGCCCAGATACTTCCGCCCCTCGGCGAAGTCATACACGGTCTCTCCGGCCCGGAAGCGCTCCTCCCGCACCCCGAAGCACACCCGCATCTGCTCCTGCTCCTCCAGGGTGATCCCCTCAAGAATCGGCGTTCTGACAGCTTCCATAGCGCAGCCTCTTTCCTTCCGCCATCAGGCGGTCTCTTTTCTTTCCGATGACGACGTACACGATGATATCACCCAAAGCCCCCACAAACAGGCCCGCCAGAACGTCAATAAAGGCGTGCTGCTTGACAAGCAGGGTAGAGGCGATGATGACCGCGCCCAGGACCATGGACCCGGCCCGCCAGCCCCACTTCCGCAGGCCCGGCGTGTGCCACACGGCGGACACCGCCGCGATGACCCCCAGCACATGGACGCTGGGGAACACGTTGGTGTTGGTGTCCAGGGCATAGGTGTTCTGCAGCAGCCAGGCGGCGATGTTGTGGTGCTCCATTACCGCCGGGCGCAGGTCCTGGCCGTTGGGCACCAGGGCACAGAACACCGTGGCAGTGGTGAAGGTGATCATAATGGTCCACATATACCGCCGGAAGCCCTCGCCGTCCTTGACGATCAGGTACAGGCCGATGGCCACCAGCAGGAAGGCCCAGGCGTCATAGGGGAAAATGAACCACTCGCAGAAGGGAATATAGTCGTCGATGGCCGTCTGGGTGGCCCAGTAGTTGTCGGTGATGAGATGCTCGATGATGAAAAACATGGTCAGGTACACCGGCAGATACAGCCCCCACCACATATGCGGGTGTTCCTTGATGAATTTCTTAACGGTTTCCATGGTATTCCTCCGAAAGTGATAGTGCAATAGATGATACCATAATGCGCGGAAAAAGAAAAGGGGAAAGTGATATATGTCACAGTTTTTTTACAATTGGAAACGGTTGCGGCGGCGGGGCTTTTCCGGTATAATAGGGGGACAAGATCATAAATTTGGAGGATATCCCATGACCATACTGAAAAAAGAAACCAAGGACAACAACCGGGTGGAGCTGACCATCCGGGTGGAGAAGCCGGAGTGGCAGAAGGCCCTGGACGACGCCTATCAGGCCAACCGGGACCTGTACCCCGTGGACGGCTGCGCCCCCGGCAAGGCCACCCGTCAGGCTCTGGAGCAGGCCTACGCCCCGGACGTGTTCTATCAGGAGGCGGTGAACGAGACCTTCCCCCGGGCTCTGGTGGAGGCCTTCGGCCAGGAGGAGATCCTGGTGGCCGGAGCGCCGGAGCTGCGCATCGTGGACATCGGGCCGGAGGGCTTCACCTTCGCCGCCCTGGCGGAGCTGTATCCGGAGGTAAAGCTGGGCAAGTACAAGGGCCTGGCCGCCCCCATGCCCCAGGCGGAGCTGTCCAACGATGATGTGGACAAGGCCGAAAGCGAGTGGCTTCAGGCCCACCTGGTGGAGGAGGAGCGGGACCGGGCCGCCATGGGCGACGAGGTGACCCTGGACTTCGACGGCTCCGTGGACGGCGTGCCCTTCGACGGCGGCAAGGCCGAGAACTATCCCCTGCTGCTGGGCAGCGGCATGTTCATCGACGGCTTCGAGGAGCAGGTGGCGGGGATCCGCCCGGAGGAGGAGCGGGAGATCCATGTGACCTTCCCCCAGCAGTACACCCCGGAGCTGGCGGGGAAGGCGGCGGTGTTCCGGGTGCAGGCCCACCGCATCGTCCGCCGCAGTATGCCGGAGCTGAACGACGAATTTGCCCGGGCCCAGGGCTTTTCCGACGCGGCGGCCCTGCGCCAGGCCATCATGTCCGCCGCCCTCCAGCGCAAGGAGGCCCAGGCCCGGGACGCCTACGCCGACGCCCTGGTGCGCCAGGTGCTGGACGGCATGGAGGTCCGGGTCCCGGATTCCATGGTGGAAAGCCAGCTCACCGGGCTTTTGCAGGAGCTGGAAAGCCGCCTGATGAGCCAGGGAGCCTCCCTGTCCGACTATCTGCAGATGGCCGGCATGACGGAGGAGGATCTCCGGGCCCACGCCCGGGAGAACGCCCTGGAGTCCGCCCGGTATGAGCTGGCCATGACGGAGATCGCCCGGCTGGAGCATATCCGCGTCACGGATGAGGACGTGGAGCGCCGGTATCAGGAGATGTCCCGGCAGTTCGGCGTGCCGGTGGAGCACATCCGCCAGCAGCTGCCCCCCATGCAGCTGAGCCACGACCTGAAGCTGGCCTATGCCCGGGCCGTGGTGGTGGACAGCGGCGTCCGGCTGTAAAAACGAAGCGTTCTTCGCATAACACGGCACCCCCGTTGCGTCTGCGCCGGGGGTGCCGGCTTATCAAAAAGCCTCGCAGAGTTTGCCGCCCGCAGGCGGCAAATAAAGTGCAATCATTTTCGTCCGGGGCGTGTACCTGGACGAAAATACTTCTCAGGCTGCAAGTGTGGAATTTGTTCGCCTTCAGCGAACAAATTATGCGCGCGGCAGACTGCAAGCCTTCTGTCCCAAAAGGGCAAAGCCCTTTTGGGACAGTTGCACCCCCGGGGCGATGCCCCGGGGGTGCTCTGCGTCTGTGAGTGGGTCTTTGCGGAATTTTTACTTGGCCAGCAGCACGCCCATGGCCAGGGAGGCATACTTGGACGCCGGGTCGCTGGCCCGGGAGGGCAGGATGATGGGGGCGGCGGCTCCCATAACGATGCCGGCGTTGGAGGAGTGCATCAGATAGTTCAGGGTCTTGGAGAAGGTGTTGGCCACCTCGATGGACGGGGCCAGGATGATGTCGGCATGGCCGGGCACCGGGGAGTCGATGCCCTTTTTCCTGGCAGCCTCGGCGGAGAGGATGTTGTCCATGGCCAGGGGGCCCTCCACCACGGCCCCGGGGAAGGCCCCCCTGTCCGCCATCTTGCACAGGCAGGCGGCGTCCACGGTGGCCTGCATCTTGGGGTTCACCGTTTCCACGGCGGCCAGGCAGGCGGCCTTGGGGGTCTCGATGCCCAGGGCCCGGGCCACGTCGATGGCGTTGCGGAGGATATCCGCCTTTTCCGTCAGGGTGGGGGCGATGTTCAGGCCGCCGTCGGTACTGATGAGCAGCCGGTCCAGGCCGGGGATCTGCAGAACGATCAGGTGGCTGGCCAGGCGGCCGATGTTCAGGCCCCGGGTCCGGTCCAGGGCATGCTTGAGCAGGGTGCCGGTGGACACGGTGCCCTTCATGAGGATCTGGTTTTCGCCGCTGCGGATGGACTCAATGGCGGCGTCGATGGCCTGGGCCGTATCCCGGACGTCCGTCAGCTTCACCGCTCCGGCGTCCAACTGCACCTGCTCCAGCAGGGGCAGCATGCGCTCCACGTCGCCGAAAAGCTGGGGGCGGCCAGGCCGGAGGCCAGGGCGTCCTTCACGGCCAGCAGGGTGTTCCTGTCATAGGGGGCGGCCACGGCGATGCCCTTGCGGCCGTGGGCCAGGGCTGCCTGCAGCAGCTGGTCAAAATTGCGGATCTGTTCCATAGCGGGAGGTTCCTTTCTTATATGTAATGATGTAATCAGTTATATTCCTTGGGCTGGAGCTCGCCGGTGAGGACGGCGTTGAGGTAATAGGCCAGGCTGTCCATCTCCTCCTCGCCGGGCTTGCAGATCACCCGGCCCAAATAGGAGATGCGGGAGAGCAGCAGCTGCCGGAAGGCCTGGGAATAGATGACGCCGCCGGTGAGGACGATGGCATCCACCTGGCCGCTGAGCACGGCCTGCTCCAGGCAGCGGGCAATGACCCCGGCGCGGTAGTCCGCCTGGTCCAGCACGTTGGCGAAGGGCTGCAGCTCCTGGGCCGGGTGAGAGATGGTTTCGGAGAATTTTCTTTCAGAACCGTAATAGACCGCCACCTTGGTGGAGGTGGAGCCGGGGTTCACGATCAGCAGTTCTTTCATGGAATCATCCTTTCTTCCGGAGAAATCGGGGACTTCCCCGTGCTTTCAAAAGGAGCATAACACGCCCGTCCGGAAAATAAAAGAGAACTTTATAAAATTTTTCTAATTTTACTCTTGCGATTAGAAGAAAAGTATAATACAATAGACCTGCAAACCAAAGCTGCGTTTTGCAGGATACATATTACAACAACGATTATCCTTTGAGAAAGTGAGAGACTCAGCCATGAAACAAGTCATGCTGGGCAATGAGGCCATCGCCCGCAGCGCATACGAAGCGGGCTGTTCGGTGGCCTCGGCCTACCCCGGAACCCCCAGCACCGAGATTTTACAGAACCTTTCCAAGTATAAAGAGGTATATTCCGAGTGGTCCGTCAACGAGAAGGTGGCGGCAGAGGGGGCCATCGGCGCGTCCATGGCCGGCGCCCGGGCCATGGCGGCCATGAAGCACTTCGGCATGAACGTGGCCTCCGACGCGGTGTTCCCCTCCGTGTATATCGGCGCCACCGGCGGCCTGGTGTATGTCTGCGCCGACGACCCCGGCATGAACAGCTCCGGCACCGAGCCCGACAGCCGTCATTTCGCCCCCCACATGAAGATGCCCATGCTGGAGCCTGCCGACAGCCAGGAGTGCAAGGACTTCACCAAGCGGGCCTTTGAGCTGTCCGAGCAGTTCGACACCCCCTTCATGCTGCGCACCACCGTCCGGGTAAACCACGGCAGCAGCATCGTCACCCTGGAGGACCGGGTGGAGGTTCCCGTGAAGCACTATGAGCGGGACATCATGAAAAACACCAACATCCCCGCCCTGGCCCGGAACAAGCACAAGACCGTGGAGGAGCGGCTGGTGCGGCTGCAGGAGTTCTCCAACGAGACGGACCTGAACCGCGTGGAGCTGCACGACACCAAGATCGGCGTGATCTGCGCCGGTATCTGCTATCAGTACGCCCGGGAGGTGTTCGGCGATGGCGCTTCCTATCTGAAGCTGGGCTTCACCTATCCCATGCCCGACCGCAAGATCCGTGAGTTTGCCGCCCAGGTGGACAAGCTCTATGTTCTGGAGGAGCTGGACCCGTTTATCGAGGACTATGTCCGGGGTCTGGGCATCGAGTGCACCGGCAAGGCGGTTCTGCCCCTGTATCTGGAGTATTCCGCCGACATCATCCGGCGGGCTCTGGGCCTGCCCGGCGTCAGCGCCGCCTATGAGGCTCCCGTTCAGGCGCCGGTGCGTCCGGCCAGCTTCTGCGCAGGCTGTCCGCACCGGGGCATCTATCACGAGATCAGCAAGTATAACGGCAAGATCGTGGCCACCGGCGACATCGGCTGCTATGCCCTGAACATCAACCCTCCCTTCAGCGTGACCCACACCCAGATCGACATGGGCGGCAGCATCACCGCCGGTCACGGCTTCGAGCGGGTGGAGCGCTTTGCCCAGCGGGGTCTGAAGGTGTTCTCCTTTATCGGCGACTCCACCTTCTTCCACTCCGGCATTACGGGCCTGATCAACGCCGTGTATAACGGCGCAAAGACCAGCATCTTCATCCTGGACAACAGCACCACCGGCATGACCGGCCACCAGGACAACCCCGTCACCGGCGTGACCCTGATGAAGGACGTTACCACCGCCGTGGACATCAAGACCCTGGTGCTGGGCTGCGGCGTGAAGCCGGAGAACGTGCGCACCGTGGACCCCTATGACCTGAAGGCCACCGCCGCCGTGGTGAAGGAGGCCTATGAGGCCGAGGACCTGTTTGTGGTCATCGTGCGCCAGCCCTGCGCCCTGCTCAAGAGCGTTATCGCCCACCGCAAGGGCCAGCACTGCCGCGTCAACGCCGACAAGTGCCGCAGCTGCAAGGTGTGCATCAACAAGACCGCCTGCCCCGCCCTGACGGTGGGTGAAAACGGCGTGTCCATTTCCGCCGAGGACTGCAACGGGTGCACCATCTGCCAGCAGATCTGCCCCTTCGGTGCCATTGAGAAGGAGGGCGAGTGATATGTCCAACACGAGATCCATCGCCATTGTGGGCGTGGGCGGTCAGGGCACCGTTCTGACCTCTGATATCCTCATTGAGGGCCTGGTGGACCTGGGCTTCGACGTGAAAAAAACCGAGCAGCACGGCCTGTCCCAGCGGGGCGGCAGCGTCAACTGCATGGTCAAGTATGGCCAGGCCGTGTACGCCCCCATCATCGCCGACGGCGAGGCCGACGTGGTGGTGGCCTTTGAGAAGATCGAGGCCCTGCGCTGGCTGAAGCTGCTGAAGGCCGGCGGCACCCTGATCGTCAACGACAACGAGATCCTGCCCATCCCCGTGAAAATGGGCAAGGCCTCCTATCCCCACGATGCCATTGAGCAGCTGTAGCAGACGGTGGAGCATGTGTGCCCCGTCCGGGCCACGGAGCTGGCCCAGCAGCTGGGCACCATCCGCGTGGCCAGCATCATCCTGCTGGGGGCTCTGGTGAAGAAGCTAGGCCTGGAGCAGTATGACTGGACGGCCCTGATCCGCAGGAAGGTGCCCGCCAAATTCCTGGAGGCCAACCTGAAGGCCTATCAGGTGGGTCTGCAGAGCGTCTGACCTTATCACGCGCCGGGGAGACGCCTTTCCACTCCCCGGCGCTTTCTCTCCCTATACCGCACATTTTCTTCCTCATTTTCCCCATACCATGCAAATGCGCACCCGGCCCTCCATGCCGGGTGCGCATTTGCGCGGCGAAATTTTACATGGGGAAATATTGGAATTTTCATCCGGATATGGTATAATAAAAACAACAACCCCGGAAAAGCCCGTAATATCAGGGCTTCCGGGGTTGTCTGTTACTAATGCGTTACTGTTCAGCTTGCTTTGAACATGGTTTGTTCAACCCTCTGAACCCCTATTCCACCAGTTCCACGGCGGCTTTCAGTTCGTCCAAAGTCTTATGATTATAGACCCGGTTTCCCGTGTCTTTGGACACATGACCCATCAGAAGATCACAGCATTTTTGGTTGGCCCCGGCCCGGTCAAGGCGGGTTCTGAATGTATGGCGGCATTCGTGGGGCGTATGATCCATTCCCCAAGCCTTCATGAAGTCAGCCCAGAACAAGCGGTATTGACTTTGGGAACACTGTTTCCCGTTGTAGCTGAAAAGATAACTTCCCAGCTCATTCATGCGCCGTTCAACCAACGGCCTGATCTTGGAATGGATGGGAACCACCCTATCTTTACCGGCTTTGGTTTTGGTTCCGCCCTTCATCGTCCCGGCCTGAAGGTCAATATCAGATTTCTTCATGGATAGAAGTTCACTGATCCGCCACCCGGAATAAAGAAAAACGAGTACAGAATCAACCCAAAGTTCATTCTGGTGCTTCCAAACTGTGTTGACTTCATCATCTGTGAACGGTTGCTTTTGTGTTGGCGGTACTGGATCAGAAGTGAGAAGATCAGAAAAGCACCGGTTGATTATATCCATTTCCAAAGCGAACCGGTCAAGATGGCTCCAAAGGTTCTTGATTGCCGCTTGGGTGGAGTAGGATTTTCCACAGGTATCAATGGTTTCTTGCATTTGGTAGGATCGAATTTGTTTGTAGGGCTTATTTCCAAGCGGGGCGCAGTATTTATAAGCAGAAGTCATTGATGCCCGGTTACTGGCCCCCAGCTTGGGGGCTTTTTTCTCTTTCCACAAGTCGAATAGCTGTTGAAGTGTGATCTTGGCCCGGTCAACATCCCATGGATCACGGTTGTACTCTGATAGGATCATCAAGCCTTCTTCCCGTGTAGCGGCATAGCCGATAATTTCATAGATTGGATGGCCTTTATCATTCCACCCGGTTACTTTCTTGATGATGAAGGGCCTACGCCGGTTCCCGGACAACCGGGCCACAGTTCCAAAGCCGTTGGGCGCTCTCATAGTAAACACCTGTCCTTTCGTGAAAATGGTTGCGTTAAACCAAGGGCAGGTGCTATAATATACCTGTCCACCCTTGATTCTTTGGTAGGGGTCTTGCGGTGGTGCTTTCGGAATCCTCGGTATTGCAGTACCGGGGATTCTTTTTTTTTGCCCTCTGTGGGGCTGTGAGCGGGGTTTATTTTTGCTGTTCTAAGACCTTCTTATAAAACCGGCCTTCTATGGCTTCTTTGGCTCCGCTTTGCAGTTCTTCAAATTCAGCTTGGGTGAAAGTGGCTGTGTGTCCATCTTTGAAAAGAATGATTTCCGATTCATCCGGTATTTGTGCTGTATGCCCTTCATCGTCCACTTCTTCATTATGCCATTTTGTGACCTGTTCAGAAACAGTGAAGCCCATTGCTTCCAAGAATTTGATAGCGGCCAACCCTTCATTGATTTGTTTAACCGCTTCCAGCTGTTGCCGGTCAAATTCTTCCCAAATGGACTGGTCTATCAAATCTCGCAAATGGACACCTAAAGCCTTGGAAATTTTCAGCAAGGTTTCTTGTTTAGGTTCCCTCTGGCCCTTCTCATATCGCATAACGGCAACCCCAGATATGCCAACCAATTCGCCTAATTCCTCTTGCGTCAGCCCTTTTTCTTTCCGATGAAGCCTGATATTTTCGCCAATGCTCATTTTATCACCTACCTTTTTTTTAGAATACACCAAAACAACCAAAATGTCAAATTATTTATGAAACGCCATTGACAAACAACCAAAATGGTACTACAATATAGAAAACAACCATTTTGGTTAGAAAGGAGAGCGAATAACCATGAAAATTGACAATCAGAAATTGGATCTGATGTTGGCCCGGCGTTGTATGTCCCTTCGGGATTTGCGTAATGGGACTTCACCGCAGACACTAACCCGAATCAGACGGGGTGAAAACATTAAACCCGTAACCGTGGGCCGTATTGCTAAAGCCCTGGACTGTGATCCAACCGACATTATCCAAGACGCTACTGCAATAGCGGATAATGGCAACTAACGAGGATTCCGAAAGCAAATTTGAAAAAAAGAAGGTGATAATCAGTGATTGACGGTATTTGTAGAGCCAACAACAAGCACCCTTCAGAGGATGAGAGTTGCCGGGTATATTTCAAGCCGGGTGAAAAAATCAGCGGTTACAACGGCGATTTATGCGCCCGTCTGAAGCCGGGGTTCCTGAAACTGGATATTGACGATTTCGACCACAATACCAGCGAACTTGATGAACCCATCAAAGGGAAGCCCAGAAGTGATGCTGTGTTGGCTTGGCTGGATTCCAAAGGAATTCGCTATAATTTGATGATCACGGAACACGGAAAACACTTCTATTTCAGGGTTCCGCAAAATTACCCCCATGAAAGCAATAAAATCAACTGGTATTCCGCTTTGGGGATTAAGGTTGAAGTCAAGTTGGGTGGGGGACAGTCCAAAGAACACATCCCATTCAAGGTGGGCGGTGTTCTGCGAAAGTGGGCCGTTGGGGATATTCTGAATGAAGATATTGACGATTTTCCCGCTGAACTGTGGCCCTTGCAGAAGTCAAAGAATAGGCCCTTTGATTTCGCTACTCTTTCCGATGCCCGGAACAATGGCTTTTCGGAATATGCCTTTGCTTTAGCATGGAAGGGGTACACCATTGAACAAATTCAAAGCACAATTCAGGGGATCAATGATTTTGTGTTGGAAACTGGCCTTCGTTGTGGTGAAGTCGATACCATTCTTCGGGAAGAAACCATGGAGAAGTTGCGGAACATCATTAACCAGAAGGAAGAAAAGAACCTGTCCCCTGTGGCCGTTGCCAATGAACTTCTGGAACAGCACCATTTGATTTATCTGAACAGCAATCTTTACGCCTATCAAAACGGGGTATATGTTCCGTTCGGAAAAGATCAGATCAATTCTTATATCAGCAAGCATTACCCTTTTGCCAAAATCCGTTTCCGTCAGGAAGTGACAGAACAGGTTAAAGGAGCCGCATACATTGACCAGATAGAGGAAACTTCCCTGATCAATGTTAAAAATGGCCTGTTAGAGATTGGGGAAAACGGCACAGTAAAACTTCATCCCCATAGCCCGGATATTATCAGCTTCAGGCAGTTCAACGCCAATTATGATCCTTTTGCCGGTTGCCCTGTACTGGATCAAGCCCTTGACAATGCGTTTAGCGGTAGTTCAGAGCAGATTGAACTTTTTAACCAGATTATGGGGTACTTGCTGATGAACCACACACGCTATCAAAAGTGCTTCTTTTGGGTGGGGCTTCCATCATCAGCCAAAAGCACTTTCTCCACAATGGTTCGCCGGTTCTGTGGGGAAGAAAATGTTTCCTCCATTGAATTGGAAGATTTGGGAAAGCGTTTTGGAGCCGCTGGGATTGTAAATAAGACCCTGAACATCGTACCGGATATAAAGAAAACAAAGTTGTTTGCTTCCGGTCTGTTTAAGGCACTTGTAGGCGGTGATGCTGTCCGAATTGAACAGAAATACCGGGAAGCATTTGACTATGTGTTTACCGGGAAAATGATTTTTGGCATGAACCTGTTCCCAGATTTTTCAGCAGACTTTGAAGGCATAGAACGGCGGCTTGTGATCCTGAAGTTCGAGCGGGTTTATAAGCCTACTGATCCAGACTACAATCCCAACATTGACGATGATCTTTCTACCAATGAAGCTATGAGCGCACTTCTCAACCGTGCGATTTCCGGTTACAAAAGCCTGATCCAGAATAAAGGGTTCCTTGAAACCCAAAAAAGCAAACAGCAAATGGCGGCTTTCGTGTCGGAGAACGATTCTGTGGTTGCTTGGGTGGAAAGTCTGGATGATGTGGGCATTTTGGAGCGGGAGCCGATAAGCGGCCCGGAAGGGCTTTATAAAGCATACGAAACTCGTTGCAATACTACTGGGGAAAGGGCAAAAGATCAGAAAGACTTCACCCGGATCATAAAAACCCGTTATGGTTATGAAACAGCCCGGAAGCGCATAAACGGCAAGCAATACCCCATGTTCATAAAAAATTGATTGTGCGCCTGTGCGTCTGAACCCTTAATTTACATCCTTGTATATAGAGAAAAAATTTTTTCAAAAAATTTTTTGATAGTAGAGAAGTATATAAAATACTACTTTTAGACGCACAGGCGCACACGCTGAAGGGAGAGGATAAAAGTTGACCATAGGCGAATTCAGGCAATATGTAAAAAAATGGGGCAAAGGCCAAGACCCAGTGAAGCCGTTGTTTCCCTTGGATCGGCTGGAATTGCTACCGGCAGAAAGAAAGCGCAAAACCCATGCCGTGGATCATCGTTCTTTTATAGATTCAGACGGATATTGGAATATATATCCAATAGCGATTGATTCATTTCATGTTTATATCGTTTGCCCTTATTGTCAGCAAATCCATATTCACGGAAACGACAAAGGCCATTATGAAGGCCCCAGATGCCCCCATTGCTTCACACAGGCCAAAAACTATAAAATTGTGAATATTTCAAAGAAAGGACGGAATCAAAATGACACTTGATCAACTGAAAACCAGAGCCAAGGCCCATGATCTGATGATCCGCAAGGATGGGAAAGGCGGTTATCTTCTGACCGATTTTCTTAACCGGCTGATGGCCCCCGGCCCTATGACCCTTGAAGAAGTGGAAATGTGGCTGGATGATCTGGACGAACACCAGCAGTAAAAAAGCCCCCTTGCGTCACGCCTTCCACAACCTGACACAAGGGAGCCAAAACCCACCACCCAAAGGGCGGCTTGTGGATAGTATAACACATGAGCCGCCCAGCAGTCAAAGAAAGGACGGAATACATAATGAAAAATCTGATTGAAACCGCCAAGGCCACCAAGGTTCCTGAGAAGTACGAACTTCGGGCGAGTGATCTGGACACCCTGTACCGTGAAGCCCATGGGGATGTGTTCAGGATGATTTCTTGGGCGTTCAAGATTGGCTTCCATCAGGGGCAGAAGGCAAAGGGGGAATAAGCATGACCAAGGAAGATATGATTGCCTTGGGTATTCCCAAGGATCGGATGAAGGATTTCCGAACCCGGTATTTTGCCGATGTGAAGAAAGCCGCCCAGCGTCTTAACAAATCTTCGGAGCAGTCAACCGATGATGTGAAGAAGGCCATTGCCGCATTGGTTCAAGTGATTGATGATCCCGAAATCTTGCACCAGATTCTTTCCTATGTGGCTTCCCTTCACACTGGGGGTGATCGCTGATGCCGATAAAAGTCAATGTCAGCTATACCCCGGACGAGGAAGCGAAAATAACCCGGCTTGAAGCCCTTCTGAAGTCACTTTTGCCCCGTCATAAGGTCAAGAAAAGCACAGGTACACCCCCCTATAACCACCTGTATTTCACACCTACGAAAAGCGAAAAACACACGAAATAGGCGGTTTTTCTTGACCTACACCCCCCATATATGGTATAATTTTAATGTAGTACCCCACCCCCTACCGGGTGGAAGCTGTGAGAAAACGGCGTGGGAATCGTTCTTTTGGGACGGTTCCCACGCTTTTTCTATATTTAGCCTACTTCGGGCGTTAAACGGAGGTATGAAAGATGGATGAAACCAAGGCCATGAACAACCAGAACCCGGATGGAGCCGGGGCAAAAACCTTCAGTCAGGACGATGTGAACCGCATTGTTGGTGAACGCCTTGCCAAAGAGAAGGCCAAGGGGGAAGCCGCCCTTGCTGAAAGGGAACAGCAGTTGGCCCAGCGTGAATTGCTGTTGACCGCAAAAGAGAAGTTGACCGAAAACGGCCTTCCGGTGGAGCTGGTGGACGCTCTGAATGTGTCCAGTCCTGAAGCACTGGAAAAGGCCCTGTCCATCGTGAAAACGGTTATGGACAAACACAAAGCGGAAGCCCGACCTATCAAGATCAGCGGGGCTAAACCGGCTGAAAGCCTGTCCCATGCAAAGAACACCGGTGACAGTTCGCTTAGAAAGGCTATGGGGCTTCCCGAATAAGAAAGGAAGTGCCATAAATGGCTAACACTGTTAATCTCGTTACTACATTCCTTCCGCTGGTGGATGAAAAGTTTACCACGGAATCCCGCAAATCCCTGTTGACCAACAATGACTTTGATTGGACGGGGGCGCACTCCATCAAGGTTTATAAGGTCAGCACTTCGGCCATGAACGACTATGACCGCCCCGGCGCAAACACCGCCACGAATTGGAGCCGGTTCGGCCCCGTGGCCGGTTTGGATGCCACCACAGAGGAAATGACCCTGAAGAAGGATCGTTCCTTCACCTTCGCCATTGACAAGCTGGACACGGACGAAACAGCCGGTCAGCTTCAGGCCGCTGGTGCTTTGGCCCGTCAGCTTCGGGAAGTGGTGATCCCGGAGGTGGACACCTACACCTATGGCGTGATGTGTGCCGGTGCTGGCACCAAACCCGCCGCTATTGCCCTTACCGCTGAAAACATCTGTGGTGAGATTTTCAAGGCAAACACCGCCCTTGATAATGCCGAGGTTCCCGAAACCGGGCGTATCATCGTGGTAACGCCTGATACTTACCTTCTGATGAAGCAGTCCAAGGATATTTTCTTGGAAACTGATGTGGCGGAAAATATGCGGCTTCGGGGCGTGATTGCCCAGCTTGACGGGGCGCAGATCATCAAGGTTCCCGCCAACCGCCTTCCCTCTGACTTTGGCTTTATGATTGCCCATCCCGTGGCAACCGTAGCCCCTACCAAGTTGGAGGATTACCGGGTACACCAAGACCCGCCCGGCATTTCTGGTGATCTGGTGGAAGGCCGTATCTGTTACGATGCCTTTGTGCTGGATAACAAGAAGGCGGCTATCTATTATCAGGCCGTGACTGAGGGCTAATATCTGATGCGGGGCGTGTGGGCGTGGCCTATGCGCCCCGTATTTGATTTTCAGGAGGTTTTCATGGAACGGATAGACCGACTTATCATAAAGGCGAAAAAGGCCGCACAAGCCAAGGCAGAGCGGTTTACAGTGGGCTTTGTGACCTATGAACCGGATAAGGATAAATACAAGGCTTGCGGCCACCTGTGGGGCGGCAGGAAGGCTTCTGGATGCCGGTATGTGGTTACATGGCATGACAGCACAGAAACCGCCACCAATGCCCTGATTGGCCTTTATGACCAATACCCTAACCCCGTTGAAGATGCCGTGATCTTCTTCAATGTGATTGACCAATAAGAAGGGAGTGAAACACCATGCCCCGGCGCAAAACGCTAAAGCTATCTACCCCGGCAGATATACGCCGGGCCATTTCAAGGGTCGCAAATATGGCCCTGAACAATGAGATTGACCCCAAGAGAGCCAACACCCTTTTGTATGCCTGCAACGCCGCTCTTGCGGCTATTCGTACCGATGAATACGATAAGAAACTTGCAGAATTGGAAGGGCTGTTGTCCAATATGGAAGGGCGGTAATGATATGACAGAACCCACAAAGGCTGAAATCATGCTGGATAGCGTGACAAAATCCAACCGGCTTATAAATTATTTGCGGTTTTGCAAGGAACATCCTATTCCCCCGCTCCGCTTGGACTTGCGGCCTTCTACCAAGGTTTCCATAAAAGTCTATCAAGACGGGGTTCAGAACTATATTGACCGCTTAACCGCCCAGAATGAAAAGGTTGTGTCTCTTGTAAAACAGATACCGGATGGAGAAGTCCAGCTTGTCTTACAGTTGCGCTATGGCCTTTTGGACAACGCCACAAAGAAAACGCCGTGGCTTGATATACCGGCCCTGATGAATTATGAAATGGAAACCATATACAGGCGGCACCGGAAGGGCATTGATTACCTGAATACGCTTTTGGGAAGTGAGGTTGCATAAATGAGCATAGAAAAAGCACGAATAGCGGCAAGGAAGGCACTTGAACGAATGTACCAAGGCCGGGCTACCGTCATTGAGTATCAGAAGATAAAGGACGAATGGGGCATGACCAACTTTCAGGAAGTAACCGTTTTGGAGGATCAGCCCTGTAAACTGTCTTTTGAAACCTTAACTTCAAGCACGGGTGATCCTGTGGCTACCGTGAGCCAATCCGTAAAGCTGTTCATTTCCCCTGATGTGGTGATCAAGGCCGGTTCTAAAATCATCGTCACCCAGCACGGGCGAACTACGGAATATTCCAACAGCGGGGTTCCCGCCGTCTACCCCACCCACCAAGAAATTATGCTGACCCTGTTTGAAGGGTGGGCGTAAACCCAAAACCCCGGATCGGCTATGATCCGGGGTTCCTTCTTTGCTGAAAGTATGCTATACTGAACATAATTCAGAGGGGGTGAACCGGATGGGCAAGGGTTTTGTTTACAAATGCCCCAAATGCGGGCATGAAGAAGAACTGCATACTGGTATAGGCTTCATGTCCCCGCTGAAAGCCGACATGGAGCGGGAAAGTATCTTGGCGGGTATCTATGGCCCAAAGGCACAAGCGGCCCTTGTAGCCCATCCTGAAGCCCCTGTGAGCGTTCAACGGGCTATGTACCAATGCGGGGCCTGTGGCAAGCTGGAAAGCCGTCTGGCGGTCACTGTGAAGGCCCCTGTCCGGGTTCCAATCCTTCAGCGGTGTGATTGTGGGGCCACCATGCACCGGATCAGGAGCGGGAAAGATATGGTTTGCCCAGCTTGCCGGGACCCCCTGAAGAAAACGGATATTGTAGCCGTTAGCCTTTGGGATTGAAAGTTGATTTTCAAGGGAAAAACTGTGTTGCTTTTGTGTTACTAATACCCCCTAAAACGGGGCGGTTCCCACAAACGCTAAAATACTGAACTTCCTTGAACTGCAAGCGTTAGCGGCGCTGAATAACGCTCAAAAATTCAGTGAAAAACTGAACAATTCATGGTATAATACTTGTAAGAATTTTTCAAAGAGAAGGGGACCCCTCCATGGATATGGTAAACAGACTGATTCAGATCGCCAAGGGCATTTCGCTGTCGCTGGGCGAAACCTGCGAGGCCGTGGTGCATGACGGCGACCACCGCATCGCCTATATCGCCAACGGGCACATCTCCGGCCGGGAACAGGGCCAGCAGATGGAGGAGAGCGTGTTCAAATATTTCGAGGACGAGACCCGGGCCAACAACGGCACGGTGGTGCGCCTGACCCGGAAGAACAACGGCGAGCTGCATAAGTCCACCACCATGATGTTCTTTGACGAAACCGGGGCGTATGAGGCCATGCTGTGCTTCACGGTGAACCTGACGGCCCTGGACCAGGCCAAGAAGATGCTGGACTCGCTGATGAACGTGATGCCCTTCGACTCGCCGGAGGCCATGGGCTCCGACCTGACCATCGCCGACTATTCCAAGTTGGTCATCGCCGACATCATCAAAACCGTGGGCAAGCCCTCGGCCCTGGGCTCCAAAGAGGTCAAGCTGCGGATCCTGCGCAAGCTGGAGGAGAAGGGTGTGTTCCAGCTGAAGGACTCGGTGCCCCAGGTCTGCGAGCTGCTGGACATTTCACAGGCCACCCTGTACAACTATCTGCGGGAGATTCGCACCCAGGGCAGCGGCTTCCTTCCGCTCTCCCAGAAATAAGAAAAATTTTACAATAAGTACACCGGTCAAGTAGGGAGTCTGCACAATGGCACAGCCCACTAAGGCGATAATTTCAAACGAACAGAAAAGTGGCATTCGCAAAGGCAGCAACAGGGCTTCAACCGGCAAGGTTGGAGCCTTGTTGCTATCCGCATATAGTATAATCGCATCTTTGCGTTTTTGCAACTGCCGGAGTATAATGGAAGCGTCAGGAGGTGCCGGACAATGAAAGAACAGAAGTATCATATCTATCTGACCGAGCAGGAACGGTCGGAGGTTATCAAATCCCTCATAGACCTGAAAAACACGCTTATCCGTCAAGGCAAATACACGGATGCCGTTGACGATTTGCTGGTGAAGCTGACCGGCGCAAAGCGAAAAAAGCTGAAGGTCGTATACATCTGAATAGAGTTCAAGCCGCTTATTCCCAATCGGAGTAAGCGGCTCTTTTCATTTCAGGTGGAGCTTTCCGTCAAAGAGCTTTCCTTGAAACGGCGGTTGTTTTCCAATAGCTCATCAAATGCTGCTGGAGGCTCAGCAGCACCACTTCTCCGCCTTTGTGGTGAAGGACCACTACTGCCCCACCATGCTCTCGGCCTATATCGCCGAAAAGTATGTGGGCGACGGCAGCTGCCGGGTGTTCGGCGGCATCGCCCTGAACAACTCCGTGGGCGGCATCAATCTGAAGGCGGTGGACGCCGCCGTGGCCATGGGCGCAAAGCTGGTGTGGATGCCCACGGTGTCCGCCCTGCGGCACAAGATCATGCACTCCGGCAAGGGCGTGGCTTTCCCCGCCAGCAAGGGCATGAGCGTGGCGGAAAAGCCCATCATGTACTTGCAGGAGGACGGCAGCCTGCAGCCCCAGGTGCTGGAGGTGCTGGACTATCTGGCGGCTCATCCCGACGTGATCCTGGCCACCGGCCACGGCAGCCGGGACGAGATCGACGCGCTGATCCATGCCGCCGTGGAGCGGGGCGTGCAGCGCATCCTGGTGAACCATCCCCACTATATGATCGGCGCTTCCCTGGAGGATATGGTGGCCTGGAGCCGCCTGGGGGCCTATATTGAGCTGAACGCCGTGGCCTTTGTGCCGGATTCCAAGTTCCACTCCAACGAGATCGAGGAGGCCCGGAACATCGTGGCCGCCGTGGGTCTGGACAAGATCGTGGCGGACTCCGACTATGGCCAGAACGGCAACGGCAGCCCCGTTCAGGGTCTGCTGCGCTTCATCTCCATGCTGCAGGAGGCCTGCGGCCTCACCCAGGAGCAGATGGAGGTCATGACCTATCACAATCCCGCCTGGTTGCTGGGCCTGGAGACCCGCTGACCGGCCGGACGAACATTTTATCAGGGAGGAACCTGTTATGATTTACAATTGTGCCAACTGGGCGGACCTGCCCTGGACCGAGGTGCGCCCCGGCGTGCGCCGCAAGGCCTTCACCGGCGAGGGCGCTACCTTCGCCATGAACGAGCTGCAGCCCCACCATGAGCCCCGGCCCCACAAGCATCCCTATGAGCAGATCGCTTACATCGCCGCCGGCGTGTGCGACTACCACATCGAGGACCAGGTGTTCCGTCTGACTCCCGGCGGCATGCTGGTGATCCCTCCCAATCTGATGCACTATGCCGAGGTGGTGGGCGATGAGGTTCTGGTGAACTTCGATATCTTTACCCCCAAACGGGAGGAGTACGTCAAATGATTGCCCGGGAGCTGAAGGAAAAGCTGCGCCGCCGCCCACACGGAGGAGCTGTGCCGGCGGGAGGATATTGACGTGCTGTTCATCGGCCCTATGGATATCAGCCAGTCTCTGGGACACCCCGGAGATCCGGCCCATCCGGAGGTCCAGCAGGTGGTGCGGCAGGTCATTGATACCTGCAACGCAAACAAAAAGCCCTTCGGCATTTTCGTGGGCACCACGGAGGCCGCCCGGAAATACCGGGACCTGGGCGCGTCCTATATCGCCATCGCCTCTGACCTGGCGTTTATGGCCAAGGGCTATCACCAGATGGTGGACGAGCTGAAGAAATAAGCTATAAAAAGGGCGGCGCTGCTGTGCAGCGCCGCCCTTTATGTAAGGCGTAGATTTACTTGTTGCTCAGGTACTCGTCGATGGACTTGGCGCCCAGCTTGCCTGCGCCCATGGCCAGGATCACGGTGGCCGCACCGGTAACGGCGTCGCCGCCGGCGTACACGCCCTGGCGGGAGGTGAGGCCGTCCTCGTTGACGATGATGCCGCCCTTCTTGTTGACCTCCAGGCCCTTGGTGGTGGACTTGATCAGGGGGTTGGGGGTGGTGCCCAGGGACATGATCACAGCGTCCACGGGAAGCTCAAACTCGCTGCCCTTCTTCTCCACGGGGCGGCGGCGGCCGGAAGCGTCAGGCTCGCCCAGCTCCATCTCGATGCAGGTCATGGACTTGACGCAGTCCTGCTCATCGCCGTTGATCTGGACGGGGTTGTTCAGGGTCTTGAACACCACGCCCTCCTCGATGGCGTGCTCCACCTCCTCATGACGGGCAGGCAGCTCCTCCATGCCCCGGCGATAGACCACGTACACGTCGGCGCCCAGGCGCTTGGAGCAGCGGGCGGCGTCCATAGCCACGTTGCCGCCGCCTACCACGGCCACCTTCTTGCCCTTCAGGTCCATGATGGGGGTGTCGGAATCCGGGCGATAGGCCTTCATCAGGTTGATGCGGGTCAGGAACTCGTTGGCGGAGTAAACGCCCTTCAGGTTCTCACCGGGAATGTGCATGAACATGGGCAGACCAGCGCCGGAGCCCACGAACACGGCCTCAAAGCCGTTCTCCTCCATCAGCTCGTCGATGGTGATGGTGCGGCCCACCACGGTGTTGGTCTCCACCTTCACGCCCATGGCCTTCAGACCGTCCACTTCCTTCTGGACGATGCTCTTGGGCAGACGGAACTCGGGAATGCCGTAAACCAGCACGCCGCCGGCCAGGTGCAGAGCCTCGAACACGGTGACCTCATACCCCTTCTTGGCCAGGTCGCCGGCGCAGGTCAGGCCCGCAGGGCCGGAACCCACCACCGCCACCTTGTGGCCGTTGGGCTGGGGCTTTTCGGGGGCCTCGGTGCTGTGAGCGTTGTGCCAGTCGGCCACAAAGCGCTCCAGACGGCCGATGCCCACGGGGTCGCCCTTCTTGCCCCGGACGCAGTGCATCTCGCACTGGCTCTCCTGGGGGCAGACGCGGCCGCACACGGCGGGCAGGGAGCTGGTCTGGTGGATGACCTGATAAGCGCCCTCGTAATCCCGCTCCACGATTTTGGCGATGAACTCGGGAATGCGGACGTTCACGGGACAGCCGTCCACGCAGGGGTGATTCTTGCAGTGGAGGCAGCGGGCGGCCTCGTCCAGGGCCTGTTCCTCGGTGTAGCCCAGGGCCACCTCCAGGAAGTTCTTATTCCGGACGTTGGGGTCCTGAGAGGGCATCTCATTCTTATCCAGACGCATATTGATCTTGGCAGCCATGTTACTTTACCTCCTGCTTGAACAGATTGCAGACTTCCTCGTGCTTGCGCACCTCGAAATCGTGATACATCTGGTTGCGCTTGACAGCCAGATCCCAGTCCACCTGCTGGCCGTCGAAGTCGGGGCCGTCCACGCAGGCAAACTTGGTCTCGCCGCCAACGGTCAGGCGGCAGCCGCCGCACATGCCGGTGCCGTCGATCATGATGGGGCTCATGGATACGGTGGTGGGCACGCCGTAGGGGGCGGTGGTCTTACAGACAAACTTCATCATCACCATAGGGCCGATGGCGAAGATCTCGTCATACTGGTTGCCCTCGTCCAGCAGCTGCTTCAGGGCCTCGGTGACCAGGCCCTTCTGGCCATAGGAGCCGTCGTCGGTGCAGACCTTCAGCACGGAGGAAACGGCCTTGAACTTGTCCTCGAGAATGACCACGTCCTTGTTCTTGAAGCCCACCACAGCGTGGACCTCTGCGCCGCAGTCATGGAACTTCTTCAGAACGGGATACGCGATGGCGCAGCCCACGCCGCCGCCGACGACGCAGACCTTCTTCTTGCCCTCGGTTTCGGTGGGCTTGCCCAGGGGACCCACGAAGTCGTGGAGATACTCGCCCTGCTGCTTGTGGCTGAGCTTCTCGGTGGTGGCGCCCACGGTCTGGACGATGATGGTAACGGTGCCCTTTTCGCGGTTATAGTCGTGGATGGTGATGGGGATGCGCTCGCCGTTTTCATCCACCCGCAGGATGATGAACTGGCCGGGCTGTGCCTTCCTGGCAACCATAGGAGCCTCGATCTCATACAGGATCACGGTGGGTTTCAACGCTTCTTTGGTCACGATGCGATACATGGTCGTTCCTTCTTTCCTAATTCATAAGGGGTACAGCCGTACCCGGAGCATAGGGCGGACCCAGGCCCGCCCTATGTCGTGTGTGTTTATAATATCACAATGTGCGGATTTCGTCAATCCGTAGTAAAAGATTATCAGGCAGCTTGCCAAAAGGGATTTTTGACAAGCTGCCTGACGGGTCAAAGGGGCGAGGAGAAGGTCCCCTCACCCCTTGGGTTTCGGAATGTCCGGGAAAGCAGATCAGAACCAGGCGGCCCAGGCCAGGAAGCCCAGGCAGGCCACCACGCCCACAAACAGGGTGACGATGACCAGGTAGCCCATGATGTCCCGGGCGGACAGCTTGGCGATACCCAGGGCAGGCAGGGCCCAGAAGGGCTGGATCATGTTGGTCCACTGGTCGCCCCAGGCGATGGCCATGGCGGTGCGGCCATTCTCGATGCCCATAGCTGCGCCGGCAGGCATCATGATGGGACCCTGCACGGCCCACTGGCCGCCGCCGGAGGGAACGAAGAAGTTCACCACACCGGCTGCCAGGAAGGACAGCATGGGGAAGGTGACGTTGTTGGAGATGTTCACGAAGAACTGGGAGATCACGCCCGCCAGGGACACGCCCTCAGCATTGGCGGCCACCATCATGCCCATGATACCGGCATAGAAGGGGAACTGCAGCAGCACACCGGCAGCGCCGCCGGCGGCGTCGGAAATGGCGTCCACATAGCGGCGCAGGTCGCCGTGGAGCAGAATGCCCAGGAACAGGAAGATCATGTTCACGATGTTCAGGCCCAGGGTAAAGCCGTTCTGAACGAAGTAATAGACGATGTACACAAAGCCGCCCACCAGGGTGATGGCCCACAGGAGCTTGGAGTGCTCCACCTTGTCGGCGGGAGTCTTGACCTCATAGGTGCGCTCGGCCTCGTCCTCCAGCAGAGTGGGGTCGATGCACACGGTGTGGTCCTTGTCGGGGTGCATGGCATAGTTCACGAAGGGCATGGCAAACAGAATCACGCCCACCATAATCAGGTTCATGGGGTGAAACACGGTGTCGGTGATGGGAGCCTGGTACGCCACGCCGCCGAAGTCCTTACCGGCCACCAGGTCCAGGGGGATGGAGCCGGACAGGCCCGCGTGCCAGATCACGAAGCCCGAATAGGCGGAGGCAATCAGCAGGGGATAGTCCACGGTGGGGACCCGGCGCACCACTTCCTTGGCCAGCAGGGTGCCGGCGATCAGGCCGAAGCCCCAGTTCAGCCAGCAGCAGATGGTGGAGATGAAGGTGGTGACCACGATGGCCTGCATATTGTTGTGGCACAGACCGGCGGCGGCCCGCAGGGCCTTTTTGCAGGGCTTGGCGGCGGCCATGGCGGAGCCGAACACCAGCACCAGGGCCATCTGCATGGAGAAACTCAGCAGACCCCAGAAACCCTTGGAGTCGCCCCAGGCGTTGAGCACCTGCAGCGGGCCCATCTTTGTGGCGCACATGGAGCCGATGAAAACGATGATGCTCAGGATGATGGCAAACAGGAAGGCATCCGGCAGCCATCGGTTGACCACGCGAACGCAGCCGTTGGTGAATTTCTTGAACACAGACTCACTCTCCTTTAATATGTCCGGAGGAGGGGTCCCCTCCCCCGCTGTCCTGGCCGGGCCTCTGCGCGGGGCCGGGCTGTCTCTGCTTCTATTGTATAGGAGTGCGGTCCTGTTTACAATTAATGTTTCGCCGAAATTTTAACAATCTTTTTGGTAAAGTACAACAATTTTACATTTTTCAAGTGCTTTTGCCGTAAATATGGCGTTAAAAATGCGCGCAACGTGTAAAGGCGCATTAACAAAGGGAGAGGGGGCGCGCCCCTCTCCCCTGTTTTTCAGAAAAAGTCTCGCAGAGTTTGCCGCCTGCGGGCGGCAAATCAACGGATTCCCACGTCGCTTCGCTCCTCGGAATGACAGAAACGTGTTTTTCGACAGCCCCTTAGGTCAGTTTACAAGGAACTACACGCAGACCACGAAACGGGGCTGCTGACAACAAAACAGGCTGAGTATCAAGCACCGGGGAAGTGCGAGATATTCAGCCTGTTTTGTTGTCCGGGGTTTCCAAAGGGTCACCCTTTGGCACACGACTTTGCTTGCAAAGTGTAGTGTGTTATACGCTCTGTCGGCGTTGCTGCGAAAATGCGGTTGCCGCTGGGGGGAGCAAGGGCATTTGAAGCAGCAGGAAAACAGGGCTGTGATTGCGTGGCGTGGAGCCGCAAACGCAGGGCTGGTTTCATCAGCAGATAGGGCGTATATGAAAGCCCCCGTCCCTCGTACAACGCCGAACTTCGGGACAAAGTGTCCCGAACTTGTGGATACATTCCCGTAAAAATTGAAATGGGCGGGAAGCCATTTTAGGGCTTTCCAGCCTTGATTACCCTTTAGCAAAGACAGGCAGGACTGTCAACGGCGGCGCATTTATGCGCCGTTCATCTTGACCGTTGACTGGCTCGGCTGGCTTTGCTATCTCCTCGATAAATGGGAATTTTTCTTTTTTATTCGTCCAAAGCGTCACAAAGCTTGTCCATAATTTCAGAAAGAGCAGTTGGAATTCCTTCTTCCCAGTTTGGACTTTCTAAAACTTCTCCATCTAAAGCCATATACATCTCTTTAGGTATCTCTCTTTTCATTTCCTCTTCGTCAACTTCTTCTGTCCAGTCATAATCTGAATTATATGGATCATTTTTAGGGTCAAAAGCATATTTTTGATTTTTATAATATCCTGAAATATAATTTTTTTCAAGAGTTTCAACAATATCAAAATCTTCTAAAGCCCAGCTGTCCTCTTCTTCACATTCTTTTCTATTTTCATATTTCTTAAAAAATTGAGGATTCATATACCAATATAGGAATAGAGCTGTTCCCTTGTCAGTATCAGGCTGTTCTGCTATCCATTTGATAACTTCCTTAGAATTATCAAAGTTCCAATCTATTGCTAAAAGTTGTCTTTCTTTTGGAGAGTTTTTCTTTAAATAATTTATAATTAACTGGTTTTCTAACTCATCAAATTCATTTTCGTCAATCTCTACATTTTCCCAATCAAAATCTTCTCTTAAAATATCTTCAATTTTTAACATCAAAATACCTCCTAAAATTCATATTTTTATATTTCTTTATTAGTTCTATCAACTGAATTTTACTTTTCACCTATTGCCTTGAAACAGACCACTGCACCGCAAATAAAAAATATAATGCAAATAATGAGTGGGATTATTAAGTCTAATCCCAACAAACTGCCTAAAATACCAGTAATTCCGTTATAATCCCACTGGTAAGGTGCCGCAGAGCATAGAATAATTATTGAACCAAGAAAACCCATTAGCTGCCACACAATTCCTAAAATCATTTTTTTCATACAATCACATTCCTTTATCAAATTCCGATTTGCTGTTCTCCTACTTCCGCCCCCGTTGTGGGTTTGGATTTTTCAGCAAGTCCGACTTCTGTGCAATCTTCTTCAGCCACTTCTTTTCTTCCTCGGACAGCTTCTTCAAATTCAATTTGAGCCGCTTACAGATAAACGCCAAAGCTGCTTGCTCCGGGTCGCTGTCTGGGCTGGCGGTTTCCTCGGCGGTCTGCAAAAAATCTTCCAGCGGGTTGTCCTCCGGGACGCTGAAAAAATCGTCCTTATGTGCTTCCCGCAGGTCAAGAGCTATCTTGTTTATGTCCTGCTGTATCACATAGCGGCAAAAGCTGTCATCATCAATATGGGCGGCGATAAGCTGTCTTAACTGCGGGTCAGACAAGCCGGGATTGTGCTGCTTCATAATGGTTGCGCTCACAGCGTCTACAATAGCGTTTGCACTCTGCACCTGTTTGCCAGCAATACCGTTTACATAGATTTCGAGGTCAGCCATCAGCCGGGGGAAATCCGGGTGTACCGCCAGCTCACACAAGAGGGAATTATCCACCCGCCCACTTTTCAAGAGTACAATCATATCATCACTCAAACGCAGGTCTGCAAGATCGGCGTTTGGGTGATTTTTTGTTTGAGAACGCCCCAGCAGATAATCAACAGTCACTTCATAAAACTTTGCTAACTCAATAAGGGCATAATGGCTGATGTCCTTGAAATTATCCCCCTCATAACTGCCCAGCGCCGACTTGGAGAGATGTGTTTGCTCTGCAAGCTGTTCCAGCGTCAGCCCACGCTCCACACGCAGGTCTTTCAATCGTTCTTGTATGGATAGTTCCATGCTCCCCCTCCTTGTCTGCTTGATAGATGAAAAGTTATAGCTTTTGTGCTCTATTCAGATGCCAGATGAACTAAGCATCATATTATTTGTAGTAATAATACCAATTTCCGTTATATTCTTTATCACATTCTTCTTGTGAAGCAAACGTACAATCTTTAATTCCTTGAATTGGATAATTATGTTTTTTCAACTGTGCTCTGTGATATAAATTGATTTTTTCGGTTAGTCCGCTTTGCTGTGCCGCTTTTAATCGCGCATTTGTAGAAAAGATGTACGATACAAAATAGTTTGCTGGCTGAATATATGTTCCAAATTCAATACTCTGTTCTATATCCGCAAAGTAATTTTTAACATCTTCCATGCAAATTTCTATTATTCTTTGCCATTTAATCTCCTGTTCCCTATTTCTCATTTTTTACCTCTACAACTATGAATGGACACTTAATGTATTTTTATTTTACCACAATTCCGAGAGCGTGGAAATAGGCAGTTTTCCGGGCTGATTTCCGACCTTATGGATATACGGGGCGGGTGGTCTTTTAGGTGTAGACTTAAGGTAGTTCATCGATGAGCTGCACCTTGAAAAATGAATGACCGTCCGAAAAGGAATACCTAGGCAGGGGAAGCACTGCAACGAGCCACTTCGGGACAAAATGTCCCGAAGTCCGGGGAGCGTGCCAACGCTGGAACACGCCGCAGGAATGGGGCAGGAAGCCTTTTCGGGGAGAACGGCAAAGGAAAAATGGAGGGAACACATGAGAGAGAACCCATATAAACGACTGCCGCCCATAGAGCGCAGGCAGGACGGTCCCCTTTACCGCATGACACCGGCACAGAGGAAACAGGCAAACGCCCTGATCCGCCGGGAGTGCTGCTGCTATGAGGACGGGAACTGTATGCTCCTTGACGATGGGGACACCCACACCTGCCCCCAGACCATTTCTTTCTCAGTCTGCTGTAAGTGGTTCCGCTGTTCGGTCTTGCCGCAAATCGGGACGCTGGAAACAGAGATTTTCCGGGATAAGGAGCTAAAACACTGTGCGGTCTGCGGCAGCGTGTTCGTCCCAAAGTCCAACCGGGCGAAATACTGTCCCAACTGTGCCGCCAGAGTTCACAGGCGGCAGAAAACAGAAAGTGAACGGAAAAGGAGGTCTTGTGTGGACAGTTAGGGGCTGAAAGGTCCTTGATTTTCAAGGCTTTGCAAGCACAGAACAGGGGCAGGCAATAGAAACTACCGTCTGCCCCAGAAAACGGGCTTCTAACCGTCCACAAAACACGATATGACAAACACCATTTATATCCATCAGCCGGAAAAGGCGGTCAGCTTTACCCGGCTTCCCAATTTCCTTTTTGAAGCCCCCACATTCACGCCCCTGTCCAACGAAGCAAAGGTACTGTATGCCTTTATCCTGCGCCGGACAGACCTGTCCCGGAAAAACGGCTGGGCAGATGAATATGGGCGGATTTACCTCTACTATCCCATCAACGAAGTAGTGGAGCTGCTCCACTGCGGGCGGCAGAAAGCGGTCAACACCCTGCGGGAACTGCAATATGCCGGACTGGTGGAGATCCAGAAGCAGGGCTGTGGAAAACCCAACCGCATTTACCCAAAATCCTATGAAGCGGTTCCAAACACCGACTTCAAGAAATCCCGTTCTGGTACGCCGGAGGACTGAAAACCGTACTCATGGAGTACGATAATCAACCCTCTTGGAGTACGGAAACCGGACGGTATATAGAAATACAGAGATTAAAACGATTTTATTTATATCTTATCCATTCCTATCCGATCCGAGATATTTTCTGCGGGATTTTCCTGTGGAAAAGTCCCGGAAAGGAATGGAATGGGGAAAGGAGTTTCATGGCACAACACGCAATTTTGCGATTTGAAAAACACAAAGGCAATCCGGCAAGACCGCTGGAAGCCCATCACGAACGGCAAAAGGAACAGTACGCCAGCAATCCCGACATTGACACCAGCCGGAGCAAGTACAATTTCCACATTGTCAAGCCGGAGGGCAGATACTACCACTTCATTCAAAAACGCATTGAACAGGCAGGCTGCCGCACCCGCAGGGACAGCACCCGGTTTGTGGATACGCTGATTACCGCCAGCCCGGAATTTTTCAAGAAGAAGTCCCCAAAGGAGATACAGGAATTTTTCCAGAGGGCGGCTGATTTCTTAATCGGGCGGGTAGGGAAAGAAAATATCGTGTCGGCGGTGGTACACATGGACGAGAAAACGCCCCACCTGCATTTGACCTTTGTTCCGCTGACAAAGGACAACCGCCTGTGTGCAAAGGAGATTATCGGCAACCGGGCAAACCTGACGAAGTGGCAGGACGATTTTCACGCCTATATGGTGGAGAAATATCCCGACTTGGAGCGTGGGGAAAGTGCCAGTAAGACAGGCAGGAAGCATATCCCCACCCGTCTGTTCAAGCAGGCGGTCAATCTCTCCAAACAGGTAAGAGCCATTGAAGCCACGCTGGACGGTATTACCCCGTTCAATGCCGGAAAGAAGAAAGAGGAAGCCCTCTCCCTGATGAAAAAGTGGTTTCCGCAGATGGAGAACTTCTCCGGTCAGCTCAAAAAATATAAGGTCACAATAAACGACCTTTTAGCAGAAAATGAACAGTTGGAAGCCAGAGCCAAAGCCAGTGAAAAAGGCAAGATGAAAGATACGATGGAACGGGCAAAGCTGGAAAGCGAGCTGAAAGACATTCAGCGGCTGGTAGACCGTATCCCGCCGGAGGTGCTGGCAGAGCTGAAACGGCAGCAGCGACACACAAGGGAACGGTGATTGATGGCAGAAAACATTTCACGCCGCAGCATGGCGGCACTGCACTTTGAAAATTAAATACGGAGGTACTATGGAGCATATCAGATACAAGAAAGAAACCGAAGTCGTGACTTTTCAGGGAAAGGAAATCACGCTGGAAAATCTCTCCCCGGTGTTCACGCCGGAGCAGGAAGCGGCAAAACGCCGGGAGCTGGAACAGCAGCTTTATGAGGTGTTCCGCAAGTATGCCGACAAACGGCAGAGTGAGGAAGCCGGGGCATAAGATTTTCCGAAGCCATCGTTGATTTGCGGGGCTGCTGGCGGTATAATAAAACTGTCAGCAGCTCCGTTTCTTTTTTAAGAAAAGGAGCGACAATATGAATAATCGAATAGACGCAATCTATGCAAGACAATCGGTAGACAAAAAGGACAGCATTTCCATTGAAAGCCAGATTGAATTTTGCAAATACGAGTTGAAAGGCGGTAACTGCAAGGAATACACAGACAAAGGGTACAGCGGCAAGAACACAGACCGTCCGAAGTTTCAAGAACTGGTGCGGGACATCAAGCGGGGGTTGATTGCAAAGGTCGTGGTTTACAAGCTCGACCGTATCAGCCGTTCCATTCTGGACTTTGCCAACATGATGGAGCTGTTCCAACAGTACAATGTAGAGTTTGTGTCCTCTACGGAAAAGTTTGATACCTCCACCCCGATGGGGAGGGCTATGCTGAATATCTGTATCGTGTTCGCCCAGCTTGAGAGAGAAACCATACAGAAGCGGGTAACGGACGCTTACTATTCCCGCAGCCAACGAGGTTTCAAGATGGGTGGAAAAGCCCCTTACGGCTTCCATACAGAGCCGATCAAGATGGACGGTATCAACACAAAAAAGCTGGTGGTAAACCCGGATGAAGCGGCAAATATCCGGCTGATGTTCGAGATGTACGCCCAGCCCACAACCTCCTACGGGGACATTACCCGGTACTTTGCCGAACAGGGGATTTTATTCAACGGCAAAGAGCTGATACGCCCCACGCTGGCGCAGATGTTACGCAATCCTGTCTATGTGCAGGCAGACCTTGATGTGTACGAATTTTTCAAAAGTCAAGGGACAGTCATTGTCAATGACGCTGCCGATTTTACGGGAATGAATGGCTGCTATCTGTATCAGGGGCGGGATGTGAAGCCCAGCAAAAAGAACGACTTGAAAGACCAAATGCTGGTACTGGCTCCCCATGAGGGCATTGTCCCCTCCGACATCTGGCTGACCTGCCGCAAGAAGCTGATGAACAACATGAAAATCCAGTCTGCCCGGAAAGCTACCCATACATGGCTGGCGGGAAAAATCAAATGCGGAAACTGCGGGTATGCCCTTATGAGCATCTTCAATCCCTCCGGCAAGCAATACCTTCGCTGTACGAAACGGCTGGATAACAAGAGTTGTCCGGGGTGCGGGAAAATCATTACTTCGGAACTGGAAGCGGTTGTTTATCAGCAGATGGTAAAGAAACTGGCAAGCTACAAGACGCTGACAGGCAGAAAGAAAGCGGCAAAGGCAAACCCGAAAATCGCCGCCCTGCAAGTGGAACTTGCTCATGTGGACGGCGAGATTGAAAAGCTGGTGGACAGTCTGACGGGCGCAAACAATGTCCTTCTCTCCTATGTGAATGTGAAGATAGCAGAATTGGACGGGCGCAAGCAGGAACTTCTGGCGAGGATAGCAGAGCTGACGGTGGAAGCCATCAGCCCGGAACAGGTCAGCCAGATTTCCGGCTACCTCGACACTTGGGAGAATGTATCCTTTGACGACAAGCGGCGGGTGGTGGATTTGATGATTACCACCATAGCCGCCACAAGCGACAGCTTGAATATCACATGGAAAATCTGACGGGCGGAACACCTCCCGTCAGATACCTACTCTGTGTAGTCCCTTGTAAACTGTACTTTGGTTTAGTGCAAATATTTTTTCAGGTACTGGCCGGTGTAGGACGCCGGGCAGGCGGACACGGTCTCCGGCGTTCCGGCGCAGACCAGGGTACCGCCGCCGGAGCCGCCCTCCGGCCCCAGGTCGATGAGCCAGTCGGCGGACTTGATCACGTCCAGGTTGTGCTCGATGACCAGCACCGTGTTCCCGGCGTCCACCAGCCGCTGCAGCACCTCCAGCAGCTTCTTCACGTCGTCGGAGTGCAGGCCGGTGGTGGGCTCGTCCAGGATATAGAAGGTGCGGCCCGTGGCCCGGCGGGACAGCTCCGTGGCCAGCTTCACCCGCTGGGCCTCGCCGCCGGACAGGGTGGTGGAGGACTGGCCCAGCTTCACATAGCCCAGGCCCACGTCGCACAGGGTCCGCAGCTTTTCGGCGATCCTGGGCACCGGGGCGAAGAACTCCAGGGCCTCCTCCGCCGTCATGTCCAGCACGTCGGCGATGCTCTTGCCCTTGTAGCGCACCTCCAGAGTCTCCCGGTTATAGCGCTTGCCGCGGCACACCTCGCAGGGGACGTATACGTCGGACAGGAAGTGCATCTCGATTTTCAGCATGCCGTCGCCGCAGCAGGCCTCGCAGCGGCCGCCCTTGGTATTGAAGGAGAATCGTCCCGGGCCGTAGCCCCGGGCCTTGGCCTCCTGGGTGGCGGCGAACAGGGTGCGGATCTCGTTGAACAGGCCCGTGTAGGTGGCGGGATTGGAGCGGGGCGTCCGGCCGATGGGGCTCTGGTCGATGCCCACCACCTTGTCCAGATGCTCCTCCCCCTCCAGGGCGTCATGCTTGCCGGGCCGGACTTTCATGCGGTTCAGGTCCGCCCCCAGGCGCTTGAAGATGATCTCGTTGACCAGGGAGGACTTGCCGGAGCCGGACACGCCGGTGACGCAGGTGAAGGTCCCCAGTGGGACGGATACGTCGATATGCCGCAGGTTGTTTTCCGCCGCGCCCCGGACGGTGAGGTATGCTCCGCTGCCCGGGCGGCGGCTCTCCGGCACGGGGATGGACTTTTTGCCGCTTAAATACTGGCCGGTGAGGCTGTTGGGGTTGGCCATGACCTCCTCCGGCGTGCCGGCGGCCATAACCTGTCCGCCATGGGCCCCGGCCCCGGGGCCGATGTCGATGAGGTAGTCGGCGGCGCGCATGGTGTCCTCGTCGTGCTCCACCACGATCAGGGTGTTGCCCAGGTCCCGCAGCCGCTTCAGGGTGGCCAGCAGCTTGTCGTTGTCCCGCTGGTGCAGGCCGATGGACGGCTCGTCCAGGATATACAGCACCCCCATGAGGCTGCTGCCGATCTGGGTGGCCAGGCGGATGCGCTGGCTTTCACCGCCGGACAGGGTGCCGCTGGACCGGGACAGGGTCAGGTAGCTCAGGCCCACGGATTGCAGGAAGCCCAGCCGGGAGCGGATCTCTTTGAGAATCTGGGCGGCGATGAGCTGCTGGGTGGGGGTCAGGGTCAGGGCGTTGAAGAATTCCAGCTCCCGGTCCACCGGCAGCTCTGTGGCCTCCATAATGGACAGGTCCCCTACCGTTACCGCCAGGGCCTCGGGCCGCAGGCGGCGGCCCTTACACGCCGGGCAGGGGCACTGGGTCATGAACTCCTCGATCTCCCGCTTGCTGGCGTCGGACTGGGTTTCCTGATACCGGCGCTCCAGGTTGTTGGCGACGCCCTCGAAGGGCTGATACAGGGTGCCCCGGCCCCGGGGCTGGTCATAGTGCAGCTCCAGCTTCTGGCCCTTGGTGCCGTAGAGGATGACGTCCCGCACCTCCTCCGGCAGTTGGGCCACCGGGGTTTGCAGGGAGAAGTGATAGGCCTTGGCCAGGGCCTCGAAATACATGCGGCTGATGCCGTCGGAGCGGATGGAGTTCCACCCCGGGGCCACGATGGCCCCATCTAAGATAGACAGCCGGTCGTCGGGGATGATCAGCGCCGGGTCCGCCTTCAGCTGCATCCCCAGGCCCGTGCAGGTGGGGCAGGCGCCGAAGGGATTGTTGAAGGAGAACATCCGGGGCGTCAGCTCCTCGATGCTGATGCCGCAGTCGTCGCAGGCGTAATTCTGGGAAAAGGTCAGGTCCTGCCCCTCCCGCACCAGGTTCACCAGCACGATGCCGCCGGACAGGTGGGAGGCGGTCTCCACGGAGTCCGTCAGCCGCTGGGCCCCGTCGGGGCGGACGATCAGACGGTCCACCACGATCTCGATGTTGTGCTTCTTGTTCTTCTCCAGGGGAATGTCCTCGGACAGGTCATAGAGGTTTCCGTCGGCCCGGACCCGGACATAGCCGGAGCGGCGGGCGTCGTCCAGCACCTTGGCGTGCTCGCCCTTGCGGCCCCGGACCACCGGGGCCAGCACCTGGATGCGGGTGCCCTCCGGCAGGGCCATGATCTGGTCGATGATCTGGTCGATGGTCTGCTGGCGGATCTCCTTGCCGCATTTGGGGCAGTGGGGGGTGCCCACCCGGGCCCACAGCAGCCGCAGATAGTCGTAGATCTCCGTCACCGTGCCCACGGTGGACCGGGGGTTCTTGCTGGTGGTCTTCTGGTCGATGGAGATGGCCGGGGACAGGCCGTCGATATAGTCCACGTCGGGCTTGTCCATCTGGCCCAGGAACATCCGGGCATAGCTGGACAGGCTCTCCACATACCGGCGCTGGCCCTCGGCATAGATGGTGTCGAAGGCCAGGGAGGATTTCCCGGACCCGGACAGCCCCGTCAGCACCACCAGCTTGTCCCGGGGGATGGTGACGTCGATGTTTTTCAGGTTATTCTCCCGGGCGCCTTTGATGAAAATATGATCCTGCATGGTGATTTGTCCTCATTCCACGATAATATCCGCCGTTTTGGCCCCCAGCAGGGCCAGCAGGTCCTTGGGGTCGCACTGGACCTGGCGGCCGATGCGTCCCGCCGACACCATGATGGTGGGAAGGTCTGCCGCCGTCCGGTGGAACACCGTGGGGAAGGGCTTTTTCATGCCCACCGGGCTGCACCCGCCGTGGACATAGCCGGTCAGGGGCAGCAGCTCCTTCTGGGGCAGCATGGCCACGGACTTCTCCCCCACCGCCCGGGCGGCCTTTTTCAGGTCCAGGTTCTCCGCTGCCGGGATGTCGAAAACGTAATAGCCGCCGCTGGCGCCCCGGGTCACCAGGGTCTTGAACACGCAGGCCGGGTCCTGGCCCAGGGTCCGGGCCACGGACACCCCGTCGATGGGGCCGTCGGGGTCATAGGCGTGGGGGATATAGGCGATCTTCTTCTGGTCCAGCGTCCGCATGACGTTGGTTTTTTCTTCCTTCTTGGCCATTGTGTGCCTCCTTATCTTGTCAAATGATTCTATAATACTGATTCTTGATTCAAAAAAATGAATCAAGAATCCTGTGCGCTGCGCGCACACACAGCGTGTGGAAACACGCTGTGACGTCTCATACAAAACCTGACGCACCTTCGGTGCTATAAAAAGCTTTTCAAGCTTTTTAACAGGTTTTGGTATCAATCAGCCACAGCACCAGCAGGTGGGCCGGGTAAAAGCCGTACCATACCCACCGGAGCCAGGGGCCGTGGGGGCCCTGACGGCCCCGGTACAGCCAGATGGGGAGCAGGGCCGCCGTGGCCAGCAGCTCCACCGGCAGGGTGACGCCCCAGAGGGTCATATTGGCGCTGGGCAGCAGCCAGCCGTTGATCACCAGCATGGCCGCCAGCTCCGGAAGCCGCCCTATATGCCATTGGCGGCACAGGGCGAACACCAGCACCGTCAGCACCCCGGGACCGAAATAGTCGGATTGCAGCGCCTCCCCCAGCAGATAGCCCGCCGCGCCGGCGCACAGTGCCGCCAGCGGCAGGGGGATCTGCAGCCGCCGCAGGGCCTCCATGGCCCACAGGGCCGCCGCCGCGATGCAGAAGGTCCAAAGGACGTTCTGGTACCCGGGGTCTATCAATTGGCCGCTTATGGCCAGGTCGAAGGGTATCTCCGACAGCAGGCCGCACAGGGCCAGCCGCAGGAAATACCTCCGGCGGTCGTGGGTCCTGTACCACCCCTCGGCCACCTGAAAGGCGAAGATGGGGAAGGCCAGCCGCCCCACGCACCGCATCCAGAGGGCCTGGGGGAAAAACAGATAGCCTATGTGGTCCGCCAGCATGGCAGCCATGGCCAGGAGCTTCAGGTCAAACGCGCTGAGGTCAAGCCGGTTTTTTCCCATGGCCTCTCCTCATACCCGCTTCCGGCGGCCCCGGGGAGCCGCGGCGGCCCGGGCCTGCTGGGCCAGGACGTATGCCTCCGGGTCGAAGGGCTCCGTGACGGAGTCCGCCCGCAGGTACAGGGGGTGGTGGGGATGCCCGGCCTTGGAGCGGCGGCCGCAGGTGACCCATTGGGCGCCGTATTCCCGGCCCAGCGCGATCATATCCTCCAGACAGGTCCAGAGGTAGTCCCGTTTTTCGATGATGGTGCCCCAGGCGGCCCACACCACCGGCCGGGGATTCAGGGACAGGGCATAGGCAAAGGCCCGCATGTTCTCCCGGTGCAGCTCCGGGTTGCAGGTCCTCTCCATGTCGTCCGGCGACGTGGCCCGCTGGGCGTAGACATTGAACATGATGAACGAGTCGAAGCCGTTGTTCCGGGCTACCCGCTCCACGCTTTGCAGGGTGGGGTCCAGGTCCCCGGGCCGGGCGGTGGAGGGGTTGATGCCGATGCAGATCAGGGGTCTTTCCCCCCGGGTGCCCAGGATGTACCGGTACTCGGTGTATTCATTGGGGACGAACAGCCACTGCTGCACGTCATAGTCCGGGCTGGGGGCCAGAGCCTTTTCCAGCTGGGTATCGAAGCGGATATCCCCCAGGCGGCGGATATCCACGGTGGGAACGTGGGGCATGGCGAATCCTCATTTCTCCCCCCGCAGGGCGATGATCTGATCGCGCAGCAGGGCGGCGTATTCAAACTCCAGCATCTTGCTGGCCTCTTTCATTTCCTTCTCCAGGCGGCGGATGGTGGCCTCCCGCTCGGCATCCGTCAGTTTGCGGCGGCTGGCCTGCTGCTCCTGCTGGGCATCCTTGGAGATCTCCAGCACCTTGCGCACGTCCTTGCGGATGGTCTGGGGCACGATGCCGTGGGCCTTGTTATAGGCGTCCTGCTTCACCCGGCGGCGCTCTGTCTCGTCCATGGCCGCCCGCATGGAGGGGGTGACGGTGTCGGCGTACAGGATCACCAGGCCCTGGGCGTTCCGGGCGGCCCGGCCGATGGTCTGGATGAGGCTGGTCTCGCTGCGGAGGAAGCCCTCCTTGTCGGCGTCCAGAATGGCCACCAGGCTCACCTCCGGCAGGTCCAGGCCCTCCCGCAGCAGGTTGATGCCCACCAGCACGTCGAATTCGCCCAGCCGCAGATCCCGGATGATCTCCATTCGTTCGATGGCGGCCACGTCCGAGTGCATATACCGCACCCGCAGGCCCAGACCCTTCATGTGGTCCGTCAGGTCCTCCGCCATGCGCTTGGTCAGGGTGGTCACCAGCGTCCGCTCGTTTCTCTCGATCCGCAGGCGGATCTCGTCCACCAGGTCGTCGATCTGGCCTTCCACCGGTCGCACCTCCACCTGGGGGTCCAGCAGACCTGTGGGCCGGATCACCTGCTCGGCCACCTGGTCGGCGTGCTCCCGCTCATAATCTCCCGGCGTGGCGGAGACGAACACCGCCTGGTGATACCGCTCCTCAAATTCCGGGAATTTCAGGGGCCGGTTGTCGAAGGCGCAGGGCAGGCGGAAGCCGTATTCCACCAGGCTCTCCTTCCGGGCCCGGTCGCCGTTGTACATGGCCCGGACCTGGGGCAGGGTCACATGGCTCTCGTCCACGAACAGCAGAAAATCCTCCGGGAAATAGTCCAGCAGGGTGGTGGGCGGGGAGCCGGGCTCCCGGCCGGAGATCACCCGGGAATAGTTTTCGATGCCGGTACAGTAGCCCAGCTCCCGCATCATCTCCAGGTCATACCGGGTGCGCTGGTCAATGCGCTGGGCCTCGATGAGCTTGCCATGGTCCTCAAACCACTTTTTCCGCTCCGCCAGCTCCTTTTCGATCTCCTCCGCCGCCCGCTCCATCTTGTCCTTGGTGGTGACATAGTGGCTGGCGGGATAGATGGCCACATGCTGGAGCACCCGCTGGGCCTGACCGGTGACGGGGTTGATCTGGGAAATGCGGTCGATCTCGTCGCCGAAGAACTCCACCCGGATGGCGTAGCCGTTGGCATATACCGGATAGATCTCCACCGTGTCCCCCCGGACCCGGAACATATTCCGGTCAAAGGCGATGTCGTTGCGCTCATAGCGGATCTCCACCAGCTTGCGCAGCAGCTGGTCCCGGGGGTACTCCTTCCCCTGGCGCAGGGAGATCACCATGTTGGCATAGTCGATGGGGTCCCCCAGCCCGTAGATGCAGGACACCGACGACACCACGATGACGTCCCGCCGCTCAAACAGGGCGGCGGTAGCGCTGTGGCGCAGGCGCTCGATCTCGTCGTTGATGGCGGCGTCCTTTTCGATGAAAGTGTCCGTGTGGGGGATGTACGCCTCCGGCTGATAGTAGTCATAGTAGGACACGAAGTATTCCACGGCGTTTTCCGGGAAGAAGGCCCGGAACTCCTCGCACAGCTGGGCCGCCAGGGTCTTGTTGTGGGCCAGCACCAGGGTGGGCCGCTGGACCCGCTCGATGACCTTGGCCATGGTATAGGTCTTGCCGCTGCCGGTGACGCCCAGCAGCACCTGGTCCCGCAAGCCGTTTTCGATGCCGCTGGCCAGGGTGTCGATGGCCTGGGGCTGGTCCCCGCTGGGGGTGTATTCCGATACCACCTTGAATTTTCCCATAAGCGCCTCCCGGATGCAGTATTCTGTCGTAGTATTCTATTGTAGCACCATTATTTTTATCTGTAAACAGATTTTTTCAAACAAATGTTCTGGATCTGGCCCAGGGCGGCAGGCATGTGTTGATAAGAGCAGCAGGGACGCGGCAGAATGGCCGCGTCCCCGCTATGCTGTTTCTCTATTCCGGCCGGTCACGCGGGCGATTGGGTGAAATTAGGTATCGCCGTACCCGGAAGTCCTTCTAAAAGTTGATAAAACGCCATAAATCCTGATATATCAATGGTTCCAAAGATTTGAAAAATTACAAAAATCTATATAACTCGATATAGATTTTTACACGTTTGGTACAGAAATGGTACAGTAAATTTGCGTGGTTTTTGAGGAAAAATGAGCCCGCTGCAACGGGGTGAAAAAGGCCGGAGGACGTGCGTCCTCCGGCCTTCGTTTGGGCTGTGATGTCAGGTGAAGCCGGTGAGATCAAAGTATCCGATCATTTTCGTGAGGTCACGAAAATGATCGTACCGGGAACAGCTCGAACGGGAAATCAAGGGCTATATGCAGCATTCCCGATTCCAGCGATTTGAAATCTCCCATCCGATGCGCTACTCACAGGAGCACCCTTTGCACTTTACGGAAACGAAAACGACCACGCCGAACCGCACAAAGTCACGCGAAACCGCGCATGCCGTGCATGGTTTGCAGAAGCGTGGACGGGTGTAATTCGTTTGCGTAAGGGGGAATAAATTTGCGGTTTGGGCAGGGATTGAATCTGTCCGAGCTTTTCAGGGCTTTCTACAGGGCATTTATTTCCCATCTTCATTAAAATAAAGCATTTTGCCAGAAACCGGCTCTCTTTGGGGTTCAGTGTATTCAGTTCCATAAATCTTGCACCTGAACTTCTCCAATGATGCATCAATATCATCAAATACACTCTGAAATACCAAGGTGTTTGTATACCCAGAAGTTTTTTCCTCTCTTGAAGAAAAATACTTCTGATTTAGGGCGCGCACTTTTGATGCACACGCTGGTAGGGTATCCTTTCCGCTTTTTAGCAAGCTAAAGTGGCTCGCCTCAGTTCTAAATTCATTCACTATATCCCTTAATTTGTTGTAAATTGGATCACACACCTTTTGCCGAATATGCTTGTTACCCACAAGAAAATCTAAGTTGCCGTAGGCATTGTCAAATGCACCTAACCCTACAGAAGATGCCAACCGGTAGCTATCCATGCACCGGATAAATACTTCTTTATATTTTTTTATTTCGTACTCATATATCGTGTCCAACTCCCGATCAACATCGGTGTTTTCATCAAAAGTGAGAACGGCTGATTCCTCATACCAAGATAATAATTTGTCTTTGGCTTCATGATGGACCTCTTTGTCTTCTGACAAGGCTGCAATTATCTTGTGCCATTCGTTTGACCGTTCTTCTGTAAATGCATCTATAATCAAATCATATGGAGCGTCTACTTCAAGATAATTAATCTTTCGCAATCTTTTCAAGACACTTGTTGCCTGAAGCCAAAACTCCTCCATGGCCTTTCGTTTTTCAACAAAATACTCTGTAAGCGACATGATAAATCCCAAGAAAGCACTTCCAAGAAAAGCCATGGAGATATCATAAAAAATGCAATTACCGTCCTTGCCAATGGCGAATGCACTCACTAAGGATATTAGTGAGATAACAAAAGTGATGATGGTCAGCCATTTCTTTGCTTTCATTTTTCATCCCCTTGCTATTACTCTATCGTTGCAGATTTTGGATAATCCTTCTGCTTATTTCTTCTCATCTATAATCCCATATCGCTTCATTAGCTCGATGCGCCCTTTTGCCAGCTTGATGGAGCCGGACGCGCTGTTGTCCGCGCCGGACTGCTTTTCTCCGGCGTAGTGGGCGATGCGCTGCACCCACGCCACGGGCAGCAGGTACGGGCGCTTTTTGAGGTACGGGTAGCGCCGCTCCAGATACGCCCGCTTGGGGAACACCGTGCGCAGGACACTGCTTTTCTCGCCGGTGCGGCTGGCCTTGACGGCGTTCAGCGTCACGGTGGACGAGTGCAGGCGGGTGTAGCTGTTGGAGCCGTACACGCCGCCGCAAAGGGTGTCGTGCAGCAGCGGCTCCACGTCTACATCGCCGTCCCACAGCCCGGGCAGGTCAAAGTCGATGTCCAGATACGTCCGGGCGATCCGGAAGGCCGCGGCGGCGAAGGTCGCCGCGTGGACCCCGGCGCACTGATCATGCAGGCGCTGCCAGTCGATCTGATCGTGGTACGCCTGCGCCCAGAGGCCGATGTCGCAGAACTGCCGCAGGCCGATGCCGCTGTACACAAAGTGCTTGTAGGCGTGCAGAATCAGGTACAGCAGGTGCTCATGGGGCGGCATAGTCAGGAAGCCGTCCACCTCCACGGGGGCGATGTCCACAAAGAAGTGATTCAGCTCGTCGTGGGCATCCTCAGCGGAATCGAACAGGTGGCGGTGCAGCTCGATGTAAAGCGGGCTGTCTTTTTTTGTGTAGGACACCTCGTCCGCCGTGGGCAGCTCATCGGCGGGCGTATCGGTGGTCAGGCCATTTGCCAGCAGCGCCTCGTGGCAGACAAAGAACTCGCCCTCCGGGATGAAGAGGTCGTCGTCCGCACTGATGCGTTGATCGCGCAGGGGGTAAAGCCTGCTGCAAAGCTGCCCCTTCACCACAACAGGGTGCAGTCCGGCGGCCCGGAGCTTCCCGTAAAGGTCGGCGAACTCCGCCGAGCGCACGGTCTGGTTCAGCACCTGCCCGATGACCTGCCGCTTGATGGCCGCGAACAGCGGGGCGTTCTCCCCGGCGGCAGGCGTCTTGCGGACGGCCTCGAAGAGGATGGGCAGCAGCTTCTGCTGGTTTGCCAGCGTGAATATGGCAGGCCAGTCCACGGCCTCCGTGGGCAGCTCCCCGCCGGAGACGGCAGCCTTGGCGATATGCAGAAATTGCGTTTCGGTGGCAGTCAGGGTCATGGTCGTGGGCCTTTCCTTGTGTTTTTCCATGGCGTGGGCCAGCAACAGCGAGGCCGCGCCGACGAACGCCCCCAGTGTGTTGCAGATCACGTCGTCCGTCTCCGCCATGCCGAGAGCAAAGCGGTACTGCGCGTACTCGATCCCCGCACTGAGGACGCAGCCGGTCAGCGTCGTGAGGGCGATGCGGAGCCAGCGGTGCCATGTACGCGGCAGGGCGTTGGACAGCGTCAGCCCCAGCGGGAAGAAGAGGAAGACGTTCATCAGCATCTCCCGGTAAAGCTCCGGCTGCTGCCGCGCGGCCGCAAGCGCGGCGAAGGGGGTGAGGACGGCGGCGTAAGTCCCGGGCGTGCGGGAGAGAAGGGTGGCGTGGAGGATGATCGCTGCGGACACGCAGAACAGGATCACATTGACGGCGATTCTGACCTTTGCGCGGAGGCAGTTGCAGAGCACCGTCCATCCGGCAAACGCCAACAGCATCAGGAGGCACACCGTCCATGGATTCATCGCATAGATTTGGCGAAATATCATATTTATCGCGTCAGGCGGCGAATGACGCGGGCCAGAAGGCTTCTGTTCCAGCGTTCCTTCGCTGCCTCTTCCTTTGTCGGTTCGCAGCAGGCGGAAACCAGTTCCGCAAACGGTTTCTGTTCATATCCTGCCCAGAACTCATCGTACCGCGCCGGTTTCTGAATAGGCCGGAGCATAGCAGGATTCCATGTAAGCGCGCCCTCTGCGGCAGGACAGGTTTGCAGCCTATCCTTGCAGCGTTCCAGCAAAGCGCGGCCTTTCTCGCTGTGCAGCAAAACAAGGGATGTCCCCTGCGGATGGTAGGCTTCCGGCTGAATACCCTTGACGCCCCAGTAGTCCGCCAATGTGATATCGCTGCACCGCTCGATACCCTTGAATTTACAATCAAAGCAGGAGCCGCGGGAATACAGACCTTTGATAAATCCACGCTGATACGGATTCTTGGCAGCAAGCTGTAAAAATTCTCTGCGGTTCTCAAATGCAGCATGGATATGATAGTTCTCCCATCCGGTTGCTTTCTTGCGGAATGAGAACGATTTCAATTTACTGCCGTTCTGCGTTTCCAGCGCAGAGCGATAATCCTTCCAAATCATAGGGGATGGCACACTGTGGCAGGCGGTATCCTGCGTGATCAGCGTCTCATACTCCCGGCTGAGGTAATTCTTTAGTCCGGCCACCTGACACGGCATTCCGCTGAAATAAACCCAGCGCCCGGCGGTAAGCGCCGCCTTCGCCTGCGCATAGATGTCCGCCGGGATGCTGCTCTGCACATATTTGGAACTGCAAAGCGCAGCAAGCTCCGCGATGCTCTCTGCGGCAGTATGTATCACGTCGAAGTTCTGATTGAACGCCGCGCCGAACACGATACCGCCACGGCGGATGATCTCGGAGGCCAGCACCGGGAAAATCGCACCGGAAGAGGATGCAGGCAGGAGCGCTTCGTCGTTTGCATATCCGGTCAGGATCTCCGTGTGGGCCGATACCTGCGGCGGTGTGGAAACCGGGCACTTGCAGGCGCAAAGGCCGCAGTCAGTACACGCTGCGGCGTCAACTGCCGGATGGAGAAAGCCGTGTTCATCCGGCTGCATCCGGATCGCGGCAGACGGACAAACGGCAACGCAACTGCCACAGCCGGTGCAGATATCAGAAATTTGAGAGATGTTCATAAAGTTTCCCTTAAAGTATCTATTGCGGTCTTAATCTTTCTTATACAGCGCAGCGGAAAAACCATATAAGGGCAAAAAAGCGAACAATAACCTATCATGTCATTAATGGTGCACGCATGAACCCTCCTCAAATCGGCATAAACTGTCCTTGCTGTTTTCTTAGACTTTAATTTGATTGCCTCATTAAAAGCCAGCTTATAGTAGGCTATGTCGGCCAGCAATCTATATTTTTGAACCTCTACTGGATCATTTATAACTTGGCCTATCAAATGATATCGAATATCCCTATAGCCCGCACAGTTCTTCATAAATTTCTCTATTGCTACTTCAGAATCAGCAGCAGATTGTGACAAGGAGTTCTCCTGAATATTGTAAATCATTTGCGGCTCATCTATATAGCCGCACTTTTTCTTGTAGGTTAGCGGCATCAGGAACTGTAGATTCTGTCCAAAGCGAGACTGGTAGATTTCTCGATCCGGGTAAAAATCAAACAGTGCAGATGTCCTGACCATATAACTTCCTGCCCAGTTATTTGTTTCTCCTCCAACCAGTGCAGAAAAAACATCATCTATACGTTTCTCTTTTTCATCATATATAAAAAGGCTCTTTCCGCTTTTTCGATTATACCAGCCATTTGAGCGAACAACATCTATATCCGGATGCGATTTTAAAAAAGCAACCCTTGTAGAAACCGCAGATTCGAGCAATTCATCGTCGATATCTATCAGACACAAATATTCTCCCGTCACATGCTTCAATCCAGTATTAATCGCTCCCCCGGGACCTTTGTTCTCTTGAGAAACGTAAACGAGCTGTATTCCTGCGTTTCTGAATCTGTCATTCCATGCGAGTACGCGTTGTTCGCTCTGATCAGTTGATCCATCATTCACGACAATAACTTCCATGTGAGCGTACTTTTGCTTGAGAATTGAATCAAAGCACCTATCGACGAACTTTTCTCCATTATAACACGGAACAATTATACTAGCTAAACTATCCATTTCTATCCTCTTTTTTTGAACAAAGCCTTGCTGTCGTTCCTCTAACTAAACGGATGGTCAAAGTCTTGATTGCGCCGAACTCTGTCGTCCTATAAAACAAGGCACAACTCAGTAAGGCAGGAACGCCTACTGACACTATCCCTCTAACAAGGAATAGTAAATATGCGTTTGAAAGGTAAATCTGTGCATTCAGCCAATAGGTAAGAGCGATATATCCAACGCCAAGGAGCAGGTACACCATATATTTTCTAAAATACTTTTTCACAGGAGCATGGAATACCGTTCGATAGATTACAAATGGTCTGTACCAATCCGCAGTAAACAGACTTCCAATAATAGTTCCAAGAAATACACCCGCTACTCCAAATGGTTTCGCCAGCAAAATAGACGCGACTAAATTTACTATAGCGAATCCGAACGGAATCCACGTGTCCTCCAGATATTTTCCAGCAGCACCCTTCATCGTAATAAGAGGGATTCTCAGACCCGTCAGATAATTATTTAAAACAATTACCGCAACCGTCCCCGCACTAAAAATATAGTTTCTCCCTATCCAGATATCTCCAATAAACAGATTGTAAAGGCTCATAAAGCACGTAGCTTCTATGCTGTAAATTAAGAATGCGCAGAAAAAAACCGTATCAAATATTTCCAGTTTCTTCTCATCGTTTTCAACTGCTACAACGTTTCCCATGCTAGCAGTTATTCCACTAAACAATGTGGCAATAAAGCCATTGATCATGTTCCGAATCAACAGATAATTTGAATATATACCTGTAGCAGCAAGGCTTACAAGTTTCGTAATAATCAGATTGTCAGTTGAATTTACCAAATAGTCGCCAATTTTCGCGATAATCAGGCCAGAGACATTTCTCTTTATTTCTACTGTTTTTTCACTCGGCAGCCTGTCCTTAGAAGAAAAATCAACTTCACTATATTTTTGGGTTATATAGATGTTTTGGAGTGCCATTAGAATAATTGAGCAAACAATTTGTACGCTCAAGTAAACCACATAATTTCGAGTTAAGACAAGCACAAGAATCTGCAAAATGGTTTGTGCCGTGTTGACCGCCATGTTGATCGGAACAAGGCGGAACGCCTGATTATCCGAGGATATGAGGGTTGTCTTATATGCCAGAAAATAACTGACAACCGTGTTGGCAAGAAAAGCAAAGTACGCGAAATCAGTTCCTGCTGGTTGTTGATCAACGGGGATGAAGAAATCCAAAAAGAAGAAAAGCAGAATTCCCGATATCAGCACAATCGTTCCAATTATTGAATACGCTTTTCTATATAAAGACATCAAGGAACTGACAACCTTATAGTCCTTTTCCGCCAGCGGCTTATAGAGACTAAAGCCAATTGCGGTGGCAATACCTAGCTCACTGATGGATAAAAAGCCGAGGACATTCCCAAGCAGCCCAGCCAATCCTAAGTAGTCCGTCCCTAATATATGAATAAAAACTGTTCTTGAGATAAAGCCTAGTATTGAGACAAGAATTGTATTTCCAAAAGAAAACACAATATTTTTTGCAGAATTTTCCAGTCGTGACATATTTACCTCGTCGGTTTTCTGATAAGGATCTGTACTATTTTTTTATTAGTTCCTCCAATGCACTGCGCGCATCATCCGCGCGGGCAATGTACGCAGGGAGTATCGTTTTCAAATGTGTCTGGATGTTTTCGCGCTTTTCATACAGCTTTATAAATGCCCGTGTCAGTTCGTCGCTTTCCTTCAGCTGCTGCACCGGCAAAACATAACCTTCTTCCGTTCCAAACAGATCGCGGGCAATGCCGCGCGCCTTGACGGAGTAACCGACCACCAAAGTCGGAACGCCCGTAGAATATGCCGCTATGGTCGCATGGGTCCGCGCACCGATGAAGAATCTGCATTTGGAAATTATATATTTCAGCTGCGGCGCAATATGGTCATCTACAAGAATCAGGCGCGGGTCATGATCGAAGTCGTCATAAAGCTGTTTCAGTGGAATACGATCATCATTGCTGGCCCAGACCACATGGGGAATCAGCGCAATATAAGCATCGGTGTTGTCCAGAATATATCGGATCAGGGTTTTGTAGTTGGCATAAGCCGCACCCTTGTTCTGCTCATTATGAATGATCATGGGGCTGATATTGATGCCAATGACGTTGCTTTGCAAGAAACGCTCATCAAGGCTACACGTCTCTGGACTCATATGAAATGCAGGATCAGGCATTTGCACGACATTGGCACCTGTCTCTTTAACTGCTTCGTATGTAATGCTTTCTCTGGCTGCGACAAGGGCATAATTCCACAAATCTTCGGCAACAGACGCTTCTGCTACAACATCCGGTTCTATCGAACACCCCCAAAGGATCGTTCTAATTTTCTGCTTTATAAAAGCCCGGTTCAGATATGCATATATGCCGGTATTTCCATAACAGTAATTGTCGCCGCCAACGGATAGTGCAATATCCGTGTTGCCCTTACACCGCTGAATTGCAGGCAAATAGTAGAGTCCGTCCATATCTGTATATTTTCCGGTCAGTTTTAATCTCGCATATGCTTTCAGAAATTCAAAATCCTTTTTTCTGAAGCCTCTTGCGGAAGTCAGGGCTGCGATACGTGCGAGTGCGTATTGAGAATCCTCTTTGCAGTTCTCTGAAAGAATGCAATACGAATGTTCTCCCAGAAGCTGTATTGTTCCCCGTACAATCGCCTCGCAGCCATGGTTGCCGCTACCGCCGTTTCCGTACATTATAATCTTCATAGTTTGATACCTTCTACGCATCGATCAGTGTTTCTATCTGTCTCATAACCTGTTCCGGGCTGTATTGCTCAGGGCACTTTGTGTTTTCACAAATGCGCTGATACAGCGCCTTGTCGTTCAAGATCTCAAGCACTCTTGCAGTCAAAGACTCCGGGGACTGCTCCGTCAATAATCCGCTGATACCGTCCTGAATGAATTCGCAGGGGCCGCGGGATTTCGTTACCACGCATGGAACACCCAGCGCCATGGCTTCCAGCACCGTCAGGCCCTGTGATTCCACATAGGACGGATGAACGAAAAGCTGCGCATACTTCATGTACGGGTAGGGATTCGTTTTGCTTCCTTCCAGAACCACATGGCTTTCCAGACCGCTGTCTGCGATCAATACTTCCAATTTTGTACGTTCCGGCCCTTCCCCGACGATATGCCATACAAAATCAGCGCCGGCTTCCCTCAGCGCCTTTGCCGCAGGAATAACGTTCTCAAAGTGTTTTTCCGGTGCCAAGCGTCCTACGGAAACGATGTGCAGCATGCCATCAGCATAGGGGGAGTTTAATGCTTTCTGACTGATTGCTTCTGCATCCAGCATATTCGGAATGCAAACCATCTTGTCCGCAAATCCCGGCAGGATTTGCTTCAACATTTCTTCACATGTTTGCGACACAACCGCAAGCGCATCCATTCTCCCGCACATGTTGGCGTATGCCGTCTGGTCAACATTGAACTCGCCGTGATGCCACCATGTAATTTTTCGTTCTGCCTGAATGGAATATGCTGCCAGGTCAGAGCAGATACCGGGGCGAAATCCGATGACGCAATCATAATGGTACTTTCCCAGCAAAATCTTCGCCGCAGACTTCAGGGCACGCTCCCCGATCCATTTTCGTAATAGGAACAGCAAGCGCAAGCGCAGGCACATCCAGTTCTGATGAGTGATGCAGCGGCGAAGCGACGATAGGAAGCTTCCATAGGTATCGTGTATATCAAGGAACAGCACAGAAACCTCCGGAGGAAGTTCCTCCAGATAATCGCCCTTCTCCTCTAGAAGCAGAACGTCTACCGTATATTTCGTATCATCCATGTGCCGGAGAATGTCTACCAGTGAGCGCTCCACCCCGCCGGTATTCAAATGTCCGTTGATAAACAGCACATTTTGCATAATTGTCTTACCTTTTAAGCATCATCACTGCAGGACGGAGGTACTTTTTCTTGTAAATCAAAGTGATAATTTTGAGTTTCCATGAAATGTCCAACTGGCTGACCTGGATCTTGCCAAGTGATTCGTGAACCAACGGATCATCCAACACCTCGCTGACCTCATGGAAAAGTTCTTTTGCTGATAAGTTTGCAGAAAGCCTTTGATTCATTGCCATGTAAACAAAAAAAAGCATGCAGCGCTGAATCTGCGGTGTGAAGTCATAATCCGTTTTTTTTCGGAAACTTTCAGCAATCCTGCACCAAAGTTCTCTCAAAAGAGGCCACTTGTCCTTATATTCCGTATGCGTTACAGACTCCGGATTTTGGCGGTAATGGTACGGAGTAAAGCCTTTCAAATAGGTCATGCTTCTTGCATGATAACCCACCTCAGCCCCAAACAGAAGATCTTCTGAGAAACGCATACCGATTGGAAAAGAGAGATGGTTTTCCGTAATCACAGTATGCCGAATCAGGAGAAGCCAGTTTGAAATTGTAACTGGGTATTCCATAGTATCCGGCATTAGAAGTTGGGGATAGTACACCGAACGTATACGATCACAGCCATATGTGCCGGACGGAAGCGCATGTGTATAAAGTTGGCTGCCTCTGTCGGATTCCTTCAGGCAGTCACAAATCACAAGCTCGCTTTTATCTAACTCGGCAGCAGCAAACATCCGCTCATACATATCTGCATCAATCCAGTCATCACTGTCTACAAAAGCAACATATTCCCCCTGTGCAATGCCCAGACCATGGTTTCTGGCTGCCGCTGCCCCTGCATTTTCCTGATGTATTACACGTACCCGCGCATCTTTGGCCGCGTACTGATCGCAGAGTGCCGGGCTACCGTCGGTAGAACCATCATCCACCAGAATCAGTTCAATATCAGAGAGTGTTTGGCACAGCACGCTCTCCACACACTCCTGCAAATATTTTTCGGCATTGTAAACCGGAACGATAATACTGACTTTCGGCATATGACTTATCTCGTCCTTTCTCTCCTGACATCAAGCCAGTTGATCACTTGCTGTATTGCTAGAGAGCAAACAGCACTGATTGCACCCACCGAGAAAAGCAACCAGAACTTTTCTGACAGGGGAATCCCTCTCATTTGGCTGTAAAACCTCAAAACACCAAGAAGCCAAGACCCACCCCACAGCAAAATAAAAGAACACTTTCTAACTATCAGCAAAAGTATTGCCACGGCAGCACAAATCAGTAATAATTCCGGCCTGCAAATGGACTGGACAAAGTGGTACACATTCTTTGTCAAATTGGAAAGAGTGTGCTTTTCCGAAATTGTCATATTCACTTTTGAATTGCCAATATCCTGCGTAGAAATTCCATGAAGGTTATCGACAGAGTCTCCCATGCTCATAGAGAGATACCATTCATTATCTTGCGTGATGACTCCATATATGCAATATAATCTGCCATCGCTATAGAGAATGCATGGGCGGTAGAACGCTTTCCAGAAATTCTCCTTCCGGACAATAGGCACTGGACGTTCCCAAGTGATTCCATCATGGCTTTCAGTATACAAAATGGTATTGCTTTTCCCTGAATCCTCTATAAATGCAAATCGATATGTATCGTCAAGTGAAACAGCTCCGTGCCAAATCTTTTCTATTCCATAATAGCCTCCGAAAGTGCATTTTTCGAACGGGGTCCATGTATCACCATCCGTGCTTTCCGAATAGGCCAATGCACCTTCTCTTCCTGAGGTAGATGGCTCAATTGCCCACAGTTTATACTTGCCTTCGCTATAAACAATACTCGGAGATAGGTAGCCCACCAAATCCCGCATAATTTCATATTCGCTCCAATGCACTCCATCTGAAGAAACTTTGCGGAACAAAAGCAGTGTTCCGCCGCTTTTAATGGTGGAATCGGTTCGTCCCAGATACCAGATTTCCATTCTGTTCAAATCATTGTTGTATACGATATGCGGATCCTTCAATTCATCGCAGGCCGTTTCTTCATTGAATGCAATGGGGTTGTACAATCCGTCCGGCGTTGTCCAGTGAATCATGTCATTCGATACTCCGATGCACGGATTTTCCTCTGCACCATCAGCGTTGGGATAAGGAGAATAAGACATCCAATATCTGTATCCATTCCACTCACGCTTCATATCAATAACTGCCGGGTGTGTGGGTTGGTTCTGTCCATCAATATACGTTTCAATATTTAATACAGCGCTACCTTCAGATTGCGAAAATGCTGGTGCAAAGTAATCTGTCAAAGTCAGTACACACCCCAAACATCCGAATGTCAAAAGTGCCAATAACAGAACCGTAAATGCTGTTGCTCTTTTCATCCTCTAATCGCCCTCTTCATTCTTCTGTATATCCTCCCAATTTTGACCTTAATCTGTTTATACCATGGCAACCAACTCATAGAGTACCAGTGTATGGAGTATGTATTCTCCGTTTTGGTCAGCTTCCCTGTCACGCTGTCCAGCGGGTTGAAAAAGTCCGCCGGGTAGACATGGATACCGGCTACGGTTTGCTCCTGCCCATTTCGGACAAGGCCGTAGCGCTCCATGATGTCCGTATTCAGATGCGGACACCCCACCGCGTTCGTCGTTCCGTCTGCATTGGTGAAATGCAGCTTCCGATACTCCTCAATCATCGCCTGCACAACCGGATGATGCGGCACGGATGCAATGGTCAGTCCTGATGCGACATATTGGTCGTTTTCAAATCCGATGAAGCCCTCGTCATCCATCAGCGGCGCGATATCCCGCACGGCCTCTACGTCAGTGTCAAAATACACACCGCCGTACTGCTCCAGCACCAGAAGCCGCATAACATCCGACACAAACGCGTACTTCTTGGCAGCATACGCCTCAGCCATGAAGGGCATGGCAAGATAATCGCAGTTGTCCTCGTTCCACTCGCGGATCTCGAAATCCGGGCAGAATTTACGCCAGCTGGCAATGCACTTTTTCGCCAGCTCCGGCTTTTCGCCCCGGCCGAACCAGCAGTAGTGGATGATCTTCGGGATCATGATGTTACCTCACAAGCTTCAAAATTGGTCTGCTCAGCCACTTGATCACATAGGACGACGCAAGTGAAAGTGCAATCAAAAAGAGGAAAACAGGGATCGGGTATTTCAAGAAAAACACGATTCCATGAAATAGGCTTCCGTAGAAGAACATATGGACAAGCCAGATGTTCGTGGAATGCTCACCGAAATAGCAAAGGAGATTTGTCAGCCACACAGGAAGAGGGCAAATGCAGAGCAGAATGATCGTCACGGTCGCAGTAATGAATGCGACAAAGAGCGGCTGTATCACCCCATGCACTACGATCATGCCAGCAAAAGTAATTGCTGTGAATATATATATTACGAGCCTTAACGGCAGCCAATCGCTGCCGTAGGGCAGCAACCACCTGTTTTTTGCAGAACAACATACCAATGACATACGGGAAATAGGAAGTGCCCAGCAGTCCTATGTGCGTAATAATCCAGGCCAGCACAGCCGAGCAGCAACTGCCCCACCCCCAGAACCGGATACCATAGCCAACGGTGTAAAATGCGAAGAAAGCAAGAAGCACGGCCCACGCCGGACAGCGTTCCACAAATTTGCGCGAAAGCGGCTGCAACGCGACCAATAGTATGTAGGTGTTCGCATACCACCAAGCGCCGTTATAGCTGTTCTTAATGGTCAGGCAATTCAGCAGAAATTCCTTTGCGCTGGCAGGAATCGCAGGATTGCCTGTGATTATGCCAATCAACGAGAATACCGCCGCAATTACCCAAAATGGGATCAAAAAACAGAGGAGACGCTTCCAGCGATGCCGCAGTTCTGTTTCGGAGGACTGCATGTAATGGGCATAGCCGCTGACAAAGCAATAAATCGCCACGCAGATGTCTCCGAACAAGCCAAAGTAGTAAATCAGGGGTGTATCCCCTATCCACAGCAAAGGGGGTGTAGGGCAGGTTATCCCTCCGACAGAAGAGATGCAACATCAGCATAGCGAGGATCGCTACGCCCTTCAGCATTTTTGAATCTCTTTTGGTAATATCCATCGTTCACTCCATCAGCGCGTAGAATTTCTCCACCTCTGCGCTGTTCATATAGTCTCGCTTGACACAGTTTTCTGAAAGCTGCTGCATCCGCGCCGGGTCACGCAGCAGAGCCGCGATACCGGCAGCGCAGCCTGCGTTGTCCATCGGGACGATCACACCGTCCACGCCGTCCTCCAACTGGCTGGCGGAGGTGGCATAGTTTGTGATGACCACAGGCTTGCCGAGAAGCTGCGCCTCCCGCACCGTGACGGCCTTGCCCTCGTAGCGGGAAGGCTGCACATACAGGTCGCAGGCCCGCATATAGGGATAGGGGTTGTCCTTCTTGCCGAGAATAATGACGCGCTCCTGCATCCCGGCTTCGGTGATCTTCTGCCGGATCAGCGGCTCATCTCCGCCGTAGCCGATGAGATACCATTTGACGTTCAGGCCATCCTTCACCAGACGGCGGCAGATATCCGGCACGTTGTCAAAGTTTTTTGCGTCACAGAAACGGCCAACAGAAAGAATCTTAATCGCGCCATCGGAGGGTATATCAGTCTGCGGCTGCTCTGCCTGTTTCGCAATCAATTCTTTCGGCAGGATATTTTCGACGGTCTGAACCTGATTGGAAAGCTCCGGAAACACCGTTCGAAAACTCCGGGACCCCTGCTCCGACACGCCACAAATCGCGTCATATCCGCTCCACATGGCAAGCTCCGCCGACCGATCAAACGACAGGGCAGTATAATCCGTATGAATCCACGCCGCATATTTTTTTGCCTTGACCCGCTCCCGCGCGAAATAATGCGGCGTCAGAAAGCTGATAGCAAGGTCATAGGTCTTATCGGAAATCTGCGGCATGGCAGGCAGCGTGAACTTGTGGCTGTATGTCAGCGCGGTGACAGATGGCTTACTGCTGGGATGCCGCTTGTCAAAGCGCTTGGCCGCAAGCTTCCCTCTTAGCCGCCCGTAGAGAACACCGATCTGCCCGCTTTTGAGCAGCGATACCATGGGGACCGCCAGCGATGTGTATTGCGGAATTTCCGGAAGAAGATTCGCCTTCGGATTCAGGTAGGGCATCAATTCGCCGCTGTGCCGCATCAGAAAAAGGTCCACGTCATAGTGGTCATAGTCGATGGAGTCCAGCAGTCCCAGCAAACTGCGCTCCACCCCGCCAAGCTCCATGGCTTGGGAGAAGATGAGAATGGTGTGCGTTATTTTTTTAGGCATAATACAAATCAGACTACTCTTCCATCTGTTCCTTCCGCAAATACTCTTTTCCTTCCTCGGGGATCTCCATATAGTTACCATACCACAATTTAAGTAAGTACTCATACCCGCTGGGTACCGGAAAATCCATGTCTTCAAATTTGAGCATCTTAGTTTCTAAAAGCCACTCACTTCTTATAACTCGGGACGGATCTTCAAGTATCACCAACCGGCCAGTTGGATATTCACTTACCAAAAGCAAATAAATCCATTTTTCGATCCTTGCACTGCCAAATATTCCGCATAATACATCACCTAAAAAGACAACAAACCTTTTACTCTTGCTGTCTTTAAAATGTTCGTAAAGAATATTTTTCTCTGCTTTGCTGAGTTTCGCGATATGTAAAAAGCGTCCCAACGCTCCATTAATTTTAGTACATATATTTGAAGTTATACGAGCGTTATCGATTATGAATATATCTATGTGAATATCTCCAAATACGCAGTCCTTAGGCTTTACAACTCTCGACAATCCGGCATACTCTATAGAGCTATAACATATATCCCACACCTCCAACCAGTCTGGAAGTTCTTGAACAACGCTCTTAAATCGGTTAAATTGCGTTCTTTCCATCGCGATATCTATGTCATAATCCCACGGGATAAACTTCGAGTGGCGCACAGCACCCAGCAGAGTACCATACAGCAAATAGTACTCGATGCCGTATTTTGAGCACAGGTCATTCACGCTTTGTAAAATCTTGTACTGTTCCAGTTGCAATTTTCGTAATTGCTTATGATCTTCAAGCATAGCTACACCTCTGAGTTTTATTCTACCGCAACAGTCCTACTTTTTTGTTTATAAATGCAGTCAGTACCCATCCAACCGGTGTACACAGCACCGTCAGCAGCTTGCGGGGGGATTCCTTGATATAGTGCCGGTTTCCGGCAATCTGACTGCTGGAGCAGTAGTGGATGCAATCCATAACCAGCCGCTTGAAGGACTCCGGGTACTGCATCTTGACCGTCCGCCAGAAGGCAAACCCCTTCGGATTTTTCAGGTACTGCCGGAACATATTATTGCTGGAGCCGTCTGGCTGATATTCCACATTGCACAGGACGTCGTCCAGCACAGCCAGCTTATAATTCTGATCGATCAGGAGATATTTGTAAGACAAGCTGACATACTTCTCACCCTCGAACACAGGGTACTCCGGATAAGCGTTGATCACATCCGTGCGGTAGACCAGCTTTTTGTCGCCCGCCCCCCCGGCAGCGTAGTAACCGGAAATGGTCGTCTCCGTCATATTGACCGGGAAGCCTTTTCCGATTACATTCCCGGAGAAATCAGCGTCAAGCCCGACAAGACCGGCATAGCCCTTATCTTTGACCTCCGCCCATTTGCTCAGGATCTTCTCCACCGCGCCGTCTGCCAGCATATCGTCCGAGTCAATGCAGGTGTTCAGTTCGGTATGAATATTGGCGTAGGCAGCATTGTGAGCTGTATGCATACCGCCATTTTCCTTGTAGATGTACTGAATCTCAAACCCGTTATCGCGGCTCTGCCACTGCTGCACCAACGCGGCTGTGTTATCCGTGGAACCATCGTCCACAATGAGCCAGATGAAGGCCTTGCAGCTTTGGCGGCAAAGGCTCTCATAGGTGCGCGGCAGCGTATGGGCGCGATTGTAGGCGGGGGTAAAAATGGTGAGAATCGGATCAGCAGTTTTGTTCATAGGCATTCAAATAGAACTCCTGTAGTTTGACAGCCTCTGTGGTGATATCGAAGCCGTGAGCGGCAATTTCGGCGCTGCGGTCAGTGCGAGGTGTATTACGCTTTTCGAGGATCGCGTCAGCCCACGCCTCCGCCCCAGCCGATAGCGACATAACGTCCACAAGTCCCTCTGTCAGAATGCACTCCGGCGGAACCTTGTCAGAGATGATGCATGGCAACCCCGAAGCCTGCGCTTCCACCATGGTAACGGGAAGCCCCTCATACAAAGACGGAAACGCAAATACATCCATGGCCTGCATCAGATCGGCAACGTCACTTCGGACCCCCAAAAAGCGGACGTGATCCGCAATGCCAAGCTCCCGCGCCTTTGCCTGCATCTTCGGCATATCCTCGCCGCCGCCCACCAGCAGGAGCGTGGCGTTCGGCTCTTTTTTCAGCAGCGCAGCAAAAATGGCAAGTAAGAATGGGTGGTTTTTCGGCTGATTGAACCGGCCAACGTGGCCGATTACCAACTCATCTGCAAGTCCCATTTCCCGCCGCATTTCTAAGCGCTTTATCGGGCTGTAGGTATAGGCCGAAACGTCAATCGCATTGTTGACGATTTGATATGGTGCGCCGCCGAACATCCAATCGCCCGCATCTCTGCCGCAAGCCAAAAGATTGGTCGTATACTTGGGAATATCCCGCTTATACCAAAGCTTGAGCGGGTATTTCAGATTCTTATCCTGATTGGCGCTATGGCTGTGGGCAATACGCACTGGCACACCATGTTTTTTTGCTGCTTTCAGGATAACCGAACTGAGGCAATCCTGATGAACGTGAACAATTTTATATTCCGGGTGATCGGCAAAGAACTGATTCAGCGCAGCAAGATATGACTTGCTCCACGGCACAAGACGGGGTAAGCGATAGATTTTTCCGCCCAATGCTTCGATCTCGTTATCATAGGCGGCTCGTTCCTGCCGGTGCGCAAGGAAATCAAACTGCACCTTCTCGCGATCCATATGCCGATAGTAATTCATCAGCATAGTTTCCAGTCCGCCGCGATCCATGTGGGTAACAACTTGCAAAACACGAATAGATGCCACGATTTATCCTCCCAGCTGCGCAAGGTACTCCGACAAACTCAGCCGCGCAAAGTCCTGATCAAACGGCTGGTTGATTGCATTCGCGTAATAGAAGTACGCAAGGAATCCCAACACCATCAGTGCAGTCAGCATTTTCCTATCCCTGCCGCCGATTTTCTTCAACATCCAAGGGAGCGACAGCGACTGGGAAATCAAAAAATAGTTGGCCAGCCGTGCAAAATAGTTTGCCGTTCCATCTGCGAATTGATTTTTCAGCACGCTCGCGTCTTATGGTGTATTTTTCCTTTGGCGCCCTGAGTAAGATATTTTCGACTTTTCCAATCAATCCGCCGGAACCACTTGTATGCCCTCGACTGTACAGCAGGTTGATCGCACAGGCTATGTACTGAATGTTTTTTCCCAACTTGCTGGGGGCGACCCGATCGCCGGGAAAAATATCAACGAATATCCCCTTGTGATAGTGCTTTTCCCGCTCAGATTCGCCCTGCAAAAACGTCGTGTGGTCTTTCCTGATTTTGGTAAAATTTTGCGTAAAATCCGGGTCTGTTCGCGTGTTTTGCAGAATATACCCCTTTGGTGCGGCTTCATTCCAGATGGCAAGAAGCTTTTCATAGTCCTCCCGCGGCATCATCAAGTCAATATCATCGTCCCACGGGATAAAGCCCTTATGCCGCACAGCGCCGATCAACGTACCATACGCCAGAGAATACCGCAGCCCATACTCCGTACAGACCTGATGGATCACATCCAATATCTCCTGCTCGGTTGCCCAAATCTGCCGCTGGAGCTGATCTGGTATTTGCTTCATGCCTGTGTGTCCTTTCTCTCCTGTAAGTAGCCGGACGCATCCCTGAAGAAGCTCGCTACGATAATGAGGATGATAATTCCAATGGGAAATGCCGCGATGATTGATACAGATTGCAGACTGTGCATGGAATTCTCAGAGAATATCAACGCTATAGGCAGAAGAATGAATACCACAGCCCAGAAGGTGCGGACTCTTTTATCCGGCTCTTGCTCCGGCTTCAACCTCTTGTACGAATAGCTCGAAACAACCATTGTCAGCGCATCAAACGTGGTGGAATAGAAGGCAATCATTGTAACCGCCAGCAGAATCAGGCCGACCTCCGTTAGCGGAAGCGTATCAAAGATCTTCATAATTGCCTCGGAATAGTCCCCGCCCGCTGCGACAAAGCCCGTAATATCAAGGCCGTGTTTAAGCTGCTGCGCAAGGCCGTAATTTCCAAGGATAATGAACGAGGTAAACGTCCCTGCAAGCCCCCAGCCGTAGCCGCCGAGAATGGTATTGCGGATCGTGCGTCCCTTGCTGATCACGCCAATAAAGAACGGTGTCGCAACGCACCAGACCATCCAATATGCCCAGTAATAGATCGTCCAATTTTGCGGGAAACTCGTTTCCCGCAACGGATCCATCCATGTTGACAGGCCGATAAAATTCTGGACAAGATTGCCTATGGCAGAAAAACCTGTTTCAAGAATATACCGGGTTTCACCGCCGCCAAACAGAACGTATGCAAGCAGTGCAAAGAAGCAATAGCTGCAAATGGCGGCGAGCTTCGCGATTCCTTTCATGCCGAACCAGACCGTAAAGGTGTAGACTGCCGCGATCATCAAAAGGATTGCTATCGTTAACCCGATGCTGTCCTGCAGGCCAAACACACGGCTGATTGCTCTGGAAAGCAGCGGCGTTGCGAGAGAAAACGTCGTCGCTGTGCCCGCAATCAGCGCAAAAATCGCAGTCAGGTCGATCACACGCCCCAAAACTCCATCTACCCGGCTTCCCAGCAGGGGGCGGCAGGCTTCAGAGAATTTCTGCTTATCACGGCCGCGGATATGGATCATAAAGCCGAATGCAACCGCGAGCACGATATAAAAGCCCCACGCGATAGGTCCCCAGTGGAAAAGCGGGTAAGTGGACGCCCATTTCTGCATGCCGCCCATCATTTCCACCTGCGATTCATTGGCATACAGCGCCCACTCGCACAGCGAATAAAACAGAATATCCGCAGCCATGGTGGATGTAAAAATCATAGTGCCCCACTGAAAAGAGCGATATTGCGGCTTCTCACAGTCGCCAAGCTTGATCTTGCCGAATTTGGAAAAGGCTATGTAAAGCGTACAGCCTACGATGCCAACGCCGAGCAGTGCATAGTAGAGGCCAAAGTCATCCCCCAGAAAGCCGCGCACCACGCTAAGGACGAGCTTGGAGCCTTCCGGAAAAATCATAAACAGCGCACATACCGTCAGTACGATTGCCAGCGGCACCAGCATAGATACCCAGTCAAGCTCTTTTTTCAGTGTGTTTTTCTTCATATCTCAATTAACCCTTCCTCTATATGATGAATCCGCCTCGCAAAGCTCTGTGAAGCTGTCAATTTCGCGCAGATCTTCCGCTGAAATGGGGTAAACGCCGAACTGGTACTCATCAGGGTGGCAAAACATTGCAACATCATCCCAGTAAATGCTCCGATTTTCGTTTTGCACAAATTCCAGTTCCAAGTGCTTTCTGAGTCGCTGCCCATCTTCTGCTGTCCAGCGTGACACACTGAAGAGCTGCCAGCCGTGATCGCCGCCTGTGTGGCTGCATTTTGTCACGATCCCATTTTTAACCGTCAACAGCCATTCGTTTGTAGCTCTGTCTGTCCAGGCGCAGCTATACCCGGAGCGGGTAAATTCCCGGTGAAGGATCGCCGGGTTGCGGATGATCTGATCGCCGTCCAAAATAATCGCGTTGTTCAGGTATTCACGCGCGACATAGAGGGACGCGATGTTATTGCACTCCGCGTACCATGGATTTTCTATCAGCGTAATGCCGTTGTACTTTTTCGCCCATTCATAGAATTGCTCTTTTAGGTATCCGACCACGACATAAATCTCGTGGATTTCATTCTCGTGAAGCGCCGCGATGATCGTATCGATCATGCACACGCCATTTACTGTGACCAACGGTTTGGGAGTCGTCAGGGTCACAGGGCGCAGCCGCTGGCCGATGCCCGCAGCCATAATGATTGCACGTTCTACAATATGTTCAGACATAATCTCTGCCAAATACCTCTCTATATTCTCGGAAGAATATCTCACTGTATTCTCTTGCGTAGTCATATTGACGTTGTGTGTAAGCACCGAACTCTACACCACAATGACGCTTGAACTCGCACCAGTTGCTCCACACAAGGCCACTGACAGCAATATAGCAATATATCTTCAGGCGGGTGGCTTTATCGCAGCCATCAGAGAAATACAGGTCTATCAGTTTCTCAGCTGAGTCTCTATCGTACATTGCATAGATAATAAACATTGCGACGTCCAAGTGCGGGTCCTGCATACCAGCATACTCCCAGTCGGTGAGCTTAATCTCCTCGCTTCCATCTTTTCCAGTCACAAACAGGAAGTTATCTGGAACAGCATCGATATGACAGAGCTGGATGCTCTTTGGCTGTGCGTCAATATAGCCTTTCAAGCTAAGGACAGTCTGCTTCGTTTTATCATAATCCGCGTAAACGGAAGGCGCACCATTCCAAAGGCTCTGATAGAAAGCGAGACGTTCCCAAAGATCGAAGCTATGAGAAACGTGCAGCTTCTGCGCATGGAATCTTTTTAATGCTGATAAACAACGCTCAACTTCTTCCCAGTTACTGCTGTCACAGACGTGGGCATCCGTTAAATAGGCCGCAATTTTAATTCCTGTTTTTGGATCAAAATAATAAACGTCCTCGCTGATTCCCAGAGATGAAATTGCATTATATACCGCGTGCTCTTGTTTGCGGTTAATCAGGCGATCCGTGCCCTCTCCCGGAATGCGGATAATATATCGCTTATCGTCCATGCAGAACGAATAGGAACGGTTGGTCATTCCGCTTTTCATTGCCCGGAGACTCTTAACCTTCTCAGCGCGGCAAAACCCACAGGATTCAATTATTTGAGGAACATCCGAGACCATCATAACCCTAACCTCCAAAAAGACTTGTGATAAACTGCCACAGTGTGATAGATGAGTATCCGCTGCCAAATCCTTTCGATACGCCAAATTCGTACAGAAAATAGATGAAATACAGCACAGCTGCGCAAGCTGTAACATATTGCGCGGAACGCTTGGTGAACAGCTTCTTTATCATCCACGGAAGCGTGATCGCCGTGGCAATCTCAAAATATGCTGCCATTCGCGCAAACAGATTTGCCGCCTGAACCAATCCGATCATCAAAATAAATGCGCTGATGAGGCTCATGTTAGCAAACAGATTTTCCACCCTTGTCGAGTTTGAAAAAAGCCTCTTACGAAACACTAATGTGAGCAACGCAGGCACCCAGTAAACAGCAACGCGCAGAACGTTGATGGCGTTATTATCAAACACCTCGATCTCTGCCACCAATGCTCCCATAGACTGCGCATATTCCATAAACGCACCAAGGGTTGCATCGTAAGTCGCCATTGCAAAAAGGGCAGCTCCGAAAAATGCAATGGTAACTTTCCCCCACGGCTTTCCAAAAAGCAGCGGCACAATTGCAAACATGAATGCATGGGTATGAAACAGGACCGCGACAAACACCAGCAGGTAAAATCTCACATATTTCTTGTCTATTGCATACGGCAATGCCAAAAGCAGGAAAAACATTGCAAAGCATTGCTTTAGTGCCGCAATATACATGACATATGTACCGATAGAGAAAAAAACAAGCAGTGAAAGCGCAGGGCTGACAGAGTATTTCTTACAAAGCTTAACAACCGCAAAACTGCTGAGGAATGCTGGGAAAAAGAAGTAAATATGATAGTCAGTCGTGATATCACGCATAGCATCACGATACAATTCCGAAAGAGGATTACCCGTCCAGTCCAAAAGACCGTTTCTTGCAAAATAGTCTGCGACAGACTCTGAGTCCATAAAGTGGGCGATATATGTTCCCGTATCGTTATAGCTTGTCCGTAGGAACGAAAAGCATGTCATCCACACGATCGCGGCAATCATAAACACGTCCGCCTTGCGCAGCATGAAGTGGCAACGCCCAGTCTGGGGGCCCTCCAACTGCATGGACGTGGGATAATAAACCTGAGACAGATACATCAGAAAGACGCAGCCCCAATAGAGCAAAATCAGCTGCCGCATGCTCAGTTCCTCACTGCCGCAGGCAGGCCGAGGCCATCCAGCGTCTTTGCCACCACAAGCTGTTTATCAAACTTACGCTCAACGAGCGCGCGTCCGCTCTGCCCCATCTGCACCTGCCGGTCAAAGGATTGCTGCGCGAAATCACGCATGGCTTGGGTCAGGCCCTCTGCATCCTGTGCCGGACACAGATACCCGCTGACGCCATCCTCCACCGCTTCGCGGCAGCCGGGGATATCGCTGGTGATCAGGGCGCGGCCTGTGGCGGCACCCTCCAGCAGCACGTTGGACATGCCCTCATGATAGGACGGCAGCACCACACAGTCCGCCGCCTCATAAAACGGATGCACATCCGTCTGGAACCCATGAAAACGCACGATGCCATCGGCAACCAGCTGATCCACCTGCTCTTTGTAGGCGTCCTCATAAAAGCCCACCACATCGAAGGCGACTTCCCCACCAAATTCCGCTTTCAGCGTTCTGGCCGCAGAGAAAAACTCGTCCACGCCCTTTTCCTTCATAATGCGCCCCACAAACAGGAAGCTGCACACGCCGTCATCCCCCATGGGAACGCAGGGATACTCGTCCAGATTGATGCCCGCACCGGGAAGCACACTTACCTGCCGGTGGGAGATGATCTTTTTGTTCAGGAAAAACTGGGCGTTCTCCTCATTCTCGAAGAACACCGTTTTTGCCTTGCGCAGGGCGCTGCGATACATCACCGACACCACAGACGACAGCACCGGCTTTTCAAACGCCGTGCCCAGTCCCTGCACGTTGGCGACGTATGGGATACCCTTGGCCTTGCAGGCTGTGCCCATATAGATATTGGGCTTGATGGAATAGGTGACCACCATGTCCGGCTGAAGCTCGTCCAGCATCTGCCGGTACGTCTTCAGCAGCTTCATATCCTTGAAGGGGTTGATGCTGCGGCGGTCAATATCCGTCTCGATGCAGCGCAGCCCCATGGCCTGCAGATCGTCCTCATGCCCCACAAAGGGCGTGCTGAGAATGACCTCGTGCTCCTGCATCAACGCCTCCACCAGCTCCTTGCGGAAGCGGTAGAACATATAGGAATGGTTGGTTGCGATCAGAATCTTCATTTCTTGTTCTCCATCCTGTGCAGCTCCCCGGTGCCGCCCTCTACCACACCGTCTCCGATCAATGCGGAAATGGCCGTTCCGAAGAAGCAGCGGCAATCAAAGCTGAAGCTCATACGCTGCACATACTCGCCGTCCAGACGCGCCTTGTCAGAAATCTCCAGCTCATCCCGGCCGCAGATCTGCGCCCAGCCGGACAGGCCCGGCTTCACATCGTTGGCACCGTACTTGTCGCGCTCAGCCAGCAGGTCCTCCTGATTCCAGAGGGCCGGGCGCGGGCCGATGACGCTCATATCACCCCGCAGAATGTTCCAGAGCTGCGGAATCTCATCCAGCGATGTCTTGCGCAGGAATTTCCCCACCCGCGTGATGTACTGCTCCGGATTCTCAAGAAGATGCGTGGGCATATCGTGTGGCGTGGACATCTTCATGCTGCGGAATTTATAGAGCTGAAAATATTTTTTGTGGATGCCCACGCGCTTCTGTGAGAAAAACACCGGGCCGGGATCGTCGATCTCGATGGCAATCATGATAAGCAGAAACAGCCACGAGGCCAGGATCAGACCGACCAGTGACAAAATCACGTCAATGATGCGCTTCACATATCGTCTGTACATGTAATTCGGTTCCTATCAGTCTTGCAGGGTATCATTCCCCCGGCAAGGACAACTTAAAATCTCCCGCAAATAGTCATATTCCGCAATCTGCTATGCGAGATATGACTATTTGGCTATTTAATTATACAGCAAACAATGCAGTTACGCAATGGCATTCAGTAAAAATCTGTATGCCAATTTCCGTGTGAAAAGCCGGGAAATCATCGTGGAAATGGCGGCCTGAGAGGCTTCAAAATCACAAAAAAGCGTCATTGCAAAGATGTCGTTAAGTTCGCGTGCGATTCCCCGGATCCACGGCGATTTTGCAAAAATCAGGCAGGGTTTGGGAGCATCCCAAAAGTCGAAATGTGCAGTCTGCCCGCAGGGCTGAAACGCGCATTTTGACCGTGTGTCCGGACACCGGATGTGCTTGCTATAGGTGTGGAACATGGCGGAAACACCGGCCGCGCAAAAAAACATCCCCAGCGCATAGTAGATCACGCGCAGCCAGACGCTGCCCGCCGGAAGCGCGGCGCCAAGCAGCATGAAAGCGTCCAGCGCAAAGCCGTAGACGACCGCCGTGACAAAGGAGAAGAGATATGACACGCGGAAGCGCAGCAGCAGGCACATGGCGAGCAGCAGCACAGCCTGCAAGCAGTATTCCGCCATGCCGAAGGTGACGAAGCTCCACACGGGAGACAGCCAGCGGTAAAGAAGGTATGCAGGCGCGACCACCATGGAAGCGCCGAAGTCGGCCTTTTCCATCAGGACAACGCCCAGCGCGACAAATACGATGCCGAATACATAGGCAAGCTCCGTGCTGAATGTTCTCTTCATTTTTGATCCTCCAAACAAAAAATGAGCCTTCTCCGTTTGGTATAGAAACGGAAAAAGCTCATTTATGTTGTACCACGCCTGTCAAGCGGCGCAGAACTTTGGCAGCGCTATGCCTCATCCTCCGCCAGCATCCGGTATCCGACGCCAAGCTCATTGATGATGTAGCGCTTTTCACCGGGCGTCACGCCCATTTTCTTGCGGATGTTCTTCATGTTGACTTGCAGCTTCTTGACGCTGCCATAGTCTGAATACCCCCAGACCGCCCGAATGATGGCGGCATACGTCAGCACCTTCCCCGCATGGACGGAGAGAAACGCCATGATGTTGTACTCCGTCTGAGTCAGGTCGATCTCTTCTTTGCCAACAAAGACCTGCCGCGTATCATAGTCGATCAGCAGATCCTGAAGGCGGAATTTTCCGCCGGGGGAACGTTCCTCTTCTTTGCTGTGCCGATGGCTGCGGAGAACGGCGCGGATACGGGCCAGCAGTTCCTCCGTCCCAAAGGGCTTGGTAATATAATCATTCGCCCCCAGATCCAGCGCCTCCACCTTGTCCCGCTCGTTGGAGCGGGCGGAGAGCACAATGATGGGCACGGTGTCCGATTCCCGGACTTTCTGAATCAAGTCCAAACCATCCCGATCCGGCAGGCCGAGATCCAGAACGATGAGATCCGGACGATGGGAGGCGTACATCATTATGCCGAGCGCACAGGTCTCCGCGCAGAGCACCTGATAGTCACTGGTTTCCAGATTGGCTTTGATAAAGCTTCGGATGTTGGCCTCGTCCTCTACGATCAGGATCTTGTACTTGTTATTGCCCATCGTCCTCACCCCCTCTTTCCAGCGCAAAGCGGAATACCGCACCGCCGCCCTTCCTGTTTTCTGCGGTAATGTCACTGCCGTGCGCTTTGACGATGGCAGCGCATACAGATAGTCCGATCCCCATATTGCGGCGCGTCCCGTCCACCGGCGCGGCGGACTTTTCATAGCTTCCGCTGAAAATCTTTTGAAGCGCATCCTCCGGAATGCCGCAGCCGTTGTCGGCGACCTCAAATACCGCCTTGTCTCCCACGAGAGAAACGGAAAGCGTCAGCTCCGTCATACCTTTTGCGTGGAACACGGCGTTTTCCAGAAGATTCAGCAGCACTTGCTCAATGAGAAGCGAGTCCATGGGAATATCCACAAACTCGTCCGGTATTTGCGTGATGACCTTCTGGTTCGGATGCTTTTTGGAAAACTTCATGAGAACCGAGTCGATCAGCTCATCCAGAACAGTCGGCGTCTTCACGACCTTGACCTTTGCACCGTCGATCCTTGTGACGGACAGGAGATTTTCGACCATGCGGATGAGCCATTCGCTGTCCTCCTGGATCTCTCCCAGCAGCTTGAGCTGCTGTTCCTTCGGCAACTCATCATACTTGGAGAGCAGCGTGGAGGATGACCCGTATATGGAGGTGAGGGGCGTGCGCAGGTCATGGGAGATCGCCCGCAGCAGATTGCCGCGCATTCTTTCCTTTTCGTTTTCTGAGCGCAGCTTTTCCTGATCGCGGATGCGAATGTTCAGCGTACTGGTGGAAACGGCGACGACCATCATGATGACAGCGGATAGGATACTTTCTTCTACGAAAAAGCCAAAGACATAATAGGGATAGGTGAAGGCAAAATCCACCGCAAACACACTGACGATCGCCGAAGTGATGCCATAGCAATACCCATGCGTTTTCAGCGAGATCAAAAATACGCCGAACACAAAGATCATGGGCACCAGCGTCTGCGTGGTAAATAGCTTCTGAATCAGCAAATTGACGGCAAAGGCGCTGAAAAAGACGATGAGCGAAAATAAAATATCCTTTTGTCGTTGGCGGCTTTTCATGGCAATCTCTCCAAAGGTGCTTTTTAACATCTTTATTATACTCCATGAGAAGAAACGCTTCAAGATTTCTCACAGGGGGATATTGCGCCGCACTTGTTTCTTTACCGAATCTACACCGGAGAAATGCTATGATATAAGCACACAGCAAAAAGGAGGAAGAATTTCGTGGAAAACGACAGTAGCGACGATAACGGTAACAGCTCCTATATGTTCTGTTCATGTGTGGCATATCTACGCCCTTTGCTGCGGTATCGGGTATAGGCGTGCCTTTTTTTGCTTGGTACGATAATACGAACAGAACATAAAGGAGTTTGAAATGAATTATTTTGGAAGCATTTTCGCAATGGTGGTCTGCATTGCCATGTCCGCCTATTTCAGTGCCACAGAAACGGCGTTTTCATCCCTGAACAAGACCCGCCTCAAGGTGTTGGCGGACAACGGAAACAAGCGGGCAGCGCTGGCGCTCAAGCTGTCCGAAGATTATGACAAGCTGATCTCCACCATCCTGATCGGCAACAATATCGTCAATATCATGGTGGCGTCCATCGGCACGCTTCTGTTCGTCGGACTTTACGGCGACATCGGCGCGACCGTTTCCACCATTGTGGTCACGGTCGTTGTCCTGATCTTTGGCGAGATCACCCCCAAAAGCGTTGCAAAGGACACGCCGGAGCGCTTTGCCATGTTCAGTGCGCCCTTTATCCGGCTCTGGATCTGGGTGCTGACCCCGCTGAATTTTCTCTTTTCCCAGTGGAAAAAGCTGGTTTCTCGCTTCTTCAAGACAAATGACGACGCAAAAATGTCCCACGAGGAACTGCTCCTTTTCATGGAGGACGTGGAGCAGGACGGCGGCATTGACGAAAATGAGGGCGAGCTGCTGCGCAACGCCCTTGAGTTCCGCGACCTGACGGCGGCGGAAATTCTGACGCATCGCATCGAATTGGAGGCCGTGGACATCGACGAGAGCCACGAGGAAATTGCCAGAGCCTTTACACAGTCCCGCTTCTCCCGTCTGCTGGTCTACCGGGATACCATCGATCAGATCGTCGGTGTTCTTCATCAGAAGGACTTCTATATCAACGGCAAGATGACGGATCAGCCCATTACGGCAATCATGACGGAACCGTTGTTCGTCTATCAGCACACGAAGATCCGCGACATTCTAAAAATGCTCCAGCATCAGAAGTCCCATGTCGCCGTCGTTGTAGACGATTTTGGCGGCACGCTCGGTATTGTTACGATGGAGGATATTTTGGAAGAACTGGTTGGTGAAATTTGGGACGAACACGACGAAGTGGAAGAAGATTTTGAAAAGCTGGACGAGAATACCTACCGCGTGGACTGCTCCGTCAGCTTGGAGGATTTTATGGAATTCTTTGATGTCAAGCTGGAATCGGACAGTGTTTCTGTCGGCGGCTGGGTCATGGAGCAGCTGAATAGAGTCCCCGTCAAGGGCGATTCCTTCGCTGTGCAGAATTTGGAGATCACGGTCTCCGGGCTGAGCGCGCATCGGGTGTCCTCTGTCACAGTCAGGCAATGCGGCGTGTGTTTGGCCTGCGCACAATAAATCTATCGCGCAATTCACAAGGAGTGAGGATGATGTCAGAAGAAATGGTTTGCAGAAAGCATCGTCTTTCGTCTTTTCAAATCATCATATTGGGCTTTGCAGGGGTAATCCTGCTGGGCGCGCTGCTGCTGATGCTGCCAATTTCTGCGACAGCTCGGTGTGTAACGCCGTTTCATGAGGCACTGTTTACCGCGACCTCCGCTGTTTGTGTAACGGGTCTTGTGGTGCAGGATACCGGCAGCTATTGGTCGGTCTTTGGGCAGGCTGTGATCCTGACGCTGATTCAGATAGGCGGGCTTGGTGTTGTCACCGTGGCGGCATCGTTTGCGCTGCTGTCCGGGCGAAGGATCTCTCTGATGCAGCGCAGCACCATGCAGGACGCCATCTCAGCGCCGAGGGTCGGAGGGATCGTCCGGCTGACACGGTTCATCCTGCGGGGAACATTTCTGATCGAACTGATCGGCGCGCTTGCCATGCTGCCGGTGTTTTGCCGGGACTACGGATGGCACGGGATATGGATGGCGGTATTTCACTCCATCTCCGCCTTTTGCAACGCGGGGTTTGACATTCTGGGAACGAACAACAACTTGTATCCGTCCCTTACCGGTTATGTCCAAAATCCGGTGATCAATATCACGATCATGCTGCTGATCATAACCGGCGGCATCGGTTTCTTGACGTGGGATGACATTTGCGAAAACAAGCTGCACTTCCACCGTTATCGAATGCAGAGCAAGGTGATTCTTGTCACGACACTTGCACTAATCGTCCTTCCGGCGCTGTTTTTCTTCTTTGTGGACTTTGATGCCCTTCCCCTCAGAGAGCGGGTTCAGGCAGCCCTGTTCCAATCGGTCACGCCGAGAACGGCGGGCTTCAACACAGTCGATCTACCCGCCATGTCCGGCGCATCGCTGGGCGTGATGATCCTTCTGATGCTCATCGGCGGTTCTCCCGGCTCTACGGCAGGCGGCATGAAAACCACAACGCTGGCTGTTCTGCTTGCCAATGCTGCTGCGAGCTTCCGGCAGCGGGACAGCGCTCAATTCTTTGGGCGCAGAGTCGATTGCAGTGCCGTCAAAACCGCCGCGACCATTCTGACGATGTACCTTGCGCTGTTCTTTGGGGGAGCCGTCTTTATCAGCGTATATGAGAATCTTCCGCTGTCCCCCTGCCTATATGAAACCGCGTCGGCGGTGGGCACCGTGGGACTGACTCTGGGTATTACGCCGCAGCTGCACATTCCCTCGCAGGCGGTATTGATCGCGCTGATGTATCTGGGCAGGGTCGGCGGGCTGACGCTCATTTATGCGGCGGTGTCCAGCAAAAAAAGCGGCAATGCAAAGCTGCCACAGGAAAGAATCACGATTGGATAAGCAAAGGAGTTGTCTATCCCATGAAAAATGTTTTATTGATTGGAGCAGGCCGCTTTGGGCGGCATATCGCCATGCAGCTCTCTCCACTGGGGCATCAGGTCATGGCAGTCGATACCAATGAGGAACGGATCAACAATGTGCTTCCGTTTGTCACCAACGCACAGATCGGTGACAGCACCAATGCGGAGTTCCTGCGTTCGCTCGGCATCGGGAATTTTGACGTTTGCTTTGTGACCATCAGCGGCAACTTCCAGAACTCGCTGGAAACCACCTCGCTGCTGAAAGAGCTGGGCGCAAAATACGTGGTATCCCGCGCCGAACGCGACGTGCAGGCGAAGTTTCTGCTCCGCAACGGCGCAGATAACGTGGTCTATCCCGAAAAGCAGATGGCAAAATGGGCAGCGATTCGATTCACTGCCGACCATATTTTTGACTATATAGAGATCGACGAGCAGCACGCCATCTTTGAAGTTCAGGTGCCAGAGGCGTGGGTCGGGAAAAGCGTTGGAGAACTGGATGTTCGCCGAAAGTTCGGCATCAATATCCTCGGCATCAAGCGTGCAGGAAAAACGGATGTTTCCGTTACGCCGGACACTGTATTGTCCGATGACATAACGATTCTGGCAATGGGTGAGTATAAAGCCCTGCAAAAGTGCTTTCGGATTTGAATGGGCCTGTGCACAATAGTGGAAAGGAAGAAACATGGCGAAGAAACCGCAAAACACAGCCGGTAACAGAAATGAGGATTCCGCGCCGCAGGAACGCAAATGGCCGGACAAGGCGATTATTCGTTACATTATCCGCGCATTGGTGCTGCTGATTGTATTTGCGTGGGCACTGGTAAACCTTGACGCTGTTTTGCGTTTTCTCGGCACGGTGCTTGCGCTGTTCACGCCATTTCTGATCGGTGGCGCGATTGCGTTTTTGATCAACGTAGTCCTTCGACCGTTGGAATGCTGCTGGAACAAGGTGTGCCGAAGGGCTCCTGAAAAACTGACCCGCCCTGTGTGCCTGAGCGCAAGCACCGTGCTCGTTCTTGGGATTCTGTTTGCCGTGGTGTTTATGATGATCCCCAGCCTGCGGGAGTCCGGCGACGAGTTTATTCAAAACATTCCGGCCTATGTGGAGGAAATCGGGCGGTGGTGGACAGGCGTTGTCCGGTTTACTGCAAAATATAACATTGTCCTGCCCGAATACGCCATAGACTCCGACCTGTTGATCGAGAAGGTCACCGCCTTGATCAGCGATGAGGGAAGCGGCATCCTCACCGTGACGTGGGGCGCGGCAACCTCTGTCCTGTCGGCTTTGGTGGATGTTCTCTTGGGACTTGTCTTTGCGCTGTATCTGCTTGCAAAGAAGGAAGTCGTCGCGGCACATTTGAAAAAACTCATTGTAACAGTCCTTCCGCAAAAGAAGGCACAGCGGCTTCTGAGTATTGCCTCTCTGACCAACCAGACCTTCACAAATTTTGTCAGCGGACAGCTTACCGAAGCGGTCATCATCGGCGTTCTGTGCTTCTTTGGAATGCTGATTCTTGGGATCCCGTATGCCGGTGCGGTCTCCGCGTTTGTGGCCGTTACTGCGCTGGTGCCGATTTTCGGCGCATGGATCGGCGGCGGTCTTGGTGCGTTTTTGATCCTGCTGGCAGAACCCGGCAAGGCTCTGTGGTTCATTCTCTTTCTGCTCATTTTGCAGCAGGTGGAGGGCAATCTGATTTATCCCAAGGTGGTCGGCAAGTCCGTTGGGCTTCCCGGACTGCTTGTGCTGATGGCTGTTACAATCGGCGGCGAAGCATTCGGCGTCTTAGGGATGCTGTTCAGCGTACCCGTCTGTGCTGTGTTGTACAGTCTTTATCTGGAGTTCATGAAGAAAGCAAGCACCAACCACTGAATGATTCATGATCGGCTGCCTCCTGAATAAAAGGCTGCGAGCCAAATGCAAAGGGCTTGGGATTATCCCAAAATCGCTGCGTGTCCGGACAGCGGCTGTGCTTGCTATTCTATCAAATCCCAATATCCGCAGATCGTGATGTCCCCGCTTTTTCGAAAGCGGGGACATTTTTCTTCTCTGATACTTAAAAAACGGCAGAGAAAGCCCGCCCTCATCACGCTGAACTACCCAGCGGACGCAAAGCTCATCGCAAAGGAGGGCGAAGATGCACAAGCTTGACCCCATCGAACGCCTGCCGGACCCATCCTCAACCCAAAAAGACTTCGCCGCTGCGAAGTCTGCGGCACGGGCATCCTTGCTCGCTCTGGGAGGGCAAAATACTGCCGAGACTGCGCGGCCAAAGTCCATCGCAAACAAAAGGCGGAATCCGCCCGGAAACGGCGGTCGGGTGTAGACAGTTTGGGGGCGAAAAGCCCTTGAATGGCAAGCCTTCCCGCACCGCCAAAGCCGCACGGCAATACGATTTCCCTCGCAGCCGCGAAATCGAATTCTATTTGTCTACATAGCCGCCAAGAAAGGAGAATTTTCTATGGACAACATTCTCACCGTCCCCATCCACCTCAAAATGACACTGACCGCCAGAGAAACGGCAGAATACAGCAACATCGGCATCAACAAGATCGACAGTATGCTGAGAGTGCCCAACTGCCCCTTCGTCCTGTTCGTCGGGACGAAAAAGCTTGTCAAACGGAAGGAATTTGAGGACTATATCAGCCAAAAGCTGGTGATCTGACAGCAAAAGATAATTTGTAAAAACAGCTTGAGAGAAAAGAACCTATCTGCTATAATTATGTTGTTGCAGTAGGCTCTTTTCTCTCTGCGGGAAAGGAGTATACAATGGGCAAAAACTTAAAAGGCAAAGAATGCGGTAGGGGTATCTACCAAAGAAAGGACGGATTATATCACGCACGTTTTGTAGTCAAAGCAGGAAAACGACATGAGAAATATTTCCAGACGATTCCCGAGGCGCGCAACTGGATCGAGCAAGCGAAATATGCCGACAAGCACGAAGATATGTTTTGTCCCTCAGACACGACGGTTGACGCATGGTTTTCATTTTGGATCGAGAACATTGTGGGCGATTTAGCACCGAATACCCTGCGAAATTATCGGGAGCGATATAAGCAGAATATCCAGCCCATCATCGGCAAAATGCTCCTTTCCGATGTGAAGCCCATGCACTGCAAAAAAGTGCTGCTTTCCATGGATGCGGATTATGCAGGGTCTACCATCCGGCAGACCTATATCACGATGGGAACCTTGCTCAAGGCTGCGAAGATGAACGATCTGATTTACAAGCACCCGATGGACGGCGTTCGCTACACAAAGCCGGTCCGAGCGCCGGACGACATTCATTTTTTGACGCGGGATGAGCAAATCAGATTTCTCGAAGTTGCGAAATGTTCCCACAACTACAATCAGTACGCGCTGATCCTTGAAACCGGCTTGCGTACCGGTGAGATGATCGGGCTGACGTGGGATGCGATAGACTTCCAGAATCGGACGCTGACGGTCAATAAAACCTTGGAGTATCGTCACAAGCAGCATTTTTGGCGTGCAGGACCTCCGAAAACACAGCAAAGCTATCGCACCATCCCGCTGACAGATCGGGCCTATGAAATTCTGAAAGAAATCAAGGACAAGCGCCCTTGGCAAAAGGAATCTCCGCTGCTCTCGCAAACACTGGAATATATCGACCGGCGAACGGGGGCAATCTCCCGGCTGGTCATGCGCGATCTTGTCTTTATCAACTGGCGTACCGGGGAACCGGCGAAAAACAGTTCCTATGATACCCACTTATATAAGCTCTGCGATGAAGCAGGGATCAAACACTTTTGTATGCACGCCCTGCGACATACCTATGCTACAAGAGCAATCGAAAGCGGTATGCAGCCGAAGGTGCTGCAAAAACTGCTGGGTCATGCCAGCATCAAAACAACAATGGATCGGTATGTTCATGTGACTGCCGAATCGCTGGATTATGCCATCAAGCAATTTCAGCAAAATGGTGTAGTCTGATGAAATCCAATAAAGCCAAATGCGAAAATGGTGTAAAAATGGTGTAACAGCCAAGACGCCAAACGCTGAAACCCCTTGAAAATCAAGGAAAATCGAAGGAGAATGAGTATATATGAAATTAGGTATCGTGGGACTGCCCAACGTGGGCAAATCAACGCTGTTCAACGCCATCACCAACGCCGGAGCCGAAAGCGCCAACTACCCCTTCTGCACCATCGAGCCCAACGTGGGCATGGTGGCCGTGCCGGATGCAAGGCTTGATAAGCTGGCGGAGATGTATCAGCCCGACAAAAAGACCCCCGCCGTCATCGAATTTGTGGACATTGCGGGCCTGGTGAAGGGCGCCAGCCAGGGGGCAGGCCTGGGCAACAAGTTCCTGGAGAACATCCGCCGCACCGACGCCATCGTCCATGTGGTGCGCTGCTTCGACGACGAGAACATCATGCACGTGGTGGCCGACGCCGGGACCAACGTGCCGGTGGACCCCCTGGGCGACATCGAGACCATCGACCTGGAGCTAATCATGGCGGACCTGGACATGGTGAACCGCCGGGTGGAGAAGGCCGCCAAGGCCGCCAAGGGCGACAAGAAGTTCCTGCACGAGGCCGAGGTATTCCGGGCCCTGGCGGAGCATCTCAACGCCGGAAGGTCCGCCCGCACCTTCGACTGCGGCGACGAGGACCGCGCCATTGTGGAGACCGCCGACCTGCTGAGCCTGAAGCCCATCATCTACGCCGCCAACATGGACGAGGCGGGCTTCGCCGACCACGAGAACAACCGCTACTTCCGGATGGTCCGGGACCTGGCCCAAAAGGAAGGGGCCCAGGTGCTGCCCATCTGCGCCAAGCTGGAGGAGGACATTGCCCAGCTGGACGACCCCGACGAGCGGGCCATGTTCCTGGAGGACCTGGGGGTGGAGCAGTCCGGCCTGGACCGGCTGATCCAGTGCAGCTATGAGCTGCTGGGCCTGATCTCCTTCCTGACCTACGGCAAGGACGAGTGCCGGGCCTGGACCATCCGCAAGGGCACCAAGGCCCCCCAAGCCGCCGGAAAGATTCACTCCGACATCGAGCGGGGCTTCATCCGGGCGGAGACCATCAACTTCGACGAGATGATGGCCTGCGGCAGCGTGGCCGCCGCCAAGGAAAAGGGTCTGCTGCGGTCCGAGGGAAAGGACTATGTGGTCAAGGACGGCGACATGATCTATTTCCGCTTCAACGTGTAAACAAGCAGGCTGCGTGCCGCAGGGCATTTCCCTGGGCGGCACGCAGCCTGTTCCTGTTTCCGGCGCAACCCATTCCCAGGGCAGGAGCGGGGCGCCGATCAAAAAGAGGCGGCGATTCTTTGGAATCGCCGCCTCTTTTGGCGCGGAAGGAGGGATTTGAACCCTCGCGCGTGGTTTAGACGCCTACTCCCTTAGCAGGGGAGCCCCTTCGGCCACTTGGGTACTTCCGCAAACGATATGAAAATTGGCGGAGAGAGTGGGATTCGAACCCACGGATGCTTTCACATCGCCGGTTTTCAAGACCGGTGCTTTCAACCACTCAGCCATCTCTCCGTGCGTGCAAAAGCATATTCAACTCAGACGCAGGACACATTTTACCACATTGCGTCCCGGCTGTCAATGGATTTCTGCGCTCCGGGTCAAAAAAGTGTGTAGGACTACAATACATCTTGGACAATTGGATAAAAAGGGTATGAGGAATAGGGTCTCATGTGTTAAAGTTAAGCTACCACACCAAACTTTCTGAAAGGAGACCATATTCCTCATGAGTAAGAGTATAACACAGGACATGGCCTACAGGCAATCCCTAATGAAGTACGCAGAAAAGTACGGCGTCAGCCGCGCCAGCCGGAAATACAACAAAAGCCGGTCGTACATCTACTTCTGGAAGCAGCGCTGGGACGGGAGTGTGGCGTCCCTGGCCTGCCAGTCCAGACGGCCTCACAGCCACCCCAACCAGCACACGGAGGCCGAGCTAAAGCTCATCCGCGATATGCGCCGCCGCAATCCGTCGCTGGGCATGATCGAACTGTGGCACCGTCTGCGGAAGCGCGGCTACACCCGCTGTCCGGAGAGCTTGTTCCGCGTTATGCGCAAAATGGGGCTGTTTCCGGCCGAAAAGCCCAAAAATCCGTACAAGCCAAAGCCTTACGAGCAGATGACCTATCCCGGCCAGCGTGTGCAGGTGGATGTCAAGGTCGTTCCCCGCCGCTGTATCGCAGATCCGGAGCTTCGCCTGTTCCAGTACACCGCCATCGATGAGTTCACGAGGCTGCGTTTCCTGGCGGCCTACCCGGAGCAGTCCACCTATTCCTCGGCGGACTTCCTGCGCAAGCTGCGGGCGTGGTACGCCCGCAGGGGCATAGAAGTGGAGTGTGTCCAGACGGAAAACGGCTTCGAGTTCACCAACCGCTTCTCCAACAGCAAGCGCGATCTGCCCACACTGTTCGAGAAAACTGCCACCGAGCTGGTCATCCGTCACAAGCTGATCCGGCCCTACACGCCGCGCCAACAACTTGCCCATGAGACCCCTCCGCTGGCTCTCGCCTAATGAGTTCGCTGTCCAATATGTTTGACAAACCTACACGGGGGCGAAATGTTCAAAAAAAGGTAATGACTTTTCCCCTGCGATGGGTTACAATAGACCCACTTGAATCGTATTGGAGGAATTTCCCCTTGAAAAAGCTCTATACCGCGGTGGACCGCTTCTGCGCCCGGCACCCCCGCTTTGGCATCCCGGACCTGATGCGCTGGATCGTCATTGGCAACGTGGCGGTGTACGTTCTGATGCTGCTGACCATGCGCGCCGACGCCAACGCCCTGTCCTTCCTGTATCTGGACGGCAGCAAGGTCCTTCGGGGCGAGATATGGCGCATCGTCACCTTCATCTTCGTCCCCGCCAGCAGCAGTCCCTTCTGGCTGGCCGTCAGTCTGTACTTCTACTACTGGATCGGCACCTCCCTGGAGCGCCAATGGGGCACCGCCCGCTTCAACCTCTATTACTGGAGCGGCGTCCTGCTGACGGCCATCGTCACCATCGCGGCCTCCGCCATTTCCGGCACAGGCTATCCCGTGGGCGGCACGGAGTATGTGAACCTGTCCATGTTCCTGGCCTTCGCCTTCCTGTTCCCGGACACCCGGCTGCTGCTGTTCTTCTTCATCCCGGTGAAGATCAAGTGGCTGGCCTGGCTGGATATTGCGGTGTTCGTCATCGGCATCATCCAGTCCCTGCTGGCCGGCAGCTGGCTGGGCGCCATTTTGCCGGTGGTGGCGCTGCTGAACTTCCTGGTGTTCATCTGGCCCGCTATTGACGCCTTTATCCGGCAGCAGAAATATCGCCATAACCCCCAGACGGTGAACTTCAAAAAGGCCGTCCGCCAACAGCAGCAGCAGCGGGGCTATCACCACAAGTGCGCCGTCTGCGGCCGCACGGACACGGACTATCCCAACCTGCAGTTCCGCTATTGCAGCAAGTGCGCCGGGTACCGCTGCTTCTGCCAGGACCACATCTTCTCCCACGTGCACTTCACCGAGGAGGACCAGTAATCCCCATAACGAGCTCCCCCGCCCGCAGGCAGCTTCGGCTGCCCCGGACGGGGGAGTTTATTTTTTATGCCTGCGGGCGGAACACGTCCTCAAACTCCTGGGCGGTCATGGTCTCATGCTGCAGCAGGAACTGGGCCACCTGGTCCAGCTGGGGGCGATACTGCTCCAGGATTTTCCGGCAGCGGCCATAGGCCTCGTCCATGATGCGGCGGATCTCCTGATCCATCTCCGCCGCCGTCTCCTCGGAATAGGGGCGGGTCTGGGCCATGGACTTGCCGATGAACACCTCGTCGCGTCCGGCGTCGAAGGCCGCGTTGCCCATGCGGTCGGACATGCCGTAGGTCCCCACCATCTTCCGGGCCATCTGGGTGGCCCGGCTGATATCGTTGGAAGCGCCGGTGGAGATATCCCCCAGCACCAGCTGCTCTGCCGCCCGGCCGCCCAGCAGTCCGGCGATGTTGTCCAGCAGATAGCTGCGGGAGAGGTACGACCGGTCCTCGTCCGGCAGATAGATGGTCATGCCCCCTGCCTGGCCCCGGGGCACGATGGTGATCTGATGCACCGGATCCAGATCCGGCAAAGCGTGCATCACCACGGCGTGGCCCGCCTCGTGATAGGCGGTAAGCCGCCGCTCATGCTCGGGGATCACCCGGCTGTGCTTCTCCGGCCCGGCGATGACCTTGATCACGGACTTCTGCAGATCGTCCATGGTGATGGCCTTCTCGTCCCGCCGCCCGGCCAGCAGAGCCGCCTCGTTCAGCAGGTTTTCCAGGTCCGCCCCGGTGAAGCCGGAGGTACCCTTGGCCAGCTTGTCCAGGTCCACGTCCTCCGCCAGGGGCTTGTTCCGGGCGTGAACGGCCAGGATGTCCCGGCGGCCCTTGATATCCGGCAGTCCCACATAGACCTGCCGGTCAAAGCGGCCGGGCCGCAGCAGGGCCGGGTCCAGAATGTCCACCCGGTTGGTGGCCGCCAGGACCACCACGCCCTCGTTGGCGGTGAAGCCGTCCATTTCCACCAGCAGCTGGTTCAGGGTCTGCTCCCGCTCGTCGTGGCCGCCGCCCAGGCCGCTGCCTCTCTGGCGGCCCACGGCGTCGATCTCGTCGATGAAGATGATGGCGGGGGAATTCTGCTTGGCCTGGCGGAACAGGTCCCGCACCCGGCTGGCGCCCACGCCCACATACATCTCCACAAAGTCGGAGCCGGAGATGGACAGGAATTTCACCCCCGCCTCACCGGCCACGGCCTTGGCAAGCAAAGTCTTGCCGGTGCCCGGAGGGCCCACCAGCAGCACGCCCTTGGGGATCCGCGCCCCCAGGGCCAGATACTTGTCCGGCTGGCGCAGGAACTCCACGATCTCCCGGAGCTCCTCCTTCTCCTCGTCCTCACCGGCCACGTCCTGGAAGGTGACCTTGCTGTCCTGGGGGGTGTCCTGCACCCGGGCGTCGCCGAAGTGGGACATCCGGTCCTGGGCTCCGCCGGGGCCTGCCCCGGTCATCCGGGCCATCAGGTTCATCAGCAGGATGAACCCCAGGATCACCAGCACATACGGCAGCAGGAGCTGCAGCCAGTTGGTGGAGTGGTCGGCGTGATAGGTATAGTCCCGGATGATGCCCTGGTCGTGCTGCTGCTGCACCAGGTCGTTCAGATCGTCGTAAAACACCTGAAAGTCATACAGGTCGCAGCTGACGGTGCTGCCGTCGGACAGCTTGGCGGTGAGCCGGGTGTCGCTGATGGCGAACTCCTGCACCTTTTCGTCCAGAAACAGCTGCCGCACCTGGGCATAGCTGACGGCGTCCTGACTGCGCAGGCCCGAGGCCAGGTAATACACCAGGCACATGGCCAGCAGCACCAGCAGGACGGCCCCCCAGCTGAATCTTCTCTTGTTGGCGGTCAAATAAAGGCCCCCTCTCTTTTAATGGATCACCCGGACGCCCCGCCAGCTGTTGTCCGGCAGCACCGATATCCCCACCATTACCTTGGCCCGGATGTTGTCCACGGAGATATACGGCTGCTTCCAGAAGCGGGCGTCGTTGGAGCCGGTGCGGTTGTCGCCCATGAAGAACACGCAGCCCTCCGGCACCAGGAAGCTGGCGCTGCACTGGGTGATGCCCTGCCGGGGCAGGTACGACTCATCCAGCATCTCGCCGTTGATATAGGTATACCCGTCCTGGAAGGTGATCTCGTCCCCGGGCAGGCCCACCACGCGCTTGACCAGCAGCTTGCCCAGCTCATCGCTCCAGAAGGTGACGATGTCCCCCCGCTGGGGCGTGGGGTCCGACACCATATACGGCAGCTGCCACGAGATCAGCAGCGTGTCCTCGGGAATGGTGGTCTCCATGGAGCCGGAGGGCACCCAGCTCAGCTGGAAGATCACCTTGAACAGCACCACGATGACCGCCACGGTGACGATCAGATATCCCCAGTTGTTCCAGAAGCCGCCCCGGGACTCCGGGGCCAGACGCTTGCCCCCCACGGGGCGGTTTTCATGTTCCTCCACGGCGATGCTCCTCCCTTCGCTCCCCCTCTGGCGGATTGGAATTACTTGCTATAGACCTCCGGCTTCAGCACGCCGATATAGGGCATGTTGCGGTACTGCTGGCAGTAGTCCAGGCCGTAGCCCACCACGAACTCGTCAGGCACCACAAAGCCGGACAGGTCGGCGGTGATGGCCTTCTCCCGGCGGGCGGGCTTATCCAGCAGGGTGACGATGGTGATGCTCTTGGCTCCCTTGGCCAGCATGTAGTCCTTCAAAAAGGCCAGGGTGTTGCCGGAGTCCAGAATGTCCTCCACCACGATGATGTCCCGGCCGGAGATATCCCGCTGCAGGTCCCGGGTGATCTGGACGCAGCCGGAGGACTTGGTGGCGTTTTTATAAGAGGACAGGCCGATGAACTCCACCTCGCTTTTCAGCTGAGCGGCCCGGACCAGGTCCGCCATAAAGATGAAGCAGCCGCTGAGAACCCCCACAAACATGGGGTTCTTGTCGTGGAACCGGTCATACAGCTGGTCTCCCAGCTCCTGGGTGCGGTTGCGGATCTCGTCCTCGGTGATGAGGACCTTCAGGATATCCTGATCCATGTTGCTCTTAGCCATTGCGGTTTCCTCCATTTGTCGTTACGGTGATCTCCATATTTTGGCCGGACTCCTCCGGCAGAAATTCCATGTCCGTGCCCACGCCCCACACGGCGGCGGGCCGGTCCCCGACGCACAGCACCGGGACGCGCTGCCGCAGCTCCGGAGGGATTCCCCGGTCCGCCAGCAGGCGCTTGACGCTGCGCCCGCCCCGGCTGCCGGGAAGGGTCAGCCGCTGGCCCCCGGTATAGGGGCCCACGGACAGCGCACCGTCTATCTTATCACAGTTCAGAACAATTGTATCGCTTCTGCGAGAAAAATTTCCGGCGGTTTTCCGAACGGAAATTGTGTATTCTCCCCAAAAATTCTTCCCTGGGTGCAGAACCACGGGGGCAAGCGGCGGCCCGGGGGGCAGAAGCGTCAGCGTCTGCCCCCGGCACACGGCGCAGGCCCCGGCCGGCAGGGTCAGCATACCGCCCCCCTCCAGCAGATCGGCCAGCGCCCGATAGTGGGCGGCGGTGAAGTCCTTCTTCCCCACCGGCAGCCGCTCCGCCAGCAGGCGCAGGGCCCGCAGCCGCAGCACCTCCGGCGCTGACCGCAGCCGCTGCCGCCCGGCGGTAAGCCCCGCCGCAGGCAGATAGTCCGCCGCCAGGGAATCCAGAAACGCGTCCTCCTGCCGCAGCAGCTCCGCCGTGCGGCAGATGTTGGCGGCGGCCCCGTCGTGAAGCTCCGCCAGCCGGGGCATGACCTCCCGGCGCAGCAGGTTCCGCCGCAGGGCGGTGTCCCGGTTTGTCTCGTCCTCCACGTGGGACAGACGGTGGGTTTCCAGGTATGTCTCGATTTCCTCCCGGGAGGTTTCCAGCAGGGGACGGACGATCCGGCCCCGCACCGGGGGGATCCCTGCCAGGCCCTGCATCCCGGTGCCCCGGACCAGGTTCAGCACCACCGTCTCCGCCTGGTCGGCGGCGTGGTGGGCGGTGGCGATGCGCTGGGCGCCCAGCCGGTCCGCCGTGCGGCGGAAGAAGTCGTACCGGGCCATGCGCCCGGCCTCCTCCAGCCCCACGCCCCGCTCACGGGCCAGGGCGGGCACATCCGCCCGCTCCACCGTCAGCGGCACGTCCAGCTCCCGGCACAGCTCCTCCACAAAGGCCGCGTCCCGGCCCGCCGTGGGCCGCTGGCCGTGGTTCAGGTGGGCCGCCGCCACGGTGAAATCCCGGGGCATGACGGCCAGATAGTGCAGCAGGCACACGGAGTCCCGCCCGCCGGACACGGCCACCAGCATCACCCCGCCGGAAGGCGGCAGCATATGCCACCGCTCCATAAACGGGCGCAGGTCCATCAGTTCTCCTCCTGATAGCGGTTTTCCAGGGTGCCGAAGGAGGTGTATTCCGGCAGCCACCGCAGCTCCACCTTGCCGGTTTCCCCGTGGCGGTTTTTGGCCACGATGCACTCGGCAATGTTGCGTTTTTCGGAATCGGAATTGTAATAATCGTCCCGGTACAGGAACATCACGATGTCCGCGTCCTGCTCGATGGCGCCGGACTCCCGGAGGTCCGACAGCATGGGCCGCTTGTCGTCCCGCTTCTCGTTGGCACGGGACAGCTGGGACAGGCACAGCACCGGCACCTGCAGTTCTTTAGCCATGATCTTCAGCATACGGCTGATATCCGACACCGCCTGCTGGCGGTTTTCGCCGCTGTAGCCCTTGCCTCCAGCGGAGGTCATCAATTGCAGGTAGTCGATGACCACCAGGCCCAGGTCGTCCAGCCGCCGGCACTTGGCGTTCATATCCGCCACCGTCAGCAGGGGGTTGTCGTCAATGCGGATGTCCAGGCGGCTGAGGGTGGAAGCCCCCTCGGCAATGCGGACCCAATCGCTCTCCCGCAGGTTCCCGGTGACCAGCCGGGTGTTGTCGATAAGCCCCTCCCCAGCCAGCAGCCGGGTCACCAGCTGCTCCCGGGACATTTCCAGGGAGAACACGGCCACGGTTTTCCGGCTGGCCTTGGCGGCGTTCACCGCCACGTTCAGGCCCATACTGGTCTTGCCCATACCGGGGCGGCCGGCCAGCAGCAGCAGGTCCGACTTATTCAGGCCGTTGATCTTCCGGTCCACGTCGGAAAAGCCGGTGGTCAGGCCCGGCATGGTCTCGCCGCCTGCGGCGGTAAGCTCCCCCAGCCGTTCCAGCACCGCCTGCAGCACCATGCTGATGGGCACCATGTTCTGGGCGCTGCGGCCCCGGCGGATGGCATAGATTTTCTGCTCCGCCGCCTCCAGAACGGCGTTGGCCTCGCCGGTGCCCTCCTGGACCATGGCGGTGATGTCCGCCGCGGCGGAGGCCACCGCCCGCAGCAGGGCCTTTTCCCGGACGATCTTCACATACTCCATGACGTTGGCGCTGGTGGGGGTCACCTCCATCAGCTGGACCAGATACCCCCGGGTGTCGTCGGTATACAGGCCGCTGCGCTCCATCTCCCCGGCCACGGTAACGCCGTCGATGGGCTTGGAGTACACGAACATGGAATAGATGGTCTCGAAAATCTCCCGGTTCTGGCGCAGGTAGAAGTCCTCGGGCTGGAGCTTGTCCATGACGTCCTTGACGCAGTCGGCGTCGATGAGCATGGAGCCCAGCACCGCCTGCTCCGCCTCCGGGGAGTGGGGCGCCTGGCGGATCAGTAATTCATCCACGGAAACAGCTCCTTTCGTTGGGTGCTTTCGCTCCCGGTTACTTGGCCTCGCAGACCAGAACGTTCACCAGGCCGCTGATCTCGAAGCCCAGCTTGGCCTTGACCTGATAGCTGCCGAAGGACTTGATGGCGTCCGGCAGCACCAGCTTCTTGCTGTCCAGCTCCAGGCCGAACTGCTCCTTCAGGGCGGCGGAAATCTCCTTGGTGGTGACGGAGCCGAACAGCTTGCCGCCCTCGCCGCCCTTGCAGGGGATCTTCACCTGGATGCCCTTGAGCTGCTCGGCGATGGCCTGTGCCGCCGCCTTGGCCTCGGCGTCGGCCTTGGCCTTGGCCTTTTCCTGCAGGCGCATGGTGTTCATGGCGTCGGCGGTGGCGGGGATGGCGTCGCCCTTGGGCAGCAGGAAGTTGCGGGCATAGCCCTCGGCCACCTCGATCATCTGGCCCTTCTTACCTTTGCCCCGGATATCCTTCTGCAAAATCACTTTCATGGTTGGTTCCTCCTATTGTGTCATATGATTTCTTATTTTTCAAAATACTCGTCGATGGCCCGCAGCAGCGCCGTCCGGGCCACGGCGATATCGGGGACGTTCAGCTGTCCCCCGGCGGTGGTGGAATTGCCGCCGCCGCCCAGGGCCTCCACAATCACCTGCACGTTGACCTCCCCCAGGGACCGGGCGGAGATATACACCCCCTGGTCCTTGGGATACAGGACGAAGGAGGCCCGGATGCCCTTCAGGGTCAGCAGCTCATCGGCGGCCTTGGCGGCCGTGACTCGGTCGCAGGTGGTGTCCAGCGCCGCCACCGCCAGATCCCCGCGGTACAGCTGGGCCTGCCGGATAATGTCGTACCGGGCGATCATGGATTTCAGGTCCCCCTGGAACATCCGCTGCACGTCGGAGGTATCGGCCCCGGCCCGGCGCAGATACGCCGCCGCCTCAAAGGTGCGGCCGCCGGTGCGGTTGGTGAAGTTCTTGGTGTCCAGCACGATGCCCGCCAGCAGGGCCTCCGCCTCGCATTTGAGGATGTCCCCCGGCTCCACCAGGTACTGCAGCAGCTCCGTCACCAGCTCCGAGGCCGACGAGGCGTAAGGCTCGTGATAGTTCAGGGCCATTTTCTCGATATAGCTGCTGCCCCGGCGGTGGTGGTCGATGACCGCCACCCGGTTGCAGGTCTCCAGCAGCTGCTCGGACTCCACGCTGCCGGGGCGGTTGGTATCCACCACCACCAGCAGGGTGCCGGGCTGCACCTTCAGAAACGCCTCGCTGCCGGTGAGGAAGGCCCCGTGATACTCCGGCTGCTCCACCAGCTTGCGCAGGATGGGGTGGGCGGCGTTGTTCTCGGTGTCGATGACGATCTGGCACTTCTTCCCCCGCTTGCGGGCGATGCAGCACACGCCTGCCGCCGCGCCCAGGGAGTCCATGTCCGCATAGCTGTGGCCCATGACGTACACCTGCCGGGCGTCGTCCATCAGCTCGCCCAGGGCGTTGGCCATGACCCGGGACTTCACCTTGGTGCGCTTCTCGGTGCTCTTGGCCCGGCCGCCGTAAAACTGGAAGTTCAGCCGGTCCTTCACCACCGCCTGGTCGCCGCCCCGGCTCAGAGCCATCTCCAGGGCCAGGGACGCGTTTTTGAACAGGGCGTCGAAGCTGTCGGCGTCCCGGCCCACGCCGATGGACAGGGTAGCCGCCACGCCGCCGGCCGCCACCTCCCGCACGGTATCCAGCACGGCGAAGCGGTGCTGGGCATAGTCGGAATAGCTGCGCTCCTCGAACACGAACAGATACCGGTCCCGATCATAGTGCAGCATCAGGCCGTCGGCCCCGGCGGACCACTGATCCAGCTTCTCCTCCAGCTGGGCCAGCACCGCCGAGCGCTTGCTCTCCGGGCAGGCCTTCATCAGGTCCTCATAGTTATCCACCATCAGGATGGCCACCACCGGCCGGGTCATCTGTAAGGTCTGGCGCAGCTGTTCGGAGTCGGTGACGTCCATCCAATAGGTGGTGGCCATGGTGGCCGGGGTATCCGGCGTGGGGCGGGTCAGACCGCCGTACACCCGATAGATCCGGTGGTTCCACACCACGTGCTCCGGGCACTCGTTTTTCCCCTCCATCAGCCAGCGGACGGAGAAGGTGGGCACCACGGCGTTGAGGTGGGCGTCAAACACGCCCTCCTTCTGCTCCGTCAGAGCCAGGAAGCCGTCGTTGCACCACACCACGGCCTGGGTGTCCATGTCGAACACCATCATGGGAAGCGGGGCAAAGAGCATGTTGCTGGACCGGGCGGAATCCATGCCGCCGGTGAAGCGGTCCATATACTGGCGCATACTCTGCTGCACGGAGCGGCTGCGCCGCCGGGCGATGATCAGCAGCAGCACCGCCGCTGCCCCCTCGCCGATGGCCAGCCGCACGTCGAAGGGGATGGCCGCCAGGGCAAACAGCACCAGGCATATGAAATACAGGGTGACGTTGGTGCGCAGGATATTGGTGAGCTTTTTGTTCAAGGGTGTTCCCTCCCTCAGGCATACAGATCCACTCTACAATAGTTGATTTTCTATTATAGCATATCTTCCCGCCGTTCACAATGGATTTTCCGGGGATTTTTTGCCTCTGTCGAAGACCCGGGGAAAAAAGCGAAGGGAAACACTGTACAAACCCGGATGAATGTGCTATACTGTGTATAATCGTTCCGGTCCACAGGCCGGAGACGGACGTTTTTGTATGCTGCGCGGGGCCAATGGGCCCATGCGTTCATGTATAACCGGGATGCGCCGGAGGTCCACTCCCTCCCCGTGCTTCCCTCTTGATCCACACGGCAGACGGGCGCGATTCCCGGACTCCGGCGGCGATGCAGGGCCGCCGGGCGGACGGATGCGTCCCGGTTTTGGTGCGCCCATTTTCCGGCGCACAGCCCTGGGGGAAAGGGCCGCACCATCCCATCAAATACTGAATTTCTAAAAGGAGAATCATCTGAAAATATGGCAGAAAAACTGAAAATCATCCCTCTGGGCGGTCTGAATGAGATCGGCAAGAACATGACCGCCTATGAGTACGGCGGCGAGATCATCGTGGTGGACTGCGGCATGGCCTTCCCCGGCGACGATATGTACGGCATCGACTGCGTGATACCGGACGTGTCGTATCTGGTGAAGAACAAGTCCCGTCTGCGGGGCCTGTTCATCACCCACGGCCACGAGGACCACATCGGGGCCATCCCCTATGTCCTCAAGCAGATCAACCTGCCCATTTACTGCACCCGCTTCACCGCCGGACTGATCCGGCTGAAGCTCCAGGAGCACCGCCTGCTGGACAGCACGAAGCTTGTGACCGTGGAGGCCGGGCAGACGGTGAAGGCCGGAAAGTTCCAGGTGGAGTTCATCCATGTGAACCACTCCATCGCCGACTCCGTGGCCTTCGCCATCCACACCCGCATGGGCACCGTGGTCCACACCGGCGACTTCAAGATCGACTCCACCCCCATCGACGGGGAGGTCATCGACCTGGCCCGGTTCGGCGCTCTGGGCAAGGAGGGAGTCCTGGCCCTGCTGGCGGACTCCACCAACGTGGAGCGCCCGGGCTATACCATGAGCGAGCGCACCGTGGGCAAGACCTTCATCCGGCAGTTCACCGGGTGCAAAAAGCGCATCATCGTCACCACATTCGCCAGCAACGTCCACCGCATCCAGCAGGTCATCGACGCTGCCGCCGCCTGCGGGCGGAAGGTGGCCGTCACCGGCCGCAGCATGGAGAACATCATGAAGGTGTCCACGGAGCTGGGCTATATGAAGCTGCCCAAGGGCACGGTGATGGACATCAACCGCATCAAGGGCCTGCCGCCTCAGCAGCAGGTGATCATCACCACCGGCAGCCAGGGCGAGGAGATGAGCGCCCTGTACCGCATGGCCTTCTCCACCCACAAGCAGATCGACATCGGACCCCAGGACAAGGTCATCATCTCCGCCTCCGCCATCCCCGGCAACGAGGTGACGGTGGGCCGGGTCATCAACGAGCTGTTCCGCAAGGGAGCCGACGTGGTGTATGACAAGGCGGACATGCTGCACGTGTCCGGCCACGCCTGCCAGGAGGAGCTGAAGATCATCCACGCCCTGACCAAACCCCGCTTCTTCATCCCCCTCCACGGGGAGCAGCGGATGCTGCAGATCCACAAGCGGGTGGCGGAGTCCATGGGCATGGACCCCAACAACATCTGCGTGGCGGAGAACGGCTCCGTCATCGAGCTGACCACCAAGCACATGAAGTGCGAGGCCTCCGTTCCCGCCGGCGAGGTCTTTGTGGACGGCTCCGGGGTAGGCGACGTGGGAGCCGTGGTCCTCAACGACCGGAAGCTCCTGGCCGAGGACGGCATGGTGGTCATCGTGCTGCCCATGTCCTCCCACGATCACCAGCTGCTGTGCCAGCCGGAGATCGTCACCCGGGGCTTTGTATATGTAAAGGAGTCCGAGGAGCTGCTGCAGGAGCTGCGGGACATTGCCCAGAACGCCGTGGACGGTATGTCCGCCCGGCGGCGGAAGGATCAGGGCGAGGTCTGCAAAACCGTGCGCGCCGCCGTCAGCAGCTATCTGTTCAAGCACACCAAGCGCAGCCCCATGGTGATCCCCATGGTGACTATGCTGTAAAAAAAACGATATCACCGCAAAAAACGCCCGCTGGCACATGGCCAGCGGGCGTTTCTGCGATTATTCGGCATCTCCCCCGCCTTACAGCAGCACCGGGACCGGGCGGTCCATTTCGATGCTGCCGGGGGTCACGCGGCAGGAATAGGCGGCGATCTCCACCCCCGCCCGGGCCGCCTGGCGCAGGGCCTGGCCGAAGGCCGGGTCCGTGTCGTCATTGGGGGCGAAGTCCAGGGCGTTTTCCATCTGAATCACGAAAAACGCCGTGGCCTGATAACCCTCCTCCACCGCCCGGATCAGCTCGTGCAGGTGCCGGGTACCCCGCTCCGTGGGAGCGTCGGGGAAGCGGCAGCGGCCGTCCTGCTCCAGGGTCACGCCCTTCACCTCCACCAGGTGATGCCCGTTCAGGCAGAAGTCCAGCCGGGACCGGCCGTACCGCACCTCCGGGTGCACGTCGGCGTACCGCTCCCGGGCCCACTCGGCGAACACCCGGTTGGGGGCCTGGGCGTCCATGTTGATGAGCTTTCCGCCCTTGTCGGCGGCGATCAGGTCCCAGGCGGTGCGGCGGTTGGGGTTGGTTCCCCGCTCCAGATATACCGTGGCCCCGGGTACCAGCAGCTCCCGGCACCGGCCGGTGTTTTTCACATGGCACTCCACCGTCTGCTCCCCCAGCCGCACCCGGGCGATGAACCGGTTGGGGCGGGCCAAAAACCGGGCGGGGACCACGCAGCCGTACTGCATTATTCCACGGTGACGCCCCGCTCAGCGAAGCCCCGGACCATCAGGTCAAGGTCCGGCTCGATGTGCAGGGGCTCACCGGCGGACTTGATGGCGTTGGCCACGTCCTTCAGGCCGTTGCCGGTGACCACGGACACCACGGTGGCGTCCTTTTCGATGAGGCCCTGCTCACAGGCCTTCTTCAGGGCGGCGGCGCCGGTGACGCCGGCAGGCTCGCCGAACACGCCGCAGGTGCGGCCCAGCAGCCGCTGAGCGGCCAGGATCTCCTCGTCGGTGACGCAGACGGCCAGGCCGTTGGACTCCCGGATGGCGGCCAGGGCCTTGTCGGCATTCCGGGGCACGCCCACGGAGATGGAGTCGGCGATGGTATTCTCCTCCATAGGCTCCCAGGGCTTGTTCTCCTGGATGGCCCGGTTGATGGGATAGCAGCCGTAGGACTGGGCGGAGATCAGACGGGGCAGCTTGTCGATGAAGCCGATGGCATACAGATCCTTGAAGCCCTTCCACACACCGGCGATGGTGCAGCCGTCGCCCACGGAGATGGCCAGATAGTCGGGCATCTCCCAGTTCAGCTGCTCGGCGATCTCCAGAGCCACGGTCTTCTTGCCCTCGGACAGATAGGGGTTGATGGCGGCGTTGCGGTTGTACCAGCCGTACTTCTCGATGGCCTGGGCGGACATTTTGAAGGTCTCCTCATAGTTTCCCTTGACGGAGATGACGTTGGCGCCGAAGATCATCAGCTGGGCCACCTTGCCCTTGGGGGCCCGCTCGGGCACGAAAATATAGGTCTTGAAGCCCGCGGCGGCAGCGTTGCCCGCCAGGGAGGAGGCGGCGTTGCCGGTGGAGGAGCAGGCGATGGTCCTGGCCCCGGCCTCATAGGCCTTGGCCACAGCCATGGCGCTGGCCCGGTCCTTCAGGCTGGCGGTGGGGTTCTGGCCGTCGTCCTTGATCCACAGCTTCCGGAGGCCCAGGAGCCGGGCCAGGTTAGGCTCCTCATACAGGGGGCTCCAGCCCACCCGCAGGGGGGTGTCGGGGGTGGTCTCCTCCACCGGCAGCAGCTCGCGATAGCGCCACATGGAGCGGTTTTCCCGCCGGGCCAGCTTCTCCTTGGTCAGGACGGTCTTGATGTAGTCATAGTCGTACACGATGTCCAGAATGCCGCCGCATTCGCAGTTGGTCAGGTCGGGCTTGGCCTCATACGTCCGGCCGCAGCGGACGCACTTGCCGTATTTCACGTTTTTCATGGTGTTTACCTCATTTACAAAATAATTTTAATCTTCGTCATCCTGCAAATTTTCCAACGCCACCCGCACCGCCTCCACCACGAAGGCGGAAAAAGTGCAATCCTGTCCACGGATGGCATCCTCCACCCGTTCGATCAAATCATTGGGAAAACGAATGCTTTTATTGGTGGATGACGGTGTTTTGGGGATTTTGAATTTCATCGCAAGCACCTCGCAATACATTTGTCATACATATGGTATTGCATTTTGCCGTGAAATCATGCATTATATATGTAGCACAAAATATAATGCAAGTAGGATATTCAAATGTCGGAAAATATGCAGCAGGAGTTCCCGGCCTATTACACCGCCCTGTGCGCCCGGGTGGCGGACGCCATCGATGCATTGGAGCAGCAGAATTACGGGGCCGCAAGAGATGCATTGATTTCGGGAATGCAGGAGGCGGAGGAGATCATCCTGACGCAGGTGGATGGATCCCCGGCGAAATGAAACATTCGTCCTCCGCCCACCGGGCGGGATTGCGGTTGGTGCATGGAATAAAAATCAGGGCGGGGCAAAGCCCCGCCCTGAGGCGTTATCGGAAAGCGATTTTTTACAGAGCCTTCAGCAGGCCGGTGGCCTCGTTGAACTCGTTGATCAGCTCGTCCAGCTCCTTGGCCTGGGCGTGAACGGCATCCCAGGTGCCCTTGGTGTCGTACCACTGGGCGTTCAGGTCCTCCACGGTCATGCCCTGCTGCTCCACCCAGGTGTAATACTTCAGGTTGTGGACCCGCTTACGCTCGGTGTAGGTCAGCTCCAGCATGCTGTCGGTCTTCAGGTCCAGCATATGACGGGCATGATCCATGGCGGCCTCATGAGCGTTGTATGCGCCGTGCTGCTGGTTCAGCTCGTCCACCCGGGACTGATACATGGCGGCGGAGTCGGTGAGGACGGTGCCCACCACGTCGTTCTCGGTGAGCTCATAGTACTTGGCCATCTTGATGCAGCACAGGACGTTGGCGATGCCGGAGATGCCCAGCCAGGACATCTTCTCGATCTCCTCGTCGCTCATACCCAGTTCGTTCTTCATGTAGGCCTTGCCGTCCTCGGTGTTGAACAGGCGCAGCAGGCGCTGGGAATCCTCGTCGTCGATGGCGATGGCCATGTCGGTGTTCTTCACGTTGTGGATCCAGGGGATGTGCTTGTCGCCGATGCCCTCGATGCGGTGGCCGCCGAAGCCGTTGTCCAGGATGGTGGGGCACTGCAGGGCCTCGCCCACGGCCAGCTTCAGGTGGGGATAGCGCTCCTTCAGCAGGTCACCGGCGGACATGGTGCCAGCGGAACCGGAGGTGAAGCAGGCGCCGGCGAAGTTCTGGCCGGGCTTCTTCACGGCCTCGAACAGCTCGGCCAGGGCGTAGCCGGTGACGTTGTAGTGCCACAGGGGGTTGCCCATCTCGGCGAACTGGTTGAAGATCATCATGGTGGGATCCTGCTTCAGCTCCCAGGTCTTGTCGAAGATCTCCTTGACGTTGGACTCGCAGCCGGGGGTGGCGATGATCTGACCGGCGATGGACTTCAGCCAGTCGAAGCGCTCCTTGGACATATCCTGGGGCAGGATGGCCACGGACTCGCAGGCCAGCAGCTTGGAGTTGAAGGCGCCGCCGCGGCAGTAGTTGCCGGTGGAGGGCCAGACGGCGTGGTGATAGGTGGCGTCGAACTGACCGGTGACCAGGCGGGGGGCCAGGCAGCCGAAGGAGGCGCCCACCTTATGGCAGCCGGTGGGGAACCACTTGCCGGACATGGCGATGATGCGGCAGGGCACGCCGGAGAGCTTGCTGGGAATCTCCACATAGTTGGGAACCGCCTGGAACAGGCCGCCCTGCTCCTTGGCCTCGTTGTGCCAGGAGATACGGAACAGGTTCACGGGGTCCACGTCCCACAGGCCGGTGTGGCTGAGCTTGGCCTTGATCTTCTCGGGGATCAGGTCGGGGTTCTGCATCTGGGCGATGGTGGGGATGATGATGTGGTTCTCCTTAGCCTTCTGGATATTGTGCTCCAGGCCGGTCTTGTTGATGGTCAGATCGATCATGTTTTCTTTTCCTCCTGATTTATTTGTCTCCGTCTTTGTTTGCGTCGATATAAGAATAGAGGGTATATTTGGAAATACCGAAGTATTTTGCCACCTTGTCGCCGGACTTGGTCACCAGGAACGCCCCGGATTCGTTCAGAAAGCGGATGGCCCGGACCTTGTCGTCCTTGTTCATCAGGGCCACGGGCTTTCCCACCAGGGCCACGGACTGCTCGATGAGCTCGTCCAGGACGTGGTTGACGTTGATGATGCGCTCGGGCTCCGTCTGCTCCTTGTCCTGGGTGGACAGCAGATCGCCGATGGTGCTCTGGATCATCATCAGCCCCGACACGTCGTAGTTGATGGAGAAGATGGCCGTCACGGCCCCCCGCCGGTTGCGGATATACAGCGTGGAGGACTTGAGGATCTTGCCGTCCGGCGTCCGGGTCAGATAGCACAGGTGGTCCCGGGGGTGCTCGGCCTGGGTCGCCATCTGATCCAGCACCACCTGGGACGCCCCGTCGCCTACCTTCCGGCCGGACACATGGCCGTTTTCAATGTGGACAATGGAGTGGTCCGGATGATTGCTGGACACATCGTGGATCACTACCTCACAGTTGCTGCCGAACTGCGCGGCGATGCCCGCCGCCAGCTGTTTGAGCATTTCCAAACGTTTTTCCTCCATAGCCCACCTCTCCGCAATTTTTCTACACCCCCATGATACCACACTTTTTTCAGAAATCAACGGCTTTCCCAAAAAAATTTTTAGGAATCCAGATTTTTTGTTTGACATCTGCGTTCTCTGTGATATGATAAAAGCATAGAGAACAAATCTCCCCCCTGTTGAGACAGAAAATAAGGAAAGCAAACGGAGGTAACACCATGAATTTCGAAGCCATCAAGAAGGCCGCACAGGACTATCGTCCCGCTATGGCCAAGTTCCTGCGGGACATGATCGCCATCCCCTCTGAATCCTGCCAGGAAGAGGGCGTCGTCCGCCGCATCGCCCAGGAAATGGAAAGCCTGGGGTATGACAAGGTGGAGTTCGACAAGCTGGGCAACGTCATCGGCTGGATGGGTACCGGCGACAAGATCATCGCCCTGGATTCCCACATTGACACCGTGGGCATCGGCAACATCGAAAACTGGGAGGCCGATCCCTATCAGGGCTATGAAACCGACGAGGTCATCTATGGCCGGGGCGGCTCCGACCAGGAGGGCGGCATGGCCGCCGCCACCTATGGCGCCAGGATCATGAAGGATCTGGACCTGATTCCCCAGGGCTACAGGATCATGGTGGTGGGCTCCGTTCAGGAGGAGGACTGCGACGGTATGTGCTGGCAGTCCATCGTCAATGAATATTTCAACGGCCCCGAGGATGCCCGGAACCAGGTGGAGTTCGTCATCTCCACCGAGCCCACCGACGGCGGCATCTATCGCGGCCATCGCGGCCGGATGGAGATCCGCGTGGACATGCACGGCGTGTCCTGCCACGGCTCCGCTCCCGAGCGGGGCGACAACGCCATCCACAAGATGGCCGAGGTGCTGCTGAACGTCCGCGACCTCAACGAGAATCCCGCCGACGGCTCCACCGAGATCAACGGCCTGGTGAAGATGCTGGATCCCAAGTTCAACCCCGAGCACTATGAGGACGCCCGCTTCCTGGGCCGGGGCACCTGCACCACCAGCCAGATCTTCTACACCTCTCCCTCCCGCTGCGCCGTGGCCGACTCCTGCGCCATCTCCATCGACCGCCGCATGACCGCCGGCGAGACCTACAAGTCCTGCCTGAAGGAGATCGAGGACCTGCCCGCCTGCAAGAAGTACGCCAAGGACGTGAAGGTGTCCATGTATATGTATGACCGTCCCGCCTGGACCGGCCACGTCTACGAGACCGAGTGCTTCTTCCCCACCTGGATCAACAAGGAGTCCGCTCCCCACGTCCAGGCCCTGATCGACGCCCACCACGCCCTGTGGGGCACCGAGCGCATCGGCGCTGACGAGAAGGCCATGTCCACCCGCCGGGGCCGTCCCCTGACCGACAAGTGGACCTTCTCCACCAACGGCGTGTCCATCCAGGGCCGCTACGGCATCCCCTGCGTGGGCTTCGGCCCCGGCGCCGAGTCCCAGGCTCACGCCCCCAACGAGATCACCTGGAAGCAGGATCTGGTGACCTGCGCCGCCCTGTACGCCGCCGTTCCCGGCCTGTACAAGCCCGAGAACAAGGACGGCTCCGCCACCAGCTTCCGCCAGGAGCTCACCGGCAACGACATCAAGTAAGTCTGATTGAAAACAGCAGGCTGTATATATCAGAATACTCACACACATAAAATAAAGGAGAAAAATCACTATGAGCAAGACCATCGAGCTGGCACGCCATCTGGAGACTCTGCATATCAACGATATGTACAAGACCGACTTCTACTGGACCTGGGACAAGACCGACGACGAGATCGACGCTGTGTTCACCGTGGCCGACGCCCTGCGTGACCTGCGCGAGCGCAACAAGAGCACCCGGATCTTCGATTCCGGCCTGGGCATCTCCATCTTCCGCGACAACTCCACCCGCACCCGCTTCTCCTTCGCCTCCGCCTGCAACCTGCTGGGCCTGGAGGTGCAGGACCTGGACGAGAAGAAGTCCCAGATCGCCCACGGCGAGACCGTCCGCGAGACGGCCAACATGGTGTCCTTCATGGCCGACGTCATCGGCATCCGTGACGACATGTTCATCGGCGAGGGCCACAAGTATCAGACCACCTTCATGGACGCCGTGAAGGAAGGCTATCGCGACGGCATTCTGGAGCAGCAGCCCACCCTGGTGAACCTGCAGTGCGACGTGGATCACCCCACCCAGTGCATGGCCGATATGCTGCACGTCATCCACTACTTCGGCGGCGTGGAGAACCTGAAGGGCAAGAAGGTCGCCATGACCTGGGCCTATTCTCCCTCCTACGGCAAGCCCCTGTCCGTTCCCCAGGGCGTTATCGGCCTGTTCACCCGCTTCGGCATGGACGTGACCCTGGCTCATCCCGAGGGCTATGACGTGATGCCCGAGGTGGAGGAGGTGGCCCGCAAGAACTGCGAGAAGTACGGCTCCAAGTTCCACAAGACCAACTCCATGGCCGAGGCCTTTACCGACGCCGATATCGTGTATCCCAAGAGCTGGGCTCCCTTCGCCGCCATGGAGGAGCGCACCAAGCTGTATGCTCAGGGCGACAAGGACGGCATCGACGCTCTGGAGAAGAAGCTGCTGGCCCAGAACGCCCAGCACAAGGATTGGGCCTGCACCGAGGAGATGATGAAGCTCACCAAGGATGGCAAGGCTCTGTACCTGCACTGCCTGCCCGCCGACATCACCGGCCTGAGCTGCGCCGAGGGCGAAGTGGACAACTCCGTGTTCGACCGCTACATCGTGCCTCTGTACAAGCAGGCCTCCTACAAGCCCTATATCATCGCCGCCATGATCTTCCTGGCCCAGGTGAAGGATCCCGTCCGCGCCCTGATGGCCATGGACGAGGGCAAGGAGCAGCGTAAATCCTTCTGAATCCGGTAAAACTACATAGCGGGGGCGTTTTTGCCCCCGCTATCCCCGCTCATTCTGATTATTGAGAGGTAAAAGCACTATGTCCAAACGCATCGTCATCGCCCTGGGCGGCAACGCCCTGGGCAGCACCGCCGCCGAGCAGCTGGCCCTGGTCAGCAAAACCGCCAAGGCCATCGTGGACCTGATCGCCGAGGGCAACGAGGTGGTCATCGCCCACGGCAACGGCCCCCAGGTGGGTATGATCAACCTGGGCCTGTCCACCGCCGCCGAGGCCGGCGCCATCAAGGCTGACATGCCCTTCCCCGAGTGCGGCGCCATGTCCGAGGGCTATATCGGCTATCACCTGCAGCAGGCCATCGGCAACGAGCTGACCGCCCGGGGCATCCGGAAGCCCGTGGCCACCATCGTCACCCAGACCGTGGTGTCCCAGGACGACCCCGCCTTCCAGAATCCCACCAAGCCCGTGGGCGCCTTCTATGACAAGGAGACCGCCGACCGCATCGCCGCCGAAAAGGGCTATACCATGGTGGAGGACGCCGGCCGGGGCTATCGCCAGGTGGTCCCCTCCCCCAAGCCCTTTGACATCGTGGAGGCCGAGTCCATCAAGGCCCTGTTCAACGCCGGTCATGTGGTCATCGCCGTGGGCGGCGGCGGCATCCCCGTGGTGCGCAAGGACGGCAGGCTCTGCGGCACCCCCGCCGTCATCGACAAGGACTTCGGCAGCGAGCTGCTGGCCGAGCTGCTGGACGCCGACGTGCTGGTGATCCTCACTGCCGTGGAGCAGGTGGCCATCAACTTCAACAAGCCCGACCAGAAGGGTCTGGACGACCTGACCCCGGCCCAGGCCAAGGTCTATATGGACGAGAACCAGTTCGCCAAGGGCTCCATGCTGCCCAAGGTCCAGGCTGCGGTGAAGTTCGCCGAGTCCAAGGCCGGCCGCACCGCCCTGATCACCCTGCTGGAGAAGGCCAAGGACGGCATCGAAGGCAAGACCGGTACCCGGGTCCATCAGTAAAAATATCCCCCCATTGCCCGCAGAGCGTCCCCCGCCCTGCGGGCAATGCCCTATCCCCCGCCATAAGCACGGCCAAGGGCTGCTGCCGGAATTTCCTATCGCCGGGGCGGTAATTTCTGCGATTCCGCCGGTTCTTTCCCTGAGCCGTTCGGTGGAATTGTAGCTTTCGGTGAAATTTTTGGCATTTATTGCATTTTTAGTTGAAATCCTTCCGAGAATCCTGTATAATACTACATAACATGTGAATGCCGGGGTGACCCGTTATTCAGGCGTGCGGCACATTTCGCACTTCTTTCAGCCGGACGCTACATATTAAAAGGAGGAAAAACAAAACATGAAAAAAGTCCTTGCAATGATCCTGGCTCTGGTCATGGCTCTGTCCCTGGTGGCCTGCTCCAACGGCGGCACCGACAAGCCCGATGACAACACCGAGACCAAGAAGATCAAGGTGGGTTTCATCACCCTGCACGATGAGAACTCCACCTATGACCTCAACTTCATCAACGCCGCCAAGGAAGCCTGCCAGACCCTGGGCCTGGTGGAGAATGAAGACTACTTCATCAAGAAGAACGTTCCCGAAGGCCAGGAGTGCTACAACGCTGCCGCCGAGCTGGCTGAGCAGGGCTGCAACATCATCTTCGCCGACAGCTTTGGCCACGAGTCCTTCATGATCGAGGCCGCCAAGGAGTTCCCCAACGTCCAGTTCTGCCACTCCACCGGTGTCCGCGCTCACACCGAGGGCCTGTCCAACTATCACAACGCTTTCGCCTCCATCTATGAGGGCCGCTACCTGGCCGGTATTGCCGCCGGTATGAAGCTCAACCAGATGATCGCGGAAGGCAAGATCACCGCTGACAAGGCCAAGATGGGCTACGTTGGCGCCTTCACCTATGCCGAGGTTATCTCCGGCTACACCTCCTTCTTCCTGGGCGCTCGCTCCGTCTGCCCCACTGCCACCATGGAAGTGACCTTCACCGGCAGCTGGTACGATGAGACCGCCGAGAAGGAAGGCGCTGAGAAGCTGATCCAGAACGGCTGCGTCCTGATCAGCCAGCACGCTGACTCCATGGGCGCCCCCACCGCCTGCGAGAAGGCCGGTGTGCCCAACGTGTCCTACAACGGCTCCACCGTTTCCGTTGGCCCCAACACCTACATCATCTCCTCCCGCATTGACTGGGCTCCCTACTATGTCTACGCCATCCAGGCTGCTATGGACGGCAAGACCATCGACGCTGACTGGACCGGCACCCTGGCCACCAAGTCCGTGGTTCTGTCCGACCTGAACACCAACGTGGCCGCCGACGGCACCCAGGCCGCCATTGACGAGGCCATGAAGAAGCTGGAGAACGGCGAGCTGCACGTCTTTGACGTGTCCACCTTCACCGTCACCGGCGAGAATGTCACCGCTGACATGAAGACCGACGCCGAGGGCCACCTGACCTCCTACATGGCCGACGTGGACAACGACGCCAACATGGAGCATGACACCGAGGTCGTCCACGATGGTTACTTTGCCGAGTCCGAGAAGCGCTCCGCTCCTTACTTCGACATCGCCATCGACGGCATCGTCCGCCTGGACGTGAACTTCGGCTAAGTCACGGCTGAACCCGAAAGTGCGAACATAAGAATCCCGGCTGCTTTCGCAGCCGGGATTCTTTTATATTATGCTGTGGGTGCGCCGCAGGCCAGGTCGCAGATGGCTGCGGCGGCGTTGCGGGGGAACTCCTCCTCCCGGCGGCGCAGCATGGCCGTGGGGTCAATGGCCCCGCTGATGACACCGGACAGCAGCGGCTTCAGTTCCTCGTCGCTCTCCACCGCCAGGGCATAGCCCCGGCTCGTCATGAAGTCGATGTTGCGGCTTTCGCAGCCGGGCACCGCGTTGAGATACAGCAGCGGCGTCCGGGAGGCCACCGCTTCGGCGGTGGTAAGGCCCCCGGCCTTGGAGATCAGCAGGTCCGACGCCTGCATATAGGCACACATCTGTTCCGTGAAGCCCAGAACCCGGACCCGGGGATTGTCCACAAAGTCGTCGATCATCTGGCGGTGCATCCGCTGGTTGCTGCCGCACACCGCCACCAGCCGGTCCTCCGGCCCCAGCAGCCCCGCGATGCAGGCGGCGGTGGAGCGCAGGGGCCCGGCCCCCATACTGCCGCAGGCCAGGGTGAACACATGGCGGCAGCCCTCCAGCTCCAGCTGCCGCCGGGCGGCGTCCCGGTCCGGGGTCTGGCAGAACTGCCGCCGGATGGGGATCCCCGTGGGGAAGATGCGCTGGGCGGGCAGGCCCGCCGCCTGAAACTCCAGCGTCAGGGCCGGATGAGGGATGCAGATGCCGTCCAGCTGCAGCTCACCCACCCCGGGAGAGCAGGTGAAGTCCGTGGCCACGAACCAGGTGGGCATCCGCAGACCGTAGCCGCAGCGCAGCCCCGTCATCATCATGGCCGGGAACACGTGGACGCAGATGGCCGCGTCGGCTCCCAGGTCCACCAGCGCCTCATACAGGGGGCCGATGCCCCGGATGCTGTTTTCATACAGCAGCGGCGAGGGGCGCTTCTCCTCCATGCGATAGCCCGCGCCGTACAGCTTGGGGGCATAGCGATAGGCAAAGTCGTGGCCCCGGCTGATCAGGTCCGCCGCCCCCTTGGGCAGAAAGTCCAGGGTGTTATAGGTCCTGCTTTCGTGACCCCTGGCGGACAGCTCCTCCGCCAGGGCGGCGGCTGCGGCGTTGTGCCCGCCGCCGGTGTTGCAGGAGAGAATGGCAATTTTCATAGACGTTTTTTGTTCTCCTTCTCCGCCAGACGAAGCAGGCGGGGCCTGTTATAGCGCTGGATCAGGATGAAGCTGACGTTGCCCAGCAGGTTGTATACCAGCCACAGCGCCCATGACCACACGCTTTTCCACAAAAAAAGCATACCCACGGACAGCACCACCAGCCAGCAGTGGACGCACTCGGCCACGCAGGTCTCCTGCACCAGGGACATGGGGTCCGCCGCCGCCAGCTTCTTTTTCACCATGTCCGGCATCAGGCGGCTCATGTCCGGCAGGCGGTCCTTCCAGCGGCGGATGTGCAGCTTGTTATATACCCGGCCGCCCTGCTCCCAGTCCCGGCAGCGATAGGGAGCCCGGTGGGGGTCAAACCAGCGGCGGGGCAGAGCCTGTCCCACCGGGTGGGCCAGAATGCCCAGGGCCGCCGCGTACAGGGCGGCCCGCCAAAAACCGTGCATATGCGGTCCTCCGTTCGTGTATTACAGTCTATCATACCAGACCGGACCATAAGAATCAAGCGGTGAAAAGTAAATTTTGTAATATTTTATATTAGATGCATGACCCCCCCCGGCCCGCCGAGGGCAGCGGGCCCTACGGACCCGGCTCTCCCTCTGGGAGAGCTGTCACCGAAGGCGACTGAGAGGGCCTGTAGGGCGGCACTTTGGCGATTTCCATGTGCCTTGTGCCCTGCGAAAATAAACGGGACGCGCCCCGACGGGCGCGTCCCGTTTGTGCGGATGGCGAAAGTTTTACCGCTCCTCTCGGAAGTAGCTGAGGCCCAGACTTGCA
>ERZ1673752.169-NODE-169-length-120313-cov-80.396614_pt1 | contig 120313 bp, 102 predicted proteins | sample MGYA00580195_ERZ1673752 | MGnify/ENA primary metagenome ERZ1673752 (study PRJEB41218, sample SAMN15661744) | gut metagenome | host: Homo sapiens | place: Canada: London | collected 2015-08-20/2019-03-30 | study: EMG produced TPA metagenomics assembly of... | reverse complement strand
TCGAGCAGAGTTTTACACCTAATTGGGGATAAAACAGCTCATGGCGGGCGGCGGCATCATCGTGCTGGGCACGACCCTGATCCCTCTGCTGTCTACCCTGTTTTAAGGGTAGCTGCCGATGGGTATTCTCACCGAATGGATCACGGAATGGCTCAAAGGGCTTTTGATCGAGGGCATCATGGGAAACCTCGAGGGGCTGTTTGACACGGTGAATACCCGCGTCGGGGAAATATCCGTACAGGTGGGGACTACCCCGGCGGCATGGAACGCCGGGGTGTTCTCCCTGATACGGCAGCTTTCCGAAACGGTGATATTGCCGATTGCCGGATTGATCCTGACCTTCGTTGCCACCTATGAGCTGATCCAGATGATACTGGAAAAGAACAATATGCACGAGTTCGACGTGGCGAATATCTACAAATGGGTATTCAAAACCACTTGTGCCATCCTGATCCTGTCCAACACGTTCAATATCGTCATGGCGGTCTTTGATGTGTCCCAAAGCGTGATCGCAAGCGCGGCGGGCATCGTCACAGGCGCAACCAACATCACGCCGGATATGCTGGCCGATCTGGAAATGACCCTTGAAACGATGGAGCTTGGCCCTCTGCTGGGCCTGTTCCTGCAATCGTTCCTCATTAAGTTTACCATGCTGGCGCTGAACATTTTTATTTTCGTGATCGTATATGGCCGCATGATCGAGATATATCTGCTGACCAGTTTAGCCCCCATCCCCGTGGCGACGCTCTCCAACCGGGAGCTTGGCACGATGGGCCAGAATTATCTGCGCTCCCTGTTTGCCGTGGGCTTTCAGGGTATGCTGATCCTCGTCTGCGTGGCGATCTATGCGGTGCTCATTCAGGGGATCGCCACAAGCGGAGATCCTATCGGCGCGATTTGGGGCTGTATCGGCTATACGGTGCTTCTGTGCTTCATGCTGATGAAAACCGGGACGATCTCCAAAAGCATCTTCAGCGCCCATTGAGAAAGGAAAGGTGATCTTATCGCTGATACCGCCGCTTCTGGTCATGGTGGCCAGAGGCCGATCCAGGAGGGCCTGCACCTCTCTGACGGCATTGAGGGCTTGCGCTCCCTGCCAAAGCATAGCGTGGATATGTTGCTGACCGATCCGCCCTACGGCACGACCCGGAACTTTTGGGATGTGCCGCTGCCGCTCCCAGAGCTGTGGGAGGCGGTGAAATGGGCCGTCAAGCCGGAGGGCGCGGTGCTGTTTTTCGCACAATGCCCCTATGACAAGGTGCTGGGCGCGTCCAACCTCGCCATGCTCCGCTATGAGTGGGTATGGTACAAAAGCCGCTGCACGGGTTTTCTCAATGCCCGCCGCGCTCCGCTGAAAAAGACGGAGAACATTCTGGTGTTCTACCAGAAGTCCCCGGCCTATTTCCCGCAGTTTGAACAGGGCAAGCCGTACAAGAAAATCCACCGTTGCAGCGGGAACAGCCCCAACTACGGAAAGTTTGAACGCACCAGCGGCGAGTCCGATGGGCGGCGCTTTCCGGGGAACGTGCTGGCGTTCCCCACGGTGACAACCACCGTGCATCCCACGCAGAAGCCCGTGGCCCTGTGCGAGTACCTGATCCGCACCTACACACGCCCCGGCGAGGTGGTGGCGGACATCTGCGCTGGCTCCGGCACAACTGCCGTAGCCGCGCTGAACACGGGCCGCCGCTTCGTCTGCTTTGAAACCGCCCCGGCCTTTTACGGCCCCGCCATGGAGCGCATCCGGCGGGCGCGGGAGGCTGTGGCATCTGGCAGGAAAGGAGAATGATGACAGGAACCTACGAAATTATTTACGCCGATCCCCCGTGGCGCTACTCCGCAAAGAAAGTGCAGGGGGCGGCAGAAAACCATTACCCCACCATGAGCATTGATGAATTGTGTGCGCTGCCTGTGGCCGAGCTTGCGGCCAAGGACAGCGCCCTTTTCATGTGGGCCACGTTCCCACAGCTCCCGGAGGCCCTGCGGCTCATCCGTGCGTGGGGCTTCACCTATAAAAGCGTCGCTTTTGTCTGGCTCAAAAAGAACAAAAAGGCGGATAGCTGGTTTTATGGGCTGGGCTTCTGGACGAGGGCAAATGCCGAGGTCTGCCTGCTGGCGACCAAGGGACACCCCAAGCGGCAGGCCGCCGACATCCACCAGTTTATCATTTCCCCCATCGAGGCCCACAGCAAAAAGCCGGACGAAACGCGGGACAAGATTGTTGCCCTCATGGGCGACAGGCCCCGTGTGGAGCTGTTCGCACGGCAGACCCCTCCCGGCTGGGACGTGTGGGGCAACGAGGTGGAGCCGACAGCGGGCCTCTGGTCACGGTGGCCAGAAGATAGCGGAAAGGAGGACGTTTCTTGCCCTATGTGAATGTTCCCAACGATCTTTCCAAGATCAAGACGAAAATTGCCTTTAACCTCACCCGCCGCCAGCTTATCTGCTTTGGCGGCGCTGCTGCCGTGGGCATCCCCGTGTATCTGCTGACCCGTCACGCGCTGGGCGGCACCGGGGCGATGTTCCTGATGATCGCGATCATGCTCCCGGCCTTTTTCATGGCGATGTATGAGCGTGATGGCCTGCCCTTTGAAAAGGTGGCCCGGAATATCATCCGGGCCAAGTTCCTGCGCCCCGGTGTGAGGCCCTATCAGACGCAGAATATCTACGCCCCGTTTGCGGGAAAGGAGGTCACACTTGAGCAAAAGCCCCAAGAAGTCAAAAAGCCTGACGCGGGCCGGTAATCGTCCGGCGACCATATCGGCCCAGCAGACCATTCCCTATGTGCGGATGCTGCCGGACGGCATTTGTCAACTCCCCGGAGGTGTTTACACAAAGACGCTGGAATATGAGGACATCAACTATTCCGTTGCGTCCGCCGAGGATCAGACGGCCATTTTCAGCGGATGGAGTTCGTGGCTGAATTATTTTGACAGTTCGCTGCCGTTCCAGCTTTCCTTTGTCAACCGCCGCAGCCGCTCCGGGAGCCGCTACAAGGTGAATATCTCCGAGGCGGATGACCGCTTCAACAGCGTCCGCACGGAATACACGGGGATGCTGAAAAAACAGATCGCCAAAAGCAATAACGGTATCGAACGGGCCAAGTACGTCACCTTTTGCATCCCCGCTGAAAATGTGGCCGCCGCCCGTCCCCGTCTGGAACGTGTGGAGACAGACGTGATCGGCAACTTTAAGCGGCTGGGGGTACAGAGCCAGCCCCTTGACGGGCGGGAGCGTTTGGCCCTGCTGCATGGCCAGCTTCATCCCGGCAGCCGGGAGCCGTTCCGCTTCAAGTGGGCGGACATCGCCCATACGGGCATGGGGACGAAAGACTTTATCGTGCCGGACAGCTTTGACTTCCGCCAGAGCCGCTCGTTCCGCGTGGGCCAGACATGGGGCGCGGCGTCCTATTTGCAGATCATGGCGTCGGAGCTGTCGGATAAGCTGCTGTTGGAGATTTTGGAGCTGGATGCCGAGCTGACTGTCACCATGCACATTCAGACGGTGGATCAGGTCAAGGCCATTAAAACGGTCAAGGGTAAAATCTCTGACATCGACAAGATGAAAGTGGAGGAGCAGCGCAAGGCTACCCGCGCCGGATATGACCCTGACATTCTTCCGCCCGATCTTGTTACCTTTTCCAAGGACGCCGCCGAGCTGCTGGCCGACCTGCAAAGCCGCAACGAGCGAATGTTCCTCTTGACGTTCCTGATCGTCAACACCGCCCCAACGCGGGAGCGGCTGGAAAACGACATTTTCACCGTGAACGGCATCGCGCAGAAATATAACTGCGCCGTCAAGCGGCTGGACTGGCAGCAGGAGCAGGGCTATATGTCCTCGCTGGCCCTCGGCTACAACGGCATTGAAATTCAGCGCGGCATGACCACCAGCTCCACGGCCATCTTCGTCCCCTTTATGACGCGGGAGCTTCGTATGGATGGCCCGTCCCTCTACTACGGCATGAACGCCCTGTCCCATAACGTCATCATGGCTGACCGCAAAAAGCTGAAATCCGCCAACGGCCTTTACCTCGGCTCCACGGGCAGCGGCAAGAGCTTTGCCGCCAAGCGCGAGTTGTTGAACGTCTTTCTTGCCATTCCGCAGGATCGCATCATCGTGGTAGACCCGATGGGCGAATATGCCCCGCTGGTGGAACGGCTGGGCGGTCAGGTCATCGAGATCGCGCCGGACAGCCCCAACCACATTTCCCCGATGGATGTTCAGATGGACATGGGCAGTGGGGACAGTCCCCTGTCCCTGAAAGCGGATTTTCTGCTGTCATTATGTGAGCTGGTGGTGGGAGGCCGGGACGGTTTGCAGCCTATTGAGAAAACCGTCATTGACCGATGTGTGCGTCAGGTGTACCGGGAGATGGCGCTGGGGCTGGAAACGGCCAAAACGCCGCTGCTGCAAGATTTGTATGAGGAGCTGCTGCGCCAGCCGGAGCCGGAGGCCAAGCGGATCGCCACGGCGCTGGAGCTTTACTGCACAGGCTCCCTCAACCTCTTTAACCATCCTACCAACGTCAACCTCAATTCCCGCGTGGTGTGCTTTGTGCTCAAAGGCATGGGCGAAAACCTCCGCAAGATCGCCATGCACATCACCAACGATTTTGTCACTTCTGCGGTGGGAGCCAACTTCAAAAACGGCGTGGCGACATGGTGCTATTTTGACGAGTTCCATATCCTGCTCCGCGATCCGCTGACCGCCAGCTATTTCGTAACCGTCTGGAAGATGCTCCGCAAACAGGGCTGTGTCCCCTCGGCCCTGACGCAGAATGTGAAAGACCTGCTGGCCAGCCGGGAGATTGAGAACATTCTGGACAACACAGATTTTATGATCCTGCTGTCGCAGGCGCAGAGTGACCGCGCCATTCTTGCCAAGCAGATCGGCATTTCAGAGCACCAGCTATCGTATATCACGCAGTCCAACTCCGGCGAGGGTCTGCTGTTCTATGGCAGCGTCACCATCCCGTTTGTTGACCGCTTCCCCCGTGGCGAGATCTACGACCTGCTGACCACCAAGCCGGAGGATGCCGCCAATGGAAAACAGGCAGAATAAGCCGCCCGAGGGCGGGGCTGCTTTTGGTCACGCTGGCCAGAAGTTCCATACCGACAGCGAACAGGCCAAGCTCCACAAGTCCAAGCTCCGCATGGAGAGCCGGGAGGAACGGCTGAACAAGGCCCGCGAAAGGCTGGCAAAGCAGAAGCCGCCGAAAAAGCCCGGCCCCATCAAGCGGATTGCCCGGATTGCCGGACATGAAACCCATGCTTTTCTGCACGGAAAGGTGTATCAGGAGGAGCGCGACAATGTAGGCGTGGAGAGCGGTCATTTTGTGGAGCGTTCCGGCGAGGCCGCGCTGCACTATGGGCGGCACAAGGTACGCAGGGCCATCCGGGAGCACCCGGCCAAGGCTGCCGCCCGTGCGGAGTCCCGGTACATCAAGGCCACGGCGGACTACCATTCCCGCAAGTTTGCACAGGAGCAGCCGGAGGCGCAGAGCGCCGCCGCCCGGTTATGGCACCGCCACAAGCTGAAACGGGAGTATCAGCGCAAGGCGCGGGAAACCGCCAAGCAGACCGCCAAAGCCGCCGAACAAACCGTATCGGCCACAGAGCGGTTTGTCCGGGAAGCGGCGGCGTTCGTCAAGCGGCATCCCGTGGGGACGCTACTTGCGCTGGGCTGCCTGCTGGTGGTGCTGACCCTGCAATCGTGTATGTCCTCAATGGTGTCCGTGGGAAACAGCACCCTTGCGGCCATCGCCGCCAGCACCTATAAGGCGGAGGACGCGGATATGCTGGGAGCCGAGGCCGCCTACTGCGCGCTGGAGGACGAGCTGCAACGCTACCTCGACACCTACACCCGCACCCACGATTACGACGAATACCATTTTGACCTCGACACCATTGAACACGATCCCTATGTACTGATCTCTATGATCTCCGCGCTCCATGAGGGCGCGTGGACGCTGGACGAGGTGCGCGGGACGCTGCAAGACCTTTTTGACCGCCAGTATATTTTGACCGAGGATGTGGTGGTGGAGGTGCGCTACCGTACCGTTACCCGGACGGACAGCGAGGGCAACGACTACGATGTGGAGGTGCCGTACAACTATTACATCTGCTATGTCACGCTGGAAAACTTCAATCTCTCACACATCCCGGTTTACATGATGTCCGAGGAGCAGCTTTCCATGTACGCCCTGTATATGTCCACGCTGGGGAACCGCCCCGATCTGTTCCCCGCGTCCGGCTATATCGGGAAATACATCACCAACCGCCCGCCGGAGCATGAAGTCCCGGAGTCCTATCTGGACGATGAAACCTTTGCCGCCATTCTGAAAGAAGCGGAAAAATATCTTGGTTTTCCCTATGTGTGGGGCGGCAGCAGCCCATCCACGTCCTTTGACTGCTCCGGCTTCGTCAGCTATGTCTACAATCAATGCGGCTGGGACTTCGGGCGGCTGGGGGCGCAGGGGCTTTATAACATCTGCTCCCGAACGAGCAGCCCTCGGCCCGGTGATCTGGTGTTCTTTGTCGGCACCTATGACACGGCGGGCATTTCTCATGTGGGCATCTATGTGGGCGACGGCTGGATGCTCCATTGTGGCGACCCCATCAGTTACGCCAACCTCAACAGCAGCTATTGGCAATCCCATCTTTACGCCTACGGGCGACTACCGTAAAGGAGGTTTTTTGATATGGCAATTACGAAAAGCGCAAAAATCGAGGCCGAGATTGAAAAGGTCAAGGCCAAAATTGCCGAGCAGCAGGCGCGGCTTAAAGAATTGGAGCAGAAGAAGCTGGAGGCGGAAAACAGCGAGATCGTGGAGATTGTGCGCGGCATGAGTATCTCCCTTGCCGATCTGCCGCTGGTGCTCCAGCAGCTCCGGAGCGGCGCTTCTGGTCACAGTGGCCAGAAGCCGACAGAACAGGCGGAGGTGACGGAATGAAAAAACTGCGGCTTTTGCTGATAACGCTTTGTGTGTCCGTCCTCATGGGTAGTATGGCGGTCACGGCCTACGCCGGGGGCGGTGAGGAATGGGACGGTCTTGACCCGGTGGAGCCGCTGCCCGCCGAAACCGTTGACCCCGGCGAGGGCTTTACTGAGGACGGCAACCTTGTGACCCGTGACCTGCTCTACGATAAGGCCACCAACAAGCAGTTCATCACGGTGCAGACCAGCGGCGGCAACACCTTTTACATCGTCATTGACTATGACAAGCCCACCGATGAGGACGGCGAGCAGTATCAGACCTACTTTTTGAACATGGTGGACGAGGCCGACCTGCTGGCGGCGATGCAGGCGGCGGGCGGTAAGCTGCCGGAGTGTTCGTGCGTGGATAAATGCGCCGTTGGTGCTATCAACGCGGATTGTGCCGTCTGCGCCGTGAACATGAGCGAGTGCCAGGGCAAGGCCCCGGAGCCTGCGCCTGTGGTAGAGCCGGAGCCTGACCCCGAGCCGGAGCAGCCCAAGGCCACGGGCAACGGCGGTATGCTTCTGCTGGCGCTGGCTGTGGTGGTCATTGGCGGCGGCGCTGGCTGGTACTTCAAAATCTACCGTTCCAAGAAGCAGCGGGCCGCTGAGTCCGAGGCGGACTACGGCGGCGAATATGACGGCGCGGAGGACTATGACGAAACCGATCCCGAGGATGACGGGCCGCCGTGGGACGAGGACGGTGAAGAATGAGGTTTACCGACAGCCCCTATGAGGACTTTATGAAAGAAAAGAGCTACTTCAAGGGCGTCCCGCCCAACCTGCCGCCCAAAGGCTCCCGCTGCGACGGCTGCCTCTATTGGCATGGGATCGGCTGCGTGTTCTGCTACCGGGAGCAGCTCAGGGTAAAGACAGGGGGCAAACATGAGCCGTGAATTGACCCGGCAGGAAAAGGCGGCGATCCGCTCCCTTGTGAAGCGGTGGTGTGCCAACTATGACAAAGACATTGGCTGTCTGCCGCTGGATTGCGAGTGCTATATGCTGGGGAAATGCTGGACGGGCGCTTATTGCCGCTATTTCCGTTCGGCGGTGCTGCCCCTTGATCCCGTGCTGGAAAGGTCGCTGACCGTGGAGACCGTGGCGGAAACCCGGCCCTGCCCAGTGTGCGGCAGGGCCTTTCTCCCGGACGGGCGGCAGCGGTATTGCTCCCCGGCCTGCGCCGGGGCTGCAAGGCGGCAGAAGCAGCGCGGCTATATGCGGAAATACCGGGGGTAGGCTGTGAGCATTTGACCCCGGAAAACACCCTTGATTGCAGGGCTTTCCGGGGCCGCTTCATGGGCGGGGTGTATGATTTCATAGCCCCGCCCGGTTTTGCAGAAATATTGCTAACATTTTGGAAAGGAGGTCGTATGGACAAAAACCAAGGCTATGAGATCATTCAGGCCGTCATGCTGGAAAATGGCAGGGGCTTTGCGCTGGGGCATAACCCAGCAGCCCCCTCGCCCTATGTCACATGGGCTTGCTATGACGACAAGGACGGCCAGCGGCAGTATGAATGGGGGCATTACGGCAGCGACCGTGCCGCTCTGGAACAGGACTTTGCGGCGCGGGTGCAGGAATACCAGCGCCTTTACAACGTCGATGTCAGGCAGGTCGAGGCTCCCGGCCTTTACAAGTATTACTCTACCCAGCGCCCTGTGGACATTGGGACATTCCCCAAGCCGCCCCGTAACGCCCCGGATGAGATCGTCAACTACGATCAGCGCGTCCCGGTTGAAAATGGATCATTTCTGGCGTGGGGGCATTTGACCTACACGCGGCCATTGACGAAACGGCAGGCGTCTGACTATGAGCTGCGGCCTGCGCCTGACAATCCCGACAGGCCCCGTTCGATCCGGGAACAGATGAAAACCGCCGCAAAGCAGGCCGAGGCTGACCGGGGCCAAGCTGCCCCAAAGAAAAACGCCCCTGACCGGGGCGACAGATAGGAGGACATTCATGGATCAGGAACGCAATCCCAACAAGAACGCCGAGCTTTCGATGGAGCAGAATTATAATCAGATCGACGGCATCATCAACAATCTGCCTGTGCCGCCCCGGTCGGAAAAGCCGCTGGACAGGGTGCGGGAACATCCGCCCAAGCGTCGCAGCCGGGAGCGTGAGGAGCGTTGACAAAAAAGCGCGTCCGCAGCGTCCCCATCTATGTGTGGGTACGGCCTGACGAGCTGGAGGTCATTCGGGAGCGCATGGCCGAGGCGGGTATCCGCAACATGAGCGCCTATATCCGAAAAATGGCGTTGGGCGGCTATGTGCTCCACGTTGACCTTGAACCCGTCAAGGAGCTTGTGTCGCTCCAGAGGCGCTGTGCAAACAATCTCAATCAGGCGGCTATCCATGCCAACAGCTACGGCGGCCTGTACCCGGACGAACTGAAGCGGCTGCAAAAGGACTATGCCGACCTGTGGGGGCCGCTGTCTGATCTGCTGGCCCAGCTCTCCGCCATTGTAACGATGTGACACAGGGGGAACGGCCCCGCGCCGTTCCCCGGCTGTCCCTGCTTCTGGTCATTGTGACCAGAAGTGCGGAGGGCCGGGACATCCTTGAGTGCCGATTTTTTCAGAGTTATAATAGACATATACAGGAAAAAGGAGGAACCCCCTATGCGGATCATATTCAAAATTCTTGCCGCTCCCTTTGTGCTGGTGCTGACCCTGCTTGTGGCCGTGCTCTCGTTCCTGCTGAGTCTTTCCGCTGGTTTGCTCTCCATCCTCGCGTCGGTGCTGGGGCTGCTGAGTGTCCTGATGCTGTTTGTGGAGAAAGACATTTCCACAGGGATCGCGGGGCTTCTGATGGCGTTTGCCATTTCGCCCTTTGGCCTGCCCGCGCTGGCCGGATGGCTGCTTGCCAAGCTGGACGAGCTGAACGGCTCTCTGAGGGGCTTCATCACGGGCTGAGTTCTGGTCACGGTGTCCAGAAGATGCAGAAAACGGCGGCTGATCCCAGCCGCCGTTTGTCGTATGGAAAGGAGGGCTGCCTACGGCCACAACCTACCTCAAATCTCACAAGCGGGCCGATAAGCGGACGGCCCTGCAAAGCCTGAAAGACCGCTTTGACTATGGCCTGAACCCGGAGAAGCTGGGGGCCGTTTCCTCCTACCTCTGCGATCCGGCCACGGCACACGCCGAGTTCATGCTGGTCAAAAATCAGTATCAGGGCGAAACCGACCGCAGGGCCGGACACGGGGCGCTGTGCTACCAGATCCGGCAGGCGTTCCCTCACGGCGAGGTGACGGCGGAGGAGGCCAACCGCATCGGCTATGAAACGGCGATGCGCTGGACAAAGGGGAAGTATCAATTCTTCGTCTGTACCCATATAGACAAAGAGCACATTCATAATCACATTTACTACAATTCCACCGCCTATGACCGCTCCCGGAAGTTTCGCAACTTCATCGGCTCCTCGTTCGCCCTGCGGCGGCTGTCTGACCGGGTATGTCTGGAGCACGACCTATCCGTGATCGCAAATCCCAAGCTCCACAGCAAGGGACGGTATCTGCACTACGGTCAATGGCTGGGCGAAAATCAAAAGCTCTCACAGAAAGAACAGATTCGCCTTGCCATTGACGCGGCTCTGACGGAGCGCCCCAAGGACTTTGCAGACTTTCTCCGGCGCATGGAAACGGCAGGCATACAGGTCAAGCACGGGCGCGGCGGCGTGATCTCGTTCCTTGTGCCAGGACAACAGCGGGCGGCCCGTTTCCGGGCGTCCACGCTGGGGGACGGCTACGGCCCCGAGGACGTGCAGGCCGTCATTGACGGCAAGGCTCCCACACGAACGGCCACGGCGCGGAAAGCGCCCGCACCCCGCCGTGTCAATCTGCTGATTGACATTCAGGAGCGGATGCGTCAGGGCAAAGGCCCCGCCTATGAACGCTGGGCCAAGGTGTATAACCTTAAACAGATGGCTGCCGCGCTGCAATATCTGAAAGAGCACCAGCTCTTTGAATATGACGATCTGGCTGCAAAAACCGACGCCGCCACAGAGCGTTTTCACACGCTGGCCGGGGACATTCAACAGACCGAGGCCGAGCTTTCCCGTGTGTCCGATCTGATGGCCGCCGTGGTGCAGTACGCCAAGACCCGCCCCGCGTTCGATGGGTACAAGGCCGCCAAGTACAGCCGGAAATACCTTGCCGAGCACGAGGCGGAACTGGCCGACTACCGGGCAGCCAAGGCGACAATGGCCGAGCTGCTGGGTGGCGAGAAGCTCCCCAAAATGGACGTACTAAAAGAAAAACGCCGCCAACTGGCAGCGCGGAAAAAGGCTCTTTATTTGGAATACCGCAAGGCCCAGCAGGATATGCGGGAGCTGGTGGCGGTTAAGGGCAGCGTGGATCACCTGCACGGGCTGACGGACAACCAGCGCAATAAGGAGCAGGCCCGTTAGGGACGGCGACGCAGACAATGTTTCTTCTGGTCACGGTGGCCAGAAGTCCAGCGGGTTTGGGGGCACCCCAACAAGCATTTCCGCAGCGCGGAAATTGCAAGTGTCAATACACTTGCCTTGCTTGCCGCTAACGCGCTCCCCCGGAACCCTCGCGAAAAACGGAGGCAGCGCCGTTTCTTACGCTTCCTCCGTTCCACGGTTTTCTATGATTGCATTGATAATACCCTCGACGAGCCGCAGCTCGCTTTCATTGAGGGAATTAAGCTGAATGTTGATACGCTTCTTTGCGGCTTCATCGGCTCCCATGTCGGGATAAAAGTATTCGTCCACGGAGATACCGAACATTGTTACCATTTGGAAAAAGGCGTTTAGGCTCGGATGCTGTCCGTCATTTTCGTGATACATAATGGTACGCGGATCGCGGTCAACAATGTATCCTAATTGCTCCTGCGTCATGCCTTCACGCTCACGGGCTTTCTTGATAGCAAGTCCGATCCCGTGAAAGTCAAATTTGCGTTCGTCACGTTCAATTTTCATAGCATCACCACCTAATGTAATTTTACATTTCATGTGGCAACATTTGAACGGCGTAAAATTTCATTTCACTGCATATTTAATTTCATGCTAAGAGAATTGATGACGCTGAAAATGTGATGTAAAATGTACTTATAATTAAATTTGTCCCGAAGATCAGAAGTTGGTATCTAAAATAAAATCAGAAATATTGTGAGGTTTCTGTGACATTTGGGTGCTACACTGAAAATAAAGGAGTGTGATACCATGCGAATTTTAGTAGTCGAGGATGATCGACTTTTGAATCATACTTTATGCTATAACTTGAATACTGCGGGCTATACGGTTGATTCTGCACTGACAAAATCAGTGGCCGGTAGTTTCTTGACGAAGCAGGACTATGACCTGATTGTGCTGGATGTAAATTTGCCGGACGGGAACGGTTTTGACTTCTGCCGGGAGGTAAAAGAGCGCCGCCCTGATACCGCTATTATCTTTCTGACCGCAAATGATATGGAAAGCGATATGCTCAAAGGGTATGAACTGGGCGCAGAGGATTATGTGACAAAACCTTTCCCTATGAGCGTCTTTCAAAAGAAACTGGCGGTGGTGCTGGGGCGGCTGACAAAACAATATGGTGGTGATACTTATGAGGATGGCACACTGACCATCAATTTTTCAGAGATGAGTGCTGCCCTGTCAGGAAAGCCACTTACATTCACCCCACTGGAATATCGACTTTTGAAAATCCTGATGAAAAATCCACAGATCGTTTTGACGCGGCAAGTCTTGTTGGAAAAACTGTGGGACGCAGACGGAAATTTTGTGGATGAACACGCTCTGACTGCGGCTATCAGCCGGGTACGAAACAAAATCGAAACACTCGACCGTCAGTACATCAAAACGGTATATGGTATGGGCTATATGTGGATCGGAGGGGCGCTGAAATGAATGTTCGAAAACTTTCCGTCAACAAAGCCTGTATCTTTTTAGCTGTTCTCCTGCTGGCGGCAATGGTGACGGTTTCAGTGGCTTTATATGCGTTGACCCAAGATATAACCGCTGTTTGGTATGTACTATTGTTCGGCATCTTTGTGCTGTTTTGTTCTATTTGTTTTATGGTGCTGGTTCACCGCAAATTGGCGATGTTCTCCGATGCTTTTTGCAGTTTGATGGATGATATGTTGTCCGGGAATATGCAGCCGAAACAGACTGTGGAAGAAGAAAGTCTTTTCTATAAAATTGAATATCGGTTGAACCGTTTGTATGAAGTCATGCAGGAAAACAAGAACAGCATTGCACAAGAGCGGGCTGACTTGCAAGAACTTATTTCTGATATTTCCCATCAGGTCAAGACCCCAATTGCGAACTTGAAAGTGATTAACAGCACCCTGCTTGAAAATGAAGTCCCGGTGCAAAAGCAAAAAGAGTTTCTTACAGCACAGGCCACCCAACTTGATAAACTGGATTTTCTCATGCAGGCTATGATTAAAACCTCGCGTCTGGAAACAGGTGTCATTTCTCTGGAAAAGAAAAGCCAGCCGCTTTATGACACGCTTGCCGCCGCATTGGGAGGTATCCTTCTGAACGCCGAGAAAAAACAGATCAATGTTCAAGTGGACTGCCCGGAGAGCTTGATCGTTTCTCATGACAGAAAATGGACAGGTGAAGCGCTGTTCAACATTTTGGATAATGCGGTGAAATATACGCCGGAGGGCGGTCAAATCCGGATTTCGGTTGAAAGTTGGGAAATGTATGTGAAAATTGACATTACTGATACAGGCATTGGCATCTCAGAACAGCATCAGGGGGCAATTTTCAAGCGGTTCTATCGGGAGGACATCGTACATGATGTAGATGGAATTGGTATTGGTCTATATCTGGCTCGTGAGATCGTAACCTTGCAAGGCGGTTATATCCGGGTAACATCCGAGGTTGGGAGGGGTTCAACTTTTTCCGTCTTTCTGCCCCGACAATAAAATAAGTACGCTAAAAAACAAAATGTCACAGGCCTATGACATTTGAGATTTAATTAAACAGAGGTATTTTGTTTCCCGTGACATTTCTGTGAGGTTTACCTTTTATGATAGAGCCATCAAAAAGAAAGGGTGGTGTTCTATATGAACATATTACAAACGACAGATTTGAAGAAATATTACGGCACCGAACCGAACATTACAAAAGCATTGGATGGCGTGACCCTATCCATTGAGGAAGGTGAATTTGTTGCCATTGTTGGTACTTCCGGCAGCGGTAAGTCTACTTTGCTGAACATGATGGGCGGGTTAGATACGCCAACTTCCGGCAGTATTAAAGTAAAAGGGAAAGAATTATCGAAACTCAAGGATGAACAGCTTACCATCTTCCGCAGACGTAACATCGGGTTTATCTTTCAGAATTACAATCTTGTTCCTGTGCTAAATGTCTATGAAAATATTGTCCTGCCGGTGGAGCTGGATGGTGATACCGTGGACAAGCGGTTTATGGATGAAGTCGTGAAAATGTTGGCTCTCGATGGGAAGCTGAACAGTATGCCTAACAATCTGTCCGGCGGCCAGCAGCAGCGTGTAGCGATTGCCCGCGCCCTTGTTTCCAAACCAGCTATTATACTTGCAGATGAACCGACAGGCAATTTGGATAGCCGGACAAGTAGTGATGTTCTTGGTTTGCTGAAAGTTACAAGTCAGAAGTTCCATCAAACGCTTGTAATGATTACCCATAACAATGAAATTGCCCAGCTTGCCGACCGAATTATCCGTATTGAGGACGGAAAAATCGCACAGTGACAGGGGGTGACATTGATGGATGATATTTTATTTGGGAACAATAATCAGGCAACAATCAATCGTCTTGCCAAAAGAAGCTACCGCGCTAATAAGCAGAGAAATGTTTTCGTTACCATCGCATTATTCTTGACCGCCTTTATGATTACATCTGTGTTTAGTTTGGGGTGCAGTTATTTTGAAACCTATCAAATGCAGCAAATTCGTGCGATGGGCACGACTGCGGATGTGGCAATTACAAGCCTCTCAGAAGAACAATATGAAGAATTGAGCCGATCCGGCTTGGTATCCGTAGTTGGTGTCAGTCAGAGATTGGGCAGCATTGATACATCTGGAATGGACGATGCCCTGCTGAGTATTACTTGGATAGACGAAACAGAATGGCAAGAACACCGTGTACCAACAATTTCGGATATACACGGAGATTATCCGCAAGCAAAAAATGAAATTATGCTCCCTACATGGGCTTTGCGTGCAATGGGGATTGATGATCCACAGATAGGGATGAATATTTCCCTTTCCTATCAGCTCGGAACAGATTATCAATACAGCTCCGATGAATTTGTTTTGTCAGGCTATTACACAGATTATTCGGCTTCGCGTGCAGGCAACCGTGGTGCTGCTTATGTTTCGGAGCTTTTTGCAACACAAACAGGGCTTCCCTTTGATAGTGTGTCTACCGCAATGATTTCTTTTTCTGATGACAGTAATGCCCTGCGATCCTGTGAAAAACTAAAACGGAAGATTTCGTTTACAGAAAGTCAGTCCTTTGAAATTGTACCTATTGCTCAGAGTAATTCCACCACCATTGTTCTTCCACTGGCTGCTATTATCGTCTTTATCATTATCAGCGGCTATTTGCTGATTTATAACATTCTGTATATCTCAATTTCAAGAGATACACAATTCTATGGACAGCTTAAAACGATAGGCACGACAAAAAGACAAATCAAGCGAATCGTGCGTTCTCAAATATTCAGAACGGCGGTGATCGGTATTCCCAGCGGCCTGATTGTCGGTGGTATTGTTTCGCTTGGACTTGTTCCGTTTGCCATGAATATAATGTACTCAGGCGATACAGACCTTGGGGAGATAGTGTCCTTTTCCCCCATTATTTTTGCGGGTGCCGCAATCTTCACATTTTTTACCGCAATCATCGGCAGCATGAAACCAGCGAAAATAGCTGCAAGTATTTCTCCTGTTGCGGCTTTACGCTATACGGAGGCAAATACAAGGAGTTACCGAGATCATAAGAGCCATAGAACAAAATTATCCCGGATGGCACGAGATAATATTTTTAGAAACCCTAAAAGCGCTGTCCTTACTTTTGCGTCCTTATTTTTAGGCTTAATATTGTTTTTGGTTTCTGCTGGTTTACTATCAAGCCTAAGTCCAGACAATTTTGTAAATCAATGGGGAGAAAGTGATTTCGCATTGACTTACAGCATTTTCGAAGAAGGAAACCTGCTCTCTGATGAAATGTTGCAGCAAGTTGCAACAATGCAGGGAATTGAAAATCTGCGCGTCACTTATTCCGCTTCACCGTGGCCCACTATGGATGTCATTTACAGCGAAAATGTATTCGGGAAATATATTGATTCCTTGGATGGCGTATCGGGTCTTGATTTTTCAAATGCGGAAACACGGAAAAACTATACAGATAATTTTTGGAGCGGCGTTTACGGAATAGATTCCAGATATATCGAAGAACTTAATAAAACGCTTGATAAGCCTATTGACTTAACAGCCTTTGAAAAGGGAGAGTTGGTGGTTTTGTCCGCTATGACGGATGCTGAGGGAAACCCATTGATTCAGCCAGGGCAAGCAATCACCGTTGTCGGTGAGTCCGGAGAACTGGCCTTTACAGTGGCAACTGGCTTTCTGGACGCTGATTTTCAAAGTGGTCGAGGAAATGAGAGAGGTACTGCCCCTGATTTGTATATCAGTGAGCAGGCATTAGAGAAGTTGTCTGGAGAAACTAAAATCTTTCGGATTGCTTTTGATACTATTGATAGCAGTTATGATAAAGGGATTATGGAGCAGCTTCAATCCATTACTGCTTCGTCACCGGGCATTACGATTCTGTCACGATATGAAAAGCAGCAAGAAATGGCCGGATATTTGCTGACCTCAAGGATTATAGCCGCAGGGTTGTCCACTGTATTTTTGCTGATAGGAATTATGAATTTCATTAACACAATGGTTGTTAGTGTAAATACTCGGAAACATGAATTTGCCACACTTGAAAGTATAGGAATGACGAAAAAGCAAATTAGAAATGTATTGCTTTGGGAAGGCGGGTATTATTGGAGTATTTCTTTCCTACTGCTTGCCACACTGGGAACAGCGATATATATTCCGATATACTCAGCCTTTAGAAAAATGGTTCCTTATGCAGCTTTTCACTATCCTGTATTTTCTCTGTTGGTTGTCGCAGCTATTGTTTTACTGGTCTGCTTGGCAACTCCCGTCATAACTTTCATGCAAAATGTTAAGCAAAGCGTTGTAGAGAGACTGCGGCAGAATTAAATATTTGCGATGAAAACCGGGAGATTATTCTCCCGGTTTTTCAAATCTCACAGGTTCGTGAGATTTCAGCCCATTATTCTGTCGAAACAGCGTGTGTCGGTGACATTTCTGTGAGGATTGCTTGTTAAGATAAACGCAAAAGGAACAAGCTGCCGCACGACGGCAAAAGAAAAAAAGCCGTCGTACAGCAGCCTATCAACACGCCCATTTGAAGCGGCGGCTTTGATTTTCAGAGCCGCCGTTTCTTTGCGTCTACACAAACCAATGACGACTTGCAGGGGCACGGTAGCCGATTGGAGGTTATTTTGCCGTGTCCATTTTATTATTTCATTGTTCGCGTGATCTGCACCAGCTAAAAAAAGCGTAGCTCCTCCATCGGAGCAGTCCGGCTTTGAAAGTGAAATTAAACATCATGTAACAAGATATTCATTTGCTTGCGTCCGCATAGTGTCATGCTGTGCGGGCGTTTTTATATGCCCCTGCTTCTGGTCACGGTGGCCAGAGGCTCCAAGGTGCCGCGGGCCGCCTGTTCTCCATTTCAATCCGCACTCACCAACCACCTTTTGAAATGGAGGACAATTATGACGACTATCAACCTGAAACGGTATTACCCCTATATGACCGAAAATGTGATACTGGAAGTTTCGGACGAGATCGCCGCCGCCCTCTCGATGGGAGGCCGTCTATGCGACAGCTACAAGCGGCAGAAGCGCAGAAATGGCGAGTGCTCGCTGGACACCGATCCCGGCTTTGAGGCCGACGTGCTCCGCCAGCCCCTGACCCCGGACGAGTACATTGAGGCGCGGGAAACCACCTTTGCCCTCTATGACGCGCTGGCCCAGCTCCCGCCCACGCAGGCCCGGCGTGTGTACCAGCACTATCTTCTCGGCATGAGCAAGGCCGAGATCGCGGCAGCCGAGGGCGTTGGCCGGAGCCGCATCTGCTGCTCCGTTGAGCGTGGGCTGGCCGCTATGAAAAATAATTTGAAAAAATCTCTGTAAGAGGGAGTACATTTGCCCCCGAAACCTCCTGATAGGTGAGAGGAGTTTTCTTCCTCGCCTTGAAAACTGAATAGACAGTATTCCCGATACGAAATCCGCGTGATAGCGACGTAAGGTGCGCCGCCACGACAGCCAGTTCAGGAGGTGATGGACAAGCTGGCCGAGCGATCAACGCAGCCTTTGACCCGGTGCTGGCAAACCGGGCGCGAGGACAGCGCGGAGGATAATGAAACTTGCTCACGCCCTCCCACAGACTTGAGGGGGAGTTCCTGCGGTATGCGCCAGCCCTCCACGGGCAGCGATGCTGTGGGGCTATGCAGCCGAAGCCATCGGCGGTCTGGAATACTCCCCGTGCCGGGGATGCGTGGCAAATACGGCACACAACAATCATACAGGGAGCCGTCAAACCGGGTCTTTCTGTCTTATGACAGCCCAAACCATTTCGGCGCGGCGGCTCCCTCTTTTGTGGATTGAAACGGAAAACAACTGTCCCGCTGCTTCTGGTCATCGTGGCCAGAGGTGGGGCAAGGTCAAAGGACGGCGCTTTTGTGCCGTCCTTTCACGTTTCCCCACGGACAACGGGAAACCATCAAATCTATTCACACCGCTGATTGTTATAGGAGGTTTTCAGATGACGGAGGCAAGAGTCGGCTATCACAAGGAAGTCAAAACCGCGTCTTTTCAGGGCAAATCCATCACCGTGGAAAACCTGACCCCGATGCTCTCTCCCCGAGCACGGGATAAGCGCAAGCGTGAAATTGAAAGCTGTCTGTATGAGGTCTTTGTGAAGTATGCGCCGGGACGGGCGCAGATGCACTAATGCGGGACATCCTTGAGATACGGGGCTGCCAGAGGTATAATATAGGTGTAAGGTTTGGTAGCTCCTACACGGAAAGGAGCACCAAATGATTATTCGTGAAGATGCCATTTATGGCAGACAGTCCGTTGACCGCAAGGACAGTATCAGCATTGAAAGCCAGATCGAGTTTTGCAAGTATGAATTGAGAGGAGGCAATTTCCGCAAGTACACAGACAAGGGTTATTCCGGCAAGAATACCGATAGACCCAAGTTCCAAGAAATGATGGCCGATATTCGCCGGGGCCTGATCAAGCGCGTGGTGGTCTACAAGCTGGATCGTATCAGCCGTTCCATTCTGGACTTCGCAACCATGATGGAAACTTTTCAGGAATACAATGTCGAGTTCGTTTCTTCCACGGAAAAGTTTGACACGTCCACCCCGATGGGGCGGGCCATGCTGAATATCTGCATCGTGTTCGCCCAGCTCGAACGTGAAACCATCCAGAAGCGCGTGACCGATGCCTACTATTCCCGCTGCCAGCACGGTTTTCACATGAGCGGCGCGGCCCCCTACGGCTTCCAACTGGAGCCGACCACCATTGAGGGCATCCGCACAAAAATGATGAAGCCTGACCCGGAAACGGCAGATATTGCAAAGCTGATGTTTGAAATGTACTCTCAGCCCGGAATTTCTTTCGGGGACATTGCCCGTTACTTTGCCGACGAGGGCATCCTGATCTACGGCAAGGAAATGAAACGGGGCTTTATCTCCCAACTTTTGAGAAACCCCATTTACGCACAGGCTGACCTCGATATGTACGAGTTCTTCAAAAGCCAGGGTACGGTGGTAGTCAATGAAGCCACAGATTTTGCCGGGACAAACGGCTGCTATCTCTATCAGGGCCGGGACGTGCAAGAAAGAAAAAACAAGCACCTGAAAGATCAGATACTTGTTCTGGCTCCCAGCGAGGGGCTGGTATCGTCTGATACATGGCTGCGCTGCCGGAAAAAGCTCATGGCAAACAAGACGTTCCAAGGCGGGCGCAAGGCAAAGAACACATGGCTTGCCGGAAAGGTCAAGTGTGGCCGCTGCGGGTACGCGCTTATGAGCGTCGGCAATCCAACAGGTGTTCAGTATCTCCGCTGCTCCAAGCGGGCTGACAGTAAAAGCTGTGACGGCTGCGGGACGCTCCGCACACGGGAATTTGAAAGGTTTCTGTACGGCGAGATGGTCAAGAAGCTGTCTGAGTTCCAGACGCTGACGGCAAAGCGAGAAACGGTCAATCCCAAATTGACCGCGCTGAACATGGAGCTTGCCCGCGTGGAGGACGAGATTGAAAAGCTGCTGAATACTTTGACCGGGGCTAATGCGGTGCTGCTGTCCTATGCCAACAGCAAAATCGAGGAGCTGGACACACGCCGCCAAGCCCTGACAAAAGAGATCGCGGCGCTGTCAGCGGAAACCATGTCCCCGGAACAGATTGAGCGGTTGTCGGTCTACCTGAACCAATGGGAAGAAATTGACTTCGAGGACAGGCGGCAGGTTGCCGACGGCCTGATCTCACAGATCCGCGCAACCGACGAACACGTTTCGATTGAGTGGAAAATTTGACTTTTACTTATCCATCGCACACGACAAAGGGCTGTGTGCCCTTGTCAAGCGATGTAATAGAATCCATCTAACCACCCTTCATAGGAGTTCTCCGATGTTTCTGTCTGGTATTCCGGTGTTCCGATCCAATCCGAAAGGCAGCCGGAGTCGATCTCGTTTCCGAGCGCTTCATTGAGCCTTGCTCTGACTTCCAGTGGATCCGAATAAATACTGGACGAATGCCCGGTATTACCGTGAGCAGCCCAATCTTCGCTCAATATGTAGAGCTTGATGGACTTCTTTGACTGACCGGGAACGATAATCATTTCCGGAGCCATAATGACTATGTCGAAGCAAATGTCATCCACTTCCTTCTTTTCGTCATACAGGTCTGAAAACACCTCTTCCACCTTTGCTATATCCGCTGGTAATACCGGAGGTTCAAAGGAGCAGTAGATGTCCGGGGTATCGTTTTCGGTTTCTTTGTCGCTGCCGTCACGGATTTCAAAGATAGATCCGATAGGGCCGGCATATTCGCTTTGATCGCTGCCGATGATCACATCACCGACACGGTATGTGATGCCGTTATACAGGAATTCGGCACCAGGTTTGTTTATAAGCATATGAGCACCTCCTTAAATGTGATAGTCTACGGAAACGAGAACATCTTCGCCGTCAAGATCATCAATATAAGTATCAATCTGTTCGTGCCAGCTATTGCTCTCTTTTCCGATGTTGATGTCATTTTTGCTGAGCCATTCGTCTGCATCGACGATATCAGATACGCCGATGGGATACTTCCACGATTTCGGTATTCCTACGCGAGCAAGGTATTCGTCCAAGGTCTCATCGGCTGCATAGGTGCATTCGCCGCAGTAAAAAATCCCATTCTCCTGAATCTTTCCATAGTACCCGTCGGGGAGCTTTCCGGTTTGGAATGCTTCTTTGAACTTGTTGTATCGCTCCGTATCCTGAACCGTGTACCAATTTTGCATAACATCCCAGCAGATGTCTTTTTTCCTCGCTGCCGAAACCCACATATATCCTTCGGGTGCAGGGTATTTTTTGCTGTAGTTGCCCCAGCTTCGTTCCCCGAAAGAGTATTCCGTGCAGTCCGTTTTCACAAGGAAAGACACCGGCCATCTTCCGCCAATCTGATACCAGTCCCACATGGCATTGGGGTTGCAATAAAAGCCGTACCCCTTTTCTTCCTCGTTGTACTCATATCCGCGATAATCTCCGGCATATTTCTCAAAGGTCTTATATAACTTTTGCCGAGGACAATTCGGCAGGTACTGTATTTTTCGGGATTGCTTCGTGCGTCTGGTATGATGGAGAGGACCGACCTTGTTTTGACTGACCTTCCCGTCTACAATGCTGTACTTGCTGAAATACGGGTAGCTTCCGCATTCAACGATCTTTCCGTTTGGAAGCTTCAGGCAGTCTATGGACTTAGCGTAGTCGGATTTCAGTTCCTCGGTCATGTCAGCAAATTCCATGTACTCCTCTGATGCTTCGGCACTGTACGGTGCCATAACTTCTTCTACCGCAGCTACAAGCTGGCGAGCGAAACTTGTTGTCCTTCCCATGAGGGAGCACAGCGTAATCTCCGCCATAATATTCTTAGCCTGCTCTTTCTTCTGATCCTGTAGCAACTCGATGGATTGTACGACCGCAGCATTTTCGTGCGGATCTTCTTCCACAGTCGGCATGCACACGGTCACCAGTGTTTTGAAATGCATAATGATGCTCCTTTCTGAAAAACAGATGGGCAACCGTGTATGATCACCAGCTGCCCATCGTTTTGTTATATCTTGATGTGTTTATACCCGAATATGTCGCTTGACCACACCGGTCAGCTTCGTGGGCAGTTGATTTAAGTCAGTAATATCGAGGAAGGAATCTCCATAGATCCTCTCAATATTCTGCTTATCGTTGCCGATTGCAGCGGCAACAAAGAGTATGCCTTTGCGTTGATATTCCTGCTTGATCCCGCGCAGATCCTCCTCGGCGGCCGTGCCGTAGTAACCGGTATCGGCAGGTTGCCCATCAGATACCAGTATGAGAAGCTTTACAGTCTCGGATCGCTTGGAAAGCGCCTCCGCCACATAGCGTAGTGCCGCTCCATCACGGTTGCTGCCGCGGGCGCTGATATCCATCAGCCTGTACTTATCATCATTGTCAAAACCGTTGAACTCGGCATAAGAGTAAAGCTCAACCGAATCTTTCCCATCATAGTAATCGGTCGAGTGACCGTATACCATAACAGGGATCTCAAGGCTTTCACAAAAGTCGTATAGGATGATGGCTGCCGCTCGGGCATAAGTGCAGCGGTCGCAGGAGCACATGGAACCGGACTCATCCAAAAGAAGTCCCACAGCAAGCTCGGGAATTTCATTGGGCAGGTTGTTCTTATAAAACACCTTGCCGTCATTCCGGCATAAAGCGTGCGCATCCAGACGCCGCCCCATAATAAGGCCAGTCTGTTTGCCGCCGCGCCGGTTCTCCTTGAGCTGTCGCAGGAGACTTTTCTGGAGCTGTCGGGAAATGCTGATGAGCGGATTGCAGATCGCATCGTATTGTTCCACAAGCTCCGGATCAACGGATGCAATGCGGTTCACGCGGATATTGACACCGCTGTGAATATCTCCGTAGGAAATACTCTGTGCAGCTTCATTCAGTTCCCGTATGCGTTCGCTTTCAAGTTCCTCGCAGGCAGCTTTTTCCGCCATATTGTCCAGGATCCGTTCGATATCCGAGGCAGCACGGTCATATTGTTCGCGCTGATACTCGGAATTTTTCGTGACGGAACCGCCGACAGGGGCGCTGACGCCGTCTGTCTGTTGGTGCGGAATTCTTCCTTTTTCGGCTTCCGAGGTTCGCTGCTTTCCGGAGCCGGAACCTCCGCCGCCGGGCTGAGCATTTTCAGAATCATCTAGTTGATTCGAGGCTTCTCCAGACTCAGATGCGTTTTCATTGTTTTCCGACTCAGTCTGGGGAGAAGCGTTTTCGCCGTCAGACTCACTTTCAGACGCCTCGGATCGTGTTTCTGCCCTTGCTGCAGCAGTTGCTGATTCACCGCCGTTGCCGGATGCCTCCGGAACGGGAGTGCTGGTTCCGCTGCCGACCTCAGATGTGCCGGCAATGGAGCTTAGAATTTCAGAAAGCGTTTCCGCCACAGTGACTGTGCCGCCTGCAGCTTCCGCTTCTTCCTGACGCTCTTTGCAAACCTCGCAGAAATCCTGAATGTACTCCCAACAACGGATCATTACTGTGTTGACGGCATTCCAGCGCTCCTTACCGGAACGGTTCATCAGGGCCTCGTCAATGTCATCAATCAGCCCGAATACTGTCTTTATGCGCTCGTCCGTTTTCGGCTCGTCGCCGTATTTGATTCGCCCGAATTTGGCATAGGACAACATGATCTGCAGAATACTTTCAAGAATATGCCTGCCATCGTCCGTCTCTTTGGCAATCAGCTCTGTCACCGTATCGATCTCGTCAAAATGACGCTCGCGCAGTGTTTCCAAGCCGTAGCCGAGTGTACCGGGGAAGCTGTTCAGCATCCGGTTTTCGATATATCCGTCTTCAATGATATTGGCAATGTTCGCCGCGATTTGATGGACCATCTGCAGATTCTTTGGGTCCTCCTTGACATATTCCCAGAACGCCTTCTCGTTCCGTGCATCCGCCGCCAGCCGGAAAGCCGGCGGGCGAGGATACCATTTGAAGCTGTCCAGATAGTTGTGATAAGTCTGGGCAGAAAGAAAATCGGTAAAGAGCACATGCCCCAGCTCATGTGCAAACATACCGCACACGAGCTGATACCGATTCTCGCGTCCTTTGACCTTGGTCACCAACGGATGGCCCGTGTTGATGCGGATCTGCATATTGTCCGTTGCCGCCGTGAAGGCATCCTTTGGTTTCCAGTACAGGTTCACACGGACTCGACGGTTGTAATGATACCGTCTGGTCTGTGCTGCTGCCAGATCCTCAAAATGCCCCGCCAACATACGGGAGGAAAAGAACTGTTTATCCGTGATTTTACTGCGTTTCTCGTTGAGACGCTGTTTGACTAATTTATGATTCACCCTTGCCATTTAGGGTAGCCTCCTTTCTCTGAAATTATTATGCCGACGCCTTATGCCGTTTCGGTGCAAAAATCGGCTCCAAAACTGTGCTGATCAGTGCTTCGCGGTCAAGCTCGTCGGCAGTTGCCTTGCTGATGATGGTATACAGCGCCGATTCGTAGACATCTCCGGTGATCTCGCTGCTGATGATCCAGTCGATCAGACTGCGCATACCGTAAGAGCCGTCCGTGATACTGTTTTTGCGGCAATATTCCGCAAGGTCATTGACCACCTGCACCATCTTGGACACCTCATACTCATCCGTCGCACCTGTAACCGACATGGCACGCTGCGCCATCACTTCAGGGCTCGGTAGCTCTACATCCCGCACCAGACTCATTCGGTCGAGCACGGACTGGTTCATGCCGCGGCAGCCTTCATAGCTCGTATTGGTTGTTACAACTACGACGGCGTCGGGATGACGCCGGATGACCTCGCCGGTCGGCAATGTGATAGAACCGGATTGTTCCAAAAGAGAGTTCAGACCCACCAGCACGCCCGGTTGGACGATTGTAGATGGTTCCTGTATCTCGATCACATAGCCATGCTTGAGGGCCTTCACAAAGTCAGTCTCCACATAACGATAGGTCTGTCCGCTGCTGTTTTTATCCTTTACGGTCTTGGAAAGCTCCCGTACCTTTTCCGTCACACGGTCAAGGACGATGCTCATGCAATCCTGTGAGGTAGCAGCCGCGTTCTCTACACCGGTCAGCGCCATATAAACGCCTGCCGGATCATAGTCCATATCGTCAAGGTCAGGCAGCTTCATCAGCTTTGAAACATTGGCATAGTTGATGCCGCCCATTTGCATCAGCGTCTCCCGTTCAGCGTCCAATTGGGCACTGCCCGTAGAGTCCTCGGAATCCGGAAAGATCATACCGACAAAGTCGAAGATCTCCGTGTTGGCTGAGCAGGTGTATTTCATATACGGCAGACCGAGTCCTGCGGCAATGGCTTTTGCACCCATCGTTTTGCCCGTACCTGCCGGTCCGCGCAGCAAGAAGTTGCGCATCTGCATGGATTTGCCGGTTGTCGCCTTGGCGTGCTTGCAGATGTCTACAACTTCCTTCGGGATGATGTACCACTCCGGAAGCTTTGGGATCAGCATTGTTTCCTGCGGCGTGAAGGTGCGTTTGTTCAGCACATACTGTCCCTCAAAGTCGGCATGGTCAATGGTTTCCGTTGCGGAATAAATCTGCGCCGGTCCGGTCTGGGCAAAAATCTTGAATTCACCCGCCAGTACCGTAGTCGGTGTAAAACTGCCGGAATCCAGGTGCGTCTGAGATACACGCATCAGATTGCCTGCCTTATCTACATTGACCTTGACATGGGCAGCGCAGCTGTCATCCTTGATGCGGCGATAGGCATTGTCGCACATAAGCGCCATGTATTCCGTAGCCTTATCCATATGGGGATAGCCGGCTTTCAGCTCGTCCTGGTAAGCCTCGAAGTTTTCTTTGAATTCATCATCCTGCATCAGCATCGGGAACAGCGCCAGCATAACGGCGGCTCCGTCACGACCGCTGCTGTTGAGGGTGTAGTTTTCAAAGGTCTCCATGTTACTGTCATAAACGCTTGCCATCAGGCTGCCGGTGTTGCTATCGTACACCACAAGATGATAGGCATCCGCACCGGCAGAGGATTTATACTCTGCCGCCGTGCGATGATCGATGATACCGACAGCGCCCTCACCGGACCCGTCCATGCAATGGCAGACCGCATGGACCGCCTTGATCACCGTTCCGCAAAGGGTAGAAGTTGTCCCGTCGCCGTACTTGGAAGACACCTTGATCTTTTTGTTTGCGATGGTGTCAAACGGCGACGGCAGACTTCTGCCGAAGTTAAAAATATTGTTGATGTATGTTGCCATACTTTACTCCCTTTCTGCACTCAGTGCGATAGATTGATTTTGATTCCCTCCGCAATACATACGGCATCTTCAAGCCCTGTTCGCTGCAATTCCAGGCAGACATTCTCCCAGCTCTCACGGGCAGGAAGGTCGTCAGCCGTCAGGATGATTTCGGTCAATCCCTGACCGATGGCATCATTGCACCGTGCATTCAGCTCAAAGATATGAGACTCCGCCCATTCAAAGGCGATGAGCTCATAGTTTTCTTTCGGTTGCTCTGTGGCAGGAGCTTCCGTCCGTTCCTCAGACTCATCCGGCTTTTTCGGTATCTCCTGATACTGAAGGCCGATAACCTGAAGGTTCTGAATAATGACCTTTGCCTTGCGATAACCGCCGGCTCGGTTGAGCAGGATATAGACCTCCTCGCCGAGTTCGATCAATTCAAACGCATTCGGTGCTTCCCAGATCCACCGGGCATTCGGATACTCATTCAGCACGAGCGTTGTGACTCGGTTGGTAATGAGAGAATGCGCCAGCTTCCGCAGATCGCTTTCCGTCGGTGCTGATATGGGGGCAGGAAGCAGCGGCTGCGGTTCTACCGGGTCAACACGATTGCCGGATAGAAACAGCAGTCGGATCGCTGCGACAAAAATGCCGAGGATGATGAGCAGCAGGATCGGCCAGAGTCTGCAGATGAATGTCAGCAGAGCCAGCGATCCCAAAATCATCAGCACCTCATAGGCAATTTGCCGCTTTCGGTCTTTGTTGTTCATAGAGATGTCCTTTCTGAACGCAAAAAGACGCACACAAGAAACCATACGGTCACTCATGTGCGCCTCTTATACGCCCGATTCAATTGTTGCCTCTCAGTTTTCGTCAAAGAAGGAATTGCCTCCGCCAAACGACTCGTAGCCGGTAAAGCCGCCGCCGTTATTTGCGGGTGCGGCCGCTGCCGATGCCGTCGATGCTGCCGGATGTCCTTGCGCTTCATCGGTGTTCTGATTATCCTTAGACTTACCTCCGCCGGAAGCGTACTCAATATCATCCAGAATGATGACCATTGCACTTTTCTTCTCGTGAGTCTGCTGGTCTTCCCAAACATCCTCGTCCAGACGGCCGATAAGATTGACAAAGGATCCATCCTTGAGCTGCATCTTCTTGATGCGCTCGCAAATCGGACCGAAGCCCTTAACTGCCAGATTGATCCACCGAGCATTATTCTCAGCGTTAGGGTCATAGACCTTCTTGCCGATCCGGAATCTCACCGCATCGCCTTTCTCCGAAAACTTGATGGCTGCTGCGCCGTCATATCCTCTCGATACGACGACTTGGGTTGCAAATACTTTTAACATAGGGTACTCCTTTCTGCAGGGATCGCCTGCAACAAAAATATTTATTTCATCCCGCTTATCACGGGTAGAAACCGACAGAAACAAAAAAAGTGCCAACCAGCACATTGCGTGCTAATTGACACTTTGAAAACTCGGATTACTCGGATTTCTCATAGGAAATCTTGAAACTTACAATGTAAGTATAGCATAATCCATCGAAATAGTCAATCCGTTTGGGGAAATTGCCCCGAAACCATCTTTTCGATCTCCGTTTTGGCAAAGTCCAAGGCAACCATTGCCCTCAGCGCATCGAAACGAAGTGTTCCGTCTGCATTCCCGTTTTCCTCGACCAGGCTGTGTATTTCCTCCAGTAAGCCAAGTATTCTGTCTCTGTCTGTCATAGTCAGGCCCCTTTTCTTATTTCAACAGCATAGTAACCGTAGATCAGATATGCTCCGTCACGGCTGTACACCGGTGTCTTCTCCGATAAGTATATAGTCACAGTATCTCCCACACTGAGGCGCTTTATCCTTTCGTGTATGGAAACGGTCAAAAGCCTCGACACTTCCTCTTCATACTCAAGCGTCAGGCTTTTTATGTGCTTTCGTATCGCAGTTGTTTCCACCTGGATACAGGTGCCGCTTACCGAAATATAATCTCCCCTGATACAAGTATAAAGCAGTCGTAAGGCATTTACAATAAAGAATCCGGCAAAGAGCAAACAGGGGAGGAAAAGGTATACATCCCAAAAGCCGAATAGTGTAATAAAGAAAAGAAGCACAAACACAATTGCTACGGCAAAGCGCCGGATCACCTGCTGCTGCAATGGCTCAGGGAGTTGCTTGAACCTTTCCTTCATCCGATTTCACCTCACAATACGAGCACTAATTTCTTTTTCAACAGCCGCATCAGGCTCTGCACAACGGCGTCGCGGCATTTTGCTGTTTCCATTTGATTTTCAAGGAGATTGTCTGCAATCGTATCGACCGTATAGATCCGTTCAATCAGTTTCTGCCGGTTATCCGTATACAGAAGGTCCTGCGTGGGCTTGACCCCGTTTTCTATGAGATATACAAGCTCTGCTACGGTCAGGCGAACTCCGGCATTTTTCAGCCACTGCAATATTTCTTTATCCATAGCCCTGAGCACGGATGCCTTGGTAGTGTCTGCCGGACAGAAGATGCACCTGGATGCAATCCTATAACGGGAAAGTTCATCATTGTCTGCTTCCGTTTCCACAAGCCCCAGCTTTTGCAGGTAAGCGACCGGGGGCTCATTGTGCCCGATAGCTTCCGCAAAATTGAAGCGGCCGTTCAGCCATGCTGCTGCGGCATTTCCTGTGAGTTCAAATTTCTGACCGCCGTATAAAACGAATAGGAGCTGTTCCGTAGAGCCTTTCTGCACAATTCCTTTGGATAAATAAATCATCTCTGCCACCTCGCGTGCTTTTTACTTACATTACACGGGCAGCACACCGGATTTACAACTATCAAACGAAATACAACATCAGTACGCAGAACCCAATCACAACGAGCACACCGACTGCCAGGATGATGATCTTTTTTACCGGGGCAGAGTCAGTTTCAAAGCGCTCCTTGCCGTGATCGACCGGCAGAAGATCCTCATAGTATCCGTCATAGCCGTCATTGTACGCTTTCCGGAGCTCAGCATCGGTCACAGCCGAGGACTTATGCTTTTTCTTTTTGCCCGCAGATGATTTTTTTACCGGCGTTGACTTCTCTGGTTTCTCCTTCTTGGCCGGTAATGCTTTTCCGCATTCAGCGCAAAAGGAAACGGCACCGTCTGGAATATCGGCGCCGCAGTAGGGACAGTATTTCATTTTCACACGCTCCTTTTTGGCATAATAAAAGTGAGCCCTTGCTACAGGCCCACTGATTGACGGTATTATTATAACATCTTTTCATTTCCGTGTCATCGGCTTTTCCGTGCCATTTTTTCGCCATTTTATGCGCAGGATAAGGAATGGGGGAGCTTGTTGTATGTCCGAGAAAATTGTACAGTTGAACGAGAAAATTATCAAGGGGCAGATCAAGGAATTGGCGCGCGTCAGCGTGGAAAAAACGCTGAACGAGCTGCTTGAAAAGGAGGCGGAGTCGCTGACGCAGGCGGCCCGCTATGAGCGCAGCAAGGCACGGCGGGGCTACCGCAGCGGACACTATGACCGGAATCTCACCACGACCTCCGGCGACGTTACGCTCCATATGCCCCGGCTCAAGGGCGTGTCCTTCGAGACGGCCATTATCGAGCGGTATCGCCGCCGGGAGAGCAGCGTGGAAGAAGTCCTCATCGAGATGTACCTGGCAGGTGTTTCCGTGCGCCGAGTAGAGGACATCACAGAAGCCCTGTGGGGCAGCCAAGTCTCACCCGCCACCATCAGCGAGCTGAACAAGAAAGCCTCCCGTGAAAAAGCGAAAGCTGTTGTTGCCGAGCTGAGAGCGATGAAGCTGAAGGAGGCGACCAAGAAAGTCGAGGACAGCATTGAGGAAACGCTGACCTACTGTGACTTTCCTGGTGAGCACTGGACGCGCATCCGCACCAACAATGTGATCGAGCGACTGAGCCATGAGATCCGCCGCAGGACCTGTGTGGTGGGGATGTTCCCGGACGGGAACTCTGCTCTGATGCTGGCCTGCGCGAGGCTTCGCCACGTGGCGGGCACCCAATGGGGCAGCAAGAAATACATGAACATGAAGCATCTGGAAGCGGCTCTGGACGACGCCTCTATTGCCGGCTGACTTCATTCAGCCGGGGTTTGCAAACCTTTTTGCGCATAAATCTTGACGGTACCTTTTATACGCGATTACGTTTTACGCTTACATCATATTGCCTATACTGCCCGATAACTGATATTTAATACACAAAGGCCGTCCAGCGAAAACTGGACGGCCTTTGTATCGAAGAAGCCTATTTGCTATCAGGTAAACACTCTGTTCTATGTAACCGGTAGACCTTCAATTGTGTTGTAACGAGGTTATATATTTTGAAATAGCTTCGGGCCAGGAATCAGCGGTGGGGCGGCTCGTCGTCGCCGGTATCCTGCGTCGGTGCTGCCGCTCGGCCCAAACGTCGGCGGAGTCTGATCACATCCAGGTTTGTCAGCGCCACCGGATGCCAACGGTTCAGCAGCGCCGCCGTGATCCCGGGTCCCCACCCGTATTCCGTATATCGACGCAAGTCCTCCAGAAACTCCGGTGTCAGCTCTGGAGCATCCTCGGTCTGCATGAAGGGTCACCTTCGTTCGTTTTTTGTTGTTACGGTTTTGCGGTGTTAATAAGCTTTGATGGAGGTTTCAGCTGTCTGGGTCTCCACCAGCTTCCCCGCAGAGTTATACACATAGGCCGTGACCACTACCTGGTACACATGGCCGTGAGTGATGTTGACAGCCTTCTCAAGTGTGATATCGTCGTATGTTACGGTTTCCTCCCAACGTGCATATTCCACGTTGCTGCGCTTCAGGACCATGACCAGATTAACCGTATAGTCCTTGTATGCGCGGGTAGTTCCCCGGCAATAGGCGGTGCCATTTTCAAAGTGCAAGTTGGCAGAAATCTGCGATATTCCAATATATTGCGGTGCTACTTCGTCTTCCGGTGCGGCATAGGCCTGCGCCGGAATAGATACCACCAGGCAAAGCGCGGCCATAACGGCGCACATAAAGGAAACCAGTTTCTTCTTCATGTTTTCTCTCCTATCTGTATTTTGTTGGAATAATCTTCCTGACCACCTGTCAGGACAAAACAACATTCTGGGCAATTCTCAGGGCAGTCTCCGCAGAGATGTTATCGCCGTAGAGCATGACAATACAATTGGATTCCGGATACATCCATGTGATCTGAATACTTCCTTCTCTCTGGATTACTGTGGCGAGTGTGTTCTGTACAGAAACCTGGTATACTTGATCAGCCTCTGTATCGATCTTGAAAATGCCATCACCATCAAAGGCAATTATCTGAAGTTTGATCCTATGCTCCATGTTAGTGTCTGATTTAGTGTAGAGCCGTGACATCGTCACACTCGTGACATCACTTTCCACCAGCTCATATCCCTCCGGCAGCCAGCCCACTTCGATGCCCTGGTACTGAACACCTCCTTCCGTTTGGTTGAATCGGTACTCCGCATGATCGCCGAAGGTCGCCACAGCCCACCGCAGCGCGTCGCTGCGGAAAACGGGTGACACGGCGAACGCAGCCGTCAGGCAGGAAATGACCAGCAGCATAACGACCGCCGCCTTGCTGAGGACCCGCGACGCCGTCCGGGCTGCGGCGCGGGCGTGGCCCCGCCTTACCTGCCGGGAGATCGTCCGCAGACACCGGCGCTTCGCCGTCTCGGAGGGGCCGCCCTCCTGCGCTTTCAGCGCCTGGTTTTCCTCCTGGTACTGCTGCCCCTGATGCTGTGCAACACTGTGCATCAGCAGCCGGAACAATGCATCATTATACTGCTCATACAGCATTTCCTGCTTTGTCATGCTGGTACCTCCTCAAATCCCTCTACACTAATAGAACTGTTGAAACGGCAAAATGCAACAGTTTTTCTAAATTTTTTCCAAAAATATTTTCTTCCATGGAAGCACTATTGTCAAGATTCGATTTTTTTGCTATAATTTTCCTCGGTTTTTATTGCTTTTCTGAAAAGGGGAGAATGCCGAATGATTCCCATCTGCATTCAGACCATAGAGAATGATGATGACCGAGACTTTATGGAGTGGCTGTTTTTGGAATACCACCCACTCATGTACGCAACCATCCGGAAGGTCATACATGACCAATGGACGTGCGAGGATGTGCTGCAGGAGTCTGTCAGAAAATTCATCGACCATATTCCCCAGCTGCGGGAGATGGACGCAGCCTCCCGCACCAACTACATCGTTGTGGCGTGCCGGCATAATGCCATCGAGGAGGAAAAGCGTCAGCGCAGGGCCCCATTCCCTGTGGGGAATGGGGTGATTGACATTGCCTCCCGGGATGCAGAGAATCCGGAACGGCAGATCCTGCTTTTGGACGATATCGATGTGCTTTGGCGTGTATGGCCGCAGCTGGATTTGCGGACGCGGCAGCTGCTGGAGGACAAATATGTCCTGAATATGAGCGATGCGGAGATTGCCTCTGCCTTGGGCGTCAAGCCCAGCAGTGTGCGGATGCTGCTGACAAGGGCCAGGAGCAAGGCGCGTAAGGCGATAGAGAAGAAAATGTGAAAAGTAAGCCTCATATATAAGACAGGTAAGCTGTTATACCCGTCTTATATATGAGGCATTTTTGTGGTAAGAGGTGCTGCCGTTTTTGGAGGTCAGGCCCGTCATGCGGCTGAAGCTGTCTGCACGTTGTGCCGTTGACTGTCCTGGAAATGCACTTGCCATCGGCATTGTAACCATAGGTGATGCTGCTGCCGGTCTTGCTCATGGACGCCAGCTGACGGCGTTAAGGTGTCCTACTGTCCGGACATAACTGTTAAAGAAACAATCATATCCGGACGGCAGGATTAATTAAAAGTGTAGCTTAGTAAAAGTTACTTAGCCATTTTGTATGCCAGCACAGTAGAGTAGCACTTTCTGATTTGTCTGCTTAACTCCGGCGGTGTGTTTCGAATCAGCAACTCATAGTTTTTGGGGGTATACAGGATACGCAAGAATCCTTTGTTGATACGATATGCCGCTATTTTATGGGTATACTCCACTGGAACCGGGTTTGTACTGAAATAGATCCAAAACTCCGGACGGCCCTCTATGAGGCTGTAGTCTATACCGATGTACTTCATATCAGCATAGGAATAGCTTCGCCTGGTAAACATCGCCCACAATACGATTTTGTCCTCATGCAGTCTTACGATAGACAGCCAGTCATACCGCCGGAAGAAGGCTGCGATCCACAGGGGGGCCGGAGGGGCAATGATGTTCAATATTGCTTCCAGATGACCTATCTCTTCATATTGCAGGCTTTCAAAAAACAGATAAATCCCGACAGACTGTATCAGCAAATATACTACCGTTATAATCAAAAACCGGCGCGGCGCACAAAGAAAGGCCTTATTTTTCATTGTAATATTTCCCTAAATGCAATCTACTTTTCTTCCTTGGCAAACCTGGCCTGACGGGCACGTTTTCGCTTTTCACGCCGCCGCCTGGCAGCAAGGCTGGAAAAATACTGCCTGAATCCCCCAAGGCCGGAGAAGAAACCTATTGCCAGGAAAATCAGGGTACCTGAGCAGAAAAGTCCATGAAGGAGACATTTGTCCCTATGCGCCAGCTGGCTTGAACGCTCCATCGTTTGAAACACGCGGCTATCACTGCGGATATCACATGCAGACGTTCCACGCCTGGGGTCCCGGTATAAGCGCAAAGATAGCCTTTCTCCCGCAGGAATACTCAGCAGCGTCCGATCCTCCAGCGCGTATACGAAATAAACGTTTCCGTCTGTGAAATGCAGCCTGATGTGCTGCTTAGAGTGCATCGCTCTATAACCAATGTGCCAGGTGGTGTATTTCTCCACATGGGAAAGCGTACCGGTGTAGGCTTCTGTATTTGACTCGTCAAAATGAGAGGGCAACCTGCACACTACCGTCTCCAGTACCGCAAAGACAGACAGCACAACCAACATGTATAGCAGTGCGCCTTTCGCACTTTTGGACATCTTTACCTTTTTCTTTTGCATAAATCACAACCTAACGGAAGCTTCTGCATATATAGCCGATAAGTTTCCCCGAGATGGCATTGCCAACACCACTTACACCCTCATTTTTTGAAAAGCGCACAAGTGCTTTTTTATACGCCGATATGCTCTGCTGGGCGGCGCGATTTCCGGTTGGAGATGTTCCTGGAGTTCTGAGGTGATTCTTTCCAGCCTTTGAATCCTTATATAGATCATTCATCTTCGACCCATCAGATGGCCCCGAGGCCCATGCCAAACACGCAGCCGTACTCGCATTGACAATCGCATGTCCTATTATTTGCCCAGTGCTATAATTTTGTTCTCCTGTATAGTTGCTCCTCAGATCGGACGCAACACTTTCCGCAGCGCCCAAAACACCACTCAAAGCAATTACTGCACCAAAGCTGAACACCCCGCAACTTGTCAATACCCCATTAGCACATCCAAAAGCAGCTGCAATAAATACTTGTCCCCAGTCAAAATTATCCGACCCTTTTTCACGTATCTGAGTAACCGCATTATTTATTGCGCTTATAGCTCCATTTATTGCGCCTGCTGCAATAATATGCCAAAATTCCCCGCCATCATCTTTTCTGTTGACTGGGTCATTGTCGCAGTAGGCAAAGAGATTCTTATCCCAGTTGGCTTTGTCGGGGGACGCAGCTACCACGGCGACGGTATCCGCATTGATAAACCTTCCCCAGACCGGGTTATAGTACCGGCTGCTGAGGTAGTACAGGCTCGTCTCGGTGTCATAGACGTACCCGCGGTAGCGCAGGGGATTTGCAGCGCCGAGGGTGGAGGCCATGGTGCCGCTGGTGGACATGGGCGCGCCCCAGGGATCGTAGGCGTAGGACACCACCTGGGTGCCGCTGGCATTCACAAGACCGGTAACGTCACCCTGGGCGTTTTTCAGGTAGAAATACTTGACGCCGTTATACGTCACGGACGCCGGGCCAATGGAGTCGTAGGTAAAATGCAGCTTGTTGCTGCCCCATGTCATCTCCGTCAGCTGGTCGCCCAGGTAAGAGTAGCTGTACGTTGTACCGTTGGCTGTCTTGGAAATGCGCTTGCCGTCGGCATTGTAGCCGTAGGTGATGCTGCTGCCGCTCTTGCTCATGGACGCCAGCTGGCGGCCGTGCTGCCAGGCGTAGGTCCATGTGCCGTCGGACAGGGGATTGCCTATGGCGTCGTAGGTGATGGACTTCCCGTTGAACGCCGTCAGCAGGTCCGGCCAATCAGCGTTGCCGTAGGTGTAGGTGGCGAGAATGGAATTCGGATTCTTGTTATTGTAATAATCCGTCAGCCCGCGCTGGGTTATGTTGCCGCCATCGTCATAGGTATACGTCCAGACATAGCCACCGGGATAGTCCTCCGCACTGATCAGACGGCCGTATTTGTCATATCGGTACTCAAATTCTTGTCCGCCGCCGGTAATGGAGGTAATATTCCCCTTGCTGTCATAGGTGTACGTGTACGCAGCCTTGCCGTTGTTCCAGGTTTTCACCTGGGTGGAGGTAGCCGACGAGCTGGGGTCCACATAGGTGACGGCGGTGTTGACCACGGAGGTGCTGCCGTTTTTGGAGGTCAGGCCCGTCATGCGGCTGAAGCTGTCATATGTGTAGTTGGCGGAGATCGTGCCCTCCGTCGCCTTGGTCAGCCGGTTATCCTTGTCATAGGCATAGGTGCTGGTGTAGGTGGTGCCGTTGAGGGTCTGGGTCTGGGAGGACAGGTTGTTCTCGTCGTCGTAGCCCCACTGGACGATGTTGCTGTAGCCGTCGCCGGACTCCTCATACCGCATGAGCCGGTCCAGGAAATCGTAGCTGTAGCGGTTGACTCGGCCGGAAATGCCGTCGGTTAGCTGGCCCAGGTTGCTGTTGGCATCGTAGGTGTAGGACACGGTGCTGCCGGTGTCGCCGTAGGTCACTGCGGTGGTGCGGCCAAAGCTGTCGTAGCTGTAGGACACGGCGTCGCCGTTGCCGTAGACGGACCGGCTCAGCCGCCGGTTCTGATCGTTGGTATAGCTGTGGGAGATCAGGGTGCGGCTTCCGGCCTTCACCGCCGTGGTCAGGTCGAACACCCCGTAGGTGAAGCTGTAATCCGTGCCGGAGGCGGTGGAAATGGCGGACAGCAGATCCTTGCTGTAGGTATAGTCCACCGCGGCAGTGCTCTGCTGGACCTTGATGGTGCGGTACAGCTGGTCGTGGGTGTAGTTGGTGCGGGTGCTGGCCGTCTCGCCGGGAGCCTGGGTCCAGTTCAGAACGCCTGTCTGGGTGTCGTAGCCATAGGTGGTGGTCTGGCCCAGTGCATCCGTGACGCTGGAGACCTGGTCCCCGTTAGCCGTATATACCGCGCTGGCGGAAATGGTCTGGCTGCCGCTGCCCAGCTTTACGGTCTTGATGTTGCCATAGGTATCATAGGTGAACCGGGAGGTAACGCCCTCCGGGCTTACCGCCTTGATCACATTGTGGTAACTATCATAAGTATACGACTGACTGGCCCCACTTGGCAAGGTCATTTTTACCAAATTGTTGTTGGAATCGTAATCATATTTGGTTTTGTTCTTTTGCAGGTCTACCACGCTGATGAGATTGCCGTTGGAGTCGTAGTCATAGCTATGTCCAAACTCCTCTTTGAACAGCTGCACATTGTCGAAATAGACGGTGTTCAGTGTTTGGACATAGGCCGTGTAGATGCCCATTTGGGAGTAGGGCTTGGCTGCCTTGACCACGCCGGAAACAAACTGCCAACTGCTCTGGCTGTCCGTATCCGGATTGAACTTGATAAAGTTATCGCTTGTGGTGCCATCTGTGTAATAGAATCGCACCATCAGGGCATACATCCGGCGATTGCTGTCGTCCGTATATACGCAGTCGCCCTTGGCCCAGCCGGCCACCGTATATACATCGCCTGCGGCCCCGCCAAGACCGCTCAGAATTTGATTGCCATACTTGTGCTTGTTGGGGTCACCGGTGATGCGCATAACCCGCTTGTCCGAGTTCTCCGTGGGAGAGCTGGTATAGGTGATGATCTGGTCCGTACTGGCGCAGCTGGAGTTGGGAGTCCAGGCGGAATTAAAGGAAAAGTCGCTGTTTTCCACCAGGTTATACCGGCTGGGCGAGGCGGTCTGTTCCAGCTGCAAAGCGTCAAAATAGGCGGCCGTACCGGAGGTGTTCTGCAGGAAGGGGAGAACCGAGGCATAGGCGCTTCCAGATGGCAGCGTATACGTCACCTGCAGCCGAGTCCAGGTGTTATTGGCCGGTGCGGCGGTGCTGACAACCAGGGGCTCCGTGCTGCCGGGCTTCAGCAATCCAATGCGGGCTCCGCTGGCTCCGGCTCTGACATAGGCGGAGAAGGTATATGTCTTCCCGGGCTCAAGGGCCTGCACAGCGCTGCTGACCGGCTTGAGGGTGTTGTTCTGAATGGACAGGGAGGTGCGGCCATAATAGGCCTGGGCCTGGCTGTAACTCCAGCTGCCGGTACCGGTGCCGGATACCGTCCATCCGGTCTTGCTCTCGAGGCTGCCGCTTTCCAGCAGATTGATGACGGTATTCTGCAGCTTGGACGACAGCGTCAGCTGACTGGCCTTGGCCAGGTCCGTGCTGTTGGCATATTGGGAGAACTGCGCACGGCCCAGTCCATCCTGCACCGACAGGGTACTGCCGTAGCGGTTGAACTGCATGATCTCCTTGTTGCCGTTGTGATCGGTAAATGTGGTCTGGTTATGTGCATATTCCAGAGACAGTGTTCCGCCTGCGGTGCTGCCGTCGTATTCCTTGATGGTCGCGATCCGGTTAGGCTGTCCGTTCGTGGTCGTGTTATAGGTATACGCCAGCTTATAGCCGTCAGCATCCTGCGCACCGGTCAGCAGATGTTCTGCACCATAGGAAAATGTCGCATTTTTCCCGTCTGGATATCCGATGGTCCTCAGATTATCGCCGCTGACCTGGTAGGTCATAGCGGACAACTCTGTTGTGCCGGTGCCTGTAAAGCTGATCTTGGTCAGGTTGCCGCTGCTGTCATAGCTGAATCGGTATTTGCGGCCAACGCCGTCCGAGATGACCGAGATGTGATCCTGCGATGCGTAGTAAATGGAGACACTGCTGGCTGTGGCCTGGTTATTGGAGAGTACAGCCAGCCGTCCACTGGCATCGAAATAGCGTTTGCTGCCGCTCTTTTCTGTGATACAGAATTTTTTCGTTCCGCTGCCGGTATCCGTCAGTTGACGTGTAGGCTCCAGTTCATCCACATACAGCCCGGCAGACTTTTTCATAAAATAGTGGCGGGTGCCGTCCTCATCCTCCCACCGGTAGTAGGTAGTGCCGCCTAACGTGATCTGCTCAACGCGCTGGTTGTAATTGGTACGCCAGCCGTAGCCAAGACCGTAGGCCTTATTACCCTTGTCGTTTGCGTTATAGACAGCATTGATGCTGACGGGCATCCGGTTGCCGGAAAAGCCCAGCCCTGTGTGGACCCACACCAGGTTTCCGGTGTAGTCATTGACATAGCCGGTACCGGCCCGTCCGGCACTGGAAGAGGTATAGTCCCAGGTGCTTTCCAGTCCGCAGTTGTTGATGTAGGAGATGACCAGCATGGGGCATTGCTGCGTGTTGCTGTAGTCAGAGGAATAGAAGGACGCTGTTTTTGTTGTTGTCCCACCCTCTACGGCTTCCGACATGCGAAGCATGACACCAGTATTTCCGGAGGGCTCATACCATTTTTGGGCAATGTTCGTAATATCCCAGCTATGCCAGGTTTGTCCGGCAACGAATTGATAATCTTCTGAGGTGTGGACATAGTCTGCCCGGTTAGCCCAGGTAATTGTCTCAGAGTCCCACATGCTTTTGACCTGATGCGCCGTCATATAATTGCCCGAGATACTACCAGAGCCGCTATATTTGTAAAGTAAGACCTTTGCGCCCACGACCACATCCGCTGAGGTCAAAGAGGGGATATTCTTAAAACGAATATAAATCCGCTCCCGCCCGCGGTTGGTGGAATATCCTGCATCCAGAGAAATGGCATCATAGGCCGGCGGATTGCGCTGGGTCACGGTCTTATCCCGGATGGTGAACGTGTTGGATACCGGCTGGACCACGGGGTCCAGTATTACGGGGTACGTAGCGTCTGCCATCCAATCCTGGGGCAGATAGTACCGCAACTCATAGCCCTTGTCGTTTTCCTCCAAAGTCACTTTGATATCATTGGAGTATGCGTTTTCTGCATCCAGCAGATACGGAGCCGGCATATAGAATACCGGTTCATCTTGGGGACCGGCGTCTTTGGCATAGGCCAGAATACGGTTGTCCTCTTGAAGCTCCAGCCGCAGGCTGTCCGTTTCCAGGCGATAGCGGTAGCCCAGCATTTCCTTCGGGCAGCTGCGCAGAATCAGGGACTCCTTCAACCGATTGGAGTCCAAGTCATAGGTCACATCTGTGTCGTGATAAACATTCTGATACAGGGCCTTACTGCGCTGATTCTTCAGCGCAGCCTCTGGCTGAAGCTGGTCATCGTCTGCCAAAGTGGAAGTGGTACTGCTGATTGCCGCAGTACTTTCGCCTGCGGGAACGCAGATCATATCCTCACCGGGCAGTTCCTCCCCCATGGAGGCGCTGCCGCTTTCCGAGATAGCGCCCCCGTCTTCAAACAACTGACCTGTCAGATAAAAGGATAGACTATATCCATTCCGGCTGACAGTGATCCCTCTGGCGGTGTTCAGTTCGGCGGGTACCGAGACATCCCACATACCGGCGACATTCTGATAAACCGTCTCGCCGTCCCGGGTAGTCGCAGGCAGAAGGCGATTATCGATATCCTTCCACTGGCCATCCTTTTGATAATGAACGGCTGCGGGATAGATAACTACTTGCCGCACGCCGTTGGCCAGCAGAAATTCCTTCTGGTTTTCCTCCCGTCGCTCCAGGACTTCTCCTATTACATCGGGAGGTGTCTCTGCGATGTTTTCCGTTGTCAGCGGCCACAGGTCCCCCAACTCTTCAGCCATGACCTGCACAGGGAGCAGGTATACGGTCAGAAGGAGCGCCAGGAAACAGGACAGTATGCGTTTCCACAGTTTCATTCGTTTTTCTCTCTTTCTCTTTGTATTCAGACGCTGGTTTGTGCGTCCATTTATAGAACTGTCCCGCTTCCTATTTTGCAACAAAATTCGACACATTTTGCAAAATTTGGAACAATTACCAATATGCCGCATTGAAATTGAACCTTTTGACTAAGAAAATTGCCCGTTTGAAATAACTGGTGTGTCGCAGACCAATGCTAGGCGTCAACCTTCCTTCGCCGTTTTTACCTATTCTTATCTTCAATGAGTTTTACGCCAGGGAAACCAGCCGTAAAATACGAGCCGTTTTCAAAGCAATGGGACAGTCCGGCAAGTCACTCAGCACAAACCCGCCATGCGGATATGTGAAGGATTCGGAGGACAAGACGCACTGGATCGTGGACGAACAAGCCACCGAGATGGTCAGAGACGTGTTCCGGCGAGGTTCCGATCATAGTGGTCAGTTTTCTCCAATAGCCTTGTTGCTATTTTGACGACTACAGGCCCGAAAAGGCGGCAGAGATTTTACTCTCTGCCGCCTGAACCACATCAGAACATTTGAACAGAAGAACTATCCGCTTCTTTGTGGTTTTCACTGTACTGTCCCTGCTTTTGCGCAGGTTGATTTAAGTTTTGCCGATACCACGATGTAAGCCAGCACTGATAATGCATCCTTGTTATCAGGAACATCTCGCTCAGCGACTCAAAGCTCATCATGACTGCCACATGGTTTTCCGGCTTATTACCGAATTTCGGAACGATCAAGCCCTTTTCGTTGGTTTCGCCGGGGCCGCTGTCGGCAACAAACAGGAAATCTGCTTTGTTGGCCGGTATCAACTGTGCCACGCGGGAAAGACTTTTCCCGTCCGGCCTTGCCCGACCGATGGCTCTGAGTTTTTCGGCAGATGTGCCGCCCAGGCATTGATACAACGGCGTATTATCGCCGTTTTTCTTTTTGCTTTGCAGCATATACCGCAGCTCACCGCAATCCAGCTTCCGGCACAGCTCCAGAAACTCATCCACAGCAATATAGATATGAACATTGTTCGTCTGGCGCTGACCGGCCGGCTTCGACTGATCATAAGCGGCAAATGCCAGATGGATCCTGCCGATAGAGAAGCTGTCATTCAGGCTTTCCACAAAACAGTTCCGGGCATCTTTGCGAATGATCTGAAATTGATTTCGGTCTTCACGCATGGTTTACACCATCCTTCGATGTTGGCATCATCCTCATGAGATTAAGGATTTTTTCGGAATTCTCCTCAAATTGAGGGAGGAACTCCTTACTCGTGTCGTATTCCAGATAGAGCGCCACGAAAGTTGCAGCCCATGCGAGTTCCATTGTGTGATCGCTGCATACCTTTTCCGCCTTACGGAAAATCGAGCCGAGTTGGAAAATTTTTTGATGCCACAGCTTAAAGAACTCATCTTCAACAGGGATACCAAATTCACTCAGCCACTCTCTTACGGTATGCGTTTCGGCATTATCGCCGCAGCCGGGATTGGTGAAAACATACTGTATTTCTCCAATCTTTGCGTTAACTGTTTTTGCAGCTTTTTGGTCCACGGTGACGCACCGCCCGATCGGAAACATTGCGCAAACTCCCGGTTTGGCCTTATGCACACTGCACTTACGATCCTTCAAAAGCGGGCACCGTTTAATTGAGCCACGAGGCTTCAGTCGAACGATTGGTATCCGCGAGTCGTGTCCTACATAGGTCTCGCAGTATTGATCAAACAGTTCTTTCGGTGTGATCTGTAATTCTTTTGCCATGCAGTACATGTCCCGTGGTGTCAGCAGAATGTCCTCACGGTTAATGCAGCACTTGCCGCACATGGTGCAATGAAACCGGAAGGGTTCGTCCACTCCGATTTTCATGCTGTCAAAATTGTCTACGATTTCTTTTAGCCTTTTATCCATTGATAATACCTCCCAAAAATAGATGGAGGCGCCGCAAAACGACGCCTCTTTGTTGTGTCATACTGACCTGTTACTCTGTGAGTTCTTTCAAATACTCACGCAATACTTTCAGATTTCGCGCATACTGAGGCAGGAACGGTTTGCCCGTGTCGAAATTTCCGTATTTAGCCCAGTGAAAGCACATAACCGCTTTCTTCTTGCGTTCATCCGGAATTTGTCTGAGCAGCTGCGCCAGCTCCTTCGCGGAGCCAAAATCAGCAGTTAGGAAAGCACGGTCCTCTTCATCAAACCGTTTTTTCATCCATGTTTTCACATGAACCCTCGGTCCTTTGAAATGCTGATTGCGCTCGTAGGATACCAGATACTCATATCTGCCGTTTTCCTTCGGATCCACAACGAGTGGATATATCCGGCAAGCTCTCGGATTGACCGTGTGGATTCGGCATCGATTATCCTGCAGGAAAATACAAGCTTCCTCCGGCCCCTGTGTCTTGAGAAAATACACGAAAAAACCACACTCATTCAACAGCGCCGGCTCGGTGTACCGTTCCCAAAAATCATCCATGCACTCGATATCTTCGCCTTGCTGCTGCAAATGCTTTACGATACGGAACGCATCCAGAGCTTCGACCGGAACCTGCATATGAACATGCTTGCAGCATTCTCCGCAACCGATGCACCGAAACGGCACCTGCTCCTTTGGACTCAGTCTGACGAGATTTTGATACAGTTCATCCATCAAACTTCCTCCAGCAGCATTTTTCTCCTGCAAATTTGATTTGCCTGAAGCCAATGCTGTCGCAGAACCAATAACCGATACCTGCCATCCAAACGATATCCGAAACGCTCATAGAGCGGCCTCTGTATCCGTTCGGATGTTCCAGGTTGAAAATGCGAAAAACATCTTCCGCTGTCTGCGCAGGTAAATCACCGTCAAAGACGAGCTCGTAGCTGTCTGCGTTGATTCCGCCGTGTAATACGGTAAATTCGTAACTCATGAACATCAGGTTTTTATCGTCCTTTCCAGGGGCAATCTGATACAGTTTTATTTTCATTCCCAACAGCCTCCTTTTTCTCGTAATACCGTCTCATTCCCTCCATTGCATGGCGAAGGTCTGAGTCAAAGTGATACCAGTCTGCAATCAGCAGGTTTATGGACGCAGCGTCACAAAGGCATGCATCTTCTAAGCAGAACAGTTCGTAATCAACGCTGTCTACTTCATTGAACGGGAGACTCAACACGCCTTCTTTTACAAGAAGCAGGAAAGTGCCGAGATGCAGCTCGTCCGTGGTTGGGTAATACCAGCACAGCTCATTTTGATATTTCTCCAGGTACTCCTCGCAAATGTCCATCAGCGCCCTGTGTGAAGCACCGTTTTCACGGAGATGTTCAAGTACCTCCTGACGGTTTTTCAGCTCGCCAAGCGGAAAACGCTGACTGCCGATTTTGATAAAATCATCGGTTTCGGGAGTATCCTTCACTCCGAGTATCCAGAAACTGTCCTTGGCAAGATGCAGGCATTCCCAGTCATACCCGAGATTCCTGCGAAGTAGGAGTTGGCACACTGTCATACTGAGTGAACTGACGCTGTCGGCATGATCCTCCTCCGGCGGAAGGGACAAATCGCGCTGACTATCCGTTGCATCAAGTGCTTCAAGGATACGATGCAGGTCGGATAAGGGAAGCCTCTCCAACGGGAAGCTGATATCCCAGTAGGTATCGTCATCGGATTTTGCTACACAGAAAACATCTCTGCCAATGATTTTTCGGAGTTCTGTCCGGACCATTTCCGCGACCTCCGACCAGGTTAGTTTTATTACTTTTGAACTCATGGTTCCTTATTCCATTCTGCCATATATGGCGCGTAATATTGGGTTTCATCTTCGTCTGAGACATAAGTACCGATGCAGACCTGCGCACCTTCATTCCGATCGGAATTGTATTCTGCAAAGCAGAGCAGTTCGGAAGCTTTTCCGCCATCGTGATCCCAATAGATATTGATGGCAGGAAAGTGGTCGTCCTCATAGACAACGGCCCGAAGGTAGCTTCCGTCCGGAAGGGCAAGTGCAATTGTCGGCTCCAAAGGTCTATCGTCATCAAACTCGTTTGTATCTGTCAATGAAAAACGATGTTTTCCGAGCAATGGCTTTCTGAACCGCCTTTTGGCTTTGTCCAATTCGGACTGCAACGCCGAAAAGATGCATGCCACCTGTGTATCCGTGTACTCATATACGCCCGTTCCGGAGCAATTTCCGAGCAAGCGGATCATCTTAATGATTTTATTCACCCGTGCTTCTGCCACTCGGCGGAAACGGTCTATCTTGGATTCTTTCATATGGCGTCGCCTCCGTTCTGTATATGCTCAATCTGAAATGCAATTTTTGCGAAGAACTTAGCATTGTCATCAAGATACCGCTGCGCTGCCTTTTCCGTTCTGAATTTCCGAACAGAGGCTGCTGTCGGCGGAATCTTTCGAGCAAACCATATGCGGCGGCTGCTGCGTTTGACAAAGAAGCCTTGGTCGGCTCGCAGCACATAATACTCAGACAACTCGTTGTGATTCAATGAGTCATTTTTGCGCCGTGTCGGCGGATGCATCACGGTTCGGTTGTCCCAAAAGGATACCGAGATTGGTTTCCCATCCAGTTCACATAGCTTGTCGAGCAATTGTTTTGTTGTGTAAACAACATGCTTTTTCCAGACTGGCTCTGCATATTCAACTACAACAACGGTATTGCCGCATGCCCTGTATTCCTCCATGGTGTGAGCCGTTTTCATCCCATTCATGATCCAGCGGCCAAATTCGCCTACATCAAAGGAACGGTTTCGGCTTTTCCTTATTCCGTCACGGTTATCGCTGTTCGCCGCTTCGTATATCGCTGCAATTTGCCTGATTTCCTCTTCGGTAAAAAGCTGACGGCCGTGAAAAGTATAATTCAAAACAGACCAGTGTTTTTCCGGGACCTCCCGACCGCAGGCGTCAAAATCGAAGCAATTGGACGAACCGTGATTGACAACCGGTATGAAGCGATCACCTACACGGATATAAGCTCTGTCATAGTAGATTTCACTGCTCATGCCGATACCTCCTGTTTCACATGCAGGTGGTAGTTGGTATTGACAGTTTCAAAGCAAATTTCCTGTGCAGAGATCTTCTCGGTTCGCAGGACCGTGCTCGTCATACGCATTCCGTCTGCTTCGCGGATAAATGCAGCTTCGCCGACTTCGATTGGATAAATCAGACTGCCGGTAAGCTCGATGTTCTTTTTCTGTGGATTCATCCCAATGTCCTCCTTATAAAAATCTGATTTCGATTGCGGTGATTTCTCCGCCCTGCTCATAGGCATACACGCCATAGCAGCCATCACCATACCCGGACGAGCTATAAAAGCCCTCCTTGATCAACCAGGCATCGCCATGCCTGACTCGATCGCAGAAAGCAGCCCATTCGTCGTCGGTATAATCCGGTTTGTTATGAAAGAAGCCTGCCAGTCCGGCATCTACACCGATATCGCCGATCTTTTTCATCTCTTTCTGACACGGAATTACGCCGTCAAGATATATCCCGATGATCCCAATCACATCGTAGCAATACGGTTCACCGTTATCGAATGTGCCCTTGTTCTTGTGATGCCATGCTATGCAGGTATACACACCGTTTCTGATCTTCACATCCGTCATGCGGCACCACACATCCCGGTTATAACACGGGTCTGTAATATCGACGCTTCCGTGAAAATCCATCGTTCCTATTTTCTTTCGTCTCATTTCTGAGCTCCTTTCTAAAAAAATATGGCGGAGCAGGAAAGACCCACTCCGCCACATTTTGCTGAGATCATTCAGCGAGCATATTTTCAAATTCCTGTTCTGTCAGAGTCTTCACGCCGAGCTGCTGCGCCTTTGCAAGCTTGCTGCCGGCCTTTTCTCCAACGATCAGGTAGTCCGTGTTTTTGCTGACGGACGAACTGGGCTTTGCGCCCAGCTCCAGAAGTCGCATCTGGATGCCGTCACGGGTGTAATTCTCCAGCTTTCCCGTTGCAACAACGGTTTTGCCATAGAAGGGATTGGTTGTATCTGTGGACATATTTGTTGTCTCCTTTTCAAAAATAATTTTGTCGAGCAGCGGACGCCAAAGCTTCGCTTCTTCCTCATCCGCATACCATTTGTAAATGTTGTTGTGTATCGTCTCTCCGAAGTTCGGAAGCTGCGTAAAATCAAAGCCGCTTTGGATTGCGGATTCAAAGGCTTCCCATGAGCCGCCAAAATAGCGGTCCAGATCACGGCCGGCATGTCTGCCGACCATCGGGATGCCAAGACCGGCAATAAACTTCGCCAGCGTACAATGTCGGCTCTTTTCAATGGATTCCTGCAATCGCTCATAGGATTTCACGCCGAAGCCCTCCGTCTGGATGATATCCTCCCGGTGCTGTTCCAATGCATACAGATCTCCGAAGTTTTTGATCCAGCCATGACCGATAAACTTCTCCAGCGTTGTGGCGGAGAGGCCCTCGATATTCATGCGGGTTTTTTCGCAGAAATGGTCAAACTTCTGAACCAGTTTGGCTGCACAGGACGGATTCTCGCAAAACAACTGCTTGCTTCCTCCCGGCAGGGTATGGAATGTGAGCCTTGAACCGCAGCAGGGGCAGGTATGCGGATAATCCAATTCTCCGCTTTTGGTCCTGTTCTCTGCAATCTGCGGAATGATTTTGTTTGCCTTATAGACCATAAGCTTGTCGCCGATACCCAAAGCCAGATTCTTATAGATGGTGAAGTTATGCACATAGGCGCGGCTCACCATCGTCCCGTCAATCTCCACAGGCTTAAAAGTCGCTGTCAGACTGACCATTCCAGTTCTGGTCACGGCAACATCCAATCCGGTACACTCCGTTTCATAGAGTTCGTCCTCCCATTTGAGTGCCATCAGCCGATTTTCATGATGTCCGGTGGCGCCAAGACTCCGGCCATAGACAAGGTTGTCATATTCCATAATCACACCGTCTACGGGGTAGCCATACTCAGCAGGCTTGAAATCCGTGATCAGCTCACGAAGCTCATCTGCATCATGGGTATCCGTATACACATACGGAACTACATCAAACCCATTTTCTGCAAGGAATTGCAGCTGGGTAGCTTTGCTCTGTTCTTCGATGGAATCGCTGATCAAATCAAAAGCAAAAAACTCCAGATATCGTTTCCCAGACTCACGGGCATCCAGCATTCTTACGCTGCCGGCCGCCAGATTTCTGGGGTGGGAATATGGCTCGCTCAGACTGAGATTGATCTTTTCAAAGTGTGCCCAGGAAATGACGCCTTCGCCTCGCACCTCAAATTTGTCTGTGCAGGGAATGCACATTGGCACATTCATAAAAGTGCGGACGGTATGCGTCACATCCTCGCCGATAATGCCCTCGCGGCCTCGGGTGATTGCCTGCTTGAACTCTCCGCCTTCGTAGCGGAGGACAAGTGTCAGACCATCCAGCTTCCACGAAAGCACCACAGGTCTGCCGTTTGCAAACTGGAGCATCTCATCAACGGACTTTGTTTTATCTGCTGAGAGCATCGGTTTGGTATGGCGCACCGGCGTCAATTCTTTCAGAATCTCTCCGGAAACAGTCTGAGTAGGTGACCCGGAAAGGATCAAGCCGGTTGTTATTTCCAGTTCCTTCAGTTCATCGACCAGCAGATCATATTCACGGTCCGTCATTGTGGGATTATCGTCCCGGTAATACGCAACATCTGCCGCCTTGATGCGATCGATCAGTTCCCGCATATGCTGCATTAGATTTTGATTCGTACTCATGTACAGTCTTTCCTCCTTGAATTTTGTTTTGTAGGGATCAGTGTTGTCCATTCATTGCAAGTCCTGCAAAAGAAATTTTGTCCACAGATCTTTTGGTATTGCGGCACAGTAAATTGCTGCGTAGTTCCGCAGCAGGCCGTCTTAGCCCATATCAGCTCCGTCGAATCCAAAACATTGGGTCGGTATTTTCGGTTAAACGGGATATAATCTGCCCAAAGCGGATCATCAAAAAGTCTTGCAGCATGGCATTCCAGTGCATAATCTGTGATTTCACTTTTCCCGTGAAGCCAGGGTGTGTGTTCTGCACACCACTCATAGAGTTGCTTTTGAAGTTCCTGTTCACTTCGGTAGGCGATGAGCTCTGTTATCATCTCTCGCCATTCTGAAATCTCCAAATCGCCAAGCGCTGTCATGCAACCGTTTCGGTACTGATATCTTTTGCCATGCCCCGTGTCGGAAATGAGAATGGAACGGCCTGTAAAATATCGGATTTTCAGGTCCGAAAAGCTCAGATTTGCTATAGCCTTTTTCATACGGCTATATCTCCATCTTCACTCTGCGCCTTTGAAAAGGGCACCAATGCACACGGTGTATACCACCTGTCCCACTCTTCCATCGTCAGGGTGTTTCCGTGAATGACCATGGCAGGGATTCCATACAGACTCAGTTGGATATAGGCCATCCAAACGCAGCGAATGTCAATATCCCGCGCCACAAAGAATGTATTGTGACGATAGTCAAAGTCCTGATGCTGCATTGCCCAAATGGCGCCGATAACCATCGTTCCCGAGCCGCAGGTCGGCTCGTTAATGGTAATCGGACCATCATTGGCTGAAAGCTCGTCCGATGGAAGCGTTATTTGTGCCATAAGCCGGCAGACATCGTCCGGCGTGAAGTATTGCCCGTTCCACTCGTTATTCAGATTCAGCTCGTGATAGATTCCCCCAAGAATGTCGCAGGGATCATCTCGATACTCACGGATGGTCAGGAATAGAAATGCCAACATCCGTGCATAGGACGATAAAAGTTCCGGCGTCATGGTCGACGCCATCTCCTGATATCGCTGTTCTCGCTTTTCGGCATTTTCCGGGTCGGTCTGGGCGGCAAGGCTGTTTGCGGTAATCTCCAGGAATGTGGTAAACACCGTGTTCAGCCCTTGCGACTGTGCCAGGGATCGTATCTCGGAAACCAGTTCTTTTCTATGTTCACTTTTCATCAACATGACCGTCCTCCTGAATACAGATTTTAGGCGGAGAAAACTCCAGGCTTCTCCCGTTATCGACGAATTCCATTTCCGAAATGGTGATTTGGGTTTCCGGAATGGTATCGGAATATAACCCGATATCTGTAATAACCATATCGCGCAGCTCGTCGAGTCTTCCGTTTGCAGGTTCTTCACCGAAATATACGCCTTTGTATTTGGCACCAAAGCCATCAGGATTGCGGTATATTTCGCTTTCATCCCAGTTTAGGGAAGCACTTTCGCCTGATGACAGTCTGACCTCGATATAATCGATAAACAGATCCGGTATGGTGGTTGTCGCCTCAAGGTAAAGAGTCAAGCTCATCACCTCCAGCCCCGTTTTGCTCCTGCTGCTCCCATTCGGTCTCTGCAATAAATTCGCGCACTTCATACAGGCTTAAGGCAATATAGACGCACAGCATCAACATGCCGGAAAGCGCCTCAAAGAACAGCCCGAGTTCGATTGCCATAATGATGGTTGCTGCCCCAAGCGGGATAATGATTACTGCCATAGCAAGCATGGCAACAAAAATAATTCGAGAAAGTATTCTCAAGTCAGATCACTCCTTTATTGGATTTTGTATATAGTTACGGCAAGCCATAAGGCTCCCCGAGAAAAAAGGTTGGGGGAACCTTACGGCTCCGATCTATATAAAAAAGCACCCAAAGGATGAATTTACACATTCTCTGAGTGCTTTGTTGCCAAACGGCCAGGATGAAATTGTAAACACAGAGGGAGGCCCCTCTGTGTCCGTCCGGTTCTGTGCTTCCCGTTAGAAAGCATAAAAATAGTGCCTGAAAGATGTTCTCTCAGACACTGTGTAACCTGAAAACTATAACTGCGAAAATGCAATCAATGAAACTTACAATGAAATTATAGCAGAAAACGAGGCGGATTTCAAGTAGTTTTCCGGATTTCAATCTTGTACCACAATGAATTTGAAAAAAATTCGTGAAGTCGGTTGATTTTTTCGAGAAGTCCGGCTATAATAATATCAGATATTAAATCAGCCGAAAGGAGAGGCTTTATGGAATATATTAAACGACATGCAGAAGCAGCGGTGAATACGCTTTCCAAAATGTTTGGCGCGATCCTTGTCGCCGGCCCGCGGCAGGTCGGTAAAACCACCATGCTTCAGCGCATTACAGAAGGGATGAACTATGCAACCCTTGACGATCTGATCGTCCGTGCGGCTGCACAGGAGCAAAGCGGCACCTTTTTCAAAGACAATCCGCCTCCGGTGTTTGTTGATGAAATCCAGAAGGCACCAGAATTGTTTTCTCAGATCAAGATGTTTATAGACCGGGAGCATAAAAAAGGGCAGTTTTTCATGTGCGGCTCTCAGCAGTTTCAAATGATGAAGGGCGTCAGTGAATCACTGTCCGGCAGAATCGGGCTGGTAACTCTGCTTGGTTTCTCCTTGCGTGAGCGGTACGGTGTGTCCAATGATACACCATTTCTACCGACGGATGAGTATTTTGACGAGCGCAAAAAGCAGCTTGCCAACATTCCATACGAAGATGTATGGAAGATGATCCACCGCGGCTCTATGCCGGAGCTCTGTGAGAGTCCGGATTTTGATTGGCAGATGTTTTATGGCGCATATGTGCGAACCTATATTGAACGCGATGTTCGCGATCTGTCCGAGATTGGAGACACCGTAAAATTCACTCGCTTTATGACTGCCGCCGCAGCGTCCACCGGGCAGCTCGTCAACCTTGCCTCTATGGCACGGGATGTCGGGATCAGTCAGCCGACAGCGGAAAGATGGCTTTCGATTCTTGTAGCTTCCAACATTGTTTATCTGCTGAAGCCATACTCAAACAACATCACCAAGCGTGCAGTGAAGACTCCAAAGCTGTATTTCTTGGATACCGGGCTGGCGGCCTACCTTACACGGTGGAATACGCCGGATGTTCTGAAAAACGGCGCTATGGCCGGCGCTTTCTTTGAGAGCTTCGTGATTTCCGAGATCATTAAGAGTTATTATAACAAGGGAATCGTTGAACCGCCGCTGTATTTCTATCGAGACAAAGATATGAATGAGATCGATTTGGTGATCGAAGAAAACGGAACACTGTATCCTCTTGAAATGAAAAAGCATGCGGATCCACAGAAGAAGGATATGGATGCATTCGATTTGCTCGACAAGATTCCCGGCACAAAGCGTGGCCCAGGCGGAGTGATTTGCCTTTATGACCGGCTTATCACACTGAAAGGCAATGACCGTGTTATTCCCATCAACTATCTGTGATAGACTTATGTGATTAAATTAAGGCAACCGAGTTGACCAAAACAGAACTCGGTTGCCTTTTCCGCTTATGATACGGTATTCATTATGTCCCCAAGGAGTTTCACCAAACTCCTTGAAAAAGCCGTCTACAACGATTATAATAAATATCGTGTGATTCGTTGGGAGGATTGGAAATGGAAGAAGTATCAAAAGCTAAGCACTATATTGCCGTTAATGCCGGCGGACGGTATCCGCTATTGAAAACCACCCAGGACTACACGGAATATTTCCATGAAGCATTATCCTTCTCGGATCTGTATGAAACCTACCGATACATAGAAAAGCACGGGCTTGAAAAAATTGCAACCGTCATTACCCGAATGATTTGACCGCATTGTTTGCGGTCTTTTATTTTATGGCATATGCCAAAGCAATCTACTTCAGACGGCCAACCAACACAAAGCGGGCATTATTAAACTCATAACTACAGGTGGACAATGTTATAACTTGGTCTTGGGCCGTTGGTATTACTTCGCTCTTGAACCAAGAGCGGCCAACTGTTTCATTCAGCCAATCGACATATTCGTCTTCCGTTGCAAACGTTACCTTCCAAGCGTTCTCATCATCGGCACCGGCAACATAGCCCGCAAAAAACTCAATCCAGTAGTTCTTCGATGGGGTCAGAATCATTCCTGTTGCATGGTTTTCATAGTAAGTCTGATCTTTATAGTCTGCGATATCAGAAAACATCGTACCATTCTTCATATGATGGCCATACAAAACACTGTGTCGGTCTGACAAATCGGGCTCGACACGCGAGTCTAAAAAGATGCAGCCGGCACTGTTCCATTCTCCGTCAAACAAATGCTTCAGATAGAAGCTGTTGTCATACCCCTGTACAACAGGGTAGTCGATCGCTGTTCCGTCAATCCTGATCCATGCAACGCAATCAGAATTGATGCTCTTCAGAGCTACAAAGTCTACCACCGGCCATGTGATTGCATTTTCCGACATTTCATCCTGCTCTGGTTTGCTTTCTTCAGGTATGGGTTCCGTTTGCGGTTCCTTTATATAGGTTTCCAAGACGGAATAAGAATCGACACCCTCACGATACTCGGAATGCTCTTGATAAATTCGGTGTGCTGCATATACCGTTACGGCTGCTGAAATCAGAACAATCGCCGTGCGTAAAACATTTTTTCTCATAGCGCCTCAAAGCTTATTGGCTTTTTCTTTCATCTGCTTTGCGGATGGATTACTGTAAATCAGTGTGGTCTGCACATTGCTGTGCCCGGCCTGATTGGCTACCTCATGGATCGAATAGCCATTCTCCAAAGCGTTGGAGCAGAAAAAGTGTCGGAGTGTCTTCGGTGTGATTGTATCAGAGTATTGGTTGAATATCTGATTGATCCGGGACGCTGAAAGCTTCGCACACTGTCGGCTGGCAAATAAGTAGGGACTGTCTGCGTTACGCTCCTTCAGGTACTCCCGAATGGCTGCAGCAATCCGGTCATTGATATATACAAGCCTCTGTTTGTCTCCCTTGCCGATGACGCGAATCTCCTTTGCAATGAGATCCACCTGATCCAGTTTCAGATTGACACACTCGCTGCGGCGCAGACCTGCATAGACCAGTAAGGTCACGATTGCAAAGTCCCGTTTGCTTCCGCTTTCCAACATCCTTTGCCGGAATGCCTCTACCTCTTTTTTATCAACGGAGCATGGGCTGGCATATTGAATTTGCACCTTCATAAAGTCACTGTCCAGAACTGCCATGTCCGACTGCCGACCAATCTGTACCAGATACTTGTTTAAGCAGCGCAGTGCCGACAGGTGGTTATTAACAGACTTCGGACTGTAACCTCGGATATTGCGCATATAGGAGATGTACTCCAAAATATTGGAACGGTAGAGTTCCTTTGGCTCGGAACCGAAACTGTCACGGCACCAACTAAAATACATTCGGATGTTACGGCAATATGTCAAAGCAGTATTTTCGGATTTTCCGATGCGTCTCAGATACTCCTCAAATTCTTTCATATACGATCGCCTCCTATCCCTATTACACGAGGGAAGGGATGCGTTTACAACCGTTTTGATTATGTATAACTGCGTGTGGGCAAATTGGCATTTGATTATGTTTAACTCACCGTTGAAAAAAGCCGTGCCTGGGTGGCTCAGTTCGCCATAATTCACATTATGTCGAGGTTATAATAGTCTTGTATTCCGGCCTCAAAATATGAGAGAAAATTTTCAGGGAGCCGCTTGCTATTATTCCGCATCCTGACTATAATATCACCGTAGCTGTCATGGAATTGCGATTGACAAGGTGTTTCGTAAGATCACCAGTTCAAACCCCGGTACATTCCGCATCAGTGTCGATGAAGCGATTGCTGGCGGTATCAGTGATGCCCGTAACGGCAGAGCCTTGCAGAACGGGTTGCAGCGGAAATAGAAGTGTCAGTTTCCACAATCAACAGAGTCTATAAGAGTTTGAAGCGTAAATCCTGTATTGCCGGAGACAATCAGACTCGTGGTGAGTGAATCATTTTGAAGTAAGAGTAGGGGGCGGAAAATGCCAAAGCGATATAAAGAAGCCCGCTTGATGCACAAAGCCAAGCTGACCGAGATGGCAGTAAGGCTCGGCGTTTCACAGCCGACTTTAAGTGCATGGGAAAGCGAGCGCAAGGCGGCTCCTGTAGAAGCGGTGATCAGGATGGCAGAATTGTATGGTGTCACAACGGATTACCTGCTTGGACGGGACGATCATACCGTGGCTCCTGGTGAACCGATCCCCGAACAATGCCTGAAACTGTTCCATGAGAAGCCAGTGTGGTCCCCTGTGCGCGGCTGGCTCCTGGTCAATGCCATAACGGAGGAACTGGTCACATCCGATGGCGAACGCATTCCCTTTTCGGATGCTGCGGAGCTGTTTGCTATGATGCCGCAATCCTCGGAATACAGTCGCACTTTGGGCACACCTCTTCCGCTTTCGAGACTTGCTGAGCATTCGGTCCTTTGGGTGGAACCGATTTCGACAGATGAATATCTGCGAAATGAACTTCGGGGCTTGTACCATACCAGACGGCGCTATGTAGAAAATGATGCCGGGAACCGATTCCTGTTTGATGCGTATGGCGTAAAATGGCTGGCGTTCAAGCAAGAGAAATAAAACGTCGCAAACTATGGGAGACCTCTTCGTAAGGAAGTGGCCTCCTTTCCGCTTAAATTTGGGGAGAGTCAAAATAGCTTTGAAATAAACTGATATTTAACGAGAAAATCCGAAAAAATCCTTGTAATTTGGCGAAAAGCGGGTTATATTATAGGCAGTAAAACTAACGAGGTTGTTTGAAATGCCTATTAGAAACTTTTCTGACGAATATCGACAATTTGTCCGTGGCTACGTGTTGCCATTGCTTGGAGTTCCGAAAAGAAATGTAAAGTTCTATAATGCGAAAGATGAGTATAGATGTTCTGATGTCGTTGGCAAGATTGATAATACACAACTTTACTTTTCTAGTCTAGAACGGACGAAATTCTATATGGATATCGGTCGGGACTTTACCGAGGACCATCTAAAACTCGCAAGGATGCTTTGCCGTTCCTTTTTTGAGGTGTCACGATTCCAGTACAAACAGCCGACAAAAGAACAAATACATTATGCTTCTGATTTACATCGAGACAGAGCTTATGAAATGGCGGTGCAACGAGGTATTTGTATGTGGAGCGTTGGAAAAAAGTGTGATTCCGTAGAAAAACTCCTATCGCTGTTGGAAAAGTGGGCAGTGCAAACATATGAAGGGCGAAAAGTTACATTTGGATTTGTTGTTAACCCAAAGGACACAACATCCCCTAGTATCTCTGGAAAAGATTGGCTGAAGTTTCTTGAAAATGACTACTCCGCTGTGCTTACAGACTGTATCCATTCACTCATTCAACTAGACAAAGATTGCGGTTTCATCCAGTTCCTTTCCCTTGCAGAGGATGGAAGAATTCCAGAGCATGAATTATCCCCATTTCTCCCTGTTAGATTTTCTCAATGCATAGGAAAATACATACACGGGAGCGCAATCGGGCTTTTTTTATTAAACAATGGTGACATTGTACTTTCCAAAGATGCTGAGATTAAACTTGTTAAGAGAAACCTTCATTGGCTGAACTTTAGCTTTCGTGCTTTTCGTGATGCAATCTGTGAGAGCCAAATATCATGGAACGAGCGTCTACTCCAAGAGGTTTATGCTACGACCTTGGACGTATCGTTCGCCCACACTGGCGGGATTATCGCCATTGTTGAATCTCCTGATTCTTTGCGTGTGACTGAGTCGCCGATTCTCAAGCCATGTGATGATCTAATGCGTGATGATTTCAATCTGGAAAGGGATTCAAAAACAGCAGACTCACCAAATCAAAAAGATAAAGAGATGCGGGCGATTAAGCGAGAAGTTATCAAACAGTTGGTTGGAAGAAAGAGCTTTTGTCAACTTGACCGAAAACTGCGAAGCGAATTGACCGCAATGGATGGGGCTTGCATATTGGATTTGAATGGAAATGTAATTTCATTTGGTGCCATCATCCGAAACGAAGCAGAATCATCTGGTGGAGCAAGGAGCGCCGCTTGCAAAACTCTTTCAAAGCACGGCCTTGCTGTAAAAATATCTACAGATGGATATGTCGAGCTTTATCTTAATGGCAGTCTGACATTCTCAATTAAGTAGGATACCTAAGTCCCCACCTGCATAATATAGAGAGGAAGTCACCGCAAAAAAGCTTGACATTGTGGTGCACTTCTGCTATAATAAATAACCACTTATAAAAGTTGACACATCGGTGCGCCGAGCGTGTCAGATTGTCCGTATTTGAGATACTTCATGGTATTGCTAAGATGTCTTGAATGCTGGCAAGCAAGGCTGGTAATGCGCTACCAGTCGGGCGAGCGATGCTGTGCATCACGCCCTCCAACGGAGCCCTGCTCACGTAGCATGGCGAGTAGCAGCGAGACGGAAGTTGAAAAACGTAACGTCTCGCTGTCTTTTTGTTTATAGGTGATTAGGTCAAATTATCCCTAAACGGCCAAAAGATAGGAGGTGCAGTGACTGGCTGCACCTCCTATCTTTTACTTGCCCCGAAATCAGTATCTGTTTAGGATTAAAATGAATTGATTTTGGCCTTTATTTCTCTACCGGGAACTTTGACAGCTTTCCGTTTGCTACACGGTAGATCAATGCAGCATCCGTCGTGTTCACGACACCATCACCATTTACATCAGCTGCCAAAAGTTGATCCGCAGACAACTGATATTTTCCATTTGCATAACGGTAGACAATGGCGGCATCCGTGGAATCGACTTTACCATTCCCATTTACATCACCGTATTTGACCTCGGTCTGGTCCCCAATGGTCAGGGTCAGGGTAGTCATGGGCTTATCGCAGTGGACGCCGTATTCCATCTCCAGGGTCTCGCTGTTTTCTCGGTTTTGGTACATGGCGTAGGGGAAAGTGATCTGGAAATCGGTATCGCTGGCCTTCAGCGGCTTATCGGACCAGGTGACATACTTTGTCACATCGCGGGTCATGCCGTTGGCGTAGTAGGCCGTTACCTGCATACCGGTGGGGTTGAAGGTGTCTTTTACATTGTAGGTCGTCTTGTCCGGCAGCTTCGTGACCTCGATGCGTTCAATGGTGCTGCCCACGGCCATCAGGTAGGCGGAGTCGTTTTTGAAGTAGATCGTGCCATACTCATCCATGATGGGGCTGCAAATGGCGTACTGCGCCTGTGCGCCGCTGGGGGTGAAGATGTTGTAGGGCGTCGTATAGGTCTCCGTTTTTCCGCTGGCGGTATAGGTCTCCATGGTTTTCAGAGAAACCTCGGTCTGACCGGGCTTGTCCTCCAGCACCCGGAGCTTGCCGGGGGTGAAGTTATCGAAGAAATACACATAGACGCAGCCGGTCTCTTCCTCATAGGCCGTGGTCAGAACGCCGCTGGTTTGGGGATAGCCATGGGTCCGCACCGTGTAGGCAATTTCCCAGTTGGGGATGTCGATGACCGTAAGGTTATGGCCACTGTATGCGCCGAACTGTGCCGTGCCGGAGATGCCGATATAGGCCCGCCCATTGTAAATGGTGGGTGTGCAGGTGGACATGGCGGGATTGGCCGGGTCGTCATCGTAGTTGTAGAGCTTCAAGGTGCGGACATCCTCAATGGTACCCTTTTCGTCCACAGTGGCCTCGTAGAAGTAGCCGCCCTTGCTGGTGAAGTAATACTTGCCGTTGTAATGGGTGATAGAGCTGCGGATGTCGCCGGTCACATTCATCTTGTAGGAGGACAGCAGTTCGCCGGTCTTGGGGTTAAAGGACAGCAGACTGGGCTTGCCGGTGGTGTAGCCGGAAGCGCCGTCATCCGTGCCGATCAGCAGGAAGTCGTCGCACACATAGGCACCGGCCCAATAGAAGCCGCCCTTGCTGGTGTAGTACCAAGTGGGGAGCTTTTCTTCCATCGTCTGCGTGGGGTCCTCGTCGGTGGCGCTCAGGCACACATAGTGGGCCTCGTTGATCTCGCCTACCCAAAAACCGGTGTAGATGTAGCCATCGTGATAGACAATAGAGCTGTTGGGCTGACCGCCGATGGAGTCCCGATAGATCCACAGGGAGTCCAGGGTATTGGCGTCGAACGCCTGGATCGTGCCGTCAGACAGGCCCACGAAAATCATGCCGTTGGCGTAGGTGGGCGGGTTGATGGCGAAGCTGGAGTTGTGATCCATGGGCTTATCAATGAGAATTTCGCCGGAGATAGCATCCACCTTGTAAATGCGGGAGCCGGAGTAGGTGTAGATGGCACCGTCCACCAAAATGGGGCAGCCGCAGGCGTTCACATCGTAGCCGGATCCAATGGAGGTAGCCCAGTACAGCTCGGCATCCTTGGCGTAGACCGGCGTCTTGTAGTCCACCACACCGTTATTCTCATTGTTTTGGCGTAAGTGGGGCCACGCAGAATCGAAATTGATGAGCTTGTCGTTGGCTGGAGCCTTCTTTAGCGTAATGGTCAGCGTGCCGTCCTTGTCGGGAGCGGTGTAATGCTCCACCTTCTGGCCGATATAACCGGCGCAGGTGGTAGTGTAGGAATAGCTGGCACCGGGGGTCAGGCTGTAGGTGCCGTTTTTCTCCACGATGCGCTTGCCGTTCAGGTCGTTGGTCAGGAACACCGCGGCATCTGCCGGGGTCGTTTGGATGGTCAGTTGGATGGGGTCACTTTTCTGAACATGGACGGTATAGGTCAGCTCAATGCTGCCGGTATCTGCGTGGCAGACCTGTACCGAAATATCCTCATTATAAAGGTCTGTGTCCAGGACCGCTTCCGCGCCGGCCAGCGTATCATAGCGTACGCCGTTGACCTTGGCATAGTACCCGCCGCAGCAGGCGGTGTCTGTGCTGCTGTTGGGATAGGTGCCGGAGAGGTAGAGAGCGGCGGCCTCCCGGTCTACCTTAACATAATAATCCGTGGTATCTCGATCAAAGCGGGCCGTTGCGCCCTTTGGAGTTACAAAGGGCAGTGTCTCATCCTTTGTGGCAATAGTCAGGCTGGACAGGTGCAGCTGCCGCAGCAGCTGAATATCGTAGTCCTGATAGTAGGTAGTGCCGTTTTCTGTCTTGGAAATGCGGATCGTCACCGTCTGGCCGTAACCGGCCTTGGCCACGGCGTAGGTCAGGCTCTGAGCAAGACCCGTTTTGCTGACAGGCGTTGTGATCGTCTCCATCCGTGCGAGATTATGAATCTCCGGCACGGTGCTTTGGGTCCGATACAGCGCCGTCACGGTTCCGGTTGCCGTGGCCTGCATGGCAACGGAGCTGTTGCAGTCGGACACCGTATAGTTGTAGGTGTGGTCTGCCGCCGTGAAGGTCTTGTCGGCGGCGTAGGCGATCCGGCTGGAAGCATAGGTGCCGTTATAGAACGCCAGATCGGACAGCCAGTCGGTGGTAACAGGCTCCGGGACGGACACACTCAGTCCGCTGGAAGCCGTGAAGGTGATCTGCGTGTGATACCAGGTATTCTTTGTGGCGATGCAGGTATAGCTTTCGCCGGGGACCAGGTGATAGGTCCCGTCTACCGGGGCAATCTCGGAGCCTGCCCCATTGATCACCTGCACCGTTGTGCCAGAGGGCACAGCCAGCGTCACCGGTACGGAAGCTACCTTCTGAATGTGGAGGGTATAGGTGCTCTGCTCTCCGTTGGGCGCTGCTACCTGAATCGTGTGATCCTGCGTGTCTCCGGTCAGCTGCACTGCCCCGGTTCCGGTGACGGTATAATCCTCACCAAATGGTGCGGCGTCAATATCCACAGTGGAGGACACGGTTTTTAGGCTGTACTCCCGGGTGTTGGGCGCAAACTCCAGGGGCAGCTTGGTCCCCTCCGCCGTAGCTGCCAGAGCCTTCAGCGTGGGCACACGGGTCACGGTAACATCGTAGGACTGGATCTGCGTGTAGCCGTCCGAGCCTGTATACTGTGCTTCCAGCGCGAAGGTCTTGCCCTCCATGCCGGAGGTCAGCAGATAAGTAAGGGATGTGGCTGTGCTGTTCCAGCTGCGGGATGTGCCCGACATATCCTTGCCGTTGGTGCCGGTATAGATGGTGCGGAGCTTGGTGGTCTTGGTATTCGGGACATTGCCCATCGCCGCATTCAGATACACGCTGCTCAGAGCATTGGCTGTATCCTCGATCCAATACTGCGCCGTGTGGTTTGCACGGTTTTGTGCAGCGCGGTAGGGTTCCTGATCGGCATCCAGCAGCCGGATATTACCGAACCACTGGCCGTAGGGCAGGGTCACAGAGACCTGGGCATCGGCGGAGACCGTCAGCGCTCCCTCTGTGCGGTTATATCCGCCGTCGGACACACGGAACTTATAGTCACCGGCGATGACCTGGACGCTGCCGGTGCCGGTGGTAACATTGCCATAGACATCTGTAAGGGAGAGGACCGGAGCCTCCACCGCGCTGCCGTTTTGGGTCGCTGTGGCGGAGACGGTGTATTTGGTCCCGTCCAGAAGGGCCGCATACTCGGCAATGGCGGCCTTTAGGTTTTTCAGCAGGATCCCTGCCGAGTCGGCAGTCGCCGTCCGCAGGCCCTTCAGCGCCGCCGCGTAGGCGTTAGCTGCTGCCGGATAATTCTGCACATGGTTGGTCATGTCCAGGTAATCCGCCATCTGGAGGATCAGCTGAAATGCCTCGTCCGAGTAAGTCGAAGATACATGGACGCACAGGGCCTTGATGGAAGAAGCCGGAGCATCCAGCTTGTAGCCGCCCTTGTCATAATAGAGCAGGTAATTGGCGGAAACGCCGTTGATCTCATAGATGAATCCCTGCTCCAGGCCAACAAATTCAATATCTGAATCAGCCAGCGCCTGTTGAATGGTTTGCCCAGACTTATACTGGATACGGGTTGGCTCCACGATGGTGCTGTTGGCGTTCATGGCAACAAACACGAAGCTGCCGGCGTACTCTTCCTCTGCGGCCATCGCCGGGACCGGCATGGCGGCAGAGAGCAGAAGCACCAGACTCAGCAGCAGAGCCATTACTCTTTTGTGCATTTTCTTTCCTCCTTTTGGTTTTCAGTACAGGCAGTTCCAGAGCCGGTACCGTATTCTCTCCCACGGGGTCCAGCTGCCCTTGCAGGCATCCAGCACACGCATGGCAAACGAGTCAACCTTCTTGCGTTGTTCCGGAGTCATCTCCTGGGTACTGAACAGCGCCTTTTGATTCAGTTCTGCGGCTTCTGCCGCACCCTCCGGGGGGCTCACCGTGCTGTGGCACAGCAGGCAAACGGCATAGCCATAACGCATGGAAATGGCCTCCCGGTCGTTTGCGGCATCGATGGCGGCCAGCTTCTTCCGAAACACCTTGCGGCGATGGAAAATACACCCGGCCAGCAGCAAGATCAGCAACAGCGGAAGAAGCAGCAGGTAATGGGCATTCAGTGAGAAGGTAAAGCGGTCCTGCTTGTGCTCGTTGATCTCCTCCGGCTTTTCAACCTCCACAAATTGCTGGGTATTATTCTCGTAGGTGTTCTCATCCGGGCTGTCGCCGCCCAGAGACAGCTCCTCATCGTCTATGTAGCCGGGAGTCACCTCAAACGGCACAAAGCCGACACCGCTGACATAGTATTCCGCCCAGGCGTGGGCGTTTTCTTCCGTCAGGGTAATGGTCTCACCGGCCTTGTACCGGGCGGCATCCTCCGCCGAGAGGTAATATCCCTCCACATAGCGGGCCGGAACGCCCATGTAGCGCAGCATCAGCACCGCTGCCGTGGCGTAATGGACGCTGTAACCGTGTCCGCTGCGCTCCAGCGTATATTGCAGAAAGTCACCGCTGCCGTTCATGGTCCGGGCAGTCTCATCGTAGGTCATGGCTTCCCGTAGATAGTCAAAGAGAATGGTGCGGATGTCGCCAATGGTCCGGGCCTGGGTGTCCAGCTTCAGCTGCCGCCGGAGGACGGCCCAGCTGTCCTGAGTCATTTGCAGGTCGATGGCCCGCAGATAGTCGGCATATGCCTGCTCCTTGGATAGATAGGTCTCAATGCTTTCCCGTCCCTGAGCGGTGGAGAGGTTCCGCTGGATCTGATACCAGTCCGGCACGCTGCCCTTCAGATAAGACAGGCTCTCTGCCGGGGGCAGGTCCGTGTCCCCGATGCGGTCCGCCTCCAGCGTTTCACTGCCATAGACGGCATAGGGATAGTAGCCGTGGGCGGAACAGGCGGAGAGATTCTTGACGGTCATGGAGAGGGGCGTGGCCGTCTCCGTATAGCCATCCGCCAGAGCGATCTGGCTCTGACCGTAGAAATTTGCCTCATGGAGCCAATAAAAAAGGTCCTTATATTGGGCTGTTTCTTCGGTGTCGGCTGCCTTCCAGTCGGTGCCGGTGTAGGTGTCGTATATCTGCCCTCGCAGATACACCTTTTCCGGCTGCTCCATCGTGACTTCCAGAGCCGGGGTGTCGCTTTTCTTCCAGGCGGGTAGGTTCTTGAGGTTTCCTTCCGGCATGGAGTTGGTATCGCTGTCATAGCGTTGCTGGTGAAGCTGGGTTTGAATCGTTTCTACCAGGTTCGTATCCAGCTTGTCTTGGCAGGACAGACCAATCAGTAGGCACAGGGCCGCACACAGGACCGGCAAGATCAGCTGCGCCGGAGCGCCTGCAAGGGCTTCTCCCGCTGCCGTGCGCTGCACCATCAGCAGCACCGTGCCGATGATCAGTAGTCCACCGCCGATGCTCACGGGAAACAGGCCCAGCAGCATGGCCCCATAGCAGGGCAGCAGAATCGGCAAGGCCAGCAGCATCCGTCCGCTCCATGCGCTGCGGCTGAGGAGCAGCGACACCGCCAGCAGCAGGACTGCTGCCGCCAAAGGCAGAAACCGGGCATCCGCTGCCGCAAAGTCCAGATAGATCTTCCCGGTTTTGCCGGTCAGCAGGGTCAGAAAATCATTTGCCAGTGCGCCGAAACCGGGCAGAACAAACCTGTTCAGTGCCAGACTCAGAAGCAGCAGCACGCCGATGCCCGCCGGAACGAACCAGTTCCCGATTTTGGTTTGGTATGCTGTCAGCAGCGCCGCCTGCACCAGAATTGCAGCTGCCGTCATGGCCCACCAGGGGTAGGAAACGGATGGGAATGCAGCCGTCAAAAGCAAGCAGAAGCCCGCCGTCAGTACGGCACAGACTGCCCAAGCGCCCCAGGGGAAGTGCAGCTTTTTTTGTGCCGTTTCGGTGACGGTCCACTGGAGTCCATTTTCATTTTTTCGCATGATGGGCTAAACCTCCAGTCGCTGCATGGCCTCGGAATAATTCTGCGGGGCAAAGGTGGTCGCACCGGGGTACTGCTCTTCGGTACAGAGAATGCAATGCACCCGTCCGTCCGTAAGCAGCTGTTCCTCCGGCGCTGTGCCGAAATAGAGGATGCGGCTGTAACCGTCTGTTTTGGGCAGGCGGCAATCTGCGCTGCCCCCGGTCTTTACCAGAGCCGGGATAGCCTGCAAAAGCTGGTTTTCCTCTGAGATGTCCTGGGTCTGCAGATCGTCCCGGTCCGTCCAGCACAGGGTATAGGGTACTCCGCTTTGCAGCAGTGCCATGCCTGCGGAGGACACGACCTCCGCCAGTGCGTCCATCTGCTGGGGGGTACCGCCGGTACGCTTATCCCAAAATACCAAAAGGGAACGGCTCTCCGGCTGGCTGGCCTCCTTTAGGATCAGTTCGTCCAGCTTGGAGGACAGCTTCCAGTGGATCTGCCGGATGTCGTCGCCGGGTCGATACTCCCGAAGCTGATACACCTCGCTGCGGTCCTCACCCCGTCGATTGGAAGCGCCGTCGTCAGCATAGGCCGGTCGGGCGGTCATGTCCGCCTCCATGGGATAGAGGTCCGGGAGGATGGTCAGACGGGCATCCGCTTTCACAGGGGACTTCATGGGGAGCAGGCCCAGGTAGTCCAGCAGGGTAAACCGGCTGATCTGCACATACACTCTGCCGCAGAAGCTGCTTTGCAGCAGGATGGTTTTGCTGCTTTCGCCCTTGGCTCCGATGCTGCCGGTCAGCGTCACCGTCTGCTCTTCCTCAGTGAGATCATTGCGGACAGAGACCTGACAGCCATAGCGCATTACGGGAAGAAACGCTCCGTTGCGGATACGCACCCGACAGCTGGCTGCCGTGCGTTTTGCCGCTGTGGCCGGGGTCAGAATGTCCGCCTGCAGGTGCCTGCGGACATAGATATTGACTGTCCAGGAGGCCAGCGGCAGCAGGAGCAGCAAGCAGAGTCCGGCCAACGCCCAAAAGGAGCCACTTGTAAGAAGCAGTGCCGCCAATGCCAGCAGCAGGAGCAGATAACACAGGGCACTGCCTAAGATCGTTTTTTTCATTTGCTGGAAAATTCCCGGATATCCGGCTTTTGAACGGAGGTAAGTACATTTTGCAGGATCAGTGCCGCTGTATATTCCTGAAGCCGTGCCTTGGAGTTGAGGATCAGACGGTGGACGCACACATCCGGGAACACGGCACACACATCGTCGGGGATCACATAGTCCCGGCCCTCCAAGTAGGCGTTGGCCTTGGCCGCACGGGTCACAGCCAGAGCGCCACGGGGACTGACGCCCAGGGTCACATAGGCATTGGAACGGGTCAGATCCACCAGTTCCGCAATATAGTCATAAATTCGGTCTGCCACATGGATATTGCTGACCTCTGCAATGAGCTTTTCCAGCTCGGCAGGAGAAGTCACCGTCTGACAGGCAGAAAGCGGGTCCACATGATGGCGGTCCTTCAGCAGCGCCGCCGTGCTGGCCCGATTGGGATAGCCCATGCTCAGCTGGAGCATGAAACGGTCCAGCTGGGATGCGGGCAGCATCTGCGTACCCGCAGAGCCCACCGGGTTTTCCGTTGCCAGCACGATAAAGGGCTTCGGCAGGGGCCGGGTCACGCCGTCCACGGTGACCTGCAACTCCTCCATAGCCTCCAGCAGAGCGGATTGGGTCTTGCTGGAAGTACGGTTGATCTCGTCCGCCAGCAGCAGATTGGTCATAATGGCTCCGGACTGATATTTCAGCTTGCCGTCTGCCTTATCAAATACGGAGAAACCGATAATATCCGAGGGCAGGGTATCGGAAGTGAATTGGACACGCTTGGAGTCCAGACCCAGGGTCTTGGAAAACGCCTTGGCCAGCGTCGTCTTGCCCACGCCGGGCACATCCTCCAGCAGCACATGGCCCTGGGCCAGGATGGCCAGCAGCACCTTGCGGACGATGTCCTCCTTGCCCAAAACGACCTTGTTGACCTCTGCCTGAATTTGATCTGTCAGCTTGTTCATGCCTTTTTCCTCTTTCTGCCGATGATGTAGATCGCACCGGCGGCGATTACGACTACCGCACCGATCACGGCGCAGATGATGATTCCATTTGTGCCGGATGCCTCACGGGGCGCTTGAGTGCCGTCAAAATGCAGCACCCACGGCTGCCCGTCCCGCACACGCTGCACAGCCACTAAGGCCAGGACGGATTGGGCCGTTGCCAGGCCGTCGCCGGCGCCCTCCAGCACATGGCGGTAGGTGCCGTCCGCTTCCCGGAACTGGGAAAGCTCGGTCAGCAGGGTGTGCTCGCCCTTGACAAACCGGCTATCCGTCTCCGGGTCAATGCCCAGGGCGCACAGGGCCAGGATGACCTGGGCGGTGCTTTCCGCGTTCTCGTCCCCATAGGCGATATACCCGCAGGTGTCCGTCAGCTGGCTGGAAAGATAAGTAAGCGCTGCGTCGATCTCGGTCTCCAGCTGGTCCCGATAGGGGGCCAGTGCCTGCACCGCCATAGCGGTGATGTCCACATCCGATTTTCCGGAGATCAGGCCAAAGCCGCCGTCCGGCTCCTGAGCAACGGAAATGGCATTTACCATGTCCTCTCTGGAATACCGGGCATCGTCCGGGACCTCCGTATCCTCGGCATCCAGAGCCAGCAGCGCCCATATCCAGCCATTTAAGCCCTGAGCGCCCGGATCACGGGCATAGTTGTAAGTACCCTCTGCGATCAGGTCGATGGCCGAGCCGTCGGGCTTCGTGCCGAAGTGGGTGGGGTCGCCGCCCAGAGCCAGCACCGTTAAAGCGATCCGGTGATACTCTGTGGCCTTGTTGCGGTCCAGGCATCCGTTTTTGGCGTATGCGTCCTCCACATGGGCCTTCAGGGCCGCTAAATAGTCGGAATAGCTCTCCCTTGTGCCGGACAGTGCCATAGCTATGGCCAGCCAATCGCAGACGGAATCGCCTGCGGGAAACAGCTCCCGGTCCTTCAGCAATTCACCCTTCTTGCCGCCCAGAGCGGACATTCCCTCCGCACTCTGTGCGATCTGTTTTTTCAAAGAGGGCTGCGCTTCCGCAAAGACCACCATTGGGAGCAGAAGCAGCACACAAAGAAGTGCCGCTAATATTCGTGTTGCTCTTTTCATGCTGCTGCCTCCCAGGTTCTATGAAATTTGTTTTGATAAGGGGTAAGGCCCGATCCCCGCCGCAGGAGCAGGGCGGGGGCCGCCTGTGCGGCGGTGGGGGATGGCTCCGTGCCGCCGGTGGCCGGGAGAATATCTGTTTTCTCCTCATGGCACTTGGAGCAGCGATAGTGGATGTAACCATCCTCTGTTTCGGTGGGTTCCAAACGATCCGTCTCCACGAAGTCGTGGCCCAGAGCTTGGTAGCCGCCGTTGATCCATAGGCCGCAGTAGCTGCTCAGTGAACCGTAGCCGCCTCCGGTGGAATCGTAGCCGCCGATGTCCTTGCCATAGGACAGGGTGAAGCGCACATAAATGGTAATGCCGTTGCGAACCTTGTAACCGCTCATGCCGGTACCCTCATACAGGGTGCCGTTGATGGAGTACATCCAGCCGGAGCCTTGGGTATAGTCAAACTCCCCGATGCTGTCCCGGTCATAGTTATCATTGGTGGTGATGCCGTCCCGCAGGATCAGCTCCCAAAGATGCTCCGGGACATTGGCTCGGTAGGCAATGTCGCCCCGGCTAATCCGGCGCAGATAGAAGTTCATGGTAGCAGACCCCTGGTAATCCGGCTCATAACCGCGCTCCTGCAGGAAGCGCAGCAGCACGGACGCCGCCGTTTCGCCCTCCACGATGTCCAGCGTTCCGGTATCCAAAATGCCCAGGCCGATGGTAGTCGCGTCCAGCACCACATCCACCGAGCCCGCCGGGTCGCCCTCGCTGATCTGGTGGTAGGTGACGGCATAGACCTTCATGGTGGAGTTTCCGTTTCCGTCCCAGGCCAGCACCCGGATGATGTGGGTCTCCTCATCGCCCAGTTGAGGGGGCTCGAAATACAGCTCATAGGTGGGCTGGGAATCGCCGTAGCTCTTTTCCACGGTCTTGCCGTCCAGCGTGACCCGGATCTGATTGGAGTAGATCACACCGGCCCCCAGCTCGGCGTTGGCGCGGGCGATCACCGTCAAGGGGAAGGTTTGGGAGGTCATGTCCAGGCTGGCCCCGTCCAGATTGGTGACGATGGAGGGAGGATAGTCCCCCATCGTCGGGTGGGTGTCGTCCGCGAGATTCGCGTAATAGCCCACCCGGTACTGAACAAGCCCCAGGAAGGTCTCTCCATCATAGAGGGACAGCACAAAGAGGTTATCTGCGTTGAAATCCAGCTGTGCCTCGTAGTCCTGGTTATTCTGAGAAGTAAGCAGCAATCCGTTCCCGGAGTTGGTCTCATTTTTCAGCCGGACACGGATATGCAGATCGCCCTTACCCAGGGGATAGGCCACAAAGGTCAGTTTCCCGTCGGGCAGCTCTGCCTTGGTGAGCTGCTGGGTTTTCAGCGTCGTATAAATGCGGGGGGTATCATCCTCATCACCGCCGCTGCCGTGGTCACCTCCGCTGCCGCCGTGGTCCCCGTCGTCTCCGCCGGTGCCATCACCATGGTCACCGGAATCCTCGGAACCGCCTTTGTTATCGTCTGACTTGGAGCCGCCCTGGTCGCCCTTGCCGGGGTTATCCGTGGGGTCTGTGGGACCCGATGGATCCGGCTTGGTGTCGTCGGGTTTCTGCGTGTCATCCGGTTTCTGCGTGTCATCCGGGTTCTGTGGCTCATCCGGTTTCTGTGGCTCATCGGGCTTCTGTGGCTCATCAGGTTTCTGCGGCTCATCGGGCTTTTGTTGCTCATCGGGCTTCTGCGGCTCTGATGGATCCTGGGCAGTATCCGTATTCTCTGTATTATCCTTGTCGGAGCTTTGCCCGCCGGTGCTGCCGGATCCTTGCAGCGACTCCGCCTGGAGCCGATCCGGCTGAGTGCTGATGGGATTGTCCGGCCTTGTCCGACCGGAGGAGAGAAGTGAGAGGCTGATCCCTGCCACCAGCACAATGACCAGCAAAATACTTACGGCGCTTAACAGGCCGCTGCGTTTTTTCATACGGGTATCCTCCAAATAGCGGTTTTGAATTCTTACCATTGTCTCCTAAAACAAGAGGCAATGGTAAAGCCCCAAAATATGGCGAATTGCCTCCCCTCCCAAAAGGGAGGGGAAGCCATGGATTCGCCTTGGTTTACTTGGAATTTTTGACGACCGCAACGGCGTCGGCGGAGTTGACGGCCTTGTCAAGGTTCACATCCGCGCGCAGGAACTTCCGTACAGAGACCTTCTCAAAGTCGGTGTACTTGCCGCTGTAGATGTCATAGGTGAGTTGAGCATCGTTGATGTCCACAAGGCCCGTCTCGTTGACATCATAGCTCTGCTTCACTTCCTCGGCAGTGGCGCTGGCCTGCATAATATTGGCCTCAGCCATAGCCTTGTCGAATGCCTCTCCCTTGTCCACGATCACCAACCAGCTGTAAACATTCTCGCCGTAAGCGGTAGTCTTATACATGACATTATCGCCGTAGGCAAACGCCTTGCCCTCTTCGGGGGTGCCGGTCACGGTTACCAGGAACACGGTCTTGTTATCCATCTGCACATACTCGGAAACAGCGACCTCCATGGTCAGAGTGGATTCCTTCATGACGGTGATGATCAGATCGCCGGTGACATTGGCAATGGTGTAGGTGTTGTTAGCACCCTCGGTGACAGTCACGGCCTTGCCGCCCATAGTGGCAGTGATGGTGTACTCAAAGTTCTCCTGCTTGGCCACGGTGAAGGTGTAGTTGGTGTTTTCCTTGACGGAGCTTTCGCCGGTGGCATCGCCTGCGCCGGTGCCTTCAAACTTGACAGTAAAGGTCTCCGGCTGCTTCTCCGTCTTGTTGCTGTTGATGATGATGTCGCCGGTCACATCCGCACCGGGGATGGTGTAGGTGGTAGTGCCGTCCTCATTCGATACAGCTTTAAAGCCGGTGTAGCCCTTGCCGCCGATGGTCACGGCCATGTTATAGGTGTAGCCCTCCGCAGGAGTCAGCTTGAAGGTGTAGACCTTCATGTAGGTAGCAGTTGCTTCACCGGTGGTATCGTCGCCCAGGGTGACATTAAAGCTCTTGGGGGTCTTGGTGCTCTTAACAACAACATTGCCGTTGACATTCGCCACAGTGTAGATGCCATTCTCGTCCGGGCTAACTGTCGTTGCCTCGCCGTCGCCGACGGTGACAGTCACGGTGTAGTCATAGTTGGGGTCTGCGGGCTTGAAGGTCAGAGTGCCGCCTGCTGCGATCACGGAGCCCTCCGCGTCGGTACGGGTGAAGCCATCCGGCAGAGTCACGGTGTAGCCGCTGACGGTCACGGTGGTCGTATCCTTCAGCACGATGGCGGCGGGGGCATCAAGCTCGATGGCATTGGTATTGGTATCCACATACGCCGCCGTGACCTTGACAGCAGACTGGCCCTGACCGGCTGCGGTGAAATTCAGAGTCAGCGCATCGCCCAGCTCGGCGGCTTTACCGTAACGCACGATTCGCACGGTGCCGCTGCCGGGGATCACGCGATAACCCTCGATGCTGGTGGCTTCCATGTTCAGCGTCAGAATGGCTGGGTCAAAAGAGAAGGTCATGTCGTAGGCGTTGTAGGTGGTCTTGCCGTCGTTGTTGCCGATGGTCACAGGGATCTCCACGATCTGGCCGGAGGCTACCTGCTTGTCCGCACCCAAGGACACGGTGTAGCCCTTGGCTTCACTGGACTTCACTGTGACATCAATGATGTTGCCGGTTAATTTGACATCGTTGTCTTTAAGCGTTTCATAGTCAGGCAGCGCTTCGGTTTTGACCTCAATGCGAGCGTTTTCTGCCGTGATGTTCTCCGTTGCCGTAAAGGTAACAGTGGCAATCTTGCCGGCGTTAAGAGTGACAGGGTCGCCTGTAGTGCTTAGGCCGGATACCCGGATGGCATTTTTACCAAGGATATCAACATTATCTCCCACTGTGCCAGTAGTGCCCGTGCCCGACATACATCCAGGTTCAAGCTCGCCGCTGGTTTTGACATAAGCAGTCTTGTCAAAATAAATTGCCCACTCCCAGTTATTCAGGTTCGTAATGGTCTTGTCGATCGACAGTGTAAGCGTAATCGTATCACCCGGCTGAACCTCTGTCTTATCAACTGTTGTTGACATCGTCGGAACATCAACAGCAAATACAGCAGGGATAAGGCTGATAATCATGGCGATTGTCAACAGAATGGAAAGAGTTCTTTTCATTTTGTGTTTAACCTCCTTATGGTATTTAGGATTCTGCGGGGAATTTACTCATTTTCCCGTTTGTATAACGATAGATCAACGCAGCATCTGTGGAGTTTACAGCACCATCGCCGTTAACATCTGCCGACAACTTCTGAGAATCTGTCAGTGTGTATCTTCCATTAACCGAGCGATAGACGATTGCTGCATCCGTGGAATTTATGATGCCATCTCCGTTCACATCCCCATATGTCACATCCGGCTTCGTGTCTGCCTTTGCATACTCAAAGGTGAACAGGGCGACGGGCCTAAAATTATTAGTGCTGCTGGATTCCAGCGTGACCGCCATGGCTGTTCCGTCCGCATTGCGGATATAGCGGGTGACGGGGGTGGTGACGGTCTGGGTGCCGTCACTGTTGGCCTTGTAGCTGTTTTTCAAGGTAACAGAGCGGATAGTTGCCGAGGACACCACATCTACAGCAAGGTCCGTCTCGTAGCCGTATGCAGTAGCGTCTGCGTGGTAAATATCCACGCCCTCGTTGTAGGTAATGTCAACGCTCTCCGTTCCTTCCGGAACGATCACATGGTACTTGGGAATCTCCTCGTAGACATTTTTGAACTCCTCGTTGTCCTCGCTGCCCAGGGTAACGATGCCCTCATAGGAAATGTTCTTTGCATTCAGCTTCGTGCCGTTGACAGAGATGGACTGGAAGGGGCGCTCCAACTCAGCGGTAGGAGATACATTCAAGATGGCTGTGGCCGGTGCGATCTTGGCATAGTCCGTGCCGCCAGAATCATCCGTGGCAATCTTTCGGTTGGGATCCATGCCTACAAGGTAGTAGGTGCCCTCCTCTGTGGGGGCGGTGAAGGAGAAAGTGCTCTTTCCGTCAGCCGCTTCCTTGTACTGCTCGATTTGCTCCCACTTGTCGTTATACAGGAACACATCCAGGTTCGAGAAGGGATAGAAGTCGCTGCCCTCGAAGGTGGTACCGTAGGCCCGGGTATTCACTGTCATCTGTGTGCCGGGACGGACGCTGTATTCGTCCTGGTCGAAGCAGGTAAATGCACCGCCGCTGGACCAGAAGCTCCAGTTGCTGTACATGGCCACATCCCAGGTATCTCCGTTGGACAGCAGGATGTAGTCCGAGGTGGAACCCCAGCCGGGACTCATGTAGGGATAGCAGTGATTCCTGTAATACATTAAATTCTCGTCATGGCCCCAAAAATTTGCCATGTAGAGGCTGGTGGGAGAGCCGGTGATCTTCAGCGCAGCCAGTGTGTCCGCCGTATAGGCAGTCTCCTCGTCCATGTAAAGAACATCGTCTCTGAGGATGAAGCCCTCCAGGTCGCTGCGGGTATATTTCCCCTTCCCGCATTCCTCCTCCGGCAGGCCGATGAAGTAGCGCTCCAGCAGGTAGAGATACAGGTGCAGGCCGGTGGGCCGCTCCACGATGTTCTCATCCACATACTCGCCTTCACCGTTTGCCGTATGGAAGCGGTAGAACTCGGGCATGTCGTACCGGCTCAGGTCGAAGTAGGGAACCGTGATGGCCTTGTGGCAGAGAATCGTCCCATCCTTGCCCCTGATGGGTACGCCGTCGTTGGAGATGGTCACATACACCGTGACCTCCTTGGCGGGGGTCTCATCGTAGTTATACTGTGCGTCCAATCCGTGAGGAGCTTCCTTGACCGTGATGGTAAAGGTCGCTGTAAGCTCTTTGCCGTCCGAGCAGGTCGCCTTGACCTTTGGCTCATAGGTGCCGGGGTCTTTCTCTGATACATAGAGTGAGCCGTCCTTGACCTTGGTTTGGACGCTGAACTGCGCTGCGTTGGTCAGCGTGTAGGTCAGCGTATGGCCGTCTGTATCTTCAAAGACATCTGCCAGCTTGATCTCCAGCAGGCTGCCGGCCACAACCTCGCCGGTGGTGACGGCATCCGCCTTCACGGAAACGCAGGAATCCGCAGCCAGCGCCGGTATGACGCCGAATACGCCTGCCGACAGGACCAAAGTCAGTGCCAGCAGCAGAGATAGTATGCGTTTTCTCATGTTTGTTTACCTCATTTATGCGTAGGTTACATCCAGCGCGCGTAGAGCGTCATGTTGCTGCGCACCGGGTCTTTCTGTGTATCCCAGGGCTTGGTGTGCGCCTGATCTGCATACCAGCCGCCGAACACGGCACCGGGCTTCGTGGGCGTCATGACTTCGCCAATGACGCTGCCCCGCTTCACGGAAACGGCCTCCAGCTCTGTGCCGCCGCTGGTCTCAAAGCGGACCTTCTTCTTGCCCAGCAGGGCCAGCAGGATCAGCAGCAAGGCCAGCAGGCCCACACCACCGATGATCCACCAGGTGGCGCTTCCTGCGGCGGCACCCTCGGCCCAGTTGGCGTAGAGGGTCATGTTGCCCTTAACGGTGTCCTTGTGGAAGTCCCACTTTTGAGTGCGGTCCAGGTCTCTGTACCAGCCCTCCAGGTGGTAGCCCTCCCGGATAGGATCCTCGGGCTTTTTCACCTTTTCACCGTACTGGACGGTCTGGGAGGGGACCTCCGTGCCGCCGTTGCTCTCAAAGGTAACGGTGCAATCCGTGGTGACGATGACGGACACGCTGTTATCCTTCACGGCGTATCCGGCCATGCCGTCCTGGGTGGAAACCAGGGTGTTGGTGGGGATAAGCTGCGACACACCCTTCGTGCCGATGACCTTCATCTGAAAGCTGCCGACTACCACCTCCGGCTCCCATGCCTCGCCGCCCTTAAAGGACACGAAGTTCAGATAGAAGGCCCGCCCGCCGGTGCGGCGGCCTAAGTCGCTCCAGCGGATGCCGGGAGAGGTCATGACGCTGCCCTCCACCAGCTGGAGGAAGGTGTCGTCGTACTCGATTTCCGTCTGCATACCGTACATATCGGCGCTTTCCTGGGCATCGGTGCGCTTGAGCACCAGGGTCACGGTGATGGTCTCGCCGGTGGTGGCCCGCACCTCGTATGCACCGCCTACGGACAGGTCAAAATTGTAGCTGCGGCTCTCGTCCGTTTTGCCGCCCGTCTGCGAGGCAAAGGCTGCGGTGGGCAGCAGGCACAGCAGCAGACACAGGGCTGCCAATAGTGTAAAAATGCGTTTTCTCATGCTGATCTCCTTCTCTCTCCGACCGGTTGGGCCGTTTTTTGCCCGGACTGGCCGGTGCGAAGTCCCCAACGAGGGAAAGCCTCCCCTCCCGCTGGGAGGGGAGGCTGACAGGGCCTTAGTTAAACTGATTTACGATGGTCACGGCGTCGGTGGCATCCACCGTCTTAGTGGCGTTTACATCGGCCCGCAGGAACTTCTCCACGGAAACCTGGGTGAAGTCACTGTATGCGCCGTTATACATATCGTAGACCAGCTGTGCATCGTTGACATCCACTTTCCCGGTCCTATTCACATCGAAGCTCGGGGTGATGGTGACCACATTGTCTGCGGCGGAGATGGCGACCTTGGCGGCGGCCTCCTCCTGGGTCAGGGTCTGATTCTTGTCCACGATCACCAGCCATGCGTACTGATCCGTGCCGTAGGCATTGACCTTATACATGGTGTTGCCGTCATAGGTGAATGCCTTGCCGCCCTCCGGAGTACCCTTGACCGTGACCAGCATCATGGTCTTGTCATTCAGCTCCAGGTAGGTGGATACGCTTACCTCCTCCGCCTTTTGGGAAACCTTTTCCACCTTCACGACCAGGTTCCAGCTATTGGCGTATCTATACAGATAGTCGTTATAATTCACGGCCTCGACCACATATTTCCCATTGCCAAGGCTGCGCACGGTGGCGGGCCTCTTAGAAGCTGTGGGAGTGTTGAGGGGCTGATAGTAAGCCGTGACGGTGTAGTCGCAGCTCTCGTGCTGGTTCAGCGTGAAGTAGTAGGGCATATTCTTGCCCATAGAGCTTGCATTCCCGGAGGCTGCGTCCTCAGCGCCGTTGCCGGTGAACACGACCGGAATACCAGATTCTGTGTTGGCGGAGATCCATATTTTCACACCTCCAACGATTTCTTTTCCAGGGATCGTGTAGGTGAGGGTGCCATCGTCATTGGCAGTGGGGACCGCTATGACTGTATGGACAAAGGGATCCCCGTTGTCTACATTGTAAATTACACTGTAGGAGTAGCCGGCTCTCGGGGCGACGGTGAAGGAGTAGTCATTCAGATAGGTGACTGTCTCCGGGCCCTTGGTCACATCCTGCTCCACATCTGTGTCAATCTTGTATGTCACATCGTACTGCTTGGGGGTCTTGCCGGTGCAGGTGACCTCCACATTGCCGGAGATATTCTCGATGGTGTAGGTGTCATTTGCGCCGAAGGTCAAGCCCTCGTTGACGGTGTCGCCCATCTTCACAGTGAAGGTGTAGGTATAGTGGCTGTCCACGGGCTTGAAGGTGAAGCTGCCGCCGCTGGGGACCAGGCGGGTCTCTGCGTCGGAGGTAAACTCATCCGGCAGGGTCACGGTGAAGTTATTGGCGTTGACCACGGTGTCGGCGTCGGAAATGGCGGCATCCGGGGCGTCGAAGTTGATGGAGTTGGCATCCAGATCAAATTTGGCGTTGATCAGCTTCACGGTGGAGGTGGCAGTCGCCTTGGCGGTGAAGTCCAGAGCCAGAGCTTCGCCCAGAGCCAGGGGAGCACCGTAGCGGCGGACCCGAACGGTGCCGTTGTTGTCCTCCACAGTCAGGTTGGCGGCAGCATTGGAGGTGGTGTTCAGGGTCAGGGCCGCCGGGTCGTAGGTAAAGGTCATGTCATAGGCGTTGAAGCCGGTGATGCCCTTTTCAGAGGAGGCGACAGTCACAGGAATGCGAACCTTCTGGCTTGCAGCAACCTGCTGGTCAGCACCCATAGAAACAGAGTAGCCGGTAGCCGTGGCAACAGGGCCGGCCCCATCGGGTGCGATAGTCACCCTAAATGGGTTGCTCTCGCCGTGGTCAAATCCACCATTTGTGGTATCGTATTCTTCCCAATCAATCCATAGGCAAGAATCCATACTGGTTTCACCGGTTTCATCATTATTATATAAAAGAACCTCTTGTGCCTCCGTTATATTTTCTAAAGCGACAAGAGTAACTTTACATAGTTCACCTGCGGGGACAATAATACCTTCTCCCGAACCATCATCGCCCCATTCAAGCATACTAAATACGCCGTACGCTTTCATGTTTTCTGTAGTCGGTGCCTTAAAAAACACACTATTAGTATAGTCTACGCTTTTATATTCAAAAGCGCTTTTGTCATATTTTAATGCAATTGTAATATTGTTGACCGGACTTAGCTGTTCACTCAATGTATATGTAACGGTAATCGTTTCACCAGGTTTAACGGAGTCTTTGTCAACAGAAGTAACAATCTTAGGGCTATCGCCCTCCGCCGCGAATGCGGCGGAGGGGATCATCCCTAAGACAAGAAGCAAAGCGAGCAGTATAGAACAAATTTTCTTCATTTCTTGCCTCCTAACCCTGGATTAAGTATTCGATGTGAAACTGGTAATTTGGCCGCTCGCGTATTTCTCAAGCAAGGAGAGGTCAGTTGAGTCAACCTTTCCATCCTTATTTACATCAGCTTGAGAGAGTTGTGCTCCGCTGAGTGTAGTCTTGTTTGCCAAATAATCCCGCAACAATTCAACATCGCTTTCGTCCACATATCCAAAGGGATCCAGGTCTACATTACCCTTGTCGGGAGTTGCCAAACCAATCAATTTAGTCTGCCAAAGCAATGCAGGACTATATCGACTGGCACCAAATGCGGCTTCATCCAACCCACTGTTCATTGTGTTTACAAAGGCAGTAGAGGTCATGCGCGAGAGTGCTACCGCAGTAGCCTTTTGCGAAGTGCTCTTAGCACTGCCGATACCCTGGGCGCAGGTGAAGTTCAAATAGTACAGGTTGGACATTGCGGCGGAGGCGTTGTTGGTCATACCGACCACAGCGCCCACATTGCTGCCGGGGCTCTTTACATAGGCCCGGTTGAAGCAGTTCTTGACAGAAGCAGACGCACCGGAAGCGAAGGCCACGATACCCGCCACATAGTTGCCGGCACCGGTGATGCTGCCGGTGTTGTAGCAAGCAGTGACGCCCTTGGTAGTCTGACCCACGATGCCGGCCACATAGCCGTTGCCGGTGATCGCACCGCCGTTGTAGCAGCCGGTAATGGTACCGGTAGCGTAGCCGGTGATGCCGCCCACATACTGATAGGCATGGATGGTGCCTTCGTTGCCGCAGTTGGTGGCGTTGGAATTCACCAGACGGCCTGCAACGCCGCCCACGCTGCTCCAGTTGCCATTCACGCGGGTAACCGTGATGTCAACATCGGAGACAACGCCGGAGATGTTGGTATAGTTGGCGTAGGCCACCACGCCGCCGGAATAGGCGTTGGCAACGCTGCCCGTGGAGGTCAGGTACATCTTGCCGGTCACCTTCAGATTCTGAATGGTGGCGTAGCTGCTGCTGGTGCCGTTCACATAGCCGAACAGTCCCTTATACGGAGCCGAGGTAGTGGTGGCACTATAGTAGATGCCCATGTTCTTCACGGTGTGATTTTTGCCGTCAAAGCTGCCCTTGAAGGCCGTGCTGGCGGTAGTGCCTCCGATGGGCGTCCAGTTGTAGCCGGCCAGGTCAATATCACCCGTCAGCGCACCGTTGATGGCATAGCTCCCGCCGTTGACTTGCGCCGCAAACCAAGCCAGCTCCGCTGCGGTACCAATCTGATACACGCCGTCGGTCAGAGTGGGCTGCGTCTTGGTGGTGCCGTCCCATGCGCCGGCAGCAGAGGCCGTCAGCGGAATGGTCTTGGTCAGCACACCGCCGGACACATTGGCCTTGTCTGCACTGCCCAGGTAGAAGCTGCCGTAGACATAGTCGCAGCCGGCGCAGAGCACCGCATAGGTGTAAGTGCCGTAGGGCAGATTCTCATACTCGCCGTTGCTGTTGGCGGTATGGACATTGCCTGCGGCATCCGTCAGCGTCACAGTGGGCGTGGCGGTGGTGGGATTGGTAATATTCAGCTTCAGCTTGAAGTTATAGCGCGGAGTGACCTCCACATTCACATTGGGGAAACGGTTCAAGCAGAAGTTCACCGTGACCGCATTGAAGTTCGTGCCCACGCCGGTATCCGACATGTTATACAGGGTGGCAAACGGGTTCGCCGCCGAGTACATGGACCCGTAGGTATAACCGTTGGTGAGCTGAACATTGGCGGTGCTGCCGGAGCCAAAGTCCACATTCGTCGGGATTGTCAGCTCCAGCTTGGCCTGATCCATCTGCTGATACTGGGCGACATTGGTCTTATAGGCCGTATCGCCGATGGAATAGAACAGGTTGTAGGTAGTGGGGTTGAAGATACCACTGTACTTGTAGATGCCACGGTAGCTGCCCTCGAAGGTGAGAGACACCTTATCGCCGGGCATGATCTCCGTCTCCTGGGGATTGGAGGCGTTGGTGACCGTGGCGGTCACTTCGGCCACACGAGCCAGACTGTAGGAGGTGCCGGTGCTATCATGCATCTTGATGATCACAGTACCGCCAGCCAGCCCAGCTTCGCGGAAGCCCAGGAGACTTGCGTGATACTTGCCGCTGGAATCCGCCGTCAAGGTGGTCCAGCCGGAAAGATTGCTCACCATAGTGTCCTCGTCCGTGGTGACAATGGCGTACTGAACCGTCGTTGTGCCGCTGCTGGACACCGAGAAGTCCAGAGTGGGAGCGGTGTCGTTACTCAGATAGAACCAGTTGTCGTAGTTATAATCCCACGCCGTCGGGCGAGAAGAACTCAAGCCGTTGGAATTATAGGCGATATTGGCTTTTGCATTGCCGTTTTCGGTCGCATCATTGGTAAGCACGAACACACTGGTGCGCGCGGGATTGGTGGCCGGGTAGAGGCCGCCGTGGGTGCCGTGCTCGTCAGCGGTCGTGTAGACATCCAGTGCCTTATACTTCACGGCAACGATAGTTGTGCCATCGGGCTTGACATCCAGCCAATTGCCCTTGGCGTTGCCGCCGGATGCCGCCTCGACAGAACCCTTCTCGCTCAGCACCTGGGCCTTGAACTCGGGCTCGATCATGATGTTCATGGCATCGCTGTCAATGATCTGCCACAGACGGTAGGCGCGGACACGCTCAGAATCCTTTTCCGTGTACTTATAGCCGGTGGGATCCAAATACGCCTGGATCTCCGCCTCGTCACGGGTCTTGGTAATGGTGCCAAGGTTGCCAAACCCGTGATAGTACTGATCCGTGCAATCTCCACTGTTGAAAGTGAAGGTCTTGGAGAAGTTGGCAGAATTGCTCTTGAGCCAACCGGCCTTGGTGACATAGTTCGTTACACCAGAGCGATTGTCCTCCAAACGCCAGGTGTAGTTGGAGTTGCTCTTGCTGATCTTGTAGGTCAATTCTCTTGTGCCGACAGTTCCAGCATCTTTGCCAGCGATCGCGTTCCCGGTCGCCGGGGTGATCTCTTGCGTATTAAAGTTGTTGAACTGGAAATATAGATGGAAGTCCGCATAAATGGGGACTGTCACCGTCATCGTTATCGCCTGGGAGAGCGACAGATTCTTGGTAACTACCGAGTACCCCGCAGCAGTCGTATTATTGATAGACTGCGTGAAGATGAAGCTGTTAGCGGCCTCATTGATAGGATCCACATAGGCGTTCCAAAGAGCCGCGTTGCCGGCAGCGTACATCATGAAGGGATAGTAGGTGTAGTTACTGCCGGTGGGAGTATAGGGCGTTCCGTGCTGCACATCACCACCCATGATGGGCATGACCACACGAGCCGTATAGTCATCAGCGGTAAAATAGTCGCTGCTGTTCTTTTTGCTCGTGGTATAGATGGAGTGCAGGCGCAGATAAATATCCGTGCCGCCGCCGGTGCCGCCGTCCACATTGGTCTCAGTGGGCAGGGTCAAGCTGTGGCCGCCCAGGTAAACATTTGCGCTGGTTTCCGAAGCTTTGTAGCCATAGGCGCGGAAGGAATATCTGCCGGCGGCCAGGCTGGCATAGAAATTGTTGTAGTTATCTGCCAGCGTGCCGGTAGAATCGGGCGCAGCCGTGGTAAAATCACTGGCCTTAAAGGTCAGAGGGCTGTAACCTTTCAGCTCATAATCCTGCCCCTTGACAGTGATCATGTATTTGCCGTTAACCACGGCGATGGACTGGTCATGGTCCTCATAGATGTACTGGGTCTTGCCATCAACTTCATAGGAAGCCAGGTAGTCAGCGCCCTTATCGTCAAGACCAGCCGTCTTGTAGAGCTTGATCAGCGGATACTTGCTGCCATTGGTGGAATAGTTCATATCCTGACCAACATGGAAAGTATAGTGCTGCTTGATCGAGTCGTCTACGGTCAGTGTCAGCGTCCAAGTGTCCGTGGACAGACCGGCAGAGTTCATGGCATGGAACTCATAGACATATGTACCGGCGGTGTTCTCCGTGATTTGGATCGTAGTAGCACCGAACAGGGCCGTGGAGAAGTAGTACGGCCCCTTCTTTTCGCCGGTTCCGACCGCTCTGTAATAGAAATAGTCGGTGTAGCTCAGAGAAGAACCGTCCGGATTCTCGAAGATATTGCCCGCCTGCAGATCGGACAGGTTATAGGCGTATCCTACCGAAACGGTTGCACTTGCGGTGACCGGGACGCCGCTCTTCAGCCGCGGGACCTGTGTGCCCTCCGCAGCGGTCAGAACAATGGTGTGGGTAGCCGTGCCGCTGTCGTCGGTAGCGGTAAGCACGATCGTATACTCACCAGCCGCAGTAGGGGTATAGCTCAAGGTAGAGCCGTTCAGCGTTTGCGCAGCGCCGTTGACGGTTGCCGTATAGGTCAACGCATCGCCATCGGCATCCGTAAACATTTCAGCCACGTCCAGCGCCCAGGCATTACCGAGTGTTACATTGGCTGTGGTAATTGCACCGGGAGTGACCGCAGGTGCCGACTTGCCTTCATAGGTGAAGGCGAGGAAGTGGACGGGCGCATAGCTGGCGCTGCCGTCATACTCCGGCGCATAGGCAGTTCCGCTACCATCTGCACCCAGCACAAAGCTCTTTTGGACCGTGGTCCCATCCTCGGCGGTACGGGAGTAGTTCAAGGGGATTGTGATTGTGATATCCCCATTGCTCTCCGTATAGGCCATTTCTACACCGCCGCCAGTCCACTGCGGCACATCGGCGTAGTAGCCGGATGCTTCACCGCTTGTGGCATTGGTCAGTATGGCAGCGTCTTTGTATGTGGCCTTTACATAGGTCGTGCCTGTGGGAACGGTGACCAAATAATAGGGCACATTCTCGAAAGCAGAGTAGCCGGTAAAGGTCACAGGGTTCTGCACACTGATAGTTGCCGTTCCTGTGGTTTGGTCATTCGCACCATAGGGAACAATACTATCCAGCGGCGCAGCTACTGTGCCTTGTTCCGTTGCAAAGACTGCCGTGGGAAGGATGGACAGAACCATCATGAGCGCAAGCAGCATTGAAAGGAACTTTTTCGCTGTCTTTTGCATTTCCAATCTCCTCTCAGAAAATTTTTTTATAATAAGGCCTGCCGGCATTATTACCTTAGCTGTGAGCACATTTTCGCATCCAATAAGAAAATAACAAGGTTATATAGAGGCGCAACACCCCATTATAATTGGTGTTGCGTTCCGATCTGTCCAAGGCGAAAGGTGCTTTCGTTAAGAGGATTGGGCGGAAGGGGCTGGCTAAGCCCCTCCTGCCCATATGGAAAAGCTGGCGGATTTCCGCCCTCGACTTGACAGACTCTAATCAAGCATCACATCTGCAACGGGAGACTCTTCCTCAACTTCGCATTCGCATTTGCGCTGCTTGGCTCGCTCGGCCCGCGCTGCCCGTTTAGCGTCACGCTCGACCCGATGCAGCTGAATTTGAATACTCTTTTCTTTTTGATAGCGCCCGCAATTTCTATTGCGGGGGTTTTTGTATATAGGATTCAAATGGGCGGCTCTCAGCGCATCTTTCCAATCGCCAAAGCGCTCTGCGATGTAACTGCCGCCGACGATCTCGATGGGGGCAGGGGACTTTCCCCAATGTCCGGCGCAGCGCCGGAGATAGGCAACCAGCTGATCCAGGCTGTCGCCAGCGTGTTTTTCCGCAAATGCGCGGTCCTGTTCAGCCAATGCATCCCGTGTTCTTTTGGCAATGTGCTGCTCATACCAATTCGCTCCGTCAAAATTTTGCGCACCTGCTACTTTACCCATGGGCACACCTCCTTATGATGGTAAAAATAATACGCCGACAGCCCTAAAAAGGGTCATCAGCGCACACTCTTACTGTTTAGCACCACGGAGAGAGCGCCCGCTGCCTTTGAGTCCTAACTACACAATTCTACTGGCTTGCGCCTTGAGATTTCTTCTCTGCGTTTATGATCTGTCTTCTCACGAATTTCTCGCAATGACGGACTTTCGTCCCAGCGGTTTCCCGCCTCGATCATATCCTTGCGCTTACAGTGCCGGTCGCGTGGGGAATTGCACCCCGTTCCTTTTAGGCGGTCGCCTGGCCTTTTACAGCTCGGGCAACAGCCGTGCAGCATCCTCGGACTTCTTATGAAATTTTACGGTATCATTTATCCTTTTAGGGGGATAATGATTTTGGTTGGTGTATAGGTGAAGTTTTCTTTCGTAAATCTATACAATTTGCGAAAGTAGAATCCACCTATGCATCCCCATTGTATCGTCTTTTTTGAGGGAAGTCAATACCTAAATTGCGGAAATTTAGCGAAAAGTAGGTACAAATTATAAATGCCGCATAGAATCACTTGCTACTCAAGGGCCTATTTTACAAATATTCCCAATCACAAAATCGTTTACGCCGTCAAAAACATCGTCAAGGAGGAGCGTTGGTCATGCCTAAAAGAGGAGAAAATATTTACAAGCGGAAAGACGGGCGCTGGGAGGGGCGATATATTCGCGGCCGCACAGCTTCCGGGCAGGCTGAGTATGGGTATGTTTACGCCGACAGCTATAAGGCGTGCCGAGCCAAGCGGCAGCAGTGCATTGAGACGCTGCCAGAAAAGCCTGCCGTGCAAGCATCTGCTGCGACCTTGGCCCAGGCCGCAGAGCTGTTTTTAAGTGAGAAAAGCCATGTTCTGAAAGCATCATCCTGGAATCGGTATTCCTATCTGACGCAGCATTATATCTTGCCTGCTTTGGGAACAGCCCCTATTTGTCAGATGACGGCGGATCAGATTTCTGATTTTCTGCGCCGCCTGCAGCGAAGCGGGTTATCCGGCAAAAGCGCCAGGGACATCGGCGTATTACTAAAGTCAATTCTGAAGTATACGGCCAAAAAGCTGGACTGCATTTGTCCCGGCGTGAATGCCGAGTTGCCCGTCTATCGCCGGAAAAAGATCGAGGTGTTTTTCGCCGACGAGATTGGGCGGTTGGCAAAAAAGGTCCTGGAAGCGCCCAGCATGGCGGGCGTTGGGGTCCTGCTTGCGCTGAATGCCGGTCTGCGCTTGGGGGAGCTATGTGCGCTCCAGTATAAGGATATTGATTTGTGTAACGGGGTGATCCACATCACCAAAACGGCCCAGCGAATGAAAAAGGGCATGCACACCCACCTAGTGGTGCAGCCGCCCAAAACCGACAGCGCCCGGCGCACGATCCCGCTGCCAGAGGATATGCTGGCCCTTTTAAGGCAAACGGTTTGCCCGGCCAGGAATGAGGAGAACTATTTTCTGACCGGTAAGTCTGCTCCGCTGGAACCGCGGACACTGCAATACCAGTACCGCACATTGCTGAAGGCGGCGGGGATCCCTTATCGAAATTTCCATGTGCTGCGGCACACCTATGCGTCGCGCTGCGTGGAGCAGGGTGTGGACATCAAGAGCCTGAGCGAGATGCTGGGCCATGCCGATGTCCGGACTACGCTCCAGGTCTATGTCCATTCCTCCCTGGAGCACAAGATGCGGGTGGTTCAAAGCATATGCTTCCTTTCTCTTGCCCCGGCGGCGGACTTTGCGCCGTCAGCATTTCCGTCACACGGGCCGGAAACGACGCTGCGACAACGGGTTTTTCCGAACCTTTCGCAAATTGTATAGATTTACGAAAGCTCCGCCTTGTTTTTTTGCCAAGGGCAGCTGTGCCGAGTTCGGCTTGTTATTCCTCATACAAACACATAAAGACCCATCACTGAGAGTTTACCTCTGAGTGACGGGCTTTTTTTGTCGAAAAAGATGCGGAATTATCAAAAAAACTTTATTAAGGCTATTCCCTGGCGTATAATGAGAGCTATGCTGCGAGAAAGGATAATCGAAACAAAATGAAACAGGCAGAGCTGAGATACTATATTTCCATCAATGTAAACGGCCAACATCCATTGATGAGGTCAGCGCAGGGCTACACTGAATATTATAGTGAAGCACTGGAATTCTCCGATCTTCTTGATGCCTATCGTTTTGTTGAACGGCACGGTTTGGAAAAACTGGCATCCATCATCACACGGCCAACCTAATCGTGCGATTGCCCCTCTATTATCGACTTCCTATCGGGAGCCATACTTTAGCAACAACTGTTGTTACTGGTACAAATGGGTCGTCCCAGTAACGGGAATCATAGGAGTCATCCGCATTGTCTCCCAGCATGTAGTAGGAGCCTTCGGGTACAGACATGTTGATTCCGTTATGCATGACCACATTCCCACCAACCGCTGCAATACGCTTGACAAAAAGATTCCCGCCATGGCAAAAGATAACAACGTCTCCGACTTCAAAGCTGCCTTTGATTCGTACACCGAGGATCAAGCTACCAGCTTCGAGCGTCGGTTTCATAGAGTTAGTAGGCACATAGCCCAGGATAAAAACCGTGCGAAACATAACGAGTACAAGCAGCGCCGCTATAACAGGCAGCAAACGGCTTAGACATAACTTCTTTTTCCTCATTTTGGATACCTCTAAATAAGAAAACAGGACAACGGAAGGGAGACCGCATGAGAAAGTAGCAAGTCTTTCGACTTTTAGAATCCGTCGGAATGATTGAATTGATAGGACAAATCAAAGAATAATTATTGTGAACCAATACCGCGGTATTTGCTGCGAGTTCTACAAGAAGCACTGGTTCTGAGTGGAACTGATGAAGCAAGGGCTGAAAAGCGGCTTTTCACGAGAGTCCTGGAAGAATGCTTTATGACTCAGCCTGTAAAACAGCAGCCCAAGTTGTCAATATTCTAAAAGTAGAACATACACTACCCTTGCGGGATGGTGTATGTTCTACTAATGCACAGATAAGGGATGGCAACATCTATTTAGTAATACGAAAATCCGGAACTACAGTTACTCCTCACCTATATTCACTCGAACGATTTTTCTGGTAGGATAATTTGTCACTTGCAGCCAGATATTGCTTTGCTCTAAACGATTCCATTCAGCGGATGTGAAGCGATATCTATACAGATCAAATGGCAGCAAAATATCACATGAGGCGCCATCCTGTAACCGAATCCCGGTGGCACCGTCCAATATAGGATTAACCACGCCCAAGAGATCCCAATCCATATTCATGAGCATATCCGTGGTGTATAATGATAGTTCCGTTAAAGGGAATCCTTCTGCGGAACTATTCTGCTGAGAAACAGTAACGCTAACCAACGCAATCTTATCGGGAATTCGACTTCGATCGGTTCCGTCATACTGCAAGGCGGAAGTATAGGCACGATAATCTACAATTTCAAAACGGTTGACCTGAAGCATATAGCCTTCAGCCGCCAAATTATACCCTACAAAATCCGGCGCAATAGGAACGATTTCTCCAACGGAGTATGTCTTCTCTGTATTGGCAGACCATCGTTGACGATAATCCTGATTAATTGCTTTATAGCGGATCATCCAAACAAAGAGCACTACTGCCGCAACGGAGAAAATCAGCCAGAATTTCTTTTTGCCTTTCATTTGCCTATCACCGATGTTACCCTTCCCGCTTGTATTTGAATAACAACATCCGATACACTCTGCACAAAGTCAGCATCATGACACGCAACGACCACTAATGCACCGCACTGACATTCTTTACGGATCAACTGTGCGATCATAGCAACGCCCTGCTCATCCAGTGCATTTGTTGGTTCATCCAAAATCAGCAGATCGGGCTTTTCCATCAAGGCCGCAGCAATACCCAGGCGTTGCTTCATGCCTAATGAATATTTTTTGAAAGTCCGTTTATCATTCGGGTCCAGGCCAACCGCTTGCAGGGTGTTATGGATGTCGGAGACCGAGATCAGCTGTTTTAGACCGGCAAGCAACTCCAGGTTTTTTTGCCCGGTATACTCGTCAATAAATGCGGGACTCTCGATCATCACGCCCACAGATTCAGGGAAATCCAGATCCTTCCCCAGGCGACGATCATTTACTGAAACACTGCCCTCTGTCGCATAGATCAACCCACACATCAGACGTAAAAGCATCGTTTTACCCGATCCATTTTCCCCTTGCAATCCGTAGACTTTTCCGCTTTCAAAATTCAAACTGATGTCTTGCAGCACGACCGCTCTGTGAATGGTTTTTGTGACATGATCCACCACAATATTCATCGTATCACCGTCCTATTTTTCAAGAGATATGAGGTCTTTTCTTTGTATCAGTAAATATCCTGCGCCTATTGATAAGAGCAACAGTAGCAGTGTAAACACCAGTTCTTTACGATAACTCAATCCATTTGCATCAAAAAGCTGGTATCGCATCACCATCGCTCCGTTGCCGACCAACCATTCAATAGGGAAATATGCGGCAGCAATATATGTGACAAAGCATATTAGAAAGCTAATGGCCGGACGGGCCACAAGGTTTAAGAGTGTTTGCAGCATACATACGGCCGTAAGCGTCACAAACGGAAGGAGCAAAGCGTATAGGATAACACTTGCCGGCGTGAGTGAAATTGTCTCTCCACACAAGACCTCCGAAAACAAGAATGCGGTGATTTCGGGCGTGTTGTTTAGGCCGAAGGTAACGGGTGTCAGAATCGCTGTGCCTATTATGGCAATCATTTCACAGGCAAAGTATAAAGTACAGCTTGCTATGCACCATATACACTTAGACAGCCACCATTTCCCACGCGATGTGCGTAGGAAAACTTGCTGACCTTGTACACTGATACCTTGCGCAGGATATGCTGCTGTTATATACAGGCAAAAGCCGCACACAATCAGCCATTCGATGGGGACCGACACCTTTTCTTCCATAGAGCCGTGTTGTATGATTGCCATGCCGCGAAATAGACACAGCATATAGTCGCCAATTGAACCCCGGCTTGAAATGGATTCCACATTGCAATAGAATTGCACAGAGCGATATACTGCGAATAAGCGCATGGAAAAGAGGAGAGTGGCAATCAGATAGTTTCTCCTTTGCAATCCCTGCCGCAGATCATAGCGCAACAGCCTATAAAACCTCATGTCTGTATTTCCTATATATCCCCGTAAGAACAGATACGAATGTCAAAAGAATAAGTTCCGCAAGTATGATCCATGTGGGACTGGGATTTGTACTTGCCAAATTGCACAGCCTTAAAGGCGAGAGCTCTATATACCAGTTCATTGCGTCGGCAAGCATGGGGGTAATGAAATCAAGTAATAGGAACAGCAGAAGTGGAGTTGCTGTCACAAAGAATCGGTGTTTTACCTTATGCCCGACGATAATGCACAGACTGGCCGCAACGCCGCCCCAGAAAAACTCAATAACACACCAGATGATTGCATGCAGCCAAGGGTGGGTATAGTATAGCTTCGCCAAAAAGGCTGTGCCTGAACAGAATCCTGTAATAGGCAGTGCAACCCGAGGAATACAGGCGGGACATACCATCGCGGATGCAAACAGATCCGTAGTTACCGGCAATGCAATAGCAATGCCGCCACTAACAAATACAGCCGCCATTTTGGCTGTTAGGTATTGAGAATACGGAACTCTGGTAAGAATATTATTTGTCATATGAGACCTGTTGTCCTCATACAATGACCACCCATAAGGCATAGCAGCCAAAAATGGCCAAACGGCATAGAAGACTACAGCCCCGACGGTGACTCCGTTGACGCCGATCCAATTGACAAATAAGCTGCACCCATCATATCCGCCCGGGGAATGTGCATAGGATGCGCCTAAGTCACTGACGGTAATTGCAGTTTGAACCAAATCAGCTATGACAAGAATAAAACCGATCAGCAATGCACTGCGCATCATTTTGTTGTGAAATGCTTTCCACATTTCGGTTCTAATACAGTTCCCCATTATGTTATTCCTCCGCTAATGTTTACTGCTCCATCTCGGCTTGTTTTGAATGCTTTGTATTTGATTTACAGTCAGGGCGTTGCATCCTTATACGAGTTTGCGCTATCAGGGCTCCATTCACCGGACAAAGTTTCACCCAAAAGATTGGGGCACGAGAAGGAAAGAGTCGCCCAGCGATAGCCGTCCTCATTAATGAAGGAATGAATACTGTACTTGTTCCCGTTGTGACATGTCACATAATTCACACGAGTTCCGCCAGATACAGTACAGTTGTTCATTGATCCGTTTTGTGCGGATCCGCCAAGAGCCCTTGCTCTGATGTGATCGCGCTTTCCGTCACGATAATAAAAATACACAGCTGATGAATCATCTTTTGTTCTGGGTGTAAGACGATGGTAGGAATACACATTTACACTAAACCCGGTGATTCTTGTGTCAGATGTAGAGGCAAACGCAGGAACAGCCATTGCTGCGCATACGAGAAACGCCATAATCAAGGTAATAATCTTCTTCATCTTTATTTCCTTTCTTTGTACATGTTTGGGTTTCTTATGTACTTATGTAATTAATATGATTAAATCATTGGAATCACCCTCATTCTGTCAACCGCTGTATACATGGACTGCAATATAGAGTATTCATCTATATTACAAGTTACCTACTATGCTGTTGCAGTAGCGGGATTCACATAAAAGCTTTGCCCATCAACTGTGCACACTACTTTTACTGTATATGTTTTCCCTTTTGCTACCTTATGGGAACCTGTGACAAGCAGATACGATGTCCCGCTACCGCTCCAAGAGTCGAGCATCGTACTACCTTGCCATAATTGAAGTGTTGCATGGATGGATTTTCCGGGCTTGGCGATAGACACTCTGCATGTAGCTGTTGTTCCGTTGATGGTAATAGAAGCCGACGGCGTAGCTGCTTGTACGGATATAGCTTGCGCCGTTGCGGAGCAGGATAACAATAAGATGAGTGCAAGGATGAGAGACATGGCCTTTTTTTTCATAAATACACCCCCTTTCTCAATTCTTCTAAACATTAGAACGGAGAAAGGGGGCGCTTTTTGGACACCATAATTACATAATTTTATTATTTTGTAGAAATCGACAAAATAAGTGATTGTGCTATGTGCACTATGTCCTCGTTGCTGATATTTCCCTGTATATTAAACACAACCTGATTTGCTTCGTCCACCCATATTAAGGCGTTTTCTGACGAAGTTTCATTGCCAATGTATAAATCTGCCGGAAGCCCGTTGATATCGACTTTGACTACTTCGCTATACTCCTGTGCTGTTGTGCTCATGCTGGTATGCTGCATCAAGGTATATTCAACAGAAAACATTTTTTCTCCGGTATCGTTGGCATATATGCGAAGACAATAATCGCTGTCTTGATAGCTATCTACCAGTGAAAATCCGTCCGGTATCCATGACGGCTCATAATAGATGTGATTTATTTCATTATCTTCGCTATTGAAAAGATAGATCGTTATGCTCTCATAGATTTCTTTTATCCATTGGAAGGCACGCTCTCTTGCCTGTATATCAACTGTCAGCCATGTACTGACAGACAGAATCGTCACAATTAATATTACCGCAACCCGATGCCATATTTTATGCGCAACAACCCTACGCTTGTTTTTTTTTCGTAATATCTCCATGCTATGTTCAAAATCATCGGAAAATACATGTTCGCATTCACGGGGAGATGGGAATGAAGTAAGCATGGACTCTGCTACAGACTTTGCTGCGTTGGACAGTTCCTGTTCTGACCATATCATCTTTGACATTTTACGCATCTCCTTTCAAATGTTTTTGCAAAGCGGCCTTAGCTCTCCAAAGCTGCTTTTGTGCGGTATCCTTTTTTATATGCAGCATAGATGATATTTCTCGTACAGAGTATCCATTATAATAGCGCAGCAATAGGATATCACGATAGGCAGCCGGTAATCGTGCCATAGCATCGGCCAAACCATGATCACCAGGCAATGGGATTTCGATGCCATAGGTACTCTCCCAAAATTCCACATCTACCAGTTTTGATCGGCTGCGAATGATATCTATTGCTTTCCGTTCTGTAATAATAACGATATAAGCTCTGGTTTTTGGACATTTGACATCCGATATTTTTTTCAGATTCTCAATAAGGGATAGAAACGCCTGATGTACTGCATCCTCGGCATCAAATTCATTCTTCAGGATTTTCATGGCAACATGGAACATCAAGCCCTTGTACATTATGTAAAGCTGTTCAAACTTGGATTTATCTTCGTCGCTTTCTATCATCTGTAAGTAGATAATCAACGAAATTCCCTCCTACAATAATGATGTCATTATATGTCGTTAATTATATCATCACACGATGTAGAAGACAAGAAGCAGCTTGCCGCCAGGCACCGGGAGCTGAGCAAGGTGAAGAATCGTATTGCTGAGATTGACACATTGCTCTAGAAAAACTACGAAGGTAACGATAGAGGGAAGTTGACTGACGAGCAGCGCTATGCCGCATCCCAGTCCTACGAAGATGGGGAAAAGCTGAAAGCTGCCGCACCAGAGGCCTCTATTTGGAAATCGAAACAGATAAGACCGAGAGCTTGCAGAGTTTCATTCAGAAGGTCAAGAGAATCACAGAGCTGAAAACCTTGACCCCGGAACTGACTCACGAGTTTGTGGACAGGATTGTAATGTATGCGCCTATGTGCATTAACAGCAAGCAAGTGTAGCTTCTGTACATCCACAATAGCGGCGTAGACTTCTTCCTCAAGTTGACACACCCAAGAGGCGATGGAAGAAGCCCACCAGCAGCGCCTTACCGAGTGCAGCCAAGGGAAAACGGCGTAACCGCAAGGGATACACCGTCTTCCGAAAACTTATTAAACTAAGATACAAGAGCCGCTCAGGGGCCCCCTCCCTACGGAGGGTGCCCTGATGGTGTCCTGTTCTTTTTAGCGCTTCGTTCTATTGTTCCACTAACGCACGGATTTCCGGCCGATTCCGAAGGTACGCCCGCGCCTTTGATATCCATGCACAGACCAGTTTAGCAGAGACACCCAAGGCGTCTCCAATTTCCCTGCTCGATGTTCCAGTAGCCATTTGCTGCATGGCCGCGATGCCCTTTACCACACAGGGAGATGCTTCCTGTTTTGCGCGTTCCAGCGCATTTTGCATATCTATCTGCTGCATCAAGGTGTCTGCAGTCATTTCCCTTTTATCCTGTGCAAGCGGCACTAAATCGCAGGAAGATTCATGAGCCTGCCGCCGAGTAATGTAAATCAATGCGTCACAGATCTCATTCCATATCAAGCGATAGGCATAGGTAGAGAAGGTCCCGCCTTTATCTGTTGCCGCAGCTTTACAGAGGCCGATGCAGCCAATCTGGAAAATATCGTCATAGGTGTAAAAGCCCAACTGATACGGGCCGTGAACTTTATCGTTGATCACTTTCTGGACCAGCCGAATATTCTGCTCCACTTTCTTTTGCTGTTCTGCTGTCAGGGTCATGACGCCAGTGCGCCTCCTTTCTGTGTATAATATCGCCCCCGCGTTTTGGCTTTCTGCCGTTCTAAGAGCTTTCTGCTTTCTTCGATCACCTGCTTACAGTAATACTCGCCAAGATACCCAATGTGCGCTTCGGAAAGCGGCGCCACAATCAGGTCGGCCAGCCACTGGTATGCATCCTGCTTACTCATATAACCGGATTCATAAAGCTGGTCAAAGTAATGGTGCGCTGTACGGCGCAATGTACGCAGCTCGTGATTGGCCATACTTCCTACCGGAATATTGGTACCGGTGTGAACCCGAACATAGGCATCGCACTCTGGATAGTGCGAACACACATATAGCATCGTTCCTCTCGAATTATCGCGATAGATTCCGTCTGCGCTCCGATAAATAACCGGACTGCCGCAATACGGGCATCGCATACTGCTTCGGTTAAACCCCTTTCGTTTTTTCTTTTTATTCATAAATTAACCTCCGAGTTCTTAAAGGAAAAGCCGGAAGGTTGCTAAGCGCATACAAAGTCTGTTGGAAAACGTATCTCCCCAACACTCAACCTGTAAGCATCCAAGCAGCCTTCCGGCTATCATATTCAATTGCCTGCGTTGTTGTGGACTTGCTCAGTGCGCAAATCCGTAACGATTCCTTGCCTCATCCCCGAGGCGAAGTCTGACGCCGTACCATAGACGTATCGAGAGCCTGAACGCAAGCTCCTGCCACGCCTATAGTATATCAGAACGGCATGCAAAAGTCAAGCCTTTACGGAATATTTATTTCATATCGCACAGCTAATATTCCTACAAGTTTTGCATTTTGTCCAAACTGAAATGGAATCGTTATTCCTCGCCTTCCTCATCATCCGGTGCCTCATTTTCATGTTTTTTCTTGAGGATCTGCATGACGATCAGAGTGCCGACGGCAATGACCATACCGCCTGCAAAGAGGATGATATGCAGCGTCGGGATACCGGATGCAGCTTTCTCATTTGACTCAGGGTTTTGCTCTGTTGTGGCAGGAGCTTGCGTCTGATCTGTTGAGTCTGCTGTATCCTCCGGCTCCGGAATCGAAGTTGAGGAATTCATACAGGTCAGAATGTACTGGGAGCTACCGCCGATCTCAAGGCGGAGCACGCCGTCCGTTCCGACCTTGACGGTGCCGGGGTAAACCCCGGCGTCCGTCTTGAGCTGGAACTCTACACCCGACCATGATGTGCCAAGCTGGATCTCCAGTTGTTCTGCTTTTACCACCTGCAGCTCGCTGCCGTCCGTACCTTGCTGCACCGCATAGACCGGTGTGACCGGAACGCAGAGGATGCATAGCAGCGACAGGATCAGCAGAATGCCTTTTGTCAGTTTTGTTTTCATTGCCTTACCTCCCTTTTCAGTCTGCAAGATGCTTCTTCTTGCGGGAATAAAGGATCGTACCGATCAGGACGTCAAGGCTTGCGAGCATCAGACCCAACCACAGAGCCATATGAGAATTGTCACCGGTCTTCGGGCTGTCCGGATGGTCGGTCGTGACCTTGTCGTTATGGACATTGACTGTCAGCGTTTCATCAGCGGTCAGCTCGATCTCAAATGGATCCGGGCGTTTATACCCGGCGCTGACGCTGTCCTCAACTTCCGTCACGGTATATTTGCCGATGCGCAGGTTTTCAATGAAGATCTCACCGTTTGCGTCGGTCGTGAAAACTTCATCGTAATCCTCACCCGTGATACGGAAGCTGAAGCCTTCCACACGGCCGTCCGAGGAGGTCTTCACGATCTTCAGATTGCCGACCATATGGTCGTTGATGAAGCCGACGCCGGCCTGATTCGCTACTTCCACCAGCTCTCCGTCATTTACGATCTCGAAATAGTAGTATCCGTTGTCCTTGACGAAATTAACAGGCGCCTGCTTTTCATAGAGGAAGTACCCGCCGTAACGCAGCTCAGCGAGTTCATACAGACCGGGCTCGCATTCTGAAAGGGTACCGACCAGCTCATCCACATCCGGATCGAACTGCTGATTTCCGTTTGCATCACGGTAGACCTCAAACACAGCACCGCTAAGCAGATGGTCAGGGTAATCCTTATCGACCTTGGTCGTATGGACTGCGCCATAGATGTGGCGGTTCTCGGCCTTGAGCTCGATCACGGCACCATCCTTAGTAATGTCGACCGGGAACTCTGTCTCGTTGAGGACGAAGCCCTCAGCGGGTTTCAGCTCGCGCACGATCCATTTCCCGAATCGCACATTCTTAAAGGTGAAGATGCCGTCTGCATCGGACACCGCCGTCAGTACGGCGTTTTCCTCTGTGAATTCCGTATCATCCTCCGTAAAGAGACCAAACAGCGCACCCACAACCAACTTTCCGTCTTCGTCGACCTTGTAGCCTTTGATGTCGCCGCGAATGAATTTGTTCTCGACGGTAATGAAAACGGTTTTACCGTCCTCGGTGATTTCTACCTCGATCGGTGTTTCATTGAGCACATACCCGGTCGCCGGCTTCAGCTCGCGGATGATCCATTTCCCGTATCGGATGTCTTCAAAGCGGAACTTACCAGTGCTGTCAGACTCCGTTACACGCACGGCAGTTTCCTCGGTAAACTCCGTTTCGCCTTCACGGAACAAACCGAATACCGCACCGGCGATCACATTACCGTCCTCGTCGAGCTTGATGCCTTCGATATTACCACGGATATACCGGTTCTCCAGCTGGATGTTCACCACATCGCCGTCTTCGGATACCGTGACCGGATATGCCTTCTCATTGAGAACAAAGCCCTTGGCCGGCTGGATCTCACGAACGACCCAGGTTCCGAAGGGAACCTTTTCAAATTTGAAGGTACCGTCCTGTGCGCTTTCCGCCGTTAAATACGCATTTTCAGCCGTATACTCATTTTCATCATTGCGGAACAGGCCGAAAATTGCACCGGCAATCACATGGCCATCCTCATCGACCTTGCGGCCGGAAACCATACCGTACTTGAGGTCGTTCTTGATCGGGGCACCATCATTGACAGAGATCTCGACCACCTGAGTTTCCTGCGAGCCGTAAGAAAACTTGAATTCATAATGGGTGTCATCCAGGATGTAGTGCTCGTCCGTACTGCGCTCCTGCAGGTAATAGCTGCCCAGAGGCAGGTCGGTACTGACCGTCGCCATGCCATTATCATCAAAGGTCACGATCTCAATGAGCCCACCTGCCGGAATGACAGTCCCGTCACCGGCAACCAGGTCAGTCTTGGCATACAGACCGAAGGTGATGTTTTTCAGCTCGCCGTTCATACCGATGCCGAACAATTCATTCTGCTCCAGCACCTTACGCAGGGATACTTTGACCTTTTGGCGTTCGTTATAGAGATTACCGGCGGTTTCCGTAATGGCAACCTCCTGACCGGCGTAAGTCAGCTCCACCGTCTGAATTGTGCCGTTCAAAACCATCCCGTGTGGCGCGGTGATCTCCTGGATCTCATATTTTCCGAGATACAGTTCCTTACTCGATGCCACGCCGTCAGACCCAGTCGTGATCGTATCCACGATCTCGCCCTTTGCGTAATGCATGACGCCGTCAAGGGTATAGATATCTTCTGCTGCACGGATCTCAAACACTGCGCCGGGCAGACTCTTGACCGCATAGACCGGTTTATAGATCCCGTCCGCCTCCGTGACCGTCCAGAATACTTCGCCGGTCTTAGTGATACGGATGATGCCTTTCTGCGGCATGTTGGAACGGGTGACCTCAATCAATGTGATGCCGCCGTCCTCGGTTGCCGAGTCTGCGGTCACATCAAAATAGACCGGATCGGAGTTCAATACATAGCCATACGGGGCTTTGACTTCCACAATGGAGTAGCCCTTCCCGAACGGAAGTACTTCCGGAGTGATCAGATAGCCCTCCGCGTTGGTGTAGAAGGTGTCGATCACCGTCAGTTCCGGGTAGGTATACTGCATGGTAACTCTGGTACCGTCCGGGTTATAAATCTGGAACGCTGCGCCTGCATACGGGATACTCAGACCGGATTCCGCATCCGTCTTTTGAATCTTGAGATATCCGGTAAAGGGTGCGTTGTTGAGCAGATACTGATAGCAGCATCCGTCTTTATCAATGAAAACATCGAAGGGCGCTGCCAGATCAAAGCCCTCCGTGCCTTTCGTCTGTCTGACTGTATAGACGCCATAAGGAAGCTGCTTCGTCCCGGCGTATCCGTGCTCGTCGGTAATCAGGTAGTCCCGTTCCGTATCCCTGGCATTTCCGTAAGATCCCGCAGTCTTCAAATACACCTCAAATTCCGCTCCGGCCTCAACCGTTTCCAGACCGGTGCTGCCGTCATCCATGTGTTTGATGAGATACAGGCTGCCGAAGATGATGTCCTCATAGACATCCAGCTCTTCCGTATTCTTCTCCAGCGTATACTGTCCGGGTGTCACACCGAGCCAATAGATGGTCTCATCCAGAAGATATCCTTCCGAGGGTGTGATCTCACGAATATTCCAGCCCTCGCCGCAGGGATAGTAGTCGGTCAGGAAATATCCGTTTTTATCAGTCACATAGGTGTCCACGAGCTCATCATAGCGATAAACGCCGTAAACTGCTCCGGCGAGTGTGGCATTGCCTTGGGTTTCACCGTAAGGATAGCCGAGTTTCTCCACAATGCTGTCTGAGTCGAGCGAGAGCATCTTTGGGGTTCCATGCTCACTATTGCTGCGGAGAGAGGCATCGACCTTGAGGACATCAGCACGCCATTTTTTGAGGATATTATCAAACTGGCGCTCGGTCACTTTATTCCACTCGACAGAAATGTTCTGCACCTCCGGAATCACATATCGCTCGGGGGTGTTCTCTTCGGAAAGCGTGTAGTCCGTACCGATCGGGACGCGTTCAAACACGGCAGTGCCGGCCACATTAGTAGCAACGGTCATATCCACGGGCTCGCCGTATTCGGAGGTGCCGGTCAGGCGGAAAGTCAGACCCTCCACCAAACCGTCTTCGGCGGTCTTGCGGACTTTGACCATTCCATACTGACGCAGGTTGGCAATGTCCAGGGTGATAAGCGGGCTGTTATCGTCGATCGTTACCTTCCACTGCGCATCGCCGTCCGGCTGGTAATTGACCGGGACTTTGGTCTCTTTCACAATATAATCGCCATAGATGATCTCGCCGGACTTGGCATAACCGTTTTTGTCCGTGGGTCCGATCACGGCAATCTCTTCACCGGCCAGATCATAGACGGTGAATTCTGCTCCGCTGAGGTCCTTTCCGGATTCGGCGTCGGATTTCAGAACCTCAATATGACCCTTTTTGAGCCGGTTATAAGCATTGACCGTTGCCAGGCTGCCGTGTGCGGTATCAATGGTGACCTTCCATTCGGTCTGACCGTCCGGCTCATAGTTGAATGGGAAGGTCGTCTCGACTACTCGGTAGGAGCCGTAAGGAATACCTGCGGATTTGGCATATCCACGATCATTGGTCGGCCCAATGGTTGTTACCTTTGCGCCGGACATATCATAGACTGTGAAAATGGCTCCCTTGAGGGCTTCGTTGGTACCGGATGATTTTTTGTAGACCTCAATATTGCCCTTTTTCAGTTCATTGACTGCCTGGATCGTTACCACGCCGTTATTGGAAGCGCTGACTGTGCGGATCCATTCCTTGGTTCCTGAATAGGTGTAGTCCGTCGGGAAAACCGTTTCCACGATTTTGTAAGTGCCAAACGGCAGCCGCTCTTTGGTGCAGGCGTAGCCGCGGCTGTCGGTAGGACCGATGGCATATTCTGCTCCGGTCGAGGTGTTGGTGGCAATAAAATAGGCGCCGCTCAGTGCTGCGCCCTTCGGATCCTTTTTATAGACTTCGATTTTGCCGGCTGCCTCTACGAATTCCGGAGTGACGACCTGTACGACGGCTTCCGGGTAATCACCCTTGGACATGCCGACGATCGAACTGATTTCCGGCCCTCTATCGTTTCCAACATGAAAAACAAAGTGGGTTCCGTTGTAATAACCGGCATACACGGCAACATGGGCTATGTCCCCGGTCGGAATGTGTTTGAAAATAATGAGAGAACCGATCGGGATATCCTCACTGGGAATAAAATTGTTGCCGTTCGCATTCTGGCTGAAGCTGATGCGGCGTGCCGTACCGGCACTGACCCAAGCATTCGCAGCAGCGTTGTATGCCGTTGCGGTACGCAGATTGTACGGGCGGGTTGCACTGCTGGTGTCAATGCCCGCAATGTTTGGCAGATAGTTGTAGTACACATACGAAACAAAAGAGGCACAGCAAAGGCCGCTGCTCTCGAATCCGGCAATATCCGGTGCGAGCCCGGTTGCCGTACCGCTTTTTGCAACGGTTTCCGTGCCGTACTTATTCAGCCCGTAGGAGATTTTCGAGAGATAGGCGGTTGCGCCACCGCTGTACTTTTTGAAAATTGTTCCGTCATCCTTCTGCGCTTGTACCTTATAGCCGGTGTACTCCAGCGCATCGAGGAAAACATTATCCAGCATCTCTGCCGGAATGTCAGATGCCGGTGCCGCAAAAACGCTTGTCGGCATCATCGAGATGAGCATCAGCACTGCCAAAAGCATTGACAGGATGCGCGAGGTGAATTTCTTGTTCATCTTGGTATCTTCCTTTCTTGATTTGGGTATGAAAAGAGCCCCACCGTTTTGGGTGAGGCTGCAATTCCTTGATGGTTCTTAAAGATTGTCCGTGTTTTCGGCAGCAACTGCGATGTCGCAATACCACATGCCGCTTTCATAAGTTACGCCAACGGCAATATAGCCATACTCGGCCGAGCCGATATAGCACCAGTGCTCCGCACTGTTTCTGACCAAGGTCGCCAGCTTATAGGCAACTTCGTCCACCGTACCGACATAACCAGCCTTTGCAATGGCTTCGTTGGCATTGGCACGGTAGTACGGTTCACCGCTGCCGCCGTAGACACTCGGATCCACATACTCGCCATACTGAAGCGCTGTTGCCGCTGCACGCTCATCATTTGTATCATGGGCAAAATTGCCGATGAGCTGTCGGCTTCGATACTCAGCATAGCTCGTAAGACCCGGCAATTTGACTGCCGGTGATGTGCGGAAGCTGTTGATGTACTCCAGCACCTTATCGGCGACCGTTCGGGCGTCCTCGGCCCCGGCATACATCTTCCCGGGTTCCGAAGGCGGTTCGGCAGGTTCGTTTTCCGGCTCGGTCTGAGGGGGAGTCGTAGGCTCGGTGGTTTTTTCACTTTCCGGTTCGGTCGTCGACATGGGATCCGCCGGCTTGGCAGGGGCTGTCGTCTCATTTTCAGTTGGGTCTGATGTGACGGTCGTATCCTGAGATGTCCGGCTCTCCTCCAGGGGACTCTCCGATTCAGTCTGGTGAGCAGAGGACTCATTGGCAATTGCTGAGCCCGGAGCGACTGAAGGGGCGGTGTTATCAGCCGAGTCTGTGGTATGGCAGGCGGCAAGTGTCAAACAGAATGCCAATGCGCAGGATAAAATCAAAAGCTTTTTCATGATGCATACTCCCGATTTGTGTTTTTACCATCATTACACGGACGAGTCTGGGATTTTACAACTCAGCACGCAAGCTTATAAAAGCCGCGGTCCGCTTCGTCGACGCACCGGTCGAGAATTTCATAAAATCGCTTGGCATCCAACTCGGTATCCAGCCAGTGCGTTGCACGGTAGGAATAGCAGCCGACTTCATCGTTGATAGCATGACTTCCGAGTACACTTCTCGGATTCAGATTGTTTGCGATCCGGCACTGCTTTGCGGTACCCGGATGGGTAAGCGCCTTGGCGAGGCAAACCACCATCAGCGGGTGAAGCTCGGAAAACGAGATCTGCAGGTAATAATCCCGATACCTGCCCATGATCGAAGTTTCATCCTGACTGTCGATCGGCAGCTCTGTCAGAAGCATCTGACGGGTATGCTCGGCGATCTCTTTCCTGCGATGCTGTTCTTGCTGACTCAGATCACAATGTAACATAAAATCTCCTTTCTTTTCTCAATGCGGCATGGCAATGTGGGTAATGGCGCCCCAGATCCGGTTGGTCTCGTGGTTGATTCCGAGGATCCGGACGGTGACTCTGGCGCCTCTCGGCGGGCGACCCCGTTTGGGGTAACTGCACAGGCAGTCGATGCCGCCGTCCAGCGCCACAAACACGCCATTCACATCCACCATACTGACAGTACCGACATAACGGTTGCCAACGGAATATCTGCGCAGGGCTTTCTCATACGGGTTTTCTCCCGCCTGTTTCACGGAGGCGGAAACCCGAACATGGTCACGGTCGCTGCGATCCACATCCAAGACCTTGATGAGGATGCGCTGGCCGGGCTGGAAGTGAGCCGCCGCGTCCATCCAGCGCTGGTAGCTCAGTTCCTTGAGGGGAATGTAGCTCTCCACACCGAACAGGTCGATGAAGATTCCTGCACGGATGGCAGAGACAACTCTGGCTTCTGCGCAAACACCGGCATAGATGCGGTTGTTGCCGTCCCGGTCTGTGCCAAAATACATTTCTTTTCTTCGGGCACGCATAGCCTCAAGGCGGCTCGCCGCTGCAATACCGGATTTGGGATCGATGCCTTTGACAATATAGTCGACTTCGGCACCGAGACGCTTAGTCAGCATGTAATGAAGTACCTCATCCGGATCTCGACCACGATAGTCCTCGGGTGGTTCGACTGCCTCAGCGGCAGGAATGATGACTTTGAACTCACCGTGATACAGGACTGCGAAGGCATGACGGGGGTTATCCGCCGACTGTTCCACACCCTGGATCGTCCCGGTCAGGATACGGCCGCTTCGCTGTGACTCAATGAGGTCGAGCAGGTCGTTTTTGGCCTTATCCGCCTCCGTTTCGACCGTCGGACGATCGTCAATGGACAGTACCGACACGCTCGGTTTGGTGTAAGTGCGTTTTCTCTTGGGCTTTGATATCGCGTCGACGCCGTCTTCCTTGGCATTCGGTGCATTTTCAGGCTCTGCGTCAGACTGGGACGGTTCCGGCTCGGTCTTCTTGCGCCTGCGGGGCCTTTTGACCTCAGTCTGAGATTCCGTCGGTTCGTCGAGAGCTCCGCCCGGAATTCCGGCCGAAGAGGCCTCCGCTTCCTTCGAATCTGTTTCAGTCTGGGAGAGCGAGGCATCACAGGTGTCATCCGGTGCCCCTTCGGCAGGTGATGCTGTGATATTCTCCTCAGTCTGGGATTCCTGCGCCTCCAAAGGAGTCGTCATCTCCTCGGGAAGCTCTGCTTTCTTTTTGGTTGGCATAGATTGTCCTCCTTTATTTGTTAAAATTCACTCGGCGGTTGTGCCGAGCTGTATAAGCTTTTTCTGCGCGTCGCTTTCTTGGGCGGCGCCGGTTCGGTGTCAGACTGGGTGGGTGTAGGTGCAAGCGTATCGGCTGCCGACTGATAATCATATACCGATGCCTTTACAATCTGCTTTGCCATCGGGTGTCTGGTGAAATCCAGTTTGTTCAGCTTCAAAATGTTGTGCCCGCGTATGATGCAGAGCAGTTCCTCGTTGGGAAGCCGTAAAACCTCATCCGGTGTGAGAAGCCGTCTGCGTCCCTGACCCTCAGTATGACGGTACTGGGGAATGACCTGCGCCACCGCGATGGTCTGACGGACCGTCATGGTAGAATTGACCTGCACGGACATATCACCGGACCGGGCTGAGATATACTCGGCGGTCACATCATCGGTGCAACCGAGCATCAGCTGGATGTCACAGTTGCCGATAATTTCAGCCCATAGATTTTTGGGATACCGGTTCTGCAGCTGACCGAGGCTCTGCACGGCCAGCATGACTCGAATATCTCTCGACCGCACAACAGAAAGGGATCTGGCAAAGTCGGATCCATCTTCTGCGCCTCCAATGCGCCCCACATTGTTAAACTCATCCAGTATCAGATTGACAGGCACATCGCAGCGGCCGTTCGGACGACCGTCGGCATATCGAGTCAGTTTGATGAACATGAATGAGAAAAAGAGCGATGACAGGAACGCCATCGTAGCGTCCTGATCGCTCAGCACAATGTAATAGATGCACTTGTTTCTGCCAGGCGCCGTCAGGTCAATGTCAGACCGGCTCGTGATTCGCTGTACTGCTTGGTTCTGAAGCACTTGAAGGCGTGTACCCAAACCCAGTATGATGCCGGAACGCACCGTATCACTGGACTGGGCAAACAGATTAAATGGCGCCCGTGCCGGATGGTCAAGCGGAAGCTTGTCAAACATAGCGGTCAACTGCCGTTCACTGTTTTGCGTGAGCAGCTGATATACGGCGGACAGATGCTTCATATCGGGGCTTCGGGTCCGATCCTGGTCAATGAGCAAAATCAACGCCTTCAAGAGATTGCCCTCACCGTTGTCCCAAAAGTGGTCGCCTTTACCTGAGCTGGTGTTGCCGATGATGACATTGGTCAGCACCTGCGCCATCAATGTGTCGCCGTTCAAGTCTGACATACAGTTCCACGAGTCGCTGTGCTCAGGGGATACGAGATTATAGATCTTCACATCGTAGCCCGCGTTTCGGAACATTTCCGAGGTATCGGCATAAAGCTCGCCCTTGCTGTCGGTCACGATTACGGACTCGCTGCGCCGCAGCGCCTGAAACAGCGCATTTCGGATAATCGCACGCGACTTCATAGTACCGGATGCGCCGAAAATGGCAATATGGCGGTTGAGTCTGGTGTCCTCCGGCATACAGACGGCTTTTCCGTTGTACTCGCCAAGAATCGTACCTTTGGCATCAGGAACCGGCGATATCTCTAGAACTTCCTTCATTTCTTTTTCGTCCATCCAGGATGCCGTGCCGTAGATACCGGATTTGCTTCTGGCAAAGCCGCGAGGGTCATGCTGCTTCCCGTCAAACTTATCGTGGAGCTTCACATAGGCGAAGATGGCGCCGGCGATCAGCAGAATCATCAAGATGCCCTTGATTCCATTTCCACTGAAAGCTGCCGGGAAACAGATCAGCGGATTCCAGTTTACCGGCTTCATCGTGCTTTCGCCGGAAACGCCGCCGCTGTCCATCCACGCTGCGTAGTTGCCGAGCAATTGGCCAAGCATACCGCCCAGATAAAATAGTCCGACGCATCCCAGTATGGCGGCGATGAGTATGGCTATCTTGCGGTTTTTATCGTTCAAATAAATCCCTCCTTTCCGGGTCGAGTTCCGCTTCCACAGCGTCAAACTCGATCGTCTTTATTGTTACGCGGTTCCCGAGATATTCCCGGATGAATGCCATCTGGTATGGGTAACACAGCACCTCATAATTTCCACACTGATTCTCGACGGCTTCCTTAAAGCGAACCAGCCTTGCGAGATCTCCATCCAGATGCGAGAACACATGGGCATCACCGATTTTTGCGTCATACTCAAACAGTCCACGGTCATAAGTCCGCACATCCGGGTCGAATAAAAGCTCCAAAAGCCGTTCTTTCCATTCGGGTACGGTCATAAGCCGCAACTGGCGAATGCCATGCTCATCCATTGGGATGAAATACAGATTTCGGTAGATCGCATCAAACCGGAACTCCGGCCGCTTGGTTGTGTCGGATTCCAGCAGCGTCTTCAGTGCGACGCTCTCAGACTGACCAAATAAAATGGCGGCCGGCATTGCATCGGTGCCGGCATTCAAGCGGCTGATCTCAATGACGCTGTGCAGTGTTTTGAACTCGCCCTTGCCGCTCCATTTCATCACAGCGCTGCGCATGTTATAAACGGCGTATGGGCGCTGCCCGAGATAGGCTGTTCCCACCATCCGGGTAAACATCGTTTTGTTCATCTCCGCTTCGCCGAGCTTCTTCAGTTCTTTGGCAAGATAAAAGCAGGGCGCATCGGGGATCCGCTTGGTGATGGTCCGGTTTTGAAGAATGGGAAGCATATACGGTCGGCATTCAACACCTGAGCGCATACACATAGCCGCAGCTTCGGCAACACGGTGGTTTCTGTCCCGGTGTGCGGCATTCCCGGGGAATTTGTGTTCCCAAAAGGCGTCCATGTAATACCGGTAAGCACCCGGGTGAAGCCAATCCAGTATGGGGAGAGCACCCTTGTAAAAGCGCACAGATCTGCTGTTGCCTTTGCCGGTAACGGTAAGCAGGCGTGTGGTCATTTCCGTTTCCGTTTGAGGAATGCGGAATGTTTCCGGTGTGGTGAGTTTATGAACCAGGGCTTTGTAAGCGCGTTCATTGCCGAGCAGGTACAGCGAACGAATCGGATATTCACCGGCGATGGAAAGCATTGTGATGAGCTGCCGGAGCTGACTGCCCGGGCGGAAGTATTGCATAGGCGCATCACCTCGCTTTGTAAGAAATTCCGACCACATGACTGCTCTCTTTGTCGGAATACCCGCCGTGAAATCTGCCCCAAATCGCCGCTATACCGGGCGTTTTCGACTCCCAATTTCTTATGTAAGTTTTCCGGGGCGGAAAACGGCGGTTTTTACATAAGATTTTCCCCTTAACAAAAGCGGACTTCATAGAGCTTCACCCCCTTATCCGGCAGCGTTTTCTCTTCGACCATCCACATAGGAAAATCGTGTTTGGGAATCACATAGACTTCCGTGCGGTCCTCGCTTCCGACAGCGCTGCAATAGTAATGCGAACAAACTGCCGGGTGATCGTCGGGCAGAACATACAGTGCCAGAATGTCCGTGACCATATTGGTTTCGATATTATCGTGATCCCGCATGGCCCGTTCCGGGCGGCTTCTGTCATACACATGGCGATAGGCAAGCACACAATCCCGAAAGCGGACCGGAGGCTTGCCCTCAAAGAACTTCCGCATAGCCGGATAAAGATAAGACCGGATATAGTCTGCTGAGCCGGACGCTTTCTTTGGCAGCAGTGCCGGAATGCGAACGGAGAACCATCCCTCGGCTGTAAACCCGACCTCGACCGGAATCGTATCGGATATGATCGCATCCGTTTGGATTGTTGCCCCGGCTGCTCCGGTGTAGGCCGGAAGGACACGGGTGAGAAGAACTGTCTGCTCGGACAGTTCCTCAAGCCGAAGCGCCCGGTTATAGCTCTCCGGAAGATTTCCGTTTTCGTAAAACCAGCGGACGGCAGCGGCCTGTTCCTTCATGCGGGACAGCTTGGCTTCTACTTTGCCGAGCGTTTTCATATAAGTCGTTTCAGCCTTCATGCTCGGTTGCCTCCTCACTGTAAAAATGAACTTCCGGTTCGTCCTGGCCGCAAAAATCTACTGTGGCGAACAGACACGGCGCATTCGGCAGCCGAACAGTGCTCACCATATCGATCCGAGGCACCACAACGATATATTTCATATCTTCCTGGGGCTGAAGCAGCCTCAACAGATTCTGCTCGCCGTCATAGAGCACTACGATCTCATAGCCGACATTTTCTTTTAAGAAAAATAGCTGCGACGGATAGACCGCCGGATAATGCGCCATCGGTTCTACCTTGTCAATGAACCGGAGCAGCACCCATATCGCCAGGATCATCCGCTGATCCGGCTGGCACATCGGGTCAAGCCCGATATAATAACCACCGGAAACATCTGCGATACGCATCTGCCTTTTCAGATTCCGCAGGATCTTTTCTGCCGTCTGCGGCGGCTTTTGCAGCATCTTTATGATTTGCGCACGGGGCAAGGCTCCGTATTGCGAGAGCCATTTGACCACATACTGTTCATCGGTCAACAGCACGATAACCACCTCCTTTTTGTACTCATTTGCGCCAAAATGCGTATTCCGTGCAAAATACGCACTGTTAATCCGCCTCCTGCTGCCGCTCCTTGAGAATGGCTTCCAGCTCGGCACGGTCGGTCGTGATCATTTCCTGTTCCTCTTTGGACGCCTTAATGATGACAGGCACCTTACTGTTGTTGGAACAGATCAGCGCCTCGCCGCGTTCAAAGCGGGTAATGGAACGGATCTCGGTCTTCGTAAGCTTCAGCGTATCCCGGACAAACTCCGCTTCGTCCGGTTCCAGATTCAGAATGATCTTATTTTTGGAATTATTGATAATTGCCCGACCGTAGCGACCATCTTCCAATCCGAAGAAATCGGACAGGTCCTGCGTTGCGGAAATCGCCGCGCCGCCGAAGCCTCGGATGACCTTGAATATTTCCAGGCAGAACTCTGCCGCCATCCGGTTGGAACCGGCACCGATCAGTTGCCAGATCTCGTCGATCATAATGGCTTTCTTTTTTGTGCGGTCGCTTTTGATTTTATCCCAGACATAATCAAGGGCGATCATCATACCCACAGGCAGCAGCTTGCCCTTCAGCTCCGACAGGTCGAGAACGATATACTTATTAGACAGGTCCACATTCGTCTGCTGATTGAAGGACTGCGCCGAGCCGGTGACAAAGCGGCTGACAATGATGGCGATGCGCTTGGTCATTTCATTCTTTTGCAGTTCCTCATGCAGATCTCCGAGGATCGGCATGGCCTTCATCTTCGGCGGAACGGCATTGCGGTCCTCATAGACCGAATCGTTATCATGCGTGATACCGAACTTGCCGTAGGTACGGATCAGCGCCTCATCCAGCATCTGCTCCTCTTCGTTGGTCATGTCCGGAATCAGCAGTGAGAAGAAGATCATCAGCTGCTGAATTTTCTGCGCCAGAAGGGAGTCCATCTCGCTGTAATCCAACTCATCGATCAGTTCCATCTCTGGACTGATGGTGTGCCGGATCTCCATAATATTGATGCAGTGCGGCGAGCCCGGTGCAATCTTGATAAACTGACCGCCGATGCGGTTGCATGCACGCCGGAACTCATGTCCCTTGATAGGAGCAATAATATAGCACTGAATGCCGCGCATACGCATACGCAGTGCCAGCAGTTGCATGGTAAAGGTCTTTCCGGCGCCACTGGTACCGAGCAGGTTCAGATTGGCATTTTTATTTTTCTTCGTGTCAAACAGATCGACAATGCACAGCGAGTTGTTATGGCGGTTAATTCCGAGCAGCACGCCGGTATCGTCCGACATCTCGAAGGATGTGAACATATAGGTAGAGGCCGCACCGCTGGTCAGCACATTCCGCTTGGATTTCTTTTCAAGCTTCAGGGATATCTGCAGAAACGGCATCACCGTGCGCAGGGCGTCCTCCTGCTGGAAGCTGCAGTCGCTGACATACATATCCATAGACTTGAGCATATCGGTCATCTGCTGTTTGCGCCACATCAGTTCTTCGTAGGTCCGTGCTGACACGGTCATGAACACCGACATATAAAAAAGGTCCTCGTTGTAATTGGCGATCCCTTGCTTGATGAAATATCCGGCCTGAATGGAACCGGCAAGCTCCTCATAGTCGGTCGAGGTGTCCTGCATGCTTTTAAGCTTCGTGCGGTTCAGGCGGATGCGCTGGGCAACCTTGTCGATGGTCTTGCTGCGGTTTTCTCGTCTTAAAAACACATCGACATCAATGCCTTCGCCGGCGTTGATGAGGGAGGACATCCATCCGGCGCGGACCTTATTCGGGTATCCGTTTCCTTTGATATACAGGAAGGAGTAGTAGAGCCCGTCCATAATGATATAATTGCGGTGCGTCAGGTCAATTCCGCGCGGCGCAATAAAATGCGCCATACGGATATGCGGGACCGGATCAATCCCGATGACCTTGTTTTTCGTCGCCATCGTGTCTAAGACGATGCGGTCGACACGGGAATGAAACGGCTCCTCCACACAGGAACGGCGATTGAAAAACATATATAAAATCTCCGCCGTTGCTTCGTCGGGATCCTTCGGCTGAAGGATATTGTTGCCGCACTGCATGAAGTAGGCTCGGGCATTCTGCTCGGCGGTCAGCAGCGTGCTGCAGATCTGCCCATAGTCGCTGTTTTCGTTACGCCGCAGTTCTTCATACCGGAAAATCAAAAAGAAGCGCCTTGTCAGCGCTTCACGGCTTCCCACATCCTTAATAAGTCGGATATATCCCTCGCTGAGCTTCTTACACTGCTCACTTTCCTCGGTTTCCGTTTCCTTTCGGAGCATAGCTATATGCTTATCGGAGTCAGCTTTGCGGGTGATACTCTTGAACTGCAGATGCACCGGCGAAATTTTCAGCCAGCTTGCAAACGAGCAGATGATCTCATACTGTTCTTCCTCCGAGCGCAGCATAAAGTTGATGGGCTCAATTTCAAGAATTTTGATATACCGCCCGTCGGTCGTCTCAATAATGCCGTGCTCCAGATTTTTGATCGGAATGAAATCCTGGGTAAAGCTCAGCTTTTCAGGCTTTCTTTTTCCTGCTTTTCTTTTTGCGGAGCTGTCTTTGGTCATATTTGTATCCCACCCTTCTCAAATGCAGTTTTCTTCTGTGCGCTAGATAGCAGATAATGTGCCCTGCATACTGGAACAGCGAATCGCCGTCAATGCCCATAGCGGCGAGGATCCCGATCGGAATCAGCGTGACGGTCATCACAACGATGCGTATTGTGGTTGCCATCGGGATCAACATCAACTCCGGATATCCGATGGCCAATATCAGGATCAGTGCCTCGACCGCATTCCGCGGTTCCAGCATTCCGCCAAATATCTTTCCGGAGTCGGTATAGTTTGCCGGAATGGCAAATGTCGTATTGAATTCTTTTTCTTCCATGATTCCTCCGTTCTTTTTTATCCCGGTGTATCACCGAAATCTACATTCTTCGGTCGGCGCAGTGCCAGTCCGGCCTCATAGCTCGGCGTATTGAAGATCACGCCCTCACCACCGGAGGAATGGACCCACATACGCTCGCCGTTTTCACCGTATCCGGCAAAAATAAGTACATGATTCCATCCGCCTCCGTCGTCATCCATCAGGAACCCCAGATCACCGGGCAAAAGCTCTTCGGCGGTAATGGCATAGGATTCGTCCCACTGGCTCCAGGAGGCACCGTTCAAGCTGACGCCAACAGCCGTTTTATAGGTCCAGTCTGAAAAGCCGGAGCAATCCAGGCCGAATGGGCGGATCGTGCCGGTCGTTGTGGAACCGGCGGCTGTAACGAGCTTCGGCGTATTCCATTCATCATTCCATCCGGCTGCCGATTTGCCGCCCCAGAAGTATGGCACCTTCCCGACGAGGGACAGCCCGGTTTTGACAATGTGCTTTCGTGTTTCGCTGCAATTCTGACGGGCAAGGAAGGCAATCAGTTCTACATCGGTAAGCGGAACGGTACTGCCGTTTCCGGCCGTTCCGTAGAGCGTTTTCTTCAGGGCCAAGGCACGGGAGTGGATCACATCGCCGTATGTGGTTTCCAGACCGTTATAATAGGCGTTCAGATCCAGCCCGAACGCCGTGGAAATCACCGTATTGTCAAAGGGATGAATGGTGCATTCCAGATATTTCACGGTTTTCTTTTCCGGCGTAAGCATTTCCTTGCCTGTGTACTGATAATAGGTTGCCTTGCGTGTGCCTGTGATATTGCTGCCGCTATAAACGGGAAGCGTCAGGGTGACGGCTGCGTATGCATCCACCTCGATCTGTGTGTCTGATGACAACTGTTGATCCTGCAAATAGTAGGTTGCTTCCGCCGTCTCATAGCGGTATTGCGGGACACCGTTGATCACTCCGGTCTTAACCGTTTTCGTTACCACGGTTATCGTGACCGGCTTGTAGGTATAGTAAGCGACCGGCGTGATCACTTCATTTTCCCGTTCCACTAAGGTTACGGGAAACATGTTGGCTGTCACACCGTCCAGCTTCTTTTGCATATCCTCCGGGTCGTTGCTGAGCTGTTCCACCGAAGTGGAATATGCCGACAAAATATAGGCGGTGTCGTACCCGGCCGAGCTCTGCGCATAATTGATCAGCGCATTCATTGAAAGCTCCCGGTCATAGCCTCCGTCTGAAATCAATCGTTCTACCTCAGCCATTGAAGCGTCGTACCCGGCCTGGACAATATCCGAAACCGTCTCGGAGAGATTTTCATAGATCTCCGTGATGGATACCGTCGGCTCATTGCCGTCGATACCGAGCGCTTTATTGATGATGATCCCGGGCAGCTCTACGATCATAACAATGAGGAAAACCACCGATAGGCACAAGCAGACCAGAATTTTAAACAGGGTATGCCGCATCGCCCATGCGGCGGAGATGATCGCACCCCAAGGACCACCGGCGGCTGTACCGGCTGCAATTTCTGCCACGGCTTTGCCGCCCTCCACACCGGCCTTTACGGTTGCCGCAGCGGCATTGGCTGTTGCTTCCGCTCCTTTTTTCGCCGCCTGCTTTGCGGCTTGTTTTCCGGCATTTTTGGTGGCTTTTGCCGCCTGACCGGCCGCTTGACCGATATTATCCGAACCGTCTCCCATTTGCTGCTTTTGCGGCTCTGCCATTCTTTCACCTCCGTATTCAAACTGCCAAAGGCAGGCTTGTTTTCTCTTTTATATAGGAAGACAGCCGAACCGAATACATTGCTCCGATCCGGCTGTCCGCCGTTTATCGTCTCCGCCTTGGCGACTTGATCTCCGTTTGATCACGGGATTTTGGCTCACCATAACGGGACGGTGTGCTTTTGTACCGCACAGTTTCCGTAGAAACGGTGCGTACATTTTCGCCGTCATAGACCGGTTTTCCGTTCTCATAAACCGGCTTGCGTTCCACTGCAGCCTCGCCGTGTACTGCGTACCACTGGCTGCCGTGGACATCTTCATATACCTGATAGTCACCGCGGGGAGGTGCATACTGCGATGTATCATAGAACATCGTGCCGGATCCATTTTCATGCCGGACCTCAAAATGCCCGTCCATACGACCGGATCCATCCACGCTTGTGACCGGCTGTTCATAGCCCGGCATAAAGCTTTGGAACTGTGCCCGATTATAGCCATCCGCCGCGTCGCCCGCCTCAAAGGGAGGCGTTTCTGCGTGCTGCTGCATGGCGTACCACTCTACGCCGTTGGATGCCTGAATTGTGGAATGCGGTGCATCCGGCTCGTCATAATATGCACTGTTGTACCATCTGCTCACGCCGCCGTCCGAAGATGCCTCAATGACACCGTCTCCGACCGTTCTGAGCGTTGCACCATCCGCATCCGGGAATGCAACTGCGACCTGCGCCGCCTCAGCGGAATTGCCGCTGAATACGGGTGCATCATAAAATGCTCCGGCTCCGGAACCGCTGGCCATCTGATACCACTGACTGCCGTCCGAAGCATTGACAATGGCATGCGGGCCGTCCGGCTTTTCAAACTGGGAAGCATTGAACATCTCGACAGCCGTTTCTTTCCCGTCGGCACCAATCGCCTTTGTGGAGATATGTCCGCCGGTGATCTGTGTATCCGAAAGATTAATGCCTTTCATATGCGGCATATAATTGCCGAGACTGCGGTTGGCAATATCGCCGCCGATAGAACCGGACACATTCGGTGTTCTGGCCGCTACGGAGGAGATGGATTCTCCGGTCAGTGTGGCGCCGTTACGGGCTGCCATACCACCGAAAGCCCGACCGACAAAGCCGATCGTTCCGCCGGCGCCCATTCTTGTGCCGCCGTCCACGACCGCATCACGGACATACGAATTGCCCTTGAAACGGTTGGCAAAGCCTGCGGCGAACCCAGTTGCCGCTGCGCCTGTACCGGTTGCAGCACTGCCTCCGCGGAACACACTGCCGGCGCTTCTTGCGCCTCCGGCCACGCCGGTGATTACTCGTGCGGCCATCAGCAGTTCCATTCCCATACCGGAGCCGGTCTGGGCTACATTCAGCCCCATTGCCGCAAGATAGCTGTCAAACTTCTGTGCCGTTTTGAGGAACGCCACTGCACAGAACAGCCACAGGAACACATTGCCGTTGCCGTTGGACAAGGCACCGCCTGTGCCGATGTACTGGCCAACCGAGGTTGAAAAGCCACGCAGGAACCAGACATTCATCACAAGGAGCAATAGTTGCGACCCGACCATCCGGCACCACGACCGGAATACCGGCGTTGTTGCTTTGGATGCGCCCATAGAAAAGGCGAGAGGTGAGGTGTAGCACAGCACACCGACAACGATGTACCGTTCCACCGTTTCAAGCAGCAGCTTGAAATAGTTCCAGCCCAGCGCAATTTCCAGTATGGTGAGCAGCAGCAATCCGACCACCGAGATGGTGGCGATAAGACTGGTCAGCCCGTTTTGAAGGGCCTGCTCGATTCCGGCAAAGGTAAAGTCCTCCGCCGTCATCTGAATGTCCATGAGTGCTGTATACGGCGCTGTTGCGATTTTCAGCGTCAACAGGAAAATCGGCTTGGCATATCCGATCAGAAAGGCGAATAACGCACTTCTGCCAAGCAGTACCCACGGGTTTTCCGCCTCCGTTACAGGGCCTCCGAATACACGGAATAACTGCCAAACTGTGATCAAAAACAACAGAGCCCATGCGGTGTACTGCATTACGGTAAAGGCTTTAGACACAAACGGGAAGTATTCTTCCATTGCCGTCATATCCGTACCGAGCGCCTGAAGGAACAGCCCGGACACCGCATCCATCATGTCTGACACAACGCTGCTGATCCAGGTGACGATTCCTTCAAAAATCCAGTCAAGCATAGGTGTTCACCTCCTTTCCGCTTGACCGGATCTTTTACGGGTTGTAGTTTCCGCCGCTGATAAGGGGCTGCAGATAGGCAACGATAAAGCCGAGAGAATTCAGAACGATCCAGGTGATCACGATCCTCTTGAGCCAGCTCGTCGCCTCGTCGACGGCTCGCTGATTGCGCGATATCATGCGTACCAGCAGGGCGATAGCGGCCACGGTGACTGCCACGATGGTGCTGATCGCCACAAGCTCTCCGTAGATATCCTTCATGATCATCGAAAAACGATCCCACATATCTGCGGCGAATACCGTCTGTGTCGAAACGAGCAGTGCCGCCACAACGCCCACAAGCGACCAGTATGCGGTTTTGATCTTTCCATCGCGCAGCCGAAGCTGTCTGTTCATGCTTTTGGCCCTCCTTTCTTCGGTATTGGGCAGCAAAAAACGCCGTCTCTCAAATCTTTTCAGCTCAAGAAACGGCGTCGGTTTCGCCCGATCCCAGTTTGGGACGATATTATTTTAGCACATTTGCTTTCCCGTGTCATCGGCAATCGTGTGCCAACTTTTCGCCTTTTTATGGGCATATTCATTTCAGTCCTTCCAGAAGCGTCAGCATTTCCAGCCAGAAGTCCACATCCGGCGCAGCTGTTGCCCACAGACGAATGGAAAGAATGGAAATGGCCTGCTGACGATAGCGATAAAAGTTCCGTGACGACAGGTTTAGGCGATACAAAACCTCCTGATGGTTGAGCGCCTCCGGCGCTATGTAGGTCGTGTAGATGAGATTATACAGCCGTTCGCCGTTGTCCGGCTTTTTTCGGAGCACGGTCAGTGCCTCGTTGAGCCGATCCATCAACAGGCGAGATTTTTGCATGCCCTGCATCCGGCTTTCGATCTTCTTGTTGCCCAGCGCCACCTCGACATCCACATCCTCGATCAGCTTGTCCACGCCTTCAAACGGCCGGTCAAGCTCGGCAGCAACCGTCTCGGGGAAGCATTCCAGCATCCACACCAGCGTGCGATAGTGCTGGAGGAGCATCAGCGTGTTGTGATAGCAATTTTTCGTCTTTTCCTGCCTGGCAGCACGCTTTTGTGCGTCGTCGATCCGGCTGTCTCCCAAGATGCCTCGCTTTGTCAGAAGTGTGATAAAAGCGTCTGACTGCGCTTGTATTCGTTTTTCCTGCTGCTCATATTGCAGCTCATCCTGTTTGCTCATGATAAAACATCTCCTTTGCGATTTTGGTGATATCCGTCGGCCTGCACGGTCCGCGGATTTTATTCGTTTCCTGTACCTTGAGATCGAAATACCCTTTACTCCGGCAGACATACTCACAATTCTTACAGTTCCAACACGGAGAAAAATACGCGCGTATTATACTGTCCGAAAGTGCAACGCGATTTTCTTCCACATTGTCAATCGACTTTTCCACGGCATTTCTGCTGTACCATGCGACCAGCCGGTTGATGTGTTCATTGTCACTGCCTACCTTGTGCGTATTTGCACCCCAAATACGTATTTCGTCAAGAATACGCAGAAATTCTGCCTGCTCAGGCAAGGAAACCTCAGTATCCATCGGATAAGATTTATTGAAAACGAGGCAGCCGTAAGAGCCGGGAAGACGGTATAGAGCAAAGACATCCCCGTGCTTTTTGAAAAATCTCCATACCTTTGTCTTTTCCCAGCCCCAGCGCTGACCCAGTTTTTCCATCGTTAATATGGCGCCGTAATTGCCGTATTGAACAGCCGGCGCTATAAAAGAAAACGCATTGCCCGGTTCCTCTGATACTGTGTGGCACCAGAGATCCAGCCATGCGTCTGCTTCATCAAATATATATCGCTCCTCGGCAAGTCGGTGCGTAATATTGCGGGGGAGGCAGAGAAACCCAAAACCATCTGTGGCATACACGGTTCCGTTCATGCATTCCTCACCGGAGCATTTTACGACCCAATCCGTTAATTGATAGGTCAGCTTTTTGGTTTTGCTGTCCAGCGTATATTTCAGATAACCGAGGGCTGATAGCTTATCCATTATCTCTAAAGCCTGTACGCGGCTTTTGATGCCGAGAATACTCTTCAGCCCAACAATACCTCCGGACCACATTCCGGGGCTCACAGCGTTCTTATGGCCACAATAGAAGGCGTGTCCCTTGCGAAATGCAGCTCTGGCGGCGATCTTTGCCCAGGCTCCCATAATACCTTTGCCGGTCGGCAAGGTATCTCTTCGGAGCTTTACCCATTCATACTTCATCAAGCATTTCAACATCAGCGCCTCCTTCCTTGGAATAATAAAAAAGACGACCATTCCGTCGTCACATAGTATCAGTCTTCGATTCTTACGATCAGTCCATTCAGCTTGATCAGCTTCACGCCTTTGAGATACCAGAACTCACCGAGTTCGATTCTCGTCGGGATCCACTCTCCGTCAAGCAGCACCTCCAACCGTTCTCCGCAGTGAAGGCCGCCGTAGTAATCCAGCGGCCCGAAGCGAATGTCCATCCGACCGATTACATCATCATAAATCAGTACACCTTGTTTTTTCATCCTTATTCTCCTTGTGAAATGGGAAAAGCCGAATGAGTTTCAGTGCTCATTCGGCTTTTCTGTGTGACAGGTTATTAAATATGTTGCTCGAATACATACTCCTTTCTAAATGTAATTGTTTGGACTAAATCATCATACTCGCGCCTAAATGCTTAAAGGCTTTCTGACTGAGTCCTATTATATCACCCTCATCGGCCCGGAAGTCCATGGCCGGGGACACCACGGCGTTGGCAAAGCCCGTGATGGGCACCAGGGTCCCGGCTCCGCCGAACCGGGCCAGCTTGTTATACAGGTTCAGCCCCGTGAACAGGGCCGACAGAAACACCAGACTGATGGAGGTGGCGGAGGCGGCGTCCTCCCGGGGCAGCAGCATCAGCCAGCCGGTCTGGATCAGCTGGCCCACCACGCAGATAGCCCCGCCGATGCCGAAGGCCAGGGCCATGTCCTTCAGCAGGGGAGACTTCTTCTGCATGCCCTTGACATAGGCCTGGTATTCCTGGGGTGACATATCCATGATTGCAGCACATCCTTTCGCCTATAGTCTGCCCGGCGGCGGGGCTTTTATCCCCGGCGGCGGCACAAAACCGCCGCTTGACAAGGGGGGCGCAAGTTGCTATGCTGGTGAGGACAGCTTTCCATTTGCCGAAAGGAAGAGGTTCTTATGAAGAAAAAGACAAAACAGGCGGGTCCTGCCGCCTGGCTGCGGGAAAACAAGTGGACCTGCGCGGTACTGGCGGCGGCCCTGGTGCTGCTGATCGTGGGGCGGCTGCTGGCAGCCCCGGCCCGGGTGGAAGCCGGCCAGCCGGAGGAGCGGGCGGACTATGAATCCGCCGTGGTGGAGCAGGTCCTGTCGGACTCCACGGAGAAGGACCCAGCCGCCGACAACGGGTACCGGGGAGAGCAGCTGCTGCTGGTTACCGTGAAGTCCGGGGACTATCAGGGCCAGCAGATGCAGGTATATAACTATGTGGGTCCCCTGTACGGCGGGCCCCTCCACGCCGGGGACCGGGCCACCATCCTGATTTCCAGCTATTCCGACGGCACCGTCAACGCCACGGTGTATGAATTCGACCGGCTGATCCCCCTGGCCATCGTGGTGGCGCTGTTCATCGCGGCGGCGGTGATCGTAGGCGGCCGCACCGGGGCCAAGTCGCTGGTGGCCTTAGCGGTGACGCTGGTGTGCCTGTTCGGCGTGCTGCTGCCGGCGCTGATGAAGGGGGCCAATACCCTGCTGATGACCTTTATCGTGTGCGCCTATGTGGCGGTGGTGAGCCTGACCATTGTGGGCGGCGTGCAGAAAAAGAGCGTGTGCGCCATGCTGGGCGCCGTGGCGGGCACGGCCCTGGCCCTGCTGTTCGGGCTGCTGGCCCAGGCCCTGACCCGGGTGGACGGCCTGCGCATCGAGGACGTAGAGCCTTTGCTGCAGCTGCGCCAGACCGGCACACCCATCGGCCTGCGGGGCCTGCTGGTAGGCGGCATCATCATCAGCGCCCTGGGGGCGGTGATGGACGTGACCATGGGCATCGCCTCCTCCCTGGCGGAGGTCCACGCCGCCAATCCCCAGCTGTCCCGGCGGGAGCTGTTCCGCTCCGGTATGAACATCGGCCGGGACATGGTGGGCACCATGACCAACACCCTGATCCTAGCGTTTTTGGGCAGCGGGTTCACACTGATCCTGTACCTGTACTCCCTGGGGCTGTCCTTCCGCCAGCTGATGAGCTCGGCGTATGTGTCCATGGAGGTGGTCAGCGGCATAGCCAGCAGCGTGGGCGTGATTCTGTCCATCCCGCTGACGGCCCTGATTACCGCCGCAGTCTTTACAAGAGAAAAGCAGCAAAGCTGAATATACGAAGGGCGCAGCCGGGCGGCTGCGCCCTTCGTATATTCATGCGTATTCATAAGGATGATTAATGGCAGGCAGAAGGAAAAATCAAGGGATATTCGGATTGTTTTTTGCGCTAAAGGGATATATCATGGTGAAAAATTTGCTGGCGGATTCTGGAAATTTCTTGCGAGTACCGGCATTTTTTCGGAGCACGCGGCTAGGCGCTCCTGCCAGGACCGGGGGACATGCGTCCCGGCGGGCAAAACGGACCGTGTGAATGTTTATCCAGGAGAAAAGATATGAGAGAAAACACATCCGTACACCGGCTTCTCCGGCGGGCGCTGTCCCTGTGCCTGGCGCTGGCGCTGACGGTGTTGCTGTGCGTCCCGGCCCTGGCCGCCAACGGCGACCAGGAGAACGGCGGCGTGGTGGGCGTTGCCCCCGACGCCCAGATCTTCTCCATGCAGGTGTTCGGCTGTATCTGACCTACACCGCCCAGGATTCCTCCGGCTTCCTGATCGGCGAGGACGATGTGGCAGCCGAGATCCACACTCAGGAGATCTCTCTGGATTCCTTCGACGAAAACGGGCAGCTGCGGATGAGCTTCCCCTTCGCCTATAAGGACGCTGTGTATGTGGACGACGAGACCGGCGACATCTACGATTACAGCGCCTGGTGCCAGATCGTCCGGGTCCGGGCCTATGACGCTGCCGGACACGTCACCACCTGCAACGCCCTGCTGTATGACACGGTGTATGGCCAGAAGATGTATGAGGAAAGCGGATTCAAGGATGCCCGGTATTCCGACGGCACCATCCGGGGCGATATCCTGGCCCTGGATCCCCTGTGGGACGAAAAGACAGCAACGATGCTCGGTGCCAGCTTCTTCATCACCGACGACATGCTGGATGAAAACGGCAATCTCCACGTCCAGGCCACCCTGGACCGGGATGCCAACCTGGTGGTCTTCAACGACAACGTGTATGCGCCCCAGGAGGGCAGCCGCCAGGTGGAGTTTGACATTCCCATCCGCCAGGGCGTGAACCTGACCTACGTCAAGACCCTCAGCTCGGCCTTTGCCGAAAACGACTTCGGGACCGTGTATAAGCTGTATCTGTACTATCTGCCGGATACGGAGCCTTCTTCCCTGCGGTTTGACGACGAGCGCATCGCCGACGGCGCGGTGGTCTATACCAACGAGGACGCGTTTACCGTCAGCGGCGACATCACCTCCCTGTACGGCAACGTGGGCCTGAAGATCAACGGCAATCAGCTGCTGTATCCCGCCGGGGATCTGAACGTGCTGGCCGAGCCCATCACCCAGGTGTTCTCCTATGGCGCGCAGCTGCAGGAGGGCGAGAACGTGGTGACGGTGGAGTTCACCGACGAGGCCACCGGCGCCGCCACCACCGTGGCCTTCACCGTGGTGAAGGATACCGCGGCCCCCGAGGCTCCCGTCATTGCCCAGGGCGGCGACGGAAAGGTGACCCTGACCGCCGCCGAGGAGGACGTGACCCTGTACTACAGCTATGACGGCACGGAGTGGGTGCTGTATACCGGCCCCTTCGCCCCCACCGCCACGCCGGTGTATGCCAAGGCCGTGGACCGGGCGGGCAACGAAAGCGCTGTCAGCCGGCTGGCGGTGCAGGTGACCGCCTCCCAGCCGGTGCAGACCGGCGACGCCGCCCCCGTGGCGGTGTACACCGCCCTGCTGCTGACGGCGGCGGCTGCCCTGGCGGCGGCCCCGGTGCTGCGCCGCAGACGGGTGAAATAAGCCCATACGCTTCCTTCCTATAACGGGAAATCCCCCGGCCGGAGCCGGGGGATTTCCCGCAAGACTGCCCCAAAAGGGCCCTGCCCTTTTGGGGCAGTCAAAAGCGTGCTGCGGCAGTCTGCCGCAGCACGCTTTTTATAGCTCAGCCCTGGATGATCTTCTCCGGCTGCTTCAGGTCCCGGTCGATCTGCTTGCGGTAGCGGTCCTCCTCGCTGAACACGCAGCCGCAGTATTTCTGCATATAAAATCCCCGCTCCCGGGCCTCCTGCTGGCCCGCCCGGAACCCGGGCCGGAAATCCCGGTACAGAAACGCCACGCCATAGGCTTCGGCCGCCTCCTCCGCCGTCTGCCGCAGCAGCTCGTGGTTCTGGTAGGGGCTGACGAACAGGGTGCTGGTGAAGCTGCCGTACCCGTGCTCCGCCGCGTAGCGGGCGGTCTCCCACAGGCGGATGTGATAGCAGCGGCCGCACCGGTGGTCGATGTCGCCGCACACCGCCCGGCAGAAGTCCCGCAGGCCATAGTCCTCCCGGACGATGAGCTTCATGCCGATGGCGGGGGCATAGGCCATCAGCGTGTCCCGCCGGGCCTTGTACTCCTGATAGGGGTGGATGTTGGGGTTGTACCAGAAGCTTACCGGTTCGATGCCCTCCTCCCGCAGCTGCCGGATGCAGGACACAGAGCACGGTGCGCAGCAGGTGTGCATCAATGTTTCCATGGCTTACTCCTTACGCTTTTTCAGCATCCTCCGCAGCTTCTCCAGAGGCTGGGGCAAGGGGGCGGCGGACAGGAAGCGGTTGCGCACCTGCTGGAAGGGCTGCTGGGCAAAGGCGGCGAAAAAATCCTCCCGCTGAACGGAGGGGGCCGTGGGGGCCGCCAGCGCCCCGTTGCAGGACACCGCCTGCTCCAGTGTCAGCTTCTCCCGCTTCAGGGGCAGGGTGTCGAAATAGTGGGCGCCCTTGGCGCTGTTCACCAGCAGCAGGGAGATGCTGTATCGTGGCACCTCCGGGTGAAAGTCCCGGGGCGGCTGATACATACCCAGGGTCAGGTCCGCCGGGCGGTCGGTGCTGGCATAGGGGCACCGGTGGCACACCGGCCGCAGAAACAGCCGCTGCCGCAGGCCCCGGCCGAAGTCGGACTTGCCGAAGGGGGCGTCATACTGGGCCCCGCCGTCGAAGCGCACATGGAACCGCCGCTCCTTTTCCCCCGGCAGCTTGCCGCAGAAGCTCACGGCCACCGGCGGCTGCCGCTTGATATAGGCCATGGACCGCACCAGCTGGCTCCACACCCCCGGGGACGACACCCCGCTGCATACCACGTCGCAGGTCAGCAGCCGCTCCGGGTGCTCCCCCAGGAAGTGGTAAAGTCCGTCCACCTGACAAGGGGTGCCGGAAAACAGCACCCGCCGCCCCTGGTCCAGATAGTGCCGCACCCGGCGGAAGCTGTCGCCCAGGTCGCTCTGCACCGGCTTTGCCCCCCGGATCCGGGGCAGCTCCGCCTTGTCCTTCACGGCGATGTGCCGCACCTGCAGCTCCTCATCCAGGGCCGCGCCGAACACCACGCCGCCCTCGTCCAGGATGTACTCCGCCAGCAGGGAGAACACCCCGCCTGCGGTGGAGGCCTGCCGCACGGCGGCGTCCGGGTTCCAGGCGGCGAACACCGCCGGTTCCGGCCGGGGCTCCCGCTGCTTGCGCACCGGGCAGATATGGGCGCAGTGGCCGCACTGGATGCAGGCGTCGGTGACGGTGGGGTACAGGAAGCCCTCCCGGTCCGGCAGCATATGAATGGCCCCCTTGGGGCAGCCGCTGGCGCAGGCGCCGCAGCCGGTGCAGCTGCCGCGCTCCGGCAGCGGGGAAGCGGGATGATCCGTCACGTCCTCATCTCCTTTTCGCTCTTTTTGGCCATTTTACCACATAGGGCAGGAAAACACAAGAGCCGCGATGCCGCCGGACCTCCGCTTGTGCGGTCTTGCCAGTGCCGGAGTGAAGTCCTCCCGGCGCTTTTTCCACCGGTGTAGGTTTGTCAAACATATTGGACAGCGAACTCATTAGGCGAGAGCCAGCGGA
>ERZ1673752.168-NODE-168-length-120463-cov-18.730516_pt1 | contig 120463 bp, 86 predicted proteins | sample MGYA00580195_ERZ1673752 | MGnify/ENA primary metagenome ERZ1673752 (study PRJEB41218, sample SAMN15661744) | gut metagenome | host: Homo sapiens | place: Canada: London | collected 2015-08-20/2019-03-30 | study: EMG produced TPA metagenomics assembly of... | reverse complement strand
TGGAAGGCTTTATGATTGAAGTTGTCATCCTCGTAATAGGCAGTAATGGTGCCCTTGGGAGCGTCCTCTTGGAATGTAAAGACGACCCCCTCGAAGCTCTGTCCTGAGGATTCAAAGTCTACCTTGATCTCAGTATTGCCACGGACTACTACGGACACACTCTTCATTCCCTTAGAGCCTTCTATTGCGACACCATCTTGGTACCACTGCCCTATGGTATAGCCTGAGTTTGGCACGGCTGTAACCTTGAGTGTTGTGAATTTAGGAACCCGATCGCCATCGTCTATGTGGATCTCCTCCTCATCTCCTGTAAATGGGTTGCGCTCAAGATAGTATGCACTGAGCATGCCTCCATCAGGCGTAGAGGGTGTGAGTCTAACCCTGCATTCATCTGTAGCTGTCTTAGGCTCCTTCATAACGATGACGACATTGATATCCTCTCCAGGCATCTCCATCTCCATCATCTTGGCACCTCCATACGCCTCAGGCTCATGCTGGGCGAGCTTACCATTGACCGTCCAGTGATCAATCTCATAGCCAGCCTCTACAGTTGCAGTGAAGGTAAGCTGTACACCCACAGGGAGCTTGCGTCCTGAGGTCACTACCACCTTGCCCTCAGAGGGTAGGTAGGTAACACATCTTAGGTCAGAGACACCTTTGGGTAGGGTGTAGCGGACGGCATAAGTCGCTTCACTAGACTGACCACTTGCCTTACTGCCCCATCCTCCCAAGAGGAGAAGCAGGGCAAAGACAATCGGGTAAAGTATTCGTTTTGTCATAGTTTGTATTTGTTGAAATGTAAGTTATAGTATAGTTGTCTATAGTCTCTCATCGTATCAATAGAAATCGCTGAGCCCCATAGACTAGTAATGCTTTATGGAGTGGCGTGTGTATCTCAAGCATTTGATTAGCAAGACCTCTATATATCAGTGCCCCCTCGAGTGAGAAGACGGAGAGGATAGCTGTACCATCTAGATGCTGTGGAGCAACGACCCATCCACTCTATCGGGTACCAAGTCAAAGCCTCCGCTGATGGAGTGACACACTCTTGAAGAGCTGTGATGACGGTGACGCCACCGCCCTCCTTCTAGCCATTGACTGTCCATTGCTTACGCTCTGCCTGCTTGATCGGCTCTGACGTCAGCTCGTTGTGCTCCTCTAGAGACGGTTGACCATCTCTGGTGACATAGGAGACATTGAAGATTTTGCCTCGTATCTTTGACGATGGAGCGATGTCGTTTAGGTCATCGATGAGTTGCTGCATAGCTTGACGCTTGATCTGATTTCTAAAGACCGAAAGCGTCTCCAGCTTGTGGAGGTGAACTTTACGTCTCCGCTTGCGAGGATGCCAGATATGTTCCTCGACTCGTCTTTGCTGAATGAGAGGACTGTCTCGTCCTGTGACAAAACCTTCATAATATCTGTCTCAAGGTTCTGTGCCTGCATCTTCAAAACACAGACAAAGACGAAAACTAAGGTTAAAAACACGTATCTCTCTGTCATAATGACATTAATTTAAAGGCGAAACAGTCAAGTTAACCATAATGATATATTCTTCTTTCTTGAATCATAGTTTTGAGATAAAACGTTCATAATCCATTTGTATACGAGTTTATTTGCTTCAATACTTCCCATCTCAATATGTGAAGTCTCTTAGACTTCTGCAATCGACCAAATGTTCGTTTCTATCTTTACATTACGCAAATGGCAGAATGATTACCAAATAACATCAACACAATGCAAAGATGCAGATTTGAAGGTATCTCCGCAATACCTATAAATGAGTATTTTGCATCACACATTCCAGTGTCAAGTGCAACACGGTTACGAATGTAGGAAAAAACAGGGCTGACGCATTATAATTCCATTTCGAAGATTTCCTCTGGAGTCATGCGTGCAAGCTTTTTCCTTAGGCGAAGCGTCGAGGGACCTTTTCTCTTTTCTTTTTCAGTATCTCTCCATCAATCTGTCCATATCCTTTGCAAGCTTCTGGTCGGTGATTTGGGCATTGATTTGCGTGCTGGCAATCGACGAATGTCTCCTCATTATCTGTAAAGAGATGCTCCCGATTAAGGACAATCATATCGCAGTAGGCAACACCCGTATAATAGGCGAAGAGAAAGAGGTCGCGAGCAGCCTCCAACTTCACCCCATACGGCTCAAAGGTCAGGCTCTGCAACTTATCCAACGATGCCCTATCCAATGCACGAGGTCGCTTATTCTGTCCTCGTTCGATCGTACCGCTCCAAGAGAGTGATTTGGCTTTGCATACTACCTTGTAGCAACTCCTTGATGTCAGTCTCTGTAAAGACAACTCCTCGCTCACAAAGGGCTTGATAAGCCGACTGCGCCGAGAGCAGCAAGCGCTCCAACTTGCCATTCGTTGCCACAGTTTCACAGCTCTTGCCGTTCAGTCTGCTCTCACGAGCATTCCACAACTTGGGGTCGTACGACAGCTTGCAACTGAACTGAGCAATCGTTCGCCCATAGGTTCCCCACAATCCTCTCCCCCCTAATAGTTCCTCAGTTTTTTTTGAAAAAAAGTATAGATATACCATTTGAAAGATCTATATCTTTCATTCCAAAGATCTGTACCTTTTCATGGGAAGTTATAGATGTTTTGTGCGCGTGTTCAGGAAGCACTGAATAAGCGGAGTAAATCGGTTCGCAGTTATGTGCAAGAGTCAATTCAACCGTATTGCAGGAGTACTTTACTCCCATGTAACAAATTACAGCTACCTTTGTAGAGCAATAGGTACTCTTTAATGTTTTATAAAAGAGTGCGCCAAGCCCTAAAAGCATACAATTAGTAGATAAATAGAAGACGAAAAAATTTATGAAAAAGAATGCATTACGCTTTTTCCTGTGTCTGGCTATTTTTGTAGCCGGTGCACTTGGAGTGAGTGCGCAGGTCATCGTAACCGGGACCGTGTTGGATGCTGAGAATCATCAGCCACTGGTAGGTGTATCGGTAACGAATGGTCAGGGTGCTGCACTGCGTGGTACTACCACGGATCTGGATGGACATTTCCGCTTTGAAGTACCTGCTACAAATCGCCGCATAAGCTTCAGCTGTATAGGCTACAAAGTGTATTCAGTAGAGCTTCCCGGCAATGCTACAAGCTATGACTTGGGTACTGTATGGATGCATGAAGAGGCAGTTTCTCTTGGTGCTGTAGAGGTAATTGCGTCTATTGTGCCGAAGGATCGTCACACCCCTGTGCCGGTGGCTAACGTGAGCATGGCTCAAATAGAGGCTAAGACGTTTAATAGCGAATTTCCCGAAATACTTAAATCTACTCCTTCCGTATATGTAACCCGCGGTAATGGGGGGTATGGTGATTCCCGTATCACGCTGCGTGGTTTCGGAATGGAAAACATCGGAGTTATGATCAATGGGGTGCCGGTAAACGATATGGAGAACGGCAAGGTCTATTGGAGTAACTGGGCCGGTCTGACCGATGTATCAAGCTTGGTGCAGATACAGCGCGGTTTGGGTGCATCTCGATTGGGCATCTCTTCGGTTGGGGGTACCATCAACATCATCACAAAGAATGTAGACGCCACTCAGGGCGGTAATGTATTCATGGGTGTGGGTAACGATGGCTATATGAAGTATGGCTTCAACGTATCTACCGGTTTGATGGATAATGGTTGGGCACTTTCTGCCAGTGCCAATACGAGCTATGGAGATGGTTGGGCTAAAGCAACTAACTTCCGTAGCTACAGCTATTTCTTGAATATATCCAAGAAATTCAACGAATCACATACCTTGTCACTTACTGCATTTGGAGCGCCACAGTGGCATAACCAACGCTATCAAATGCTGACACAAGAGCAGTGGCAGTCGCATCCCGACGGTATCAAGGCAAACCTTGAATATGGTTGGCATGACGGTAAGATTCTTACGCCGCGTCACAACTTCTACCACAAACCTCAGATTTCACTGAACCACTTCTGGAATATAGATGGTAAGAGCTCACTCTCTACAGCACTCTATGCGTCTATCGCACAGGGAGGTGGCCGTCGCTTAGATGGTAAGGTAGGCAAAGATGAAAATGGTAAGAGTGTGTATTATACCAACTGGATTGAGGCCTTCAGGGGAAACATCAATCAGAAGATTGGTATGCGTACCGGTAGCGGCTTAGTAGATTGGGATGCTGTTTGGGCTGCCAATGCTGCTATGGGTGATGAGGGTAGTAATGTAATCCTTGGTAATAGTATCAATAGCCACCAATGGTATGGATTGCTCTCTACTTACCGCAACCGTATTGATGAATATTTTACGGTTACAGCCGGCTTTGATGGTCGCTATTATATAGGTAATCATAAGAAGGAAATTTATGACCTCTTAGGGGGTAAGTTCTATAAGAATCAGTTGATGAACAGCCACGTACAAGAAGGGCGTACCAGCTTAGGCGTAGGCGATATCTATGACTACCACAACTTAGGTAAGGTGCTGTGGACGGGCGTATTCGCACAAGGTGAATTTACCAGCGAAGAGTTCGATGCTTTCTTGAGTGGATCGCTTACTTACGAAGGCTATCGCTATGTAGTACCTGATGGCTACCGTGCCGATAACTATAAAAAGTTGCTTGATAACCCCAGAACAAAGGATATTGCTACCCGTAAGAACTCTCCTATGGTAAACTTTGTACCATTCAGTATCAAAGCAGGTGCGTCCTACAAGTTCTTGGATTTCAATCATATCTTCTTCAATTTAGGGTACTTCACTAAGGCGCCTAAGTTTGCCGGTGCATTCCTTAACTATACCTCGGAAGTAAATGAGAATCTGACGAATGAGAAAGTCTTTACCGCAGAGCTTGGCTATGGATTGAATCATGAATATGTAACGGTTAACTTGAATGGATACTTTACGAATTGGAAAGATCGTTTCGTGCGTGTCAATAGCTTGCTGGAGCGTAATCAATTCTTCAACTATCGAGGCCTTGCCGCAAATCACTGGGGTATAGAGCTTGATGTAGAAGCACGTCCTATCAAGGAACTTACCATCAATGGTATGTTCTCTTGGGGTAACTGGCTCTGGGGTGGTAAAGCTAAGTATGATATCTACGACGAATCACAGACCTTCTTGGGTTCAGGTGAAGTGGACCTGAGTGGGGTACACGTAGGTAATGCTGCTCAGATGACCGCAGCGCTCTCTATTGACTGGGAGATGTTCAAGAACTTCCATGTAAAGGGTATGCTGAACTACTTTGGTAAGAATTATGCTGACTTTGAGCCTACTCAGAGAATCTCAAAGGATAAGAATGGTAATTTGCAGGCATACAAGGGAGACTCTTGGAAGATGCCGGATTATACTCTGGTAGACCTTCAGGCAAGCTACAACTTCCCCATCTACGACAAGATTAGAGCTACTATCTTCGGAGGTGTGAATAACCTCTTCAATAAAGAGTATATCTCAGATGCTAAAGATGGTACTAAGGTAGATAGCAATGGTGTTCGTACCGGTGTAGACGCTCGTGTTTACTACGGAATTGGACGTACTTGGAACTTAGGTATGCGTGTTAACTTCTAAGCGTTAAGAAGTTGCCTATAAGGGGCTGATACCCCTGTCATTTAAGAAGCTCTTTTGTGCAGAAATGCATGAAGGAGCTTCTTTTCCTTGGAATGTGCTAACTTTGAGACAAATAAGCATTACCTGTATATGATGAAAGTGACTCTATTGCATAAGCTGAGACGCAGTTTGCTGTGCGTATGTCTGATGGCCGGCGCACTGCCATTGATCCATGCTCAACTTATAGCGCCTATTACTCCTACAGAAAGTACTTCTAAACTGAGGACTGCGGAGCTCTCGGAGATCTCTTTGCTGCCACCCTCTCAGGCTATTATTGATAGTATGGTGAGCGTGGAGCTGAGCGCACAGCTTCGTGACGGGTATAGGATCGCAGTGCCCGTTAGTACAGATATCTCAGTGCTTGAAAAGGGAGTATGGCATCATGATCATAAGGGAAATAGAGTGTGTGAGCTGGCGCTCTCAATCAAAGGTGCAAAGAGCCTTCAGCTCTATTTTGATTGCTTTTACATACCTCAGGGAGGACGTCTTTTTATTCTATCTCCCGAGGGAGAACTGCTCAAAGGCGCATTTACGGAAATTAATAATACGCATCTACAGGCACTACCCATTGCCCCTGTAGCAGGTGATCGAGTAGTCATTCGCTATGAAGCATCGAGTAATACAACCGAGGAACCGCTTCTGCATCTTGCTTCTGTGGGCTATGGATTTCGCACTTTTGATGCCCATCCCGGGGATAGTAAATACGAGACCGGTGAGCCATGGATGAGGGGTACTTATTCCTGCGCGCCAAATATCGTATCGCTGCCCAAATTAGATGAGGTAAAGCGCAGCTTGGTATTAATGATGGTACGCGGATCCATGATTTGTAGCGGTGTGCTGATCAATAATATGGCCAAGGATGGCACTGCCTATATACTTACCGCCTCCCATTGTGTGAATGCGAGCTTTCGTCGAGCCGGAAATAAGAAGTATATACAGGAGTCTGCCCGTCAGTCCGTCTTTTTCTTTAACTTCTATTCGCCTATTGGCGATAAACTTATACGAGGCGTAGAGGAGCACACCCTTGCAGGTGCAGAGGTAGTGGCGTTGGACGAGCGGAGGGATTTGTGCTTGTTGCGTATCGTAGGAGTGGAAAGTGAGGGTAAAACCCCTTCCGGTGGTATCCCTGCCGTCTATCAGCCTTATTATGCCGGTTGGAATGCGAATGCAAATCCCAAGGGACCTTTTTATGGAATACATCACCCAACGGCTTCTGTTGCCCGTTATTCTCTATGTCAGGATGCTTCGCTTGATATAGATGAGTTTGATGCAGGGCAGATGCACTGGTATGATTCTCATTATCATATCAAAAAGTGGCAAATAGGTACTACGGCAGGAGGCTCGTCCGGTTCTCCTCTATTAGATCAAAATTTGCAAATTGTGGGCGCACTCACAGGAGGTAGCTCTACGTGCAATGAGCCAAAGGATGATTTTTATTACTCAGTAGAGCGCTGTTGGACCGGTAACGGAGTGGATAGCATCTATCTAAAACCCTATTTGGATCCTACCGGTACAGGTAATAGGCAGTGTGACGGATTTGATCCCTACGCGCCGCTTACCACAAAGATTCTTTCCAACCATCGTTATGCGCCATGGCGTGATTCGGTCGAGTTCGTGGCTCCCCCTACAGAATATGACGGCTTACTTACTACTTACCGTGTGCGTGAGAAGAGTATGCTCTCCGGCTTGATTATATTAGCAGAGATGACCCGATCGGCATCACAAGAAATGCAATTAGTTGCTTATAAAGAGGCGGCTAATGGCACCAAGGAAGAACTCTATAGAGCAGACTTTACGCTCCCCAGCTTCCGACGTTTTGTGGGAGGTGGTACCTCTACAGAAGAGGTTGGGCGTACGCTAATAGGACCTATAGCTGCCTATATACCATTTGGACGAGAAATAGAGATTGCTAAGGATCAGATCCTTTATGTGGGATTGGAGAGCAAGGTGGGTAAACCCCTATCCTTTGTCCCTTGTAGAACCAAACCTTCTGCCCAAATAGGGGGAGCAACGCTATACAAGCGGATAGGCGAGAGTGATTACCATGAAAGTAGTCCTTACAAAGGGTACTATTGGATAGATGCTTTAATAAGGCCATTAGAACAAGCAGCAGACACCCTATCGCCTACGCTTACCATGCCACAAGCATATATATTCGGAGCTAGCCTGCGCCTTGTGCTTCCTAAGGGAGCAGCAGAAAGCGCAACCGTTGCTATCTATTCACTACATGGGGAAAAGCTCTTTACCTATACCACACAAGATGAAGTTAGTGATGTAGCTCTGCCCAATATAACCCACGGAGCTTGGCGTGTGCTCTATGTGAGCTATCGGAAAGAAAACTATGGAATGGTCGTGTATATAGGTCAGTAACTTATATGGGGTCGTTGGAAGTGTGTGTGTCCTCTGTAGAGGAAGCAGAACTGGCAATCAAGTGTGGTGCTGATAGTGTAGAACTCTGTATGGCTTCCGAAGTGGGTGGACTTACCTTCAGAGCGTTATACGAAGAGGAAATACAGCGTTTAGGCGCTTTAGGAGAACATATTCGTCTGCTTATCCGATTGCGTCCCGGTTCCTTTTGCTACACCAAAGAAGAAGTCGACATCATGTGCCGACAAATAGAGACTATACGCACACTACTTCCTCGAGCCGGCTTTACTATTGGTGCGCTCTCCCCGTCCGGTACTTTAGATCGGCTTGCATTAGAAAGCCTTTGCGAAGCTGCAAAAGATGCAGAGCTTACTTTCCATCGCGGGATAGATGTTTTACCGGAGCCCTGGCAATACGTACCACAAATCAGAGAAATGGGATTTAAGCGTTTGCTTACTTCCGGAGGAGCTTCTTCCGCAGTGGAGGGAACTGAGGTGTTGTCGCTTATGCAGCAGGCATCAGGCGACACCCTTACCATAGTAGCAGCCGGAGGAGTAAGAGCAGAGCACATCCCATTCATCCGAACGAAGGGAGGGCTACAGGCTTTTCATGGGGGCTTTAGAGGCGTAAGAGATAGGGCAGAAAGTAGCTCTGCAAGGCGAGCTCCCGATGGAAGCTATTTAGATGCCTGGTGGACAGAAAGCTACTTAGATACACACTTACTCACCGAGGCACTAATGGCAGTTAAGGCTGTGTAGGTGCCGGTAAGCTGGTTGATACAAGATTAGCCTCTTTCATCGCCTTAAAAGAAAGCGACATGTTGGTAGACGGAACAAGTACGGAAGTTCCTTTCGTAAGTGTGAGTACTTGTTTGTGTGCATCTTCAATGATGCATTCCCCATCTACAGCTGTGAGTATAGCGCAGCTCTCTTTGAAGGGCGGTGCATAATCCCTGATCTCACTCTTAATCCATATATTTTCCATTACGAAGTGAGGGGTGGAGAGCATCAGCGTGATACTATTGGGAAGAGAGCGGTAGGGCACGGCCCGAAGGGTACTTTGACTCAGATTGGCTACCTCTAAGGCTTCATTAAGATGCAGGGCGCGTGAGCGTCCTTCTTTGTCTACTCGATCATAATCCCAAAGCCTATAGGTGGTTTCGGAGGGCTGCTGTACTTCAAGAAGAAGGGTTCCCTTGCCTATAGCATGGATGGTGCCGGCCGGCACATTGAATATATCTCCTTTATGTGGCATTACATGATGGGAGAAGTCGGTGAGCCTTCCACTAATAGCGTAATCCACTAATTCGTGAGGCGGGGTATCTTGTGCAAGGCCCAAGATAATGTCTGCGTTTTCTTCAGTATCGATGATATACCAGGCCTCATTTTTCCCTCGGGGCTTGTTGCTGCCCTTTCCCACTTCTTCATCGGAGGGATGAACTTGAATAGAAAGATTATCTGTTGCATCAATGAGCTTTATCAGAAGAGGGAAGTGCTTTCCATACTTAGCAAAAAGAGTTTCGCCCAAGATCTCTTTTGCGTAAAGCATCATCAGTTTATTGAGAGAATATCCTTTCAGCGATTCAGTTATAACCACGGAGCAAGCATCCTCCAGAGGGGATAGTTCTAAGCTCTCGCCTATGCCATTCACTTTAAGTGCTCCTCCCTTTAAGTCAGAGATACGTGTGCCACCCCAAATCGTATTGCGATAGATAGGCTTAAACTCAAGTATTGGTAGTATCATGATGGCTGTTGTTGATTATGGTTACCTCCGTAGTACTCTTCGCGTAAGCGCTTGAGACGGACTAATACAAAGAAGAGGAGAATAGGAAGGAATAGCGACACACCAAACGTGATGATGAACTGTGTGTCTGCCTCTATTTTACGCACCAACAGTGCATAGAGTCCCATGGATAGGGCCAAAAGAAGTAGGGCACTACATAGAATAGCAGGACGCCTGTATATCTTCCTCCTCCACCTCATAGTTAGTCGTGATGATAAGGTAAATGATATATAATGGTAATAGCACGGTACATTTGCTCCACCGCAATGAGGCGTACCATTTGATGCGTGAAGGTAAGTTTGCTTAAGGAAATACGCTCCGGCACAGCTTTGTAAACTGCTTCAGAAAAGCCATATGCGCCTCCTACAATCCAGGTCCAGCATTTTATTGAGGAGCCTAACTTAGCTTCCAACTGATCAGCAAGTGCTCTACTTGTGTAGCTCTTTCCTTTCTCGTCCAAGAGTATAGGCTTTTCACCGACACCTATTCGCTGGAGGATTTGCTCGCCCTCCCATTCCTTTACTTTCGCCTCGTTGCCTCCGGTAAGGCGGTGTGGGGCATCAGGGATAACCTCTATTTTGAAAGGTAGCCGATAGTTAATGCGCAAAGCATAATCATTGATTAGCTCCTGCATAGTCTTTTCTTTTGTTTCGCCTACTACCAGCAGCTTGAGCTGCATACCTGCAATTGCTTAGAAGGGAAGGTCGTCACCCTCTTGCTCGGGGAATTGCTCGCCACCCATGCTTTGAGGGGCTTGGTTGAAGCCGTTGGCAGATGGATTGGTGTAGCCATCTTGAGCTGCCGGGGCTTGATATGGAGCTTCGCCGTAGGGTTGCGCGGTTGCGTCAGTCATTTGTATCTTATCGATACGGTAGCCATTTACATTCGTGTACCAACGTCCGTTGAATTCACGGCTCTCAATATCTATACCAACCCGCACTTCATCGCCTTCAGCTATGTGGAATTGATCTACTCGGTCACCAAAAAGCGTGATACAAACCTTGCGCTCATACTGACCGGATTGAGTCGATAGGATAAACTCCTGCTTGCGCCATGCGTTTCCTGCTTTGCTTACTCCCTCTACCTCCGGTAGGATCTGTACAATACGTCCTTGAATATCCATAAATAATTAATATGATTTCTTAGTCTTTATTTTGCGCTAAACCCTATTAGCTGTCTCACTTCTCTAATGGTCTTTGTCGCAGTTTCTCGTGCCTTGTCGGCTCCTTCTTTTGCCACACGCTCTAAGAGCGCTTGATTGCCTCTTATCTCTAATATACGATCGCGAATGGGTTTTGTGGTTTTTACTATATCAGCAGCTAATTGCTTTTTGAGATCCCCATAGCGTACAGAGCAGTTATTATAGGCCTCTAAGAAGAATTGGTACGTATCCGGTTCAGATACGATCTTCATTAATGAGAATAGATTGGCAATGGGCTCTGCCATCGCACTATTCGGCTCTGTGGGACCACTATCGGTAACAGCTTTCATTACCTTTTTGGTAATAGTCTTTTCGTCATCTATCAGATAGATAGCGTTTCCCTCGCTCTTGCCCATTTTACCGGATCCGTCCAGTCCCGGTATCTTTACAGGAGATCCAAAGGAGAAAGAGGCCGGTTCAATGAAGTAGTCTACTCCATATATATTGTTGAATCGGCGTGCATATCGGCGCGCCATCTCCATATTCTGCTCTTGATCTTTACCTACCGGTACCTTCACAGCCTTGTGCAGCAATATATCGGCAGCCATTAGCGTAGGATAAGTAAGCAGTCCGGCATTTACATTCTCAGGTTGCTTGCGTGCCTTTTCTTTGAAGGTGGTCGTGCGAAGCAACTCTCCCAAGTATGCATTCATATTGAGATAAAGGTATAGCTCAAGTACTTCAGGTACATCGCTTTGGCGGTAGATTATCGCCTTCTCTGGATCTATACCACAAGCTAAATATTCTGCCAAAATAGTATAGGTACTCTCAATAATGTTTTCCGGGTGGGAGTGTGTGGTCAGTGAGTGCCAATCTGCAATGAAAAAGCGACAGTCGTATTCATCCTGCATCTTTACACAATTCACTACGGCACCATATAAGTTTCCTAAGTGTAAATTACCCGTGGGGCGTATTCCACTAACTACTATCTCCATATTCGTACGTCTTACTGTCTGTGACAAAGTTACGTAAACTTGTGCTACATACCAATAGTGCCCGAGGTCTGATGCATAGGATATTACGTAATGCAAAAAAAGGCTTTTATCTTTTCTGCAAATCTCGCATAAACAGAGACTCGTAAGCGGCTTCCCTTATTATAGGGAGAGCTCGTTACGAGTCACTATACTTGTTAAGCAGAAAAATGTGCTATTGAATAGCTTTCCGCTTAGAGGTCGTCGTCTATGGAAGCACTCTTTGCATAAGCGCCTGGGCGTGCTTCGAAGAAGTCTGTTTTAATCAGATTGGGGTTGCTATACTGCGCTACCCACTTCATACTCTCCGGCTCGGTTTCATGACCCGGGAATAGTACGCTGAAGCCTAAGTCGGTGGAGCGAGAGTTGGCTAACCACATAATATAGTCGCTTACCATAGAGGTATTGAGCCCCTCTATGTCGTTGCCGATTACGTATTGTCCCCATGCGATCTCTTGTCGTGCTCCCTCGGCAATCATCTCTTCAAAGTGCTTGACGGCTTGTGGGGTAAACAGCTCCGGCTCCTCGTTTTGCATCTCTTTAATCATAGAGCGGAAGAGCCACAAGTGTGTATTCTCGTCCCGATTGATATAGCGTATTTCCTGTACGGAACCCGGCATCTTGCCAATACGCCCCAGTGCATAGAAAAACATAAATCCGGAGTAAAAATAGACTCCCTCCAGTATGTAGTTGCCTACCATAGTCTCCAAAAGTCGCTCCGGAGTCTTATCCTTTTGGAAGGCATTGTAAATATCTCCTATAAATTTATTTCTTCTTAGAAGATGTTCGTCATCACGCCACTGATAGAGTATGTCGTTACGCTCTTCGGGGGAGCAGATGGTGTCGAGCATATAGCTGTAGCTCTGCGAGTGGATAGCCTCTTGAAATGCCTGTATAGTGAGGCACAGGTTCACTTCATTGGCGGTAATGTATTCCCCCACGTTGGGTAGATTGGCAGTTTGCAAGCTATCAAGGAAGATGAGAAACGAGAGAATCTTGTCGTAAGCAGTTTTCTCTGCATGGGAAAGGATACGATAGTCCTTTACATCTTGGCTGAGGTTAATCTCTTCCGGAATCCAAAAGTTATTCATCGCTGTGCGGTACCAATTCGACACCCACTGATACTTGATGTTGTTGAAGTCGTTGAGATTTGTCGTATTGCCGTTGATGAGGCGGCGTTTAGAGAGCTCTATATCTCCATGCTCATTAAAGAGCGCCTTTTTTGTCAGTTCCATGATAAAAGTCTTTATTTTTCCGGGATCCTATGTAGCAAGGCTGACCCTTTGTCCCCAACGATCCCTTTCTTTCTAAAATCTTCTCCTCATTATGAAGCGCATGTTTCACACTCTTCAACCTCTAACGAGAGGCTTCGTACATAATAGAGGCTCTTGACCCCTCCGTGCCAAGCCCGTAGGTATAGGTCGCGGATCCCGCTAAAAGTAATTTCTTGAGTGATGTACAGGTTTACGGACTGTGCTTGGTCGATGTGTCGGCTTCTGATTGCAGCGGCATCTACCACCCACTTTTGGTCAATTTGATGGGCTGTTTTGTAAAGCCAGAAGGTGGCATCGGATAGCTCGGGTGCTACGCGTGGTATGATCGTACCCTTTTTCTCTTCAAGGAAGAAGCGATTCATAACCGGATCTACTCCGGCTGTAGTGCCTGCTATAATTCCGGTGCTACTGGTAGGTGCAATAGCCATCAAGTACCCATTGCGCAACCCATGTTTTGCCACATTGCTTGCCAGCTTTTCCCACTCGGCCCCCGTGTAATGGCGTTTGTGGAAGTAGGCTCCCGTCTGCCAATCACTACCCTCAAAGTGTGCGTAGTGACCCTTTTCTTTGGATAGCTCCATGGAGGCCTTTATGGCGTGGTAGTTGATCCGTTCAAAGAGCTGATCCATATATTGCAGATGCTCCTCACTCTCCCACGCAATTCTCTTTTTGGCGAGCAGATGGTGATATCCACTTGTGCCTAAGCCGATAGGGCGCATCTTCATATTGGTGAGGCGTGCGTAAGGAATGGGGTAAAAGTTGAGATCGATCACATTATCCAAAGCACGTACCACGGTGTTGATCACATTCCCTAACTCCTTGTCATCATCGCAAGATATATTGCCTAATACAAGTGAAGCTAAGTTGCAGACTACAAAGTCGCCGGGAATAGTCTCCTCTACTACAATCGGCTCTCCCTCTTCGGTGTGTACTGTGGTCTGCTTTAGTTTGATCTCGCTCTGATTTTGTGCTATTTCGCTACATAGGTTAGAGCAATAGATCATGCCGCAGTGATTATTGGGATTCATTCGGTTGACCGTATCTCGGTTGAAAATGAACGGAGTACCTGTTTCCACGGCACTTTTAATAATCAACCGAAGCATATCTTTCAGCAGCATGCTACGCTTGGGGATGCGCTCATCCGCTACACAGTCCAAGTAGCGTCTTTCCCACTCCTCGCCCCAGTAGTCTTCCAAATTGTATCCTTTGATAGTAGCTACTTCATGCGGACAGAGCATGTACCACATTCCGTTGGGATCTACCTCTAACTGCTGCCAGAAGTAGTCCGGAACGCAAATGCCGGGGAATACATCATGCGCCTTCATACGGTCGTCCCCATTATTTGTCCTAATCTGTAGGAATTCCGGCATATCCCGATGCCAAAGATCCAAATAGAGAGCTACCGAGCCTTGACGTACGCCCAGCTGATCTACAGCGACAGCCGTGTCGTTGGCGAGCTTGATCCATTTCAGTACCCCTCCGGCTACTCCTTTAAATCCACGAATATCGCTACCTACAGCACGCACTTTGCCTATGTAGATGCCCATACCGCCCCCATACTTGCTGACTTGTGCAAAGTTGCTGATCGTGCGATATATGCCAATCAGATTATCGGGCATGACATCTATGAAGCAACTGGAGAGCTGATGTAGTGGCTTACGCGCATTGCTCATTGTAGGTGTGGCCATGGTTACCTTGAGCGTGGAGAGTATGTCGTAGATCTTTTTCGCCCAAGCTACACGCTTTTCGCCTTCCGGTATGGCTAAGTGCATGGCTATTCCCATGAACATCTCTTCCGGACGCTCCAAGACGGTGCCTGACCCGTCTCTGATCAGGTAGCGCATATGTATTAAGTGTAGCCCGCTATAAGTGAAAAGGCGGTTGCGAAGCGGTTGTAAAGCCTCTGCTAACTCGTCTACTTCCTTGCGGCTATAATGCTCTAATATGTAGTCACCATACAAACCGGCCTTAGTGAGGTAGGATATTTTTTCGTAAAAGCTATGAATATCCCGCTTATTCTCCTCTGCTACGAGTCGCTCTTCCATATCTAAAGCGAGCAGTCGCCCTGCTATGTAGTCCCATCCCGGTGCCTCCGGTGTAATCAGCTCGACAGCAGCCTTTATGAGCAGGGGAAGGGTTGCTGCGCCCTCTTTAAAGAAGGATAAAAATTTGCTGCCCAGTAGAGACAACGAGTGAGCGGCATCGGGATACTCTTCGCGAAGCTCTTTCAGGAGGGAAATAACCCTTTCGTCTTTGATGTATTTGCGGAACTTATCGATCTCTTCACGTGCTTCTCCGTGTTTGGTACGATAAAGAATATACGCTTTGGCGACCTTAAAGTGTTGATGCATCATAAGGGTTGTTTCCACAATGTCCTGCACCGCTTCCACTTCAATTGAGTCACGCTCTCCTATCTCCTTTATGATGTCTCTTTCCAGTGCATCCAACTCTCTTTTGTGGAGTGTCTCTTCCGTGGCGCTAAATGCCCTACTGATGGCACTGCGTATTTTCTCCGGTGCAAACACCTCCACTTGCTTATTGCGCTTGATGATCTGCATGTCTGTATAGTTTGTTGCTTCGTTTGAATACTGCAAAGATAAGAAAATGACCAACCTATTGGTGTGCAAAATAAAAAACATCAATAGGTTGCGATAGGAAAAATTATAAGCTCTATCGTCATACACCGGCACATTTTTTCTTGGATATCCGGTTAAGCTCTCTTTTTTATCTATACCCTTTGTTAAAAACCCTATAGCCTTTTTGTGGAAACCCTATAGGGTTTTTGGGAAAAGGCTATAGGGTATCGATGAATAGATCTTTACAGCGAAAGAGAATACTTCGAAAAAAATGTCGCCTTCTTGCGCTTTTCTGAGAGAGAATCTCCACCTGTTTTACCTTAGAATGCCGGAGGAGTGGAAATGGTATAGATATTGTATATGAGTAAATAGCAAATGGGAACAAGAATGAGATAAAGAATTAAATGCAAATCAGCTGAGTGAAAATAATGAGGGGTAGCCGCTTGCAGTTTGTATGAAATCCTTCTGCAAAAGTGTTGTTTTAGAAACTTTTTTTCTCTACCTTTGAAGGTGAGGGAGGAAAGAGCAGTTTTGCAGCACTATACCGAAAGAGTGCATTAGGCTCTCCCTTGGAATAGAGATGCATTGATTTCAAAATGGAATATTTTACCTGCGAAGTGATGCTGAGTAGTAGGAAAAAAGAGAATATAATAACCTTTATTTGACCAAAAATCAACATGAACAAGACAACTAATTTTGCTATTAATTGTGCCATCGGTGTAGCTATAGGCACCGCTATCGGCTATCTGATTGACAGAGACAATCGTCGCCGCTTTATGGATAATATGAAGGGGGCTGCAGATAAAACCCGCGACAGTGTGGTAGAAGGATACTATGAAGCTAAGGAAAAATACTATGAATTACGCGACAAACTGAAGAGAGAAGGAGCCGAATTCATAGATGAAGCAGAGGACTTTGTGGAAGAAAAGGCCGATAATCTAAAAGAGGCAGCCGGAAAAGCTAAGGAAAAGATTACCGAGGATAAAAAATAATAACGAGCTCGGTAGGCGATAAGTAAAAAGGGAACAGCTACCCACTTGCGGCGTAGTACACTTTTGAGTTAGAGTTGTACGTGAGAGAGGTGGTGTTTGTATCCAAGTGGGGTTGTTGTTCCCTTTCATAGAAATGATAAGATATGACGGACGATAAGTTTAGCTTCAGTGCATTAATTGCACATATTACCGACTGGGTGAGGTCTGTGTATAGGCATGGATCATTCCGGCTTATGGAGGGGATTCGAAAGGCGATGAATGTGGCTTTGCGCGGAGTCCTGTTGCTGATATTCGTGCCGTTAATATTGATGCTTTTAGCCATCTCACTGGGGTTCGGATTCAAAAGTTGGTTAGATACGTCATTTGCAGTAGGTTTCTTGCTGGCGGCTGCCGCCTTGGTAGTCCTTTTCTTTGTAGTACTCCTTATTGGGCATGCCGTGCTGGTTTCCCGACAGGCAAAAATGTTGGGCGAGTTTCTCGATAAAATGGAAGGAAATGCAAGTGACGAGGAGGACAACATTGAAAAGAAGCCTTTGACGGCATTACTGGAAAGGGAACCGTTCGAAAGTGACTTGGACGAATCAAATAGTGGCATCTCTCCGGATGAGAGCGCTCAATAAGCAGAGGAATAGTATGGCGAAAAAAGAGAATGTATTCCGGCGCTTTGAGGCGGAAAGGCGTAAGTCTGCCGACGAGTACCAAGAAGCCCGCAAGAGGATTAGTGAAGATACGGCGTATCTTCGGGGAAAGAATTTGAAGGACATTACGGCTCTTGTAGTGAATGATGGCTTTATAGCGAAAAATTCGACTGCCTATAAGGTGCTGGCCTTCTTTGGGTTGAATAAGTCCAGTGATGCCAAAGAGAAAAATACACTATCACAAGAAAAAGAAGGTCGTAAGGGCGTTTTAGATCGTGCCGTTAACGCCTATGAGTGGGTCTCCAAGAGTGGCGTGCCCGGTATGGTGTTTGATATCGTAAAGCCCGTGCTGATCGGACAAGGAGTGGCAATGGGACAAAGGTTGTTGATGAGCAGTTTGAAAGCACTAAACCCCTTCAGGCGACGCCGTCGGAAGCGTTAGTCTCTTCTTCCTTATTAGACAGCCGGTTCAAGCGACCGGCTTTTTTGTTAATTGAGTAGAGCTGCCAATCTGTAGGTTGGGTCAAAGTGGTGATGCGCAATTGTGTAATATTTACTACCTTTGCTCTCCTGAAGAGTAATTGATTAAGGATATTACACACTTATGGCAAATCAGAAGAGCAAAGAGAACGGGGCACAGGAGGCACTCTCGCGCGGTGAGAAGTTTTTTGAAAAGAATGCAAACTTGCTGCTGTGGATCCTTCTCGGAATAGTAATAGTAGCGTTTGGCGTTTGGGCTTATGTACAATATGTACGCAAGCCGCGTATTGAGCGCGCCAATGAGGCTCTCTATGTAGCGGAAGATCAATTTATCAGTGGTGGCGACAGCACTGTGCTGAAATCCGAGGGACTGACTGACCAAGGCGTGCTTGCCGTTATAGATAAGTACTCCGGTACGAAGGCAGCTAACTTGAGTCACCTCTATGCAGGTATCGCATACTATGATATGGGTAAGTATGAGGAGGCATTAAATCACTTGAAGAAGTTCAAGGCAAAAGATGAGATGCTCGCTCCCAGCGCTATTCGTATGATGGGTGACTGCTGCGTGCAGTTGGATAAGTTGGATGAAGCCGTGAAGTACTTCGAAGAAGCTGCAAGCAAGGCTAATAACGAAGTGATCTCTCCACTCTGCTTGATCAAAGCGGCACATGTGTACGAAACGCAGCAAAAGTATGATAAAGCATTAGCTGCCTACAAGACGGTACGGGATAAGTACTATACTTCTTCTGAAGCACTGCAAGTAGAGGCTGATATAGCTCGCGTAGAGCTTCTTCTCAATAAGTAATCAATGACTACGGATACAGGACAAGTGCCCGCTACATACGAGCTTCGGAGAAGAGATCCGAAAGATCTGTATGTGGCGGTTGTCTATGCACAGTGGAATGCGGATATTACAGTGCCGTTGAAAGATGGCGCAGTACAGGCCTTCGCTACTGCCGGTATTCCCAAGGCGCATATAGTGGAAGTGGCTGTGCCGGGAGCCTTTGAGCTTACTTATGCTGCTGCTAAGTTGCTGCATGGAGTACGTAAGTATGATGCTGTGGTGGTATTGGGTTGTGTAATACGAGGAGAGACCAGCCATTATGATTGTATCTGTAATGCCGTAACTCAGGGAATTACTTCTCTCAATTTATTGCATACTGCACCGGTTCTCTTCGGGCTTGTGACGACAGAAAATAAGCAGCAGGCAATAGATCGTAGTGGGGGTAAATATGGTAATAAAGGTACGGAAGCAGCAATATCTGCATTAGAAATGATAGATGTTAGTTGTTTTTTATCAGAAAAGTAGTACCTTTGCACTCAGCTTCTAAGAGGGAAGCTATTTAAGACAACGCATAAGCGAGTAGGGGCAGTTGCCAGAGTGGCCAAATGGACTTGACTGTAAATCAAGCGGCGTATGCCTTCGGTGGTTCGAATCCATCACTGCCCACCTCTCTAACTTAATGTTCGTTGCTCTTTGTTAGAAGATTCCTTCGAATGCGGAAGTAGCTCAGTTGATAGAGCATCAGCCTTCCAAGCTGAGGGTCGCGGGTTTGAGCCCCGTCTTCCGCTCAAAGTGTACTTTATCCCTACTGATTTCCCCTTTTGAGATAAAGAAGCTTTTGCCCGGATGGTGGAATCGGTAGACACGAAGGACTTAAAATCCTTTGGCTATTGCAGCTGTGCGGGTTCAAGTCCCGCTTCGGGCACTCTTTTAATAGAGTTAAACTTAGTAAGGGGATGTCATATTGCTGACATCTCCTTTTTTTATCCCTTTTTTGTTTTCGATTGAGGAACTGTTGATTTGTCGGAATTGCTTTACTTTGTGCCGGCAAAGTGGACTTATTTTATGGAAACAAAGCAGTGGGCACCTATCGGTGTGTTTGATTCCGGCTACGGTGGTTTAACTATTTTGAAGGCGCTTAGGGCGCTCTTGCCTCAATACGATTGGCTTTATTTGGGAGATAATGCGCGTGCCCCTTATGGGAGCCGCTCTTTTGATGTGGTACATAAGTTTACGCTTCAGGCTGTAGAATATCTTTTTTCGGCAGGTGCCCCTCTTATTATTGTGGCATGCAATACCGCGTCTGCAAAGGCTCTTCGTACAATTCAGCAGCAGGATTTGCCCTGTATGGAGGATCCAACGAAGCGTGTTTTGGGGATTATTCGTCCCACTGTGGAGGCTCTGGAGCAAATCACGCACAACAAGCACATCGGTATACTTGCTACAGAAGGAACTGTCGCAAGTGGTAGCTATCCGGTGGAAATAGAGAAACTTTTTTCGGGCTTTACCATTAGTCAGGAAGCGTGCCCTATGTGGGTGCCTTTGGTGGAGAACGGAGAAGCAGCCGGAGAGGGAACGGATTGGTTTATTCGCCATCACCTTACCCATCTTTTGAAGCAAGATAAGGCTATTGATACTATTCTCTTGGCTTGCACTCATTATCCTCTTTTGAGGGCTAAGATAGCGCAATACCTGCCCGAAGGTATTTGCATCGTGGAGCAAGGTACTTATGTAGCTCCCTCGCTTCAGGACTATTTGCTGCGTCATCCTGAGATGGAGCAGCGTTTGAGCAAAGGCGGTGAAGTGCGCTATTTGACTACGGAGTCGCCTGAGACCTTCTCTCGCAAAGCTTCTATTTTCGTGGGTGAGTCCATTATGGCATCGCATGTAGTAATCGATTAAAGCTTCGGTTCTCTTCAGCTACTTAAAGGTTGCCCCTGTGCAAAAAGAGGGTTTCTTAGAGCATGAATTGTTATCTTTGTATGGTGATATTTAGAGATTAAGATGACAATGAAGAAAAAAGTATGGATCATTGTGGCACTCCTGAGTGTAGTGAGTGTGTTCACTGCTTGCGGTGCACGTCAGACCAAACAATCTATTTATAAGGATATATTAGGCAAATGGCAGGTAAGCGCACTACGCGGTGATGCTGTTACCCCTGAAAAAGGGAAGCTGGAGTTTAGCTTTGACTTGCGTCAGGGACGCATACATGGGTATGGGCTATGCAATCAGTTTAGTGGCAGCTTTGTCCTAAAGGAGAGTGGCTCCCTGTCTGTAAGCGAGCTTCTGTCTACTCTTGTAGGGTGCGAAAATGATTTTTTGGAAACTGCCCTATTTGATGCACTCCAAGAGGCTACCCGTATTGAAATAAATGGCGATAATGCCCTTGTGTATGGGAAGGATTCGGACACAGCTATAATGGAGCTGAAGCGTCGCTAAACAAAGTTTAATTGCCTTGTAAGCAGCTCTCCTACACTCAGCGAGCTGGGGAGGGTTATGCTGTAAACATTCTAATACCAAAGGAATTTATGAATCGTCACACCAATATATTCGGCATTTCTCTTTTTCTTATAGGTTTGCTTTTAGGGGTTGTACCCTGCCAAAATATTCATGCACAGGTAGCAGTTTCTTCCTCAACGCATGCCGGCTCACTCATTACTTTGGAAGAGGTAACCGGAGGGGCTTTTTACGATCGTTTTACGGGCGCGCGCATCATGCCCTTTCCCGGAGATGGCGATATGTATACCAGCATTAGTAGGGATGGAAGAAAAATCAATCTGTATAGCTACAAAACCGGGAAAGAGGTCGCTTCGATAGTGGACTTACTCTCGGCACGCGGAGGTGATCAGATAGATCGAATATGGTCCTATACGATAGCGCCTTCGGGTAAGAAAGTGATTTTGCAGACGGAGCCGGAGCTGATCTATAGGCGCTCATTCAAAGCGAAGACCTTCGTTTATGACGTGGCTACCCAAAGCGTGGCACCCCTGAGTGGAAAAGAGGATAAAGTAATGATCCCCACCTTTAGTCCCGATGGTAGAATGATTGCCTTTGTGCGTGACAACAATATCTTCATAAAGAAGTTAGACTTCAATAGCGAAGTGGCAGTAACGACAGACGGCAAAATAAATGAGATCATCAATGGCTCTACCGACTGGGTGTATGAGGAGGAGTTCGCTGTTACGAACCTTCTTTCTTGGAGCGAAGATGCCGCCACACTGGCTTATGTATCGACGGACGAAAGCGCAGTAAAACCCTATACGCTTACTTACTATGGAGATAGCCTGTATCCTGCTATGTATTCCTATAAGTATCCGAAGGCAGGTGAGGATAATTCCGTTGTTTCCGTGCGCATTTACGACGTACTTACAAAGGGTACCCATACCATTAAGCTACCGCTTGAAAAGGATAGCTATATACCTCGCATCACCTTTACTCCGCAAGAGGGACAGCTGGCAGTTGTAACGCTGAATAGGCGGCAGAATGATCTTCGCCTCTTCATGGTAAACCCTAAAACAACGATAGCGCGCGAGGTGCTGCGCGAGCAGGATAAGTGCTATATCAGTGAGCAATACATTCATACCCTTGTGATTGATGCGGAGGGCTTTGTTATGCAGAGTGATAGGAGCGGCTATAGCCACTTGTATCGCTTCAATAAGCAGGGAGTTATGACGAAGCAGCTAACGAGTGGAGACTATGATGTAACGGATTTCTATGGCATTGACCGCAATGGGAATGCCTATTACCAAGCTGCTCTACCTAATCCGGGAGAGCGCCGGATCTATCGGGTAAGTCCAAAGGGCAAGAGTACGCTGTTGGCAGGAGATAAGGGCTTTAATGTAGCTCGCTTCGGGCAAGACTTCAGATGGTTTATTTTGGAGCAATCCACACGTCAGATGCCGCGTACGTATTCTGTATGCTCCGGAAAGGATGGTAAGAGTGTGCGTATCCTCATGGATAATAGTGCGCTTAGGACTAAATTGGCTTCTATAGCTCGTCCTGAGCGTAGTTTTACTACACTTACCACACCGGCAGGACATTCTCTTCGGGCAGAGCTGATTAAGCCGCTGAACTTTGATGAAAGGAGGCAGTATCCGCTTGTGATGATCCAGTATAGCGGTCCCGAGTCGCAGCAGGTAGCGGATCAGTTTAGTATGGGCTGGGAGGAATACCTGGCGCAGCAGGGCTTTTTTGTAGCTATTGTGGATGGTCGCGGCACAGGAGCAAGAGGAAGCGAGTGGCGTAAAAGCACTTATATGAGTATAGGCGTCAAGGAGACTGAAGATCAGATCGCTGCAGCGCACGAGCTGGGTAAATTGCCCTATATAGATGCTTCAAAAATAGCAATTTGGGGCTGGAGCTATGGAGGGTATATGGTGCTCCGGTCTTTGTGTTGCGGTGAGGGCGTTTTTGCTGCCGGTATAGCCGTAGCACCTGTTACGGACTTTGCTTTCTACGATACGATTTATACAGAGCGTTATATGCGTACCCCTCAGGAGAACCCAACCGGCTATCAGAGTAGCTCCGTATTACCTATTGCCACCAATCTAAAGGGTAAGTTATTGCTGATTTATGGGGCAGTGGACGACAATGTACACCCACAAAATAGTATGTGCTTCTCAGAGATACTGATACAGAATAATATAGCATTTGATATGGCTGTCTATCCTGACTCAGATCATAGTATCTATGGAGGAAATCGCCGATTACATCTATATACAAAGATGACAAACTTCCTGAAGCAAACCCTTCAGTAAAATAGATGCAAGAGAGAGAAAAGCCGTTGAAGCACGTACCGAAGCCTGATTGGCTGAAGATCAAGCTTGGAAGTAATGTGACGTATCAGCACACGAGAGAGGTGCTGTCGTCGCATATGCTTCATACCATCTGTAGCAGTGGTCGGTGTCCTAATCAAGGGGAGTGCTGGTCTCGCGGTACTGCATCCTTTATGATAGGAGGGGATGTGTGTACGCGCTCTTGCCGCTTTTGTAATACCAAGAGTGGGCGCCCGGCTCCCTTAAATCCTGAGGAACCTAACTCAGTGGCGCACAGTATTCGGGAGATGAAACTTCGGCACGCTGTAATCACCAGTGTGGATAGAGACGATTTGCCTGATGGAGGAAGTTTACATTGGCAAAAAACTATTGACGCCATACGAACGCTCACTCCGCAGGTTTCGCTTGAAGTACTCATACCGGACTTTGGTGGGAGTGAAGTGGCTTTAGATAGGATTATTTCATCTAAGCCCGATATCATATCGCACAATATGGAGACAGTACGGCGTCTTACCCCCTCGGTACGTAGCGTGGCTACCTATGAGCGTAGCTTAGCGGTGCTGCGTTATATAGCCTCTAAAGGTATAGTGACAAAAACAGGCTTTATGCTGGGGTTAGGCGAGACCTATGACGAAGTATTAGAGCTTTTGAGGGATATTAAGGGCTGTGGTGTTTCGGTTGTTACGATAGGACAGTATTTGCAGCCTACCCGTAAGCATCTTCCCGTGGTTGAATACGTGCATCCCGATGTATTTAATAAGCTCAAAGACGAAGGAATGAAGATGGGATTTCGACATGTGGAGAGTGGCCCATTGGTGCGCTCTTCGTACCATGCTGAGCGACATATGCTGTGATGCGTTTATGAGGCCTCTACGAATACTTATTGACCAAGGAAATAGCTTTTGTAAGATTGCTTTCTCGCATGAGGAAGAGCTTATATCCTCTATTACCGTAACGTTGGATAAGGCCGTTGAATCGATAGCACGCTTTCCCCGGTTTGACGAGAGTAGTGAGATCGTATCGATCTATTGTTGCGTAGGTGAGTGCTATGAGCCTCTTCGTGCGTGGCTTTTGAAGAATGCTGCACGCTTGATTATGTTGGATGAAAAGACCTCTATTCCTATGGCAGTAGAGCGATATGATCGTACTTCGCTGGGGGTGGATCGTATTGCTGCAGCTGTCGGGGCTTTGTCCTTATATCCTACAGCAAATGATTTCTTGGTGATAGATATAGGTACTGCGATTACCTTCGATAGAATAAATCGGAAGCGGGGATTCTTAGGAGGTAATATATCTGCCGGTCCGGGTCTGCGGGCTGAGGCATTGCGGAGTCATACTGCCCACTTGCCCTATGTGGAGCCCGGTAAGCATAAGGTAGACATAGATTTTGCCCTTGATACAAAAAGTGCCATTGCCAATGGAGTCTTTCTCAGTGTACTTTATGAAATAGAGGGCTATATTGCGTTGGTGAAGAAAAATTGCCCCGATGCCCTTGTGCTGCTGACAGGAGGCTATGCGTCCTATTTTGTGGAGAAAATAAAAAACGTGACCTTTGTGGAGCGACTTACAATGGTCGGATTAAATAGTATTGTAAGCTACAATGAAAATATTGAGATCAATTAACCGTACAATAAGTTTGCTTATCCTTTTGGCAGCTGCCTTAGGGATGCCCTTTACGGGACAAGGCCAGAATAATAGTACTGAGTCGCCCTATACACGCTTTGGTATCGGAATGCGAAACGAAACAGCCTCTACAGCTTCTCGAGCCTTAGGAGGAACAGCGTATGCCTTAAGGCGTGCCGATATAATCAATTCAAAGAACCCGGCTTCTTATGCGGCGGTAGATTCGCAAACCTTTATCTTTGACTTTGGAGGTTCCTTCGGGGTTAGTTTGTTGAAGGATCAGAATAATAAAGATACACGCATATTAGGAAACTTCGAATATGCCGCTATGCTCTTTCCCATTACGAAATGGATGGCAGTAAGTGCCGGTATAAAGCCGTATGCTTCGGTAGGTTATCGCCTTGGAACAACAGAGCCAATCCCCGGAGCGAAAGATCGCAATTTTATGGTTGAAAGCAGAGGGTTGGGCAATATTAGTAACCTTTTCTTTGGGATGAGCTTTGAGCCGTTCAAGCACTTTACTTTAGGGGCTAACTTTAGTTACCTCTTCGGTAAGGAAGTACACGCAAGGGCAATTGATTACGGCACCTCAGCTTCGTATAATCCTAATTTCTACGAGACGCTTTCATTGAGAGCATTTAAGACAGATCTCGGCCTGCAGTATGCCTTTGCTGTAGGGAAGCAGGGATTGCTTACGTTGGGGGCAGTGTATAGCCCCTCTCTGCCTTTCCGGAGTAAACAAACCTTTTGGGATAATATTTCGCAGGGGGGCACCATAGTAAAAGAGGTGCGAAGGGATACTATATCATCTCGTGATGCCTTTCGCATGCCCCATGAAATAGGTCTTGGCGTCGCTTATTCTGTGGAAAATAAACTTTTGCTGCTCGCAGACCTCCAATATAATATATGGAACAATGCGTTCATTGACACTTCTAAGGCTACCCCGACCAATCAATTTGGCTTTTCCTTGGGTGCGAGCTTTATTCCCGATAGTGAGTCTCGCTCATTGGGACGGCGAATGGAGTATCGCTTTGGCTTATCGGGAGAGAATCACTACTTGCAGCTACCCGATGCTACGGGTGCGCTTAAGGGTTCGCTCGTAGGAGCTATCTCAGCCGGTGTAGGTATCCCCATGGTTGACCGACGCTCTTGGGTGGATCTGACAGTTGAGTACAAGCATCTGATGCCACGTGCCAAAGGATTTGTGTCGGAGAACTATTGGCAACTCACATTTGGCTTGCGCTTTAACGAGGCTTGGTTCCGTAAGCTCAAGCTTGATTAACAATAATGAAGCGAACTATCGCTATCTTTACAACTACATTACAAAAAAGAACTATTAGACACGTAATACAGACCAATGAAAATTAGAAACTTGCTCTTAGGAGCGTTACTACTGAGTCCGGTCGGATTTCTTCACGCACAGACCGGAGTGACGGATGGGTCACCTTTCGGGCATGGTGAAGACAGTATTCGCTGTCGCGAGAATATAAGCCTGCTCACCTCCTATGCAAAGAGTGACAACTACAAAGATGCGCGTTTGTTTTGGGAAAAAGCCTATAAAGAGTGCCCCGGAGCAAGCAAGAATATTTACATATATGGGGTGAAAATCCTTACTTGGGAACTGGAGAATGCCGCTTCTGCTCAAGAAAAAGCCGCTAAACTGGATGAGTTACTTGCACTCTATGATAAGCGTGCTGAGTACTTTGGAGACGACGCCAAGTATGGTCGCGATTGGATCTTGTCACAGAAGATATCTGACTATATGCGTTATGTAGCTCCCGAGAAGCTTGATTACGATCTTATTTATAAGTGGACGAGTAGTGTCGTATCCGCTGAAAGTCAGAAAAAAATAGATCCCCAAGTTGTATATTTCCATGTATTCTCATCACTCAATAAAGCCATTGGTCATCCCGAATGGCATGAGAAATACATTAACGACTACATGGCAGGTAACGATCATTTAGAGCAGTCTATAGAGCTATCTAAGAGTGCCGGTGATACAACGACTATGGAATTTGTGCAGACACTGAAGGATCAGTTGGATGGTCTCTTTGCTCAGAGTGGTTTGGCAGATTGTAAGATGCTTGCTGATATCTACGGTAAGAATCTGGAGGCTAACAAGACGAATCAGGCCTATCTACAAGCTATGTTAGATATGTTCCGTATCTCAGATTGTGAAGATAGCCCCCTGTACTTCAAAGCTAGTAAATACATGTTTGCTATTCGACCCACAGCTGCTTCAGCTGTAGGCTTGGCAAGAGAGGCACTAAGCAACAAGCGTATTAGCGAAGCAACCGACTACCTCAATAAGGCAATCTCTCTGACTCAGGATCATAAGCTGAAAGCTCAGTGTTACTATACGCTCGCTACGATACAGATGAATGCTCGAAGCTATTCGCAGGCTCGTGCTTTGTGTAATAAAGCAATGGCAGAGAACCCCAATATGGGTGCTCCATTGATACTGATTGCACAAATGTATGCTTCTTCCGCTTCTTCTATTTATCCGGATGATCCCGTAAAGCAGCGCTGTGTATTCTATTTGGTAATGGATAAGTTGGAGAGAGCACGTTCGGTGGATTCCTCTGTAGCAGGCAAGGCCGGTCAACTGATCGCTACGTATCGTAGGAGCCTTCCCTCTTCCTCCGATATATTCATGCATCCCGAGTTAGACAAGGGTAAAACGTTCCACGTAGGGGGATGGATCGGTGAATCCACTGTTATTCGATAAGCAAGCTCTACGTAAAAGACTATTCGTGAGTAAAGTGCTTCTCCTTATAGGGAGTGGTGCTTTACTCCTTTTTTCTTTTACAGCCGCTTCGTGTAGTAAGAAAAAGAAGCCGGAATTGGAGCATATTACCTTTGATGCCAATGCCGGCTACTCGATGCTTACTCGCAATGTAGATGTGGCCGTTTCTGACTCCGGACAAACGAAGTATCGTCTATTGACTGATGCGTGGTATATTTATGATCAGGGCGATAGCTCTCGTTGGTTCTTTCCGGAAGGTTTCTTAGCCAAAGAGATTGACTCTCTTAAAACTATGCCCACGCAACTATCATCCGATACAGCTTATTACTTTACGATACAAGATACTTGGCTCTTTTTAGGGAACGTGAAGGTAGTGAATGAGCGTGGAGAGCGCTTCTTTGCTAAGCAGCTATACTGGGATAAGCCCCACAATCATGTTTATTCGGAAGATACGGTCAATATCATAAGCGGGGAGCGACACTTGACCGGATCCGGCTTTTCCGCTAATCAGGATTTTACACTCTATTCCATCTACAACAATAATGGTGTTACGGTGGTAGAGGATGACGATAAATGATATGACGATAGCGCTTAATTTACTTTTTCTCTTCGTACTAATTGTTTTCTCTGCCTTCTTCTCGGGGATGGAGATAGCATTTCTTTCAACGGATCGTCTTCGTCTACAGATCGATAAGGCACGTGGTGGATCCGTTAGCTGTGTACTGCGGCGCCTTTTCCGCAATACAAGTCTTTATATCACGACCATGCTGGTGGGCAACAATATCGTCATCGTTATGTACGGATTAGTTACATCGGCATTGCTTAATCCGCTGCTTGCCACATTCTTTAGTGATGGGGTAGTGATTCTGATCAATTCAATTGTATCGACCTTTGTGATTCTCCTTTTGGGAGAATACCTGCCTAAGAGCTACTTCAAGCGCAATGCCAATAAATGCATGCATCGCTTCGCTTTTCCTATTTATTTCCTTTACATTATTCTCTATCCGATCAGTGTTTTTTGTGCTTTGATTAGTCGCTTCTTCATTTGGATTAGTGGTTCTTCCAATAAAGCGCAGAGCATTGCGCCTAAGCTGACTACTGTTGATCTGGATCATTATCTAAGTGTGAGCATGCAGTCGTATTGTGCAGAGAAGCAGCCTTTGGATACCGAGGTAAAGATCTTACAGAATGCTATTGACTTCTCGGAGGTTAGGGCCCGTGATTGTATGGTGCCGCGTAATGAAATTGTGGCATGTGATATTGATACAGATGTAGAGGAGCTAAAAGATATTTTTGTTACAACGGGATTCTCCAAGATCGTTGTGTATAAGGAAAATATTGACGACATAGTGGGCTATGTACACTCTTCTGAAATGTTTCGAGGGGGTGATTGGCAGAAGCGGATGCGCAAGACGCTCTTTGTGCCGGAGAGTGCCTATGGGCATAAGTTGATGCGTCAGTTAATGCTTCGCAAACAAAGCTTAGCGGTAGTAATCGATGAGCTAGGCGGTACTGCCGGTATTATCACTTTAGAGGATTTGGTAGAGGAAATCTTTGGAGATATAGAAGACGAGCATGACAAAAAGAAGCTTATAGCAAAGCAACTTGATGAGTGTAATTGGGTCTTGAGCGGACGTATAGAGATAGATGATCTGAATGATCGCTTCGGCTTGGACTTGCCTGAGTCGGATGATTACAATACACTGGCGGGCTTTGTTATTGATCACTGTAACTCAATTCCTGAGAACAAAGAGGAGGTAACAATCGGTAAGTATCATTTCACGGTACTCAAGAGTAGCTCTAACCGCATTGAGCTGCTTCGCCTTACTATACAAGAGGATGAGTAATGCATCCTTTCTCATAAAAAATGAAACGCTGCCCCAATCCCTATTGATTGAGGCAGCGTTCTTTTTAGGGCATTATCAAATAAATGTGTCTGCCCTTTTAGAGTACTTTACTTACGCTTAATAGTAAGCTTGGTAGTAAAGTAGGGCTCTTCGTTTTCGTACAGTACAAATAGGTATTCTCCCTCTGAGAATGTGGCAACCGATAGTGTGCCGTTACCTAATGAATCACTCGTTGCGGATGCCAGTAGATGCCCCGATAAACTGTACAAACGTATTGTGGAATAGGGCGCAGCACCTTGCCAGTACACGCTCTCCGATGTCGGATTGGGATAGATAGCTAAGGCCGTTTCCTGAAGTGTGGCGGTAGGATTGCGGAAGCTCGCCTTGATCGTTACATTGCTTACGGCTGTAAAGCTCTTTGTGGCGGTAATATCTTCATCATTTGCCCATAGCTTGTCTAATACATATTTCTCATCGGGTGAAACGCTTACTTTCAGCTTGCTCCCATAGGCAACCTTCTGTAGGTCATCGGCTCCCGATACGGTGATGCGTCCATGTGCATTGGGTTCTACCGATACGGTGAAGGTGAGTTCACTTTCGGTGCATTGACCCTTTCTACCTGCATACGGGTGTCCATATCCATAGCCGGGTTGCTTTACTGAGTAGACGCTCCAGTTTTTGCTCTTTGCAATATTGGCAGCATGCTCGGTAAATACATTACCTGTAGAGGGGTCACCTGCTTCTTCTGCATAGATGAGTACATCTATTGAAGCAGTCTCCTTCGTAGAGCGATCAGTCAAAGCCTCCGCAATGGCCTCCATCGCGGTGCAGTTCAATAGGTTGTCTTCGCAAGAGAGCCAAAAGAGCTCCTTACAATCAGAGATATTCAGTGAAGTAAGGCGGTTGCTATAGCAATAGAGATATTGCAGATGAGTGGAGTGCGACGCGTCTAATGAGGTGAGTTTATTGTTGTAGCACATTAGAGACGTCAGATTGGGGCATTGTGCTACGTTCAGGTGCTCCAGCATATTCCCATAGCACCAAAATCTTTCTAATTTCTCTCTTCCGGATATATCAAATGTGGTTAATTGATTTGAGGAGCAGGAAAGTGTTTTCAGCTCTCTACAGGCGGTTATGTCTAAGGTGGACAATTGGTTGTCGTCACATGCTAAGTACATCAGCTGTGGGCAGTAAGAGAGATCTAATGAGGTGAGTTTGTTGTTGTGGCAAAAGAGCGTTGTCAGATTTTCGCATTGCGTAACATCCAACGTTTCTAATTGATTGTCTTGGCATAAGAGCGTAGTCAGCAAGGGGCTCTGAGTGGTCTTGAGAGAGGTTAACTCAAGTTTGCTACAATTCATTATACTTATATCGCCACTTAGGGTAACCGTTTGTGCCATAAGTGTATACCAAGTAAAAGTACTATCTGTCTTTACCGGCTCTTTTAACCCGGTTGCTGTTACAGGGCCATCAGCGTCGATAAGCATCTTGATCTTCTCCCCTACTTTCTTGTTTGTAGTAAATGTGATGCGGGCGCCACTGAAGTCTTGGCAAACTCCCTTTCTCCCTGTAAACGGACTTTGTTTATCGGACCCTCCGACCTCGGCACTCAGTACGCTCCACGCCTTTTCGCTCGCTATGGCTACGATATGCTCGGTTACTATATTTCCTTTACCTGTGGTCGCTTTCTTTTCCTTATCACACAAGGCGATTAGGGATGCTTTTTCGGAAGCCTCCCGCTTGGGTAAGCTGGTGGCAAGCTGCTCCATCTCTTCACAGCCAATGAGGTTGTCCTCGCAAGCAATATGTTTGAGAAGCGTGTTGGATGAAACATTTAGCGCAGTGATACGATTACTGTAGCAAGAGATAGTTTCTAAAAGTGAGCAGGCAGATACATCCAAAGCATGGAGCGTATTGCCGCCACAGTAAAGCTCCTTTAAGTTTGTGCAAGAAGAGATGTCTAAGGCACTCAGCGCATTTCGTGCGCAATCCAATAGGGTTAGGTTCGTATTTTGTTGTACGTCTATAGTTTGTAGCGTATTATCGGCACAATGTAGTGCTGCGAGGGGCTTGCATTGCGATACATTGAGTGTGGTGAGTTGATTTCCTTCGCAGATAAGTTTTGTGATATTCCCCTGTAGCGTGATCGTTTTTGCAGAAAGAGTATAGGCGTGACTCGTGCCATCTGTGTTAATTGGCTCTACAAGTCCCTTTGCCGTAACGGATCCGTTGGCTTGTATGCTTAGGGTAACTTGCTTTCCAACGGCTCTTTCAGTAGACAAAATAATCGTACTGGGCTCGAAGTCAGAGCAAGAGCCTTCTCTTCCTGAATACTCGGTTTCCTTGTCGTCCTCTCCGACAGAGAAGACATTCCAATTCTTAGCAGTCGCCACTTCTACAGCATGAGTAAGCAGGATATTTCCTTCTCCGCTTTGCGCTGTTCGTTCCTGGTCTGTCAAAGCATCAAATACGGCTTCCTCTTCCGGAGTGCGAGTGGGTAGTGCGCCCACTAAAGTCTCCATAGCACTACAGGAGAGTCGGTTGTCTTGACACGCTAAGTAGGCAAGCGCAGTGCATCCTGTTAGATTGATCGTTTTTAATTGATTGTGGAAGCATAAGAGGATCTCAATACTCTCATTGTCGGATGGGTCTAACTCCGTAAGGCGGTTATTGCCGCAGTCTAAGTAAGAAAGGGCCCCTTTATGGGGAAGGAGCAACGAGGTTAATTGATTGTCCCAGCACTCTAAGGAGGAAAGACTTGCGCATGCCGACACGTCTAAGGATGTTAGTTGGTTGGTGTAGCAAGTGAGCTCTTCCAAAGTGCCACATTGCGATACGTCTAAAGCGGTCAATGCATTGGACGTACACTCGAGCTTGCTGATATTACCCTTTAGTGTCACTCTCTGGGCAGTCAGTGTGTACGATTTCTTTTGCCCCGATGTAATGGCCTCGCTAATGCCGTCTGCCTCTATTGTACCACTTCCCTGAATCAGAAGCTGCACAGTCTCGCCAACTTTTTTGGAGGTAGTAAAGGTAATGCTTTGCGATGCTGCCGTAGCAGCAAAGAACAGTGTGAAAAAGGCGGCTATTGAGATATAATTAGTCACCTTCATGAAAGTTTTTTTCATATCCTTTTGTTTTTATTCCTGTACTGCAAAGGTAGTCATTCCTATAAGTAGACCTCTGAAATTGGGAATAAAAGTAAAGTTTTCTTATCGGTTGACTTTGCAGAATGACTGAGACTATAGGCATAGATCCGAAAGGTGATAAGTGTAGGGAAAATATTCCTCTTTGCTACGGAAAAAAAGAGGCATGTAGCGCGGTATCGTCCTGCTACATGCCTTTTCCTATGAGGTACAGTAGTGCTATAAGCCGGGTTCTGTAGCGCAAATGCGCTGTCTGCCATTTATCTACGAACTGCGTTGCCGCAGCCCTCCAGCAATCTACCCCTCGGCATCGGACGGGTCGTCCTACAGCGCCGGTATACATGATCTTGCAACCCATAAGCGGTACGGCAGACACTGTCACCAGTGTCTCGGTAGGCTCTTACCCCACCTTTTCACCCTTGCTCCTATAGAGAGGAACTCGTCCCCGGAAGCGGTTATTCTCTGTTACCTGCTTTTACGGCTCACGCCGCCTTCCCGTTAAGAAGTATGGTACCCTGTGTTGCCCGGACTTTCCTCCCCCACGCATGACGCATGGCAGCGGCAGACCGCACTACTGTATAATTGGATTCGTTTATCCCATTAGTGCCTCATCTCTACACGCTTGGTAGGAGGCTCTTTACTGTTGCGCTCTTGAACAGCTTTTACTACAGCGTCGGCAAAGTTATCAAAAAAGAGCGACAGCATATTATCCTTCTGTGAGGCGGACGGCTGCCCCTGATCTCCGGAAGAACATATACTTTCGACGATAGGGATTTGAGCCAATAGAGGAAGCTTCAGCTCTTGTGCCAAACGCTCGCCACCCCCTTTGCCAAAGATATAATACTTATTGTTGGGAAGCTCTTGCGGAGTAAACCAAGCCATATTCTCCACAATACCAAGGATTGGCACTTCGATTTTGTCGTTCGTGAAGAGATCAATCCCCTTGCGTACATCTACTAAGGCTACTTCCTGAGGGGTGGTTACCATAATGATACCACTAAGTGCAATCGTTTGCACAATGGTTAGGTGTATATCACCGGTACCCGGAGGCATATCTAAAAGAAGAAAGTCCAGTTCCCCCCAATTAGCTTGTGTAATAATCTGAGTTACTGCATTGGATGCCATTGAGCCGCGCCAAATAAGTGCCTTGTCGGGATCTACAAAGAAGCCGATTGACAGTAGCTTGATCCCGTTGAAAACCTCAATAGGCTCAATCAGCTCTTTCCCATCAATCTCTTGTGCAACGGGACGCGCCTCCTCGCAACCAAACATCTTGGGCATGGAGGGGCCGTATATATCCGCATCAATAACCCCTACCCGATAGCCTTTCAAGGATAAAGCTACCGCCAAATTAGCCGTTAGCGTACTTTTGCCTACTCCCCCTTTTCCGGAGAAAACGGCAATCGTATTCTTTACCCCTTTGAGTGGCTGCTCTGTCGTATCGGCAACCGGCTTAGCTTCGGGGAAGAGCGGGGTGATATTTCCTTTGATCTCTATATCGGGGGAAACAAAAGTGAGCAGAGCCTGTTCGGCTGCTTTAATGACCGACTTATGAAAAGGGTCGTTCTGTTTAGCGAAGCGTAGGTTAAACGATACTTTATGCCCTTCTATACGAAGTGCTTCCACCATTTCAAGTGATACAATATCTTCACCTGTACCGGGGTATCGAACCTTTTTGAGTGCGTCTAATATGAGTTGTGGGTATAGGTCCATGATAGGAAAGCGAGCTTATATATATTATGTACCGGGATGCATAAATCGTGTGATGCTCTTATAATCATCGTGGGGAGGTTCATGATCAGGCTCAATAAACTGCTCCGGTGCATCCTGTAGCGAAAAAGCTATGTATTTGATCTTTTTCCCCCGAGCAAGCCATTGCGCTTCGTAGCGTGTAGAGGCATAAGGCACTTTTTCGCGTAGTGGCTCGGTGGGATGGTATAAGTCATTGGTAGCTGCTTCCGGCTCTATGTGATTAGCCTCTAAAAGCAGCAGCGTATATTCATAAAGGAAGTTGCTATCCGTCTTGAGGAAAATTTTCCCTTCCGGAGATAGAATGTGGTGATATCGCTCCAAGTAATAGCTGCTGATAAGCCTTCCGCGGGTGCGCTTCATCATAGGATCCGGAAAGGTGATCCACAGTGTAGATACCTCCTTAGCGGCAAAAAACGAGTCAATCATTGCTATGTCGGTGCGCAGAAACGCTACATTGTGTAGCGACCCTTCCACTACCTGTTTGGCCCCTGCCCATATCCGTGCGCCTTTGCGGTCAACCCCTATGTAATTCCCATTTGGGAACTCTTGCGCCAAAGCAACCGTGTACTCGCCACCACCGCAACCCAGCTCAACTGTGATAGGGTGTTCGTTGTGAAAAAAGTCGGTCCCCCACTTTCCTTGATAGGGAAACCCCTCTTCCTGTAAGCGACTCCAGGGATATTGAAGTACAAAGGGAAGCGTATCTATATAGGCGAATTTGGCTAACTTGCCCTTTCCCATGGTGGTGAGTTAGTGCAGTCTGTTACTCTTTATCCTCATCATAGAGGCTTTCTTCGTAATCCAACTCAGCCTCTACTACAGCTTGGATAACGATGTCTTCAATGGGCTCCATACCGTCCTTGCGGATAGCCTCGCGGATGAAATCACTCATTTCGTCCAGATCCAAGACCACTTCTCGGTCCTTGTCCTCATCCTCCTCAGTGTATTCGTCCATGTAGCCGCGCGCATCGTAGAAGTCGTAAATCAAGTCAATGATATAATAGAGATCATCATCGTCCAGAGATTTATTCATCTCCTCGCTCAGTGTGTGGCGGATAAAGGCGATAGCATCCTCATCGTCGTAGATGTCGTATAAATCCGGGTTGCTCATAATTGGTAAGTGCTTAATAAAAATGGCTTATAAAGTTATTTTCTTGCGTCCTGTCGGAGTGCTTGATAGTAGGTATCCAGCAGTTTCTGTGCCCCCTTGAATGGGGTAATGCGGTCCTGCAGAATACACTCTTCGATCTCTTGCTGCAGTGCTTTTACGCGCTCATCTTCGTAGAAAGAGTTTTTAAGTGTGTCGTTGATGGTTTCGTACATCCACCATTTTGCCTGACGCTGTCTCTTGAGATCAAAGAATCCCCTATCAACAGTAAAATGCCGATACTGATCAATCATGTCGAATATATCTTTTATGCCGATAGCATAATAGCCTGAGTAGGTGAGCACTTTAGGCTCCCAGCCCGATTCCGTCGCAGGAAAGAGCTGAAGAGCATTGCGGAAGTGAGAGGCCGCCAGCTTGGCTTTGTCGATGTTGTCCCCATCTGCTTTGTTGATGATGATACCATCGGCCATCTCCATAATCCCTCGTTTGATCCCTTGCAGCTCATCACCTGTGCCGGCTAACTGTATGAGTAGAAAAAAGTCTACCATTGAGTGCACCGCAGTTTCACTCTGTCCCACGCCTACTGTTTCGACAAAAATAGTATCAAAGCCGGCGGCTTCGCAGAGAATAATCGTTTCTCTTGTCTTGCGCGCCACACCTCCTAAGGAATCCCCGGCCGGACTTGGACGAATAAAAGCGTTTTTCTCTCGCGAAAGCGCCTCCATACGCGTTTTGTCCCCCAATATACTTCCTCCGCTTACCTCGCTGGTAGGGTCAATTGCTAGTACAGCCAGTTTATGCCCCTGCTTAATAAGATGCATGCCAAAGGTATCAATACTGGTACTTTTACCTGATCCGGGCACGCCCGTGATTCCTATTCTCATGGAGTTGCCACTATGCGGAAGGCACTTTTCAATGATCTCTTGTGCCATGTGTCGGTCTGAAGCCAGGGTGCTTTCTATGAGCGTAACCGCTTGACTTAAGAGAGATACATTTCCTTCCAGGATGCCTGCTACATATTCGTCTGTCGTGTAGCGGCGTCGCTTACGTGGTTTGAAGTAGGGGTTTATAATCGGTGGTGCTTTAATGCCGCGATTTACCTTGAGCCCTTGGTAGGCAGGGTCATTCTCGGGATGGTCGATGTGCGCACTATCTTTGTCAAAGTGTTGTTGCATAGCGGAAGGTTGTTTATTGGTTGGTACGAGCCATAATGCGTATTTTGCGCAGTGGTCCTGCCGGATCGTTGCAGAGAAGGGAGAGATCGCTCGTAAGGCGCTGTTCGTCGGTTTGAGCTAACTTAGCCGTATCTATCCGGTAGCTGATGACACCCTCCTCCCCCGGTGCTATACAAGTTCGGCTAATCTCTGCTTCAATAAGGCTTGTATCGGGATAAACTCCATATAATAAAAGCGGTTTTTGCCCTATGTTTTTCAGTCTTACTATGCCCTTGTAGGTGGAGTCAGTAGGGATTATGCCCAAGTCGATGTAGGTACGTAGCTCTAATTGGGGTGCTAATGAGTCGGATCGATCCAAATCCGGCACGTAGGGTAGGGAGATGGCTATTTCTCCGGTGCCTACTATCTGCCCATTTCGTTTAGCCGTAACCCGGATAGGCCGGCTTATCAATCCATAAGAAGTCTGTGGCGTACCTTTGGCAACGGCAATGACTTCCATGGGTTCATGATCGCCAAGGGCAATGCGGGTTGCCGATAGTGTGATTTCGTCGGTTTGTGGGCTTAGGGTAACCTCAAGGGGTTGCTCGCTCTTATTGGCTACAATGAAGCGTAGCCTACTCGTTTGTGCCGTGCTAACGATCCCGAAGTTAAGGCGAGGGGAATTGATATAAAGGTCTCCAATGTGTAGGCCTTTGTCTTTCCCTTCGCTGAGAGAAATTACAATCCCTTTGATATGTAGCAAAAAAGGCTCTTCTGCTGCATTGGAAAAAATGCGAACTTCTTTGATAAACTCACCGGGGCGGTAGAGGGGATCAAAGCTAACGGATACAAATCCACTCTCTCCGGGCGCCACAGCCTCCAAAGTGTATTTGGGGGTTGTGCAGCCACAATCGGTATGTACTGCAGTGATTACAAGGGGCTTGTCGCCTGTATTGGTGAAGGGAAAGAGATGGGTCACGCTCCCCTTCTCTTCAGCTACCATGCCAAAGTTGTGGGTGGTTTCGCTGAACGTCAGTGTTTGTGCTCCGGCTGTGCCTATCCATGCGAGTAGCCCCAGCAGGAAAAGTATCCGTCTCTTATTCATTCTCAAGCGTACTTAAGCCCCATGTGTGGTGCCTTTTACTCTACTACTCCTTTAATCCGCACAATGTAGGCACCCTCCTTCCCATTACTATAGATAGCGATGGTTTTCACAAATTGACCGGGGCGACCGGCAGGATTGTAGGTAACCTCTACAATAGTGGACTTACCGGGAGCAACGGGCTCCGTATTGTATTTAGGCTTTGTGCAGCCGCAAGAGGCTGTAGCGCGCGTTATTACTAAGGGTGCGTTGCCTGTATTCTTAATAGTAAAGGCATGGGTTACGGGTCCGTCAGCCTCTTTGATTGTACCAAAGTCAAACGAATCTTCAACGGCAAATATCACGGCTCCCTGTGTATTAGTCTTCTGCTCCTTCGTTTCTTGGGCGGATAGCGTAGCTATGCCCAGCAGTAGTGCTGTAAGTACAAAAAAAACTTTCTTCATAAAACAAGAACTCTCTTTCTTTATCATTACTTTTCTATTCCCTACTCCCTGAAAGAGATAGGGCTCCTTATGTTGCAAATATACGATAATATCGCCTAATGATACTCTGTTGGTCTCTCTTCCCCTTATGGCAACGTGTTATACAACGGCAATTTTGTCCGAGAGGCTTTGCTTTTGCAATAAGTATCGATCTATTGTGCTTCAAAAAAGATCAGAACCTTTCAATTGAAACATCTGTATCTTTCCAACGAAACATCAGTACCTTTCAATCAAAAGATACCTATCTTTTTCAATGACCTGTGGTCTTTGTTTTATAACCCTTGAAAGGCTGTTGTTTTCGGAGCAATCCCTATGTAAAGAATCCTATTGTTGGAAACTTCACGGAAAAATGGTTACTTTGTAAAGAGGATATACTGAAGCTTTATGGTTTCAGGAAATAACGAAGATAGATTATGGCAAAAAGGCGGGTATTACTTAAGCTGAGTGGCGAGTCGCTGGCCGGAGCGCGCAAAGAGGGAATTGATAAATCTTGTTTGAATAGCTATGCAGCAGCGATCAAAGAGAGTGTCCTATTGGGCAATGAGATAGCCATCGTAATAGGGGGCGGTAATATCTTTCGCGGTATGGCGGGAGCTGCTTCCGGCTTTGATCGTGTGACCGGCGATAGTATGGGCATGTTGGCTACCGTGATTAATTCGCTTGCATTGACTGCCTCTTTACAAGCCATTGGACAGGATGCTTTGCTGCTCACGGCACATCCTATGTCGCCTATTGGATCGCACTACTCGGCACCGGTCGCTAAGCAGGCACTACGTGAGGGTAAAGTGGTACTTATTGCCGGTGGTACGGGTAATCCTTTCTTTACTACGGATACCGCTTCTGTACTGCGTGCTATTGAAATAGGGGCAGACTTGATGCTTAAGGGTACGCGTGTGGACGGAATTTATACGGCTGATCCGGAAAAAGATCCTTCAGCAAAACGCTTTGAGCGAATTACTTACGATGAAGTGTATGCACGAGAGCTTAAGATAATGGACTTGACTGCCATGACCTTGGCGCGTGACAACGGACTTCGTATCAGAGTATTCAATATGGATCAAGAGGGCAACTTAGTGCGCTTAATGAAGGGAGAGCCTCTGGGTACCTTAGTAGAAAACGAATAATAAATATAAGTTACATACAACTATGCAACAGATTGACGAATATATAGCCATAGCAGAAGAAGCTATGAAGAAAGGTACCGAGTACCTGGAAGAGAAGCTCGCTCGTATTAGGGCAGGCAAGGCCAATCCGAAGCTATTGGATGACATTCGGGTGGATTATTATGGCACGCCTACACCATTGAGTCAGGTGGCTTCCATATCCATCCCCGATGCACGCAGTATAGTGATCACACCGTGGGAAAAGAAGATCATCAAGGATATTGAAAAAGCTATTATCGACTCTCCCCTGGGAATTATGCCGGAGAACAACGGTGAGATCGTTCGTATCGGTATACCTCCACTTACAGAAGAGCGTCGTAAGCAGCTCGTTAAGCAGACAAAGAACGAAGTAGAAGATACTAAGATCAGCATACGCAACGCACGTCGTGATGCCATCGATAAGATCCGTAAAAGTGTTAAAAATGATGCGTTGCCGGAGGATGTAGCTAAGGACGCCGAAGATCGTATGCAAAAGCTGCACGATAAGTACATTGAGGTAGCTGACAAAATATTTGCAGCTAAAGAAAAAGAAATCCTTACGGTATAATAAAGGAATAACGACAGCCTTTAATGGGCTGTCGATCAACTTGTATTGAATATGGAGACTGCACTCGTAATCCGCGCTATGGGCAATGTGTGTCGAATTGCGGATCATACGGGCGCAGTTAGGGATGCCGTAGTAAAAGGTAACCTTAGACTAAAGGGAGTGCGTTCGACCTCTCCCGTGGTCGTGGGAGATCGAGTGGAGGTATCCTATTCGGAAGAGGGGCATCCGCCTATGGTGGTGGGTATATTACCTCGGCGCAACTATATTATTCGTAAAGCAGCTAATCTATCGAAAGAGTCTCATATATTGGCCGCTAATATAGATTGTGCCTTGCTGGTTGTTACGCTTACACAGCCTGTTACCACTACTACTTTTATGGATCGCTTCTTAGCTACCGCAGAAGCGTATAGTGTGCCGGTAATCATTGTTTTTAACAAAGTGGACCTTTACACGGAGATAGCGTTGAAGCAAGATGCAGCGGATCTTGCACAGCTATACCGATCTATTGGCTATAAAGTATTGCAAGTGTCCACTAAGACTACGGAGGGCAAAGAGGAGTTAAGCGAGCTGATAAAGGGTAAGATTGTACTTGTAGCCGGTCACTCCGGGGTAGGGAAAAGCTCTCTGATCAATATGCTGTTGCCGGAAGTTGATTTGCCGGTAAGTGAGCTGAGTTCGCACTTTGGTACGGGTACGCATACCACTACTACCAGTGAGATGATACCCTCATTGGATGGGGGATATATAATAGACTCCCCCGGAATAAAGGGGTTTGGTACGCTGGAAATGGATGAGCAGGATACTGCACATTATTTCAAGGAATTCTTTGCCTTGAGTGCTCAGTGTCGGTTTAATAATTGTCGTCATCTCAATGAACCGGGTTGTGCTGTACGTGCGGCAATAGACAGAGGGGAAATAGCTGTCTCGCGGTATATAAGCTATTTAAGTATCCTTGGGGATAAGTACGCCGGCAAGTATCGTCCTCCACAATAAGGATGGAATAAACAAGACTGAACTATAGAATGAAAAAGAAGACCACAAAAGCAGGGGGAAAGAAATCGTCTTCCAAGCGCTCTAATAAAGCGAGTACCGGCAAATTTGTGCTTAACGATAAGACAGTGAAGAAACTACAGGACTTCTTCAGAAGTAATGTGGGCGGAAGCTATAATTATCGTCAGGTATCGGCCTATTTACAGGCGCAGACGAAAGAGGAGAAAGAGCTGGTCAAAAGTGCATTAGAGCGTTTAGCTCAAGAGAAAACACTGGAGCGTGTGGGGCGAGGTAAGTATCGTTTCCATGGTGCACCGGCTACGATAGAGGCTACTTTTCAGCGACGCAACAATGGAGCCAATAGTGCCGTGGCGGATCAAACAGAGATTGCCGTCAATGAGCGCAATCGTCACCATGCCCTGAATGGTGATACTGTATTAGTACGTCTCTTTCCTCATAAGAAAGGAGCCAAGCCGGAAGGTGAAGTGGTTAAAGTGCTCAAGCGCAGTAAGGAACACTTTGTGGGCGTTGTGGAGCAGAAAGGAGACTACGCTTTTTTGGTAACGCATGATAAGTATCTGGATAGCGATATTCTGTTGCCTAAGGGAAGCTTCGAAAAGGCGCATGACCATGATAAAGCCATTGTACGCATGGTCAAGTGGCCCGAGAATAGTAAGAATCCGATTGGAGAGGTAGTTGACGTGTTGGGCAAGAGTGGCGTAGCGGATACGGAGATGCACGCCATCTTGGCTGAGTTTGATTTGCCTTACCGATATCCGAAGCGTGTGGAGCAAGCCGCCGAAAAGCTGGATGCAAAGATTACAAAGGAGGATATCGCTGAGCGGGAGGATTTTCGTAAGGTCACAACTTTTACGATAGACCCTGCCGATGCAAAGGATTTTGACGATGCTATCTCGGTGCGGAACCTCGATACAGACAGGTGGGAAATAGGGGTACACATAGCGGATGTCAGCCATTACGTAAAGCCCGGTTCACTAATTGATGAGGAGGCCTATAGCAGGGGGTGCAGCGTTTATTTAGTAGACCGTACAGTGCCTATGCTGCCTGAGCGTCTTTGTAATGATATATGCTCATTGAGACCCAATGAGGATAGGCTCTGCTTCTCTGTGATATTTACAATCGATACGGTTAATGCCCGGGTGGTAAACTATCGTATCCGTCACACCGTTATAAATAGTGATCACCGCTTCTCCTACGAAGAGGTACAGCTTATATTGGATGGAGAGGAGGGACCATACGCAGCGGAGCTTCGCCTACTGGATCAAGTGGCGCAAAAGCTTCGCAAGGAGCGTTTCAAGGGAGGTAGTATCAATTTTAGTTCTACTGAGGTGAAGTTTCTTTTGGACGCTCAAAGTAATCCTATTGGTGTGGAAACGGTAGTCAATGGCACGGCTCATCAGTTGATAGAAGAGTTTATGCTACTGGCTAATAGAACGGTGGCAAAGCGCATTAACAATCCGACGCGAGGTCCTAAGCCAAAGACAGAGCGTGCTTTTATCTATCGTGTTCATCCCCCTATTGACGAGTACACCTTCAAGCAGGCTGCCGCTTATCTGGACGAAAGTAATTTGCTCCCCATGAAGCTCCGTAAAGAAGCAAAGCCTACGGCCGGCACTATTAATAGAGTGCTGGAGCAGATTGCTGATACCCCAAGGCAGCCGTTAGTGGAAATGGTATTGGTGCGCACATTGATGACTGCTTACTATAGTTGCGATAATATAGGGCACTTCGGCCTCGGCTTTGATTACTATACACACTTTACCTCTCCTATACGACGCTATCCGGATTTGGTTGTGCATCGCTTGATAGACCGCTATCTATTTGAGAAAGCCAAGAGCGTGAAGTACAATGAACTGAGCGAAGTGGCAGAGTATACTTCTAAGTGTGAAGAGGTCGCTACCAAGGCGGAGCGAGCTTCGGTGAAGTATATGCAGGTACGCTATTTGGATACGAAGATAGGGAAGATATTCGATGGTATTATTTCCGGTGTTACCGAGTGGGGTATCTATGTACAGCTCGTGCAGAGCGGCTGTGATGGATTGATTCCTATTCGCTCTTTGGAGGATGATTTCTATGAGTTGGACGAGTCGGGCTTTTCGCTCATTGGAAAGCGTTATAAGCGTGTCTATCGAGTGGGAGAAAAGATTACAGTGCGTGTAGTCTCGTGTGATGCCGAGCGCCGACTAATTGATTTTGAGGCGGTAGAATAGATCTATGACAGACCAAATGGAAGAGGCTCTTCAGAAACTGGAATTGTTAGGGCTCAATACCGATGAACTGAGTTCTTTCGCTGTCTCTTTGGGTATGCCACGCTATGCAGGGCAGCAACTTACGGAGTGGCTGTATAAGAAATGCGTTACGTCATTTGATGAAATGACTAATATATCGCTTAAGTACCGAGAGCTCTTAGCCGCCCATGCTACTATTGGCAGGCATGCGCCCATACAAGTACAGGAGTCGGTAGATGGTACTAAGAAGTACCTCTATGCTCCCCGTGAGGGGCATTGTGTTGAAGCGGTATATATACCTGAGGAGGACCGCAGTACACTCTGTATATCTTCCCAAATGGGGTGTAAGATGAATTGCCTTTTCTGTATGACCGGAAAGCAGGGATTCAATGGCAATCTTACCTCGGCAGAGATTGTGAATCAGTTTCTTTCATTGCCGGAGCGTAAGCATATCACCAATATAGTATTTATGGGCATGGGAGAGCCGCTGGATAATGTGGATAATGTGCTCAAGGCGATTGAGTGTCTCACGCTGCCCAAGGGAATTGCGATGAGCCCACGGCGTATTACCCTCTCTACGGTGGGCGTAGAACCCGGGTTAAGTCGCTTCCTACAAGAGTGTGATGCGCACTTGGCTATTAGTTTGCATTCCCCCTTTCATGAAGAGCGTATGCAGCTGATGCCGGTAGAGAGAGCAGTGCCTTTTGAGCAGCTGATACGCAAGCTAAAGGGCTATAGCTTCGCAGGGCAAAGAAGGTTAACTTTTGAGTATATCGTTTTTGGTGGATTGAATGACACCCCCGGGCATGCCAGACGTTTGCAGCGCCTCTTGCGCTCAATCAATTGCCGGGTGAACCTTATACGCTACCATGCCATACCGGGAGTAGATCTACCGCGCACGGATGCAAAGCGACTGGAAATATTTAAGCAGCAACTTGAAGATGCCGGAGTAACCGCAACTATTAGAGCATCTCGAGGGGAGGATATATTGGCGGCTTGCGGTATGCTCTCTACGCATAGACAAGCGCAACAGACTACTGAATCCAAATCTTGATCATTAGTCGGAGGGCGCTTCGCTTTATTGTCCTTTGGAATATTTATCTTTGTACTGTTATGAAACAGTATCTTGATTTGCTGAATAAAGTACTCCGAGAAGGGGTTGAAAAAAGCGATCGTACGGGTACTGGTACCAAAAGTATCTTTGGCTACCAGATGCGCTTTGATTTGTCGGAAGGCTTCCCTTTGCTTACTACCAAGAAACTGCACTTGAAGAGCATTATATATGAGCTTCTATGGTTTCTTCGTGGAGATCAGAATATAGCCTATCTGCATGATCATGGAGTGAGTATTTGGGATGAATGGGCAGATGAACAGGGCAACTTGGGCCCCATTTATGGTGTTCAATGGCGTTCGTGGCCTCGTTATGATAAAGGTTCGATAGACCAAATTAAGTCTGTGATAGAAGAGATAAAGCGACAGCCCGATAGTCGTCGTATGCTTGTCTCTGCATGGAATGTAGCGCAGCTAAATGAAATGCGCTTGCCCCCTTGCCATATTCTGATGCAATTTAATGTGGCAGCAGGGAAACTCTCTTTACAGCTCTACCAGCGCAGTGCCGATCTATTTCTCGGAGTGCCCTTCAATATTGCTTCGTACTCACTTTTGTTGATGATGATTTCACAGGTGGTCGGATTGCAGCCGGGCACATTTGTGCATACATTAGGCGATGCACACTTATACCTCAATCACATAGAGCAAGCTAAGTTGCAGTTGGAGCGAGAGCCACGCCCCCTACCACAAATGAAGATTAATCCGGAAGTAAAGGATATAGATGCCTTCCGTTATGAGGATTTCCTTTTGGAAGACTATAATCCCTATCCCCATATTAAGGCTTCCGTAGCTATTTGATTAAAAGATATGACCATATCAATCATAGTTGCAGAGGGCTTGGACCGAGCTATTGGGAGAGACAACGATCTCCTGTGGCGTCTGAGCGGTGATATGAAGCGTTTCAAGGCTACGACCATGGGACACACTATCCTCATGGGGCGTAACACATATGCCTCCTTGCCGAAAGGCGCACTCCCCGGGCGACGCAACGTAGTAGTGTCTACACAGATCAGTACCTTGCCGGATGCCGATGTATTCGCATCAGTGGAAGAGGCTCTCGACAATATTCGCCAAGCAGGTGAGACGGAGCTCTTTGTAATAGGCGGTGCTATGCTGTATCGTACTATGTTGCCCTATACGGATCGTCTTTATTTGACTACCGTAGAGGCGTATTTCCCGGATGCAGATGCCCATTTCCCGGAGATTGATTTTAGTGAGTGGAAGCAATGCGGAAAGGAAGAATATTTCGAAGCCGATGAGCGTAATGAGTATTCTGTTCGTGTTGCTCTGTATGAGCGTAAAGCAGCGACAAAGAAAGAATTTATTGAATCGAGTGATGAGTAAACCCTCTATACCTAAAGGAACCAGAGACTTCCTGCCGAGTGAAATGCTTCGGCGAAACTATATATTTGACACAATTAAAGAGCAGTTCCGACTCTTTGGATATGAGCAGATTGAGACTCCCTCACAAGAGTTGATGAGTACGTTGATGGGTAAGTATGGGGAGGAAGGAGATCGTCTTGTTTTTCGTATCTTAGACTCAGGAAACTGGCTGTCAAAGCTTAGCGATGAGGACCTTTTGGAGCGTAATGTAGCGCATCTTACTACGAAGGTCGCAGAGAAAGGCTTGCGGTACGATCTCACTGTTCCGTTTGCCCGATTCGTAGTACAGCATAAAAGTGAAATTTCGTTGCCCTTCAAACGCTATCAGATACAACCCGTGTGGCGTGCCGACAGACCACAGAAGGGACGCTATCGGGAGTTTTATCAGTGTGATGCCGATGTAGTAGGAACTGATTCCCTGCTCATGGAGGTTGAGTTTGTGGAGTTAGCGAAGGCTATCTTCTCAAAGTTGCAGTTGAAAGTGGTTATGCTACTCAACAATCGCAAAATACTCGCCGGTATTGCTGAAAGCATAGGCATTCCGGAGCGTTTGACTGAGATGACGGTGGCAATGGATAAGTTCGACAAGGTCGGCTTAGAGGGCGTAATAGAGGAATTAAAGAAATGCGAATTTAAGGAAGGCTGTATCACAGCCTTGAAGCCTTTCCTCCTTTTGGAAGGCGACAACGAGGCGCAGCTCTCTCAGTTGGAAGTACTGCTAAAGGCTAGCTCTATCGGATTAGAAGGCATACAAGAGATGCGCTTTATCTTAAGCCATTTGCCCCAGGAAGCGGAAGAAGCGTTTGAAGTGCGTTTTGATAGCCGGCTGGCTCGTGGCTTAGGCTATTACACGGGTACTATAATGGAGATTAAATCCCATGAAGTGGAGATAGGAAGTATTAGCGGAGGAGGACGATACGACAACCTGACCGGTATCTTTGGGGAGAAAGGCCTGAGCGGAGTGGGTATCAGCTTTGGTGCTGAGCGTATCTATGATGTATTGGAGAAGTTAGACCGCTTCCCGAAAGAGTTAGAAGGAAGTTGCCAAGTACTTTTCGCTAACTTAGGAGAAGAAGAAACCCAATACCTCCTTCCTTTACTACGCAACTTGCGAGAGAAAGGTATCTCTTGTATGGTATATCCCGACTGTGCGAAGCTGAAGAAGCAACTCTCCTTTGCGGATAATAGAAAGATCCCTTACGTAGTAATTGCCGGAAGCAGCGAAATGAGCGAAGGTAAGGTCACGCTGAAGAATATGACAACAGGGGTGCAGGAAGCCCTCGCAAAAGAACGCTTAGTAGAGCAATGGATGAAATAGGAAAGGTGCATTACCCGCTTCTTGAAAGCATCAATGAGCCGAAAGACCTACGCCGCTTACCCAAGAACAAGCTGCCTGAGTTGTGTCGAGAGATACGCTCTTTCCTATTGGATGAGCTTTCCACACATCCCGGTCATTTAGCCTCTTCTTTGGGAGTCGTTGAGATAGCGGTTGCGTTGCACTACGTCTACATCACTCCCTACGATCGTCTCGTATGGGATGTGGGACATCAAGCATATGCCCACAAGGTGCTGACCAATCGGCGAAAGAACTTCTCTACACTTCGCGAGTGGGGCGGTATGTCCGGCTTTATCTCTCCCGAGGAGAGCCCTTACGATACGTTTACTAGTGGTCATGCCTCCAATTCGATCTCTGCTGCTTTGGGAATGGCGGTAGCTGCCAAGCAGAAGAATGAGCCGCGCCGAGTGGTAGCCATCATTGGAGATGGGGCAATGACCGGTGGTTTAGCCTTTGAGGGACTCAATAACGCCTCCTCTTTTCCCAACAATATGCTTGTTATCCTCAACGATAACAACATATCCATAGATGCCAATGTGGGAGGACTGAATAAATACCTTGTAGATATCAATACGAGTCGTGCCTATAATGCAGTGCGTTTTGATCTCTATCGAGGAATGAAGCGTTTGAATCTAATCGATGAAAAGAGCAAACGTACGGTGCAGCGCTTCAATAATTCGTTTAAATCCATGCTTTCCCGTTCACAGGGTAATTTTTTTGACGGACTGAGCATCCGTTACTTTGGTCCTGTGGATGGCAATGATGTGTTGCGCTTGGTGGATATATTGAGCAGGATTAAGGAAATGGAGGGGCCTAAGCTTCTGCACCTTCGTACTATCAAAGGGAAAGGTTATCCCTTTGCTGAGGCTAGTCCGACAACTTGGCATGCGCCCGGACGCTTCAATATAGTGACAGGGGAGCGAGAAAAGAAGAATGGCATGCGTCCTCCCAAGTTTCAAGACGTATTCGGACACACATTAGTAGAGCTGGCAGAGCAGGATGAACGAGTGGTGGGGATTACGCCTGCGATGCCTTCTGGGAGTTCGATGAATATGTTGATGAAGCGCTTCCCGGAGCGAGCTTACGATGTGGGGATTGCAGAGTCTCACGCAGTTACTTTTGCAGCCGGCCTGGCGCATGAGGGAATGATTCCTTTCTGTAACATATACTCATCCTTTGCGCAGCGGAGTTTGGATCAGATCATACATGATGTCGCCATTGCCAAAACGCCTGTTATATTTTGTTTGGATAGAGCCGGTTTAGTAGGAGATGATGGGGCCACTCACCAGGGTGCGTTTGATTTGGCTTATCTGCGTTATATTCCTAATCTCACGATTGCCGCACCGATTGATGAGCATTGGTTGCGTCATCTTATGCTTACCGCTAAGGAAGCTTTCTGTCCCTTTGTTATTCGTTATCCGCGTGGAGAGGGTTCTTTGATAGATTGGCATAACGAAGCAAAGAAAGTGCCTATTGGAAAGGGCCGTAAGTTGATAGATGGTGAGCGAATAGCTGTGCTATCAATAGGTGCTATCGGGGTTGAAGCTCGTGAAGCGGTAGAGCGTTTACATAAGGAGGGAGTAGTTAAGCCTGCTCTCTTCGATATGGTTTTCCTCAAGCCAATTGATGAGGATATTCTGCAAGAGGTATTTAGTGGATACGATCGTATCGTTACGGTGGAAGATGGCTCCCGTATCGGAGGTTTGGGTAGTGCTGTAGCTGAATACATGAGCGAGCGCGGCTATACAGGTAAGCTTCTTCGGTTAGGTCTTCCCGATGAGTTTATACCGCATGGCAGTGTGCCGTTACAGCGCAGCTATGCAGGCATTGATGCAGAGCATATTTACCAGTCTATATTGTCGCTATGAAGATAATTGTAGCAGGTGCCGGGGAGATCGGGCAGCACTTAGCTCTCAATCTTGCTAATGAAGAGCATCAGGATATAACCCTGATGGATGAAGACGCACATAGCTTAGAGAAGATAGCCACCGGACAGGATATGCTCACCTTTGCGGGTAATCCGACCGATGCTCATGATCTAAAGGAGTGTGGCGTGGAAAGCACAGATCTTTTCATCAGCGTGATGAACGATGAGCATGCTAATATATTGGCCTGTATGCTGGCCAATGACTTCGGCGTGAATGAAACCATGGCACGGGTGAGTAATCCGCGTTACTTGGGGCCTGAGTATGCGCGTTTCTTTCATGAAGGTGGGGTTAAATCCCTTATCTATCCTGAGGAGTTGGCGGCAGAGGAGATCAATACAATACTGCGTAATCCTTGGGCACGTAAGTACATTGAGTTGGTCAATGGCATGATCGCACTGGTGGGTGTGAAGGTGCGTTTTGGATCGGAGATAGTAGGCAAGCGGCTTGTGGAGCTGACTGTACCGGAGCGCAAGATATTTCACGTCGTGGCGATCAAGAGAGATTCGGAGACCATCATCCCAATGGGTGAGACCCGCTTTGAGCATGGTGACATAGTCTTCTTTACTGCATTGGCGAACGATATTGACGAGGTGCGTCGTATATGTGGCAAGCAGAGTGTGACGGTAAAGAAGGTCCTCATGATGGGCGCATCTGATATAGCCTTACGTGCTATTGATAAGGCAAGCCGCAGCATACACTTTGTATTGATTGAGGAGGAGAAGGAGAGAATTAATCAGATTCGGAATTGGTTGCCTCAGAATGTAACCCTTTTTCACGGGGATGGTCGTAATACATCCCTGCTCAACGAAGTGGGTATCTCGTCTGCACAAGTCTTCGTGGCGCTTACTGAGAATAGTGAAACGAATATATTGGCATGCTTAGCTGCGAAGCGGTTTGGTATTTTTAAAACCATTGCTCAGGAGGAAAATGTGGATTACATACCGCTTGCGGAAAAGTTGGATATCGGTACCATCATCAACCGTAAAACCATTACCGCAGGGCATATTTACCGTCTTCTTCTAGGACAGGACACCAATACGGTAAAGAGCCTTACTATCGCAGATGCGGATGTCGCAGAAGTAATTGCACGCAGAGGTGCACCGATCGTGGGTAAAAGAGTGCGTGACCTCACGCTTCCTGAGGGAATTACTTTGGGTGGTATGGTACGTAATGGAGTACCCAGTATGATCAATGGTGAAACGGTAATTGAGCCGTACGATTTGGTTATTGTCTTCTGTCACGGAGTGATGATGGAGCAAATACGCAAACTCTTTGAGGCGTAACAAAGCTGTGCCAACAAAATATATATCTAAGCGGAGGTTGCACAATCAGGCACCCTGGATTAATTTCCGTTTTATCGCCTATGCAATAGGCAATATGTGCCTTCTGGAGAGTGGCTTTTTGGTACTCTGTGTGCTTGTCTCACTCTTATACAGAGAGAGTTCTTTAGGGCCTTTCCTATGGACTGCTCTAATCATGGTCGCAGTTGCCTTGCTGCTAAGATCTTGGGGAAAAGATCATACAAAGCACAGGCAACATGTGGGTAGCCGAGAGGGCATGCTGGCTGTGACCTTGAGCTGGATTACCCTCTCATCCATCGGTATGCTGCCTTTTGTATTTGGTGGCTATGTACCCACAGTAGCAGATGCATTCTTTGAGACTGTATCGGGGTTTACAACGACCGGGGCTACCGTATTTGAAGAGATAGAAAACCTTCCTCACGCTTTGTTGCTTTGGCGTAGTATGACGCAGTGGCAGGGAGGTATTGGTATTATTTTCTTTACGCTTGCTCTTCCGCAAGTGAATAGTGTCGGGGGCTCTTCGCTCTATAATGCAGAGACTACAGGCATCAAGCATGAGCGTTTTTTGCCGAGAATAGCTGAAGTGGCAAGACGTTTGTGGGGGGTTTATGTGGGACTTACACTGCTGCTCATGTTGCTCTTGTGGGCAGGTCCTATGAATCTATTTGATGCGGTTTGTCATGCCTTTTCCTGTATTTCTACCGGAGGCTTCTCCACGCACAATAATGGAGTGCTCCATTTCAATTCAGCGTATGTGGAGTACGTGCTTACTCTATTCATGTTCATCGGCAGTATCAACTTTACGTGGATTTACATGAGTCTTGCGCATCGAAGCTTAAAGCGGCTCTATCGGGAAGAGGAGTTTAGTTGGTTTGTGGGCTTTTTGGCATTCTTTATAGTGGCTACATTCTTGTGGCTGTTCCTTAAAAATATATACTCCTCCCCTGAGTTGGCTTTCCGTCGGTCTATTTTCCAAGTGGTTACACTTACAAGCAGTACGGGCTTTGTAACTGCGGAAAATGTGAATGAATGGCATTCGTTTTTCTTTTCTTTGGCGATCATTATGATGACGGTGGGCGGCTGTGCCGGTTCTACCTCCGGTGGATTTAAAATAGGGCGTTTTATGGTCATGGTAAAGAACCTCAGCAATGAGTTCAAAAAGCGTATCCATCCCAGTATGGTTACCAATGTGCGTTTTAATGGTAAGGCGGTGGATACAGATGTGGTTATACAGGTACTTGCTTTTGTAGGACTCTATTTGGGAGTAATCATTATTAGTACGTTTTTGCTTTGTTTGGGGGGCAATAGCTTCCTCTCTTCAGTGAGTGACTCAGTAACCTGTATCTCTAATGTGGGTCCCTCATTTGGTCCCCATGCTATGAACTTCTCTTTAGCCGGAAGTTTTGAAAAGGTCGTATTAAGTCTTGTTATGTTGGCCGGTCGCTTGGAAGTATTTACACTGATAGGAATTTTTGTGCCCTCTTTTTGGAGGAAATAACACTTTTTTAGGGCTCTTTTGTATGTCGGCAGGTGGAGCTAGATCTAATAGAAAAACAGAATAAATAGCCTGTGTAAAAAGATCTATAAGTTTTCCGCAAAAGATCTATAACTTTCATTTAGAAGATTAGAACCTTTTGAATGAGAGGTATAGATCTTTTTTTATGGGCTTTTATAGGGATCTGCCTATAGTGTGTAGAAAGGGATCAAAGGCGCAGAAAGGAAGCGCATTTTTTCGTACCTTTGTATAAGTGAAGGTAGTACCTTGCGCACAAATATAGTAGCGAATCGCAGCTTGTCGGAAAGGCCGGACAAGGAAGAGTCTTTGTGGTGATCAGTGGATTCGTTTGCTGAGCGGTGTGATGGGTGTATTCCTTCAATTGAGTATTCAAAGGAAGAAAGGAAAATGATACAGAATAGCAGACCCGGAGGCGAGAGTACATACTCAGCCGATAAGATACAAGTATTGGAAGGTTTGGAGGCAGTTCGCAAGCGTCCGGCCATGTACATCGGAGATATAAGTGAGCGAGGACTTCACCACTTGGTAAACGAGGTAGTGGACAACTCTGTGGATGAGGCTCTGGCCGGGTATTGTACCGATATAGACGTGCGGATACTTCCCGGAAATGCCATTCGTGTAACGGATAACGGCCGAGGAATACCGGTCGATATGCACCCAAAGGAGCACCGCAGTGCTTTGGAAGTGGTGATGACTACGTTGCATGCCGGAGGTAAGTTTGACCAATCAAATTACAAGGTCAGCGGAGGTTTGCACGGAGTGGGTGTTTCTTGTGTGAATGCTCTTTCCAAAAAGTTGGTAGCAGAGGTTAAGCGAGATGGCAAATTGTATCGTCAGACCTACCATGAGGGTAAGCCTGAGGCCGCTGTACAGGAGGTAGGCACCGCAGATGGCAGTGGTACTATCATTACTTTCTATCCTGATGATACTATTTTTACGGCTACCGAATATAAGTTTGATTTACTGGCTCGTCGTCTTCGCGAGTTGGCTTTCCTTAATGCAGGTCTTCGTCTTCGTCTAACGGATGAGCGAGAGCAGCTTGAGAATGGTAACTATCGCTCCGAGGAGTTCTTTTCCGAGCAGGGACTAGTAGAGTTTGTGGCTTATTTGGATCGCAATAGAGAGCCACTCTTGCCCACACCGATACATGTGGAGTGCTCTAAAGAGGGTTTTCCTCCCATCAATATAGCAATCACGTACAACAAAGACTACCAAGAAAATGTCTACAGCTATGTGAACGATATTAATACGATTGAGGGGGGAACACACGTTACGGGCTTCCGTCGTGCTTTAACGCGTACGCTTAAGGCTTATGCCGATCAGTCGGGCATGCTGAGTAAGGCCAAAGTGACCGTTGTGGGCGATGACTTCCGCGAAGGATTGACTGCAGTGATCAGTGTACAGGTAAAGGATCCACAATTTGAGGGACAAACCAAAACAAAGCTTGGAAATAGCGATGTGGCACCCGCTGTCGATAAAGTAGTTGGAGAGGCTTTGTCGGAATACCTTGAAGAGCATCCGGAGGAGGCAAAACTGATCGTAGAGAAGGTGCTACTTGCAGCACAGGCGCGTACAGCAGCAGAAAGAGCGCGTAGCTTGGTACAGCGTAAAACGGTACTATCGGGAGGTGGCTTGCCCGGAAAGTTGGCAGATTGCTCTTCGAAGGATCCCGCTAAGTGTGAGCTGTTTATAGTCGAAGGAGACTCTGCAGGAGGTACGGCTAAGCAGGGACGAGATAGAGAGTTTCAGGCTATTTTGCCCCTTCGAGGAAAAATCCTCAATGTGGAGAAGGCGCAAGAGCACCGAATCTTTGAAAATCAAGAAATACGAAATATATACACTGCCTTAGGGGTTACCGTAGGTACGGAGGACGACCCGAAGGCACTCAATCTGTCGAAGTTGCGCTATCACAAGGTGATCATCATGACCGATGCCGATGTGGATGGAGCGCATATTGGTACCCTAATCCTAACGTTCTTTTTCCGTAAGATGCGTGAGCTGATAGAAGATGGGTATGTCTATTTAGCTACTCCACCGCTTTACCTCTGTAAGAAGGGAAAAGAAGAGGAGTATTGTTGGACGGAGCAACAGAGGCGTGCCTTTGTAGAGCGTTTTGCCGATGGAAATGAAAATAAGGTGCACATACAGCGCTATAAGGGTTTGGGTGAAATGAATGAAGAGCAGTTGTGGCAAACGACCATGAACCCGAATACGCGTATCTTGAAGCAAATCACGATGGATGATATTCTCTCGGCCGATACACTGTTCTCAACATTAATGGGTGAAAATGTGGAGCCGCGTAAGAAATTTATTTCCGATAACGCTAATTATGCTCGCATCGACGCTTGATATAGCTCCAAGCGATGATCTGCCTCATGCCTTATCTGCCCTGTATAGGGAGGCAGACGAGCAGCAAGGGTATAACTCTAAGCCGATTATAGGACTAGTTTCGCATGCTACCGAAGCCGGTAGCAGTGTAGCAGATGCCTATGTGAAAGCCGTGGCAGATGCCGGCGGAGTACCTATTCAGCTTCCCATATCAGAGGATCTTTCTGCGTTGGATTCCCTATTGAATACTATAGATGGGCTTTTGCTGACAGGGGGCTGTGACTCGCTTTCTGCTTACTATGGCGAAGAGCCAAGTCCTAAGTTGGGCAATGTGCAGGTACGACGTGACAGAATGGAGCTGCCGCTTGCACTTTATGCTGTGCGACGTAATATTCCCATTCTGGGTATTTGTAGGGGAATGCAGCTGATCAACATAGCTTTGGGAGGCACCCTCTATCAGGATCTCGAGAGCGAGTTTCCTACCAAGTTAGTGGCACACGCTCCCAAAGTGGAGCTTGCCTATGGGGCACACTCAGTACGCCTGAGCGGAGGAAAAAATGAGCTACGTGATATTTTAGGACTTTCTGAGGGTCAACCCCTAATGGTTAATAGTCTGCATCATCAGGCGGTTAAGCGAGTGGCAAGCGGCTTGCGCGTTGTGGCTACTGCTTCTGATGGGGTAATAGAGGGGTTAGTGGGCTATCCGGAAAAGAACATAGTGGCCGTACAGTGGCATCCGGAGCAAATGGCTTCCAAGGGGGACGCTACGATGCAACGGCTCTTTGCCTGTTTTGTCAAGGAAGCTGCTCTGTACAAGCGCGCTAAAGCAATCCATCACAATATCATTGTGTTGGATTCGCATAACGATACCCCGATGGAGTTTACCTCTACGACTGATTTGTCCGTAAGAGGTAATACACAGGTTGATTTGCCGCGCATGCGTGAGGGAGGCGTATCAACCTCCTTAATGGTGGCTTATGTACCACAAAAGGCCTTGACTCGCGAAGCGGAGCGCAAAGCCTATCAATATGCATTGAATAAGCTTGATGAACTGAAGCAACGAGTAGTAGCTCATCCGCAGCTTGTGAGGTATGTAACAAGTGCGGAAGAGATAAGGACAGCTAAAAGTGCCGGGCTGCTTGCCATTGCTCCCGCAATAGAAAATGGCTACGCAATGGGTTCCGATTTGGGGCGGTTAGAGGAGTTTCGTAGATTAGGCGTGGTCTATATGACACTTTGTCATAATGGAGATAACGCAATATGTGATGCCGCTCAAAAGAGTAAGCGTACCCATGGAGGCTTAAGTGCACTTGGAAAGAAAGCTGTACTCAGAATGAACGAGTTGGGGATATTAGTGGATGTATCCCACACTTCTGCTGAAACGACTCGTGATGTACTTCAGTTAAGTAAAAAGCCAGTTATTGCAAGTCATTCGGGCGCCAAGGGCGTCTACAATCATCCAAGAAATTTGTCGGATGAACATATACGGAAGATTGCAGAAGGAGGAGGTGTAGTACAAGTATGCCTCTATCATGGCTTTGTAGCACCTCGCCGTGAAGAGGCAGATGTGCGCAAAGTGGCAGATCATATTGATCATATAGTCAAAGTAGCAGGCATACAAGCTGTGGGCGTGGGAAGCGACTTCGATGGCGGCGGTGGTGTAATAGGTCTCCGCGGAAGCAATGATTTGATCATGCTTACCATAGAACTTCTCAGACGAGGCTACTCAGAGCAGGACTTGCGTGCTTTGTGGGGAGGTAACTTTCTGCGCGTAATGGAGGCAAATCAACGTTAGTGGAATACTTTTTGTATAAGTAGTAGTTATATAGTAGTACGGAGAGCGTATTACCGGCAATATACCAATCAAGACAAGAAATACAATGCCCTTAGGACACAATAATAAGAACCAAAATAATCCTCCGCAGCGCTCTAAGGCGCCTTTTAATCCTTTTTGGATATACCTTATCATAGGAGTTTCGCTCTTGGGGCTGCTTTTTATCAAACCATCCAAAGCACAGAAAGAGCTGAGCTGGAATGAGTTTAAAGCCTATGCAACCGAGAATGCCTTTTCCAAAATAACCGTGGATAGGCAGAACCTGACGGCGGTGGGTACAGTAGCAGACAATAAGCTAAGCGAGGTCTTTAGTCGTCAGGAAATACGCCGTATAGGGAATACGACTCCCCGAAGTAATGCCGTCGAGTATGAAGTGGTGACACAGATCCCCTCCGTGGACCGCTTTAGTGAGTTTACCGACGGACAGGAAATATCGGCTGAAATAGTTTATGCAGCGCGTAGCTTCCCTTGGGGATCTATTTTGTTAAATACGATACCCTTCCTACTTCTCATCTTCTTCTGGATCTATATCATGCGCCGAATGAGTGCGCAGAATAGTAAAGGCGGTGGAGGTATTTTCTCTGTGGGAAAGAGTAAGGCTAAGCTTTATGACCGAGCTAAGGTAAATGTGACCTTCAAAGATGTGGCCGGCCTTAATGAAGCAAAGCAGGAAGTAAAGGAAATTGTAGACTTCTTGCGAGAGCCGGAGCAGTTTACCCGATTGGGGGGAAAAATACCAAAGGGCGTACTCTTGGTAGGTCCTCCGGGAACTGGTAAGACTTTGATAGCTAAGGCAGTGGCAGGAGAAGCTCATGTGCCATTCTTCTCTATGTCCGGGAGTGACTTTGTGGAAATGTTCGTTGGCGTAGGGGCAAGCCGTGTACGCGACCTATTTACTCAAGCCAAAGAAAAGTCGCCTTGCATAGTCTTTATTGATGAAATAGATGCCGTGGGACGCGCCAGAGGAAAGAGCAGTAACCTCGGCGGCAATGATGAACGAGAGAGTACCCTCAATCAGTTACTTACTGAGATGGACGGATTTGACTCCAATAGCGGAGTCATTGTGATGGCTGCAACCAACCGTGTAGATGTACTGGATAGTGCATTATTGCGTGCCGGACGTTTTGACCGACAAATAAGTGTGGATCTGCCCGATATTAATGATAGAAAAGAGATATTCGGTGTTCACATGAAAGGCCTTAAGCTAAGCAATGATGTGGATGTGGAGCTACTTGCAAGGCAGACTCCGGGATTCTCCGGTGCTGATATAGCAAATGTATGCAATGAAGCGGCTCTAATTGCAGCAAGGGGCAAGAAAAAAGCTATTGATAAAGAGGATTTTAATAATGCCGTAGATAGAATAATTGGCGGTTTGGAGAAAAAGTCCCGTATCATTACACAAGAGGAACGCTCCAGTATCGCTATACATGAAGCCGGACATGCTACTGTGAGCTGGATGCTGCAGTATGGCAATCCTTTGGTTAAGGTTACTATTGTGCCTCGAGGAAAGGCCTTAGGTGCCGCTTGGTATATGCCGGAAGAGCGGCAGATAACCCATGAACAGGTTCTGTTGGACGAAATGTGCAGTCTATTGGGAGGGCGAGCTGCTGAAGAGCTTTTCTTGAATAGAATCTCTACAGGTGCTGCCAATGACTTGGAGCGTGTGACTAAACTGGCGAGGGCTATGGTTACTTACTATGGCATGAGTGAAAAGCTGCCCAATATTAATTACTACGACCCTCAGGATGAGTACGGCTTTAGTAAACCTTATAGCGACAAAACGAGTGAGCTGATTGATGCGGAGGTACTTCGTATTATCAACGAACAGTATGAGCGCGCTAAGAGTATTCTGCGAGAGCATGTGGAAGGGCATCATCAAATTGCCGATCAATTGCTTGACAAAGAGGTGATATATACCGAGGATGTAGAGCGTATCTTAGGGAAGCGGGCATGGGAGTCTCGTGCTGATGCACTGGCACGAGAAGATGCCGAACAAAAAAGTAAAGAAGCTGATACCAAGGATACAGAGGGGAATTCAAATGCTCAATCAGTTACGCCCGGAGAGACAGAAGAAGCACCCAAGGAGAATCGTCCGTTACCTCCTCCCATTGATCCACGTCTTTTGGAGCCTCGTTAAGGAGCATTTTTATAATATTAGAATAATAGTGAACAAGAGCCATGCGAGCCCTGAGTAATATCTTCGTAAGGACAGTTTTCGGAGCAGTCTATGTACTATTGATACTTGTCCCATTCCTGCTGCAAAGCGAATGGCTCTTTGCTATTGTCTTTTCCTTTATCGCATTTACGGCAGTGGTGGAGTTTAACAAGTTAACCTCCATCAATCGAACTCGTCCGTTGCGGACAATCCTCGATGGAATAATAGCTGTGTGGATGTTGCTCAACGGAATGTTGGTGGCGAAGGGAATGTATCTGCCTGAGGTGTGGTTGCCGCTGGTGGTATATTTGCTTTATACCCTATTGAAGAGTTTGTTTTCAGACAAGGATGCTGAGCTTCCTAATATAGGTAACTCATTGATGATGCTGACCTATATAGGAGTACCTATTTTCCTAACTGCTTATCTGTCCTATCAAAAGCTACCTACTGGGGAATATGTTTTTATGGGGAGCCGTATAATAGCTGTATTCCTTATTGTGTGGATTGCCGATAGTGCTGCATACCTGTCAGGAATGGCTTTTGGAAAGCACCCGCTTTGGCCTGCTCTTTCTCCTAAAAAGACAATAGAAGGGCTTGTAGGCGGAGTCGCTTTTGCGGCGATAGTGGCTTCGCTTTTCCCTATTTTCTTCCCTTCTGTCTATGGAGCCTACACATGGTATAGCTGTACCATTTATGGGCTTTTGGTGAGTTTAATGAGTGTGTTGGGGGATTTATTTGAGTCTATGCTGAAGCGTCGAGCCGGAGTGAAAGACTCGGGCCACTTAATCCCAGGGCATGGGGGAATATTAGACCGTATAGACAGCTACTTAATGGCGTTGCCTACCGCCTTTATCCTGTATCTATTGGCACACACGTGCTAAATTTTCGGGAGTGCTTTTGTTCCCTATTGTCAGAATTCGTTTGTGAAATGAAAGCGAATGGAGGGAAACTCTTCCTCCGCCATACGAAGCAGATAGGGTGATTCTGCCAAGAATACATCTCTCCCCTCTATATCGCGTGCCATTTGTTGCACTTTGCGTAGTTTGAAGTGCTCCAAGGCGGTGGAATCATCTGTCTCTATCCAGCAGGCTTTGTACAGGGAAATAGGAGTCCATCTACATTCAGCTCCGTATTCATGAAGGAGTCGGAACTTGATTACTTCAAATTGAAGTTGTCCCACTGTGCCGATGATCCGGCGATTGTTGAAAGTATTGATAAAGAGCTGTGCCACACCTTCGCCCATAAGCTGCTCAATCCCTTTAGCTAATTGCTTTTGTTTCATAGGATCGGCATTATCAATGTACTGGAAAAGCTCCGGAGAGAAGGAGGGTAATCCTTTAAAGTGAAGCTCTTCTCCCTCTGTAAGGGTATCGCCTATCTTAAAGTTTCCTGTGTCGGGAAGTCCCACTATATCCCCTGCAAAGGCTTCTTCTACAATCTCTTTCTTCTGCGCCATAAAGGCGGTTGGTGCCGCAAAACGAAACTTTTTGTCCAAGCGTAGGTGGCGGTAGTACTCGTTCCTTCGAAAGCAGCCTGAGCAGATCTTTACAAAAGCGATTGAGCTTCTGTGATTTGGGTCCATATTGGCGTGTATCTTAAATACAAAGCCTGAGAAAGTCGGTTCGTATGGCGATACAACGCGCTCCTGAGCCATTGTGTCTTTAGGGCTTGGCGCTATCTCAATGAAGGTTTGCAGAAGCTCTTTTACCCCGAAGTTATTGAGTGCAGATCCAAAGAATACAGGCGCTTGCTTTCCCTTTCTGTAGGCTTCTAAATCCGGTTTCGGGTAGCATCCTCGTACTAGTTCGCTCTCTTCGCGAAGGCGTTGGGTACTCTCTTCGCCTATGTATTGGTGAAGTGCCGGGTCTTCCAAGGAATCAATTTCCACAACCTCTTCAGCGACATGTTGCTTGTCACTTTTGAAGAGTGACAGAGAGCTTTTGAAGAGATTGTACACGCCTTTGAATCGCTCACCCATACCGATAGGCCATGTCATAGGGCATACCTGCATGGCTAACTCAGCCTCTAACTCATCGAGTAAGTCAAAGGCGTCCCGCCCCTCTCTATCCAGCTTGTTGATGAATACAATCACAGGAGTGCTTCGCATTCGGCAGACCTCCATCAGGCGTCGTGTCTGCTTTTCAACCCCCTTAGCACTATCTACCACAATGATAACGCTATCGACTGCGGTGAGCGTACGGAAAGTATCTTCCGCAAAGTCTTCGTGTCCGGGGGTGTCGAGGATATTGATCTTGTACCCTTCATACTCGAAGCCCATCACACTTGTAGCTACGGAGATTCCTCGCTGGCGCTCTATCTCCATCCAGTCACTGGTGGCAGTCTTACGGATCTTATTGCTCTTAACTGCACCGGCTACATGAATAGCACCACCATAGAGTAGGAGTTTTTCGGTAAGCGTAGTTTTCCCTGCATCCGGATGGGAAATAATGGCGAAAGTACGCCTTCTGCGAATCTCTTCTTCTAATGAAGCCATACTTATTTAGCAACGCTTACTGAGCGTGTTTCACGAATTACTGTAATTTTGACTTGCCCGGGATAGGTCATTTCATCCTGTATGCGTTGGGCAATTTGTGCAGAGAGCCGACTAGTAGCTGCATCATCTGTTTGTTCAGCGCCTACGATTACGCGTAGCTCACGGCCTGCCTGTATCGCATATGTTTTGACTACTCCGGGGTAGGAGAGAGCCAATTGTTCTAAATCATTCAATCTCTTGATATAGGCCTCTACTATTTCGCGTCTAGCGCCCGGTCTTGCTCCGCTAATAGCATCGCATACTTGCACAATAGGTGCGATCAAGCTCGTCATTTCCACTTCATCGTGGTGTGCACCTACTGCGTTGCAGATATCGGGTTTTTCCTTATACTTTTCGCAAAGTTTCATTCCCAGTATAGCGTGCGTAAGCTCGGGTTCGTCGTCAGGTACTTTGCCAATGTCATGCAGTAGTCCGGCGCGTTTTGCTCTCTTCGGGTTCAATCCCAGCTCAGATGCCATTACAGCACATAGGTTAGCTGTTTCGCGTGAATGCTGAAGCAAATTCTGTCCATAGGAGGAACGATATTTCATTTTCCCAATCAGTCGAACCAATTCGGGGTGCATGCCGTGAATCCCGAGATCAATCAAAGTGCGTTTTCCTGTTTCAACGATCTCTTCCTCTACTTGCTTTCGCACCTTGTCCACCACCTCTTCAATGCGGGCGGGATGAATACGTCCATCTTGAACCAACTGATGTAGGGCTAAGCGTGCTATTTCCCTTCGCACGGGGTCAAAGGCCGAGAGAACAATTGCTTCAGGGGTGTCGTCTACAATGATCTCCACCTCTGTAGCTGCCTCCAAAGCACGAATATTGCGCCCTTCTCTTCCTATGATGCGCCCTTTCACATCGTCATTGTCAATGTGGAATACAGTTACAGCATTTTCAATGGCTGTTTCTGTAGCAACTCGTTGGATACTTTGGATGATGATCTTCTTTGCTTCGCCTGAAGCATTCATCTTAGTTTCCTCAACGATTTCATTGATATAGGCTTGTGCTTCTTCGCGAGCTTCCTGTGTCATGGCGTCAATTAGATGCTGCTTAGCTTCAGCGGCACTCAGCCCGGATATTTGTTCCAAGCTACGCTTGTTCTCGGCTATAAGCACTTCTAATTCATGTTCCTTGGACGTGATGATCTCCTGTTGCTTTTCTAAGCTCTCACGTAATGCTTCCAACTCTCCGGTTCGTCGTCCGATTTCGCTTCTGTCACGGTTTAGCTCTATCTCCAGATTCTGTATTTCAGTCTGCTTCTCTTCTACGATCTGCTTGCGTCTTGCGTAGTCTGCCTCCTGTGATTCTTTGAGAGCTCGCAGCTCACGATCGAAATTGCGGCGCTTATCGCTCTCGCGTTGGCGCGTGCGCTGCTCCATCTCCTGTGACTCTTTTTCAGCGCGATCGCAACGTGCGGCAGCCTCTTCTTCTGCTTTGGCTACAATTGCTTTGGCATTTTGCGTAGCCTCTGCGATTTGCTGTTTGCCAAGTTTTGAAGCTCGTTTGAGGATCTCCTTAAATAATAGCACCCCGATGACTGCCAGTACCACAATCACCGCAATAGCTGTAAAAATTATCGTCTTCTGCATACCTGCATTTTCTCTGCTATGCTCCCTATTGAGAGCTTGTTAAGTAAAAGGTAAAAATCGCCCTATAAAGGGAATGAGTGCAGAGTGCTTACAGGGAATACTATATAGAGGGAGCGAGTGGAATAGTGCTTAAACCTCGAACCGCTCTAAAAAAGCGGCTGTGCGCTTACACAATTTTTCTAAGTGCGCTTCAACAGGTTGAGGATCCTTTTCACTCTTAATGATCTCAAGCTGAATAGCTGTCTCTATGGCAGCCATCAAGCGGGGTGTATCATCATCGGCATTTGCAGCTATAGAGCCGTATTTAGCTCGATAGGTATTGACCCGTTCATTGAACAGATCTCGTGCTCGTCGGTAAAGGGGTTCCTCACGAGGTGCTACCACCAAGCTGAGCTCAGTGCGGTCTACCAATAGGCTAATCCGCTGCTTTTCTTGAATGGGGGGCATCTCTTAACTTTAATGTCGCACCAAGGTGCTTTATCCTTATTCTATCTCCGTTTCGAGGCTTTTAATCGCCTTTTTTATAGTCTCTTGTAAGCGTTCTAAGCGACTCCTGGCCATAAGCCAATCGCCATCATCCGCCACAATTAGGCGCGAAGTGAGCAGGTGACTATTTCTTTGGCGTAGATGCTCTGTCTCTTGCAGCAAGCTATCTCGAATACCCTCCAAGCGTTGTATTTCTGCCTGTTGGCTTTCTATTTTGGCTTGCTGTTTCTCCACCAAATGCTCTAAACGTCGGATTAACTGATCCAGTTCCTGCAAATAGAGCTCTTCTTTTTGTGTCATTGCTCTTCCACACGCAATTGCAGCGCGCTTTTACTTCCGCAAAGATACTCTTTAATTCTTATTTTATTGTGATAGCGGCTCTTCGAAGCATACAAATCTCCCTCTTCACACGCTCTATAAGCGCATTCTCATTAAGGGAGAGAATTAAACCCTTATCTTTGTGGAAATCTTGAGTATAGACGTATGCGAGCAAGTATTTTAAAGGATTTTCAGCCGGCACTGTTAACCTCTCTCAAGAATTATAATCGAGAGAAGTTTATGGCCGATCTGATGGCCGGTATCATTGTGGGGATCGTAGCACTGCCCTTGGCAATTGCATTCGGTATCTCATCGGGTGTGACACCCGAAAAAGGGATTATTACTGCCATTATTGCAGGATTTATCATCTCTTTCCTTGGTGGGAGCACCGTGCAAATAGGCGGTCCTACGGGTGCCTTTATCGTAATTGTGTACGGCATAGTCGAGAAGTTTGGTCTGCAAGGCTTGGCGATTGCTACGGTAATGGCCGGTATTATGCTACTCTTAATGGGCGTAATGAAGCTGGGGTCGGTAATAAAATTTATCCCACATCCCATTGTAGTCGGCTTTACAAGTGGTATTGCGCTAACGATCTTTTCTACACAGATAAAAGATCTTTTTGGGCTTAGCATTGAGCATGTGCCTTCCGATTTCATTGCCAAGTGGGGGGTCTATTTTGAGCATTTCCACACTATAGACATGTGGTCTACGATAATAGGCCTTGTGAGTGTAGTAATTATCTTTCTTTCTCCCAAAATATTTAAGAAGATCCCCGGCTCTTTAGTGGCGATCATCCTAATGACGTTAATTGTTTACCTAATGCGCCACTATGCCGGAGTGGAAGGAGTTGATACGATCGGTGATCGATATGAAATCAGTGCCACACTACCCAAAATGGCTCCGATAGGAATCACGCTGGAGAGTATGAGAGCGCTATTCCCGTCAGCATTTGCAATTGCTGTGCTCGGTGCAATTGAGTCGTTATTGTCGGCTACTGTGGCCGATGGGGTTACGGGAGAGCGGCACAACTCCAATATGGAGCTGATAGCGCAAGGTGCGGCCAATATAATCACGCCTTTCTTTGGGGGAATACCGTCCACAGGTGCCATCGCACGTACTATGACCAATATAAATAATGGGGGTAAAACACCTATTGCCGGCATTATTCATGCCATCGTGTTACTGCTTATACTGCTCTTCTTGGGCGACTTGACGAAGCATATACCTATGGCTTGCTTGGCCGGTGTATTGGTGGTGGTCGCCTACAATATGAGCGAATGGCGCTCCTTTATATCACTTTCGAAGCAGTCTCGCGAAACCTTCATCGTGTTGATGACCACGTTCCTTCTAACGGTTATTTTTGATCTGACCATAGCCATCGCTATCGGCTTGTTGCTCTCCGTATTCATTTTTATGAAGCGTATGAATGAAAGCACTACCATATCGCAAAATTCCGGTAAACTTGATGTGCTAAAGGGTGTGGAGTATGACACGGATAATTTGAAAAATAGTCTACTGCACATACCCAAAGGGGTAGAGGTGTACGAGATTGAAGGACCCTTCTTTTTCGGGGTGGCAAATAAATTTGATGACCTTACACGCGAAATGGGCGACAAGCCTAAAGTGAGGATTATACGTATGCGCAAAGTGCCGTTTATGGACTCCACCGGTATAAATAATCTGGAAATGCTTTGTCGAAGAGCGCAGAAAGAGAGAATACAAATTGTCTTATCGGGAGTGAATGAAAGTGTAAGCAAAAGGTTGTATAAATCGCATGTGCCTGAAATGATCGCTAATGAGAATATATGCAACGATATACACCATGCCTTAGAGCGTGCTCATGAATTGACAAATCCTGCCGAATCCGATTAACCCACCACTTTGTAGAGCATAAAAATAGACATAATCAGGTCTCTTAAAAGGTATAGATCTTTTACTTGAAAGATCCATAAGTTTCAAACGAAAGGTTGAGATGTTTTCAATGAAATATCAGAAGCTTTTTGTCGGGGAAAATATACGCCAAAAAGAGCGTAACGAGCAGAATAGTCACACATCTTATTGCTTTTTGTTTTTTTTGTGTGCATTTGCTGCGCAATAAGGCAATTAATTAGATAAACATAGCTCAATTAAGAAAGGGAAAGCGGGTAGTTCGCCGGCTTCGGTACTTTGTGCGTTGGGCTAAAAGGGGGCGAAGTGAGTCCCTATTCATTTAAGGAGACAACACTGAAATATGAAAAAACTGCTACTCATTCTGATGTTCGTAGTGCTCTACCTGCCGCTCGGTGCGCAGGAAGCGTCTTATGAATTGAAGGGATTCGTCGCTACGAGTGACGGAACGCCTATACCGGGCGCCACGCTCACGCTAAAGAGCGATAGCGCAGATACCCAGCTGCTCGGTACGGTGAGTGATACGCGCGGTAATTATCGCTTTACGTTAAGCAAAGCGGGGACCTATCGGATGGAAGTGCGCTTTATTGGTTACAAAACGCTGAGCGAGGCGATTACTATTGCACAGCCTAAGACGGAAAGGAATATTACGTTAGAGGAAAACGTCATCGAGTTATCGGAAGTGCAAGTGGTTGCCAAACATACCAAGCTGCAAGCGAACGGCAATATACGGGTTCGCCTAAAAGGTAATCCGGTTACCAAGGGTAAAACTATGTCGGAGGTGCTACGATTTGTGCCAAGCGTAGAGGTGCATAACAATCAATTAGTTATCAACGGCAAGGAGGATAACTTGATCTACATTGGCGATCAGGCGATCACCCCGGAGCAACTCAACGCTATTCCCCCATCTATGGTGGATCACATCGAGGTAATACCCAACCCGGGAGTCACTTTAGGGAAGCATATTAAGGGAGGCATCCTGATGATTACGCTAAGGGAACAGGAGGGGTTGCTCGGCTCCGTCAGCTTGCCCGTACAGTTCGATCGGTTGGGCGTTGTGGATGTGGGGCCTGTGCTCTTTTTGCAATATCAAAAAGCCAAAGTATCCCTCTATAATACGCTGCGGGGTGGCGGAGGACGCTATACCACTATATATGAGCGGCAGGATCGCTACGAAAGCGATGCCGTGCCAACCATCACGACTGCTGAAAGTGAGAAAAAAGAGTACGCGGTACTGGATAACTTCGGGCTGCGGTACCAAATCAATAAGCAACACGCCTTAGGTGCTTTTGGTGGGGTAACGTATAGTTGCCCCAAGGAAGAAACTATTAATCGGAACGAGCAAAAGCAACCCATACTGACCCAAGGGTATCGCCTGCAAAGCCTAAATCTGAATGGTGGCGTAAGTTATCAGGGGCGACTGAATGTGTATGAAGGAATGACCATTGCCTCCACACTGACCTACAGTCACTCCCGAGATAACTCCAGTGCCTACTACGTGATGAATAGCGATGAGCAGGCACAGAGTACTAACCGACGGCACTACCTCAGTTTTCATCCGCGCGCTTCGCTCACCTTTGCCGGAGGGCATACACTCGCAGTGGGTATTCCCTATGCCTATGCCTCGGATTACAACGATGCCACCGGTATCGGTAATCCCCTACTGGCGCAACTCAGGAAGCGGCGGTTTACCCTTTCAGGCTTCGACTTTTCGCCCTACGTGGAATACAGCAAAATGCTGACCAAGCAGCTCTACCTGCAAGCCGGCTTACGGTACCAAACCACCATAATGCACTATCGCGATGTACTGAACCCCAAGTTAGACTACACCGTGCCTAACTACGGACTGTACCCCAATCTGCTGCTGCAGTATATGATTAATCCGGAAAAGGCATCGGGGATAGGATTGTCGTATCGGCATTTCTTCTCGTTGCCTAACTATGGGTACTATTCGCCTGTGGCTACCTATCAAACAGCGAACTTGTACAGCATCGGGAATCGCCAACTCCGTCAGGAAACATTTGACGAAGGTGAACTCAATTACTACCTCAACCGGGATTGGAGCTTTACCTATCGGGTGCGGTATGGGCGGCACATTGTTCGGATTATGACTTATCGGGACGAGAGTGCCTCCGATCTCTTTTATACCAAACCGGACAATGTAGGCACTCAATGGGCGCACTATGCCTCCGCCGGTTTCAGCAAAACGCTGTTCCCCTTTTGGCGCACGAACAACAAGCTTTACTTCCGTTACGACCGTGAATGGATGCCCAACTACAGCGTACAGAACTTTTTAGTAGGTGGCTCTACTACTCATCAGTTTACGCTTACCAAATGGTTAGGCTTGACCGTTGCCTTTTCCGGTGAAACGGCTCAAAAGCGATTGGGCTATACCATCGGAGCAAGATACGGATTGGATGTGGGCTGTTATGCTTCACTGCTGAAAGATCGATTGCAATTAAGCATCGCAGTGAACAACCTTGTGAACAATAACGATACGCTTGTAATGAGGACGGGAAACAAAACGGAGCTGCTTCGTATTGACTGCTCCCCGAAAACTCGCCTCGTGTTTACCGCTTCGTATTCGTTTTCCGCCGGAGATGCACTCAAACCGATTAAAACGGAGCGGGCGGCAACCCTCAACACGGAAAGACCGATTTTGTAGGACGCGAAGGAACGCTTTGCTTAATAGCTGTGGCACGGATAAGAATGCCGTTTTTTAGGATTAGCTTCTTTGCCGTGAATTTGTTTACTTTGCAAGTTGAAGAGAAAGACAAAGTAAGTAACAGTAATAAAGCAACAACGAAATGGCAACACAAAAGGAAGACCGGAACTTCTTTGCCGAGTTTCCGCCGATAACAACGGAGGAATGGAAAGCAAAGATAACCACCGACCTTAAAGGGGCGCCTTACGACAAAAAGCTTGTTTGGCGCACCGGTGAAGGCTTTACCGTAGAGCCGTTCTATAGGCGGGAGGATTTGGAAGGGTTAACGCATCTTGATGTAGCGCCCAACACGTTCCCCTATATACGTTCTACGCGTAATAACAACGAATGGTACGTGCGTCAAAGCGTATCGGGGGCAACGCCCGAGGCAGCTAACAAAGAAGCATTGGATATTTTGGAAAAAGGGGTTGATTCGCTCTGTTTTGTAGTAAAAGACGAGTGGATCGAAACCGCCTCAATGGAAAGGCTGCTAAAGGATATTGAACTAACCGCTATTGAGATCTGTTTCACGTGCTGCATGGCAAAGGTGGCAGCTCTTTTGAAGGTCTTTGCGCAAGTGGTAAAGGCTCGCGGCTGTGATGCTTCCAAAATTCACGGATGTGTGAACTACAATCCGTTCAAGCGCGAATTGGTGAAAGGACGCGTCTATACGGAGCGGAATAAGGAAATCCGCGCCGTGATGGATGCCGCCAAAGAACTTCCCTCCATGCGCGTTTTAGCAGTGGAAGCTCAGTTGTTCAATTTCGCCGGAGCTTATATCACGGAGGAATTGGGCTGCGCATTAGCGTGGGGCGCTTGTTTGCTGGATACGCTGATTGAAGCTGGATACGCCGTGGAAGAGGCTGCAAAACGCATACACTTCAACTTCGGCACCTCGTCCAACTACTTTATGGAAATAGCCAAATACCGCGCTGCACGTTGGTTGTGGGCGGAAATAGTGGCATCCCACGGAAGTGGCGACGAATACAAAGGCGATTGCGCCAAAATCTATCAGCACGCCGTTAGCTCAACGTGGAACCAGACGCGTTACGATAGTTACGTAAATCTGTTGCGGAGCCAAACGGAAACAATGAGTGCCGCTTTGGCGGGTGTGGATGCAATTTCGGTCACCCCCTTCGATACGCCTTACGGCACAACGGACGATTTTAGTCGCCGTTTGGCAAGGAACCAGCAACTGCTGCTCAAGGAAGAAAGCCATTTTGATAAGGTTTTGGACCCTGCAGCCGGCTCCTACTATGTGGAAGTGCTGACTGATAAAGTGGCGAAACAGTCGTGGAGCATCTTTTTGGAAATTGATGCTGCCGGTGGATTCGCCCAACAAGCGGAAAGCGGTAAGATACAGGAACGTATCAACGCCTCTAATGCCAAACGGCACGAAGCAGTTGCCAAGCGTAAGGAAACTTTGTTGGGAACCAACGAATTTCCCAACTTCAATGAAACTATTAAAGCAAAAGTGGATCAAGCAGCTTGCGTTGAGGGGCATTGCTGCGGACAGGATCACGCAAAGGAAGGCGCAACTACCGCATTGGACTTTAGCCGAGGGGCATCTGCATTCGAGTCGCTCCGCTTGGCTACTGAAGGGCAAAAGCACCAACCTGTTGTATTCATGCTTACCATAGGGAACCTCGCCATGCGTTTGGCGCGGAGCCAGTTTGCCGGAAACTTTTTCGGTTGCGCCGGCTACAAGCTCATCGATAATTTGGGCTTTGAAACGGTTGAAGCAGGCGTAAAGGAAGCACTGGACAAAAAAGCCGATATAATTGTGCTCTGCTCCAGTGACGACGAGTATGCTCAGTATGCTCCGGAAGCATTCAAGTTAATTGACGGAAAGGTTCCGTTGGTAATTGCCGGCAATCCTGCCTGCACGGACGATTTGAAGGCTTTGGGTATACGCTACTTTGTACACGTTAAAAGTGACGTGTTGGCTACTCTGCAAGAGTTTAACAAGCATTTTGGTATCGAAGAAGCATGAAACCTAACTATAACAATATCAATATAGAAGCCCGATGTGCCCAGCACAAAGCGGACACACCGAGTGCGGCTGCGGCAGGAACTCTTTGGCATACGGCCGAGCTGATTGACGTAAAACCAGTGTACACAAAAGAGGATATTCAGGATCTGCACCACTTGGATTATTGTAGTGGGCTGCCACCTTTCCTACGTGGCCCGTACAGTGCTATGTATCCGTTACGTCCGTGGACCATTCGTCAGTACGCAGGTTTCTCTACGGCTGAGGAGTCAAATGCATTCTATCGGCGTAACTTGGCATCCGGGCAAAAGGGACTTTCGGTTGCCTTTGACCTACCTACGCACCGCGGCTACGATGCGGACCATCCGCGTGTAGTGGGAGATGTGGGTAAAGCTGGCGTATCTATCTGTTCGTTAGAGGATATGAAGGTGCTGTTTGATGGTATTCCTTTAGGTAAAATGTCCGTCTCCATGACCATGAATGGGGCTGTGCTTCCTATTCTTGCTTTCTACATTAATGCAGGCTTGGAGCAGGGGGCTAACCTTGAAGAGATGGCGGGCACTATTCAAAACGATATTTTGAAGGAATTCATGGTGCGTAATACCTATATATATCCTCCTGAATTCTCCATGCGTATTATTGCGGATATCTTTGAGTACACCTCACAGAATATGCCTAAATTCAACTCTATCTCCATTTCCGGCTACCATATGCAGGAGGCCGGTGCTACGGCAGATATTGAGATGGCCTATACGCTCTGTGACGGAATCCAATATTTACGTGCCGGAGTCAATGCAGGCATACCGGTAGATAAATTCGCTCCTCGCCTATCCTTCTTCTGGGGGATCGGAGTCAATCACTTCATGGAGATTGCCAAGATGCGTGCTGCGCGAATGCTTTGGGCTAAGATAGTGAAGAGCTTTGGTGCAGAAAATCCTAAGAGCCTGACCCTTCGTACACACTGTCAGACATCAGGCTGGTCACTGACAGAGCAGGATCCGTACAATAATGTGGGGCGTACTTGTATTGAAGCTATGGCAGCTGTTTTGGGGCATACCCAATCGCTGCACACCAATGCGTTGGACGAGGCTATTGCGTTGCCTACTGACTTCTCAGCGCGTATTGCACGTAATACACAGATCTATATCCAAAAGGAGACGCAGGTTTGTCGCGGTATTGACCCATGGGGAGGCTCTTACTATGTAGAGTCGCTCACTAATGAATTAGTAGAAAAGGCATGGGCACACATACAGGAAATAGAAGAGATGGGTGGTATGGCTAAGGCCATCGAAACGGGTCTTCCCAAGATGCGTATCGAGGAAGCTGCTGCACGCACTCAGGCTCGCATCGACTCCCATCAGCAGGTTATTATTGGTGTCAATAAATATCGATTGGAGCATGAAGCACCAATTGACATTCTTGAGATTGATAATACAGCCGTTCGCACCCAGCAGGTAGAGCGCCTTAAAGAACTTCGCAAAAATCGTAATGAGAAAGAGGTTAAGGAGGCACTTGCCGCTATTACGGAGTGCGTGAAGACAGGCAAGGGTAATCTGCTTGATTTGGCCGTAAAAGCAGCAGGGAAGCGTGCCTCTTTAGGGGAAATATCCGATGCGTGCGAAGAGGTTGTCGGTAGATATAAAGCAGTCATTAGAACTATTTCAGGCGTGTACTCAAAAGAAACCGGACAGGACCAAGAATTTGCCTACGCCAGTGCGTTGGCTAAGGAATTTGCAGAAAAAGAGGGTCGTCAGCCTCGTATTATGATAGCCAAGATGGGACAAGACGGACATGACCGTGGTGCAAAGGTAGTGGCTACCGGTTATGCAGATGTGGGCTTTGACGTGGATATGGGACCGCTGTTCCAAACCCCGGAAGAGGCAGCTCGTCAGGCAGTAGAGAATGACGTGAATATACTTGGAGTCAGCTCGCTCGCTGCCGGTCATAAGACGCTTATCCCACAAGTGATCGCTGAACTGAAGAGGCTGGGACGCGACGATATAATGGTTACGGCAGGTGGGGTTATTCCGGCACAGGACTACGACTTCCTATACAAGGCAGGCGTGGCAGCCATCTTCGGGCCCGGTACTCCGGTGGCTTACTCAGCCGGTAAGTGCTTGGAGCTTCTATTGGGTAAAGAGGGAGCTACTGCCTAATCCCATTATAGCATTTAATGAATTCACTATAATATGACACAAGAGGTTAATAGAAAAATAGAAAGAGCACTGATCTCTGTTTACAACAAAGAGGGACTAAAGCCTCTGTTGGAGACGCTTAGTGCCCTAAATGTAGAGTTTATTTCTACAGGGGGAACGCAGCGTTATATAGAAGAGGCAGGCTATCCCTGTCGAAAAGTAGAAGACTTGACCGGTTTCCCTGCTATTTTGGGTGGTCGTGTCAAGACGCTTCACCCTACTATCTTTGGGGGTATTTTGGCACGTCGTGAGCTGGAACAAGATAGGGCAGAGATGCAGCAGTACGCTATTGAGTCTATTGACCTTGTTGTGGTTGATCTATATCCCTTTGAGGAAGTACTCCGTGCGGGTGCTTCCGAGGAGGAGCTTATAGAAAAAATCGATATCGGAGGAGTCTCCCTTATAAGAGCGGCTGCCAAGAATTACCGTGATGTGGCAGTCATTGCATCAAAAGATGCCTTAGGGGACTTCTGCAAAGCCGTAAAAGCGCACGAAGGAGTTACTACGCTTGAAATGCGCCGTACATGGGCTGCAGCTGCTTTTCGCCATGTCACTGCTTATGATAGGGCTATAAGCGACTATTTCTCGGGAGGCGAGTCTATTCCGTTGCCTCATGACTTACAGCCGGCTCAGGCGCTGCGCTATGGAGAGAATCCGCACCAAAAGGGATACTTCTTTGCACCGGAGAAGGCTTTATTTGAGCAACTACAAGGTAAAGAGCTTTCCTACAACAACCTGCGAGATGCAGATGCTGCAATGCAACTCATTGCTGAGTTTGACCAAACTCCCTGCTTCGCAGTCATTAAGCACATGAATCCTTGTGGCATAGCCAAAGGGAAAGACATTGCAGAGGCTTGGCAAAGAGCTTTTGATGCAGATAGAGAGTCGGCATTTGGAGGTATTCTGATAGCCAATCGCTGCATAGATGAAAGGACAGCAAATGCCGTATCGGAGATATTCTTCGAAGTGCTTATTGCACCTGATTATACGGAAGAGGCGCTTAATTGTTTAGCAAAGAAATCTAAGCGTATAGTACTAAAGCAGCTTGATGCGATTCATACTACTTTTAACTATACGAGTGCCCTTAACGGACTTATGTGTCAGGAGCGGGATATGGCTTGCGATACAGATTGTCGTCAAGTAACTGACAAAGCGTCTACAGAGCAGGAAAAGCAAGATATGCTCTTTGCTATGAAAGCTGTCAAGCACTGTAAAAGCAACGCGATCGTATTAGTGCGGGATGGCATGATGCTGGCTCATGGTATAGGTCAAACTTCGCGTATTGCCGCCTTGCAGCAAGCTATAGACAAAGCGAAACGCAACGGATTTGATTTGCACGGAGCTGTAATGGCCAGTGACGCATTCTTCCCCTTTAGCGATTGTGTAGAGGCTGCTGCACGTGAAGGCATTACCGCTATTATACAGCCCGGAGGTTCCATTAGAGACCAAGAGAGCATTGATGCGGCAAACCAACATGGTATAGCCATGCTCTTCACCGGGAAAAGACATTTCAGACACTAATTGAAAGATACATATAGAGAGCAAGTATGGGATTATTCTCCTTCAAACAGGAATTGGCAATTGATTTGGGAACAGCCAATACGGTCATCCTTAAAGATGGTAAGATCGTACTGGATGAACCCAGCGTGGTAGCCTTTGACCTTCGTACCAATGAAGTACTCGCAGTAGGAACCAAAGCACGGGAAATGTATGAAAAAGGACATGCCTTCATTCATACGGTCCGTCCCCTTAAAGATGGGGTAATTGCTGACTTTAATGCTGCCGAACAGATGATTCGGGGCATGGTTAAGCAAATCAACAAAAAGTCTCACCGCCTCTTTTCTCCGGCACTAAAGATGGTTGTAAGCATCCCTTCCGGTAGTACAGAGGTGGAAACGCGTGCCGTGCATGACTCCAGTGAGCATGCAGGAGGAAGAGATGTGTACATGCTCTATGAGCCTATGGCTGCGGCTATCGGTATAGGGGTGGATGTACTTGCACCGGAGGGAAACATGATAGTGGATATAGGTGGAGGAACGACCGAAATAGCCGTTATATCCTACGGAGGTATTGCTACCAAACAATCCATTCGTGTAGCCGGTGACGTACTGACGAACGATATTGTTGAATATATGCGTCGCACTCATAATGTGCGTATCGGTGAGCGTACCGCCGAAGAGATCAAAATAAAAGTAGGAAGTGCCCTAAAAGAGCTGGATAATCCGCCGGAAGACTTTTTGGTAACCGGTGCAGACCAGATGGATACCTTACCTCGGCAGATACCGGTCAACTACTCAGAGATAGCCTCATGCTTGGATGTGTCCATCAAAAAGATGGAGGATGCTATTCTGAAAACACTGGAAGAAACTCCTCCTGAGCTGTATGGTGATGTCGTAGAGCGCGGTATCAACCTGACTGGAGGCGGCGCTTTGCTGAGGGGACTTGATAAGCGATTCTCCGATCGCTTCGGAATAAAATTTATCGTACCTGAAGATCCCCTGCATGCAGTAGCAAAAGGAACCAGCGAAGCACTGAAGAATACTGATTCATTTAACTTCCTTATCCGATAAGCAGTGCTTATCGCCATGCCCCAATGCGCAAGTTCTTCGATTTTATCGTTTCAAAAGTGCATTGGCTACTCCTCATTTTATTTGAGGTAATTGCCCTGACGCTACTTTTCAATCGTTCAGCCTATCACCACTTTCTCAATATTGGGTATTCAAATCGAGTTATGGTTGAGTTACTCAGAGCAAGTGGTGAGTTCAAAGGCTACATTGGATTAAGAGAAGAGAATAAGCGCTTAGCCAATCGAATCATAGAGGTCGAGACGGCTTATCATGCCCTTCGGCAGAGCATGGACTATGCCAAGGCAAATAATGACTCTGTATCCGGACTGCGGTTGGATACCCTTCAAGTGCACCCTCCTATCCATTATAAGGTGGCAAAGGTGCTCTCTACGTCAGTAAACAGCAATTACAATCTGATCATTATTGATAAGGGGTCAAAAGATGGCATACGCCCCGAGATGGGAGTACTCTCGGCACATGGCGTAGCAGGCATTGTTGCTTCTACGAGGGATCACTATGCTGTAGTGGTGCCTCTTACCAATATCAACCTGAAGCTTAGTTGTAAGTTATACCATACTAATTTTATGGGTACGCTTTCGTGGGAGAGTCCGCAGCAAGAGCTACTTAGGCTCAACGATCTGTCTATTCATGCTACTTATAGTCCCGGAGATACAGTGGTGACAAGTGGGTATTCCTCTATCTTTCCGCCTGATTTATACATTGGGCGTGTGGCATCTAAGCCAAAGAGTACGGATAAGCTCTCGTTCGGTGGTAAGTATGTGGCAGTAGAGCCGGGCACACAGTTTGCTACTTTGCAGTGGGTATATGTAATTATGGATCAGCCCACGGTAAAGCCTTCTGAGCTTGACTCAATAAAAAATAACTACTATTGGCAACAATAAGAGATTAAGGAGATGAAGAGAGCGCATTTATCTTTCGTTTTGAAGCTACTCATCGTACTATTGTTGCAGATATTAGTACTGAATGAGCTGTTTCTATGGCGTTATGCCACGCCCTTTGCTTATCCCTTATTACTTTTCTTTTTCCCCATTGATACGAAGAAGTCTGTATATACCCTTACCGGTGGTCTCGTGGGGCTACTCATTGATGCCGTTTCGGCTACTGCCGGTTTGCATACGGCTGCTTTTACGGCGGTGAGTTTCCTTTATGGGTATCTACTTCCTTTCTTTGTGGTAGCTGATGCTGATCCTTCCTCTCTCCCCTCTGTGCAGAGAGATGCCAGCAAGCCTTTTGTTCTACTGCTATTGATCTTACTGCTCCATCACCTAATACTCTTTTCCTTGGATGCAATTGGAAGTGCTTCTATAGGTTACCTTGCCCTACGTATGCTGTGTAGCTTAATATCCAGCTATGTAATAGCTATGATCGTTATGCTCTTTACAAATAGAAAGAGCAAGTAAACTAATCAGTATGCCCAAAGCGCATCCCAAAAATGATTTCAGCGATCGGCAGGTACTTATGGTGCTGCTCTCTGCTGTGGTCATATTCGGGTATATAGGACGTCTTTTCTATTTGCAGATTATTTCTGATGAGTATACCCGTAAGGCAGAGCGAAATGCGTTCTATTATCGTATTCAATATCCTGCCCGAGGCGCTATATTTGACCGCAATGACAAACTCGTAGTGTATAATGAACCGGTCTACGACATTATGGTTACAATGCACGATTTGAGCCAATTCGATACAATTGCTTTTTGTAACCTCTTAGGAGTTAATAAAACTTTCTTTGACGCCCGACTGGCTGCCGTTACCGACCGCAAGGTTAATCCGGGCTATACACGCTACGCACCCCAACTGCTCTTGTCGCAAGTTACACCCGAGTATGCAGGTCGATTCCAAGAGCAACTATTTCGCTTCCCGGGATTCTCTGTAAGGCAACGCTATACCCGACACTTTACCATGCCGAATGCAGCTCATATTTTAGGATATTTGGGTGAGTGTAACCGCAATGAATTAGAAGCAGACTCTACACTCTCCGTAGGGGATTACATAGGTAAAAGTGGAGTGGAGAAAAGCTATGAAAAGGTGCTTCGGGGGCAAAAAGGCTATGAAGTGCTGTTGCGGGATGCCCGAGGTCGCTTGCAGGGAAGGTATAACAATGGTCTTAACGATATACCCGGTGAACCGGGGAAGAATATCAACCTATCGATAGATATGGATTTACAAGCTTTTGGAGAGCGACTGATGCGCGGAAAGCTTGGTGCTATTGTGGCAATTGAGCCATCTACAGGAGAAATATTAGCCATGGTGTCATCCCCGGGCTATGATCCGTCACGACTTACGGGAAAGGATCTCCCTGAGAACTATCGAATATTGCAAACGGCGATAGGTAAACCTTTATTTAATAGGGCAACTATGGGTACCTATCCGCCCGGTTCGACCTTCAAGGCGGCACAAGGGGCTATGTTTCTCTCAGAGGGGGTAATTAACCTTTCTACACGCTTCCCATGCTATCACGGCTATCCCCCTTTGCATAACAAACCGGCTTGTCACGGACATAGCTCGCCTTTGGGAATTCAATTTGCTATTGCCACTTCTTGCAATTCTTTCTTTTGCTGGGGCTTACGCAATATGATAGACGACCGTAATCGCTATAGCTCTGCACAGGAGGCTTTTACCCATTGGAAAGACCATATGGTTGATTTGGGATTCGGCTACTGCTTAGGCATCGACTTACCGGGCGAGAAGCGCGGCTATATACCGAATAGTGACGTGTATGATAAAATATACAAGGGGCGATGGAATAGCTCTACTATTATCTCCGTTGCTATTGGGCAGGGAGAAGTCACTGTTACTCCTCTTCAAATTGCCAACTTGGCTGCTACGGTGGCCAATAGAGGGTATTACTACAAACCTCACATCGTGAAGCGTATACAAGGGGGTACTTTAGACTCTATCTATCTAACGCCTCATGTGACTACAATCGATCGCTCGGCTTGGCAGGTAATAGCCGATGGTATGGCGGATGCGGTTAAGGTGGGCACCTGTAGAGGCGCTGACTTTGCCCCGGGGGAAATAGTAGTGTGTGGTAAAACAGGTACAGCTCAGAATCCACATGGTAAGGATCACTCTGCGTTTATGGGCTTTGCTCCAAAGGACAATCCGCGTATTGCAGTGGCTGTTTATGTGGAGAATGGCGGCTTTGGTGCTGTGTACGGAGTACCTATCGGGCGACTGATGATAGAATATTATCTGAGAAATGGGGAATTAAGCCCTTCCGGTGAAGCCGTTGCAAGGGTCATGGAAGAACGACAGATTGCTTATGGACAGACTATCTAAACCCCACCTCACCTCCGGAGGTACTATCTTCTCTCGCATTGACCGATGGCTGGCAGCTTGCTACTTTGCCCTCATCATTATTGGCTGGATAGCTATTTGCGGAGCTAGCTACAGCTTTGACATAGCTGCTCTTTTTTCTCTTGATTCACGTCCGATAATGCAGCTTATCTGGTGGGGTATGAGCCTTCTCTTGATTCTATTTATCTTGCTCTTGGACAAGGACTTTTTTCCCACCTTTGCACCCATTCTATATATTGCATTTATCCTTTTGCTGCTTGTTACCCTCTTTGTCGCTCGAGATATCAAGGGGTCACGCTCGTGGCTCGAAATAGGCTCCTTAAGGTTGCAACCTGCAGAATTTGCCAAGGTGGCTACTGCACTAATGCTTGCTTACGTGGTAAGCCGATACAATTTCCATTTTCACTCTTTTCGAAGTTATGCGGAGGTATTCGGTATTGTGTTGCTGCCGGTAGTGCTTATCATATTGCAAAAAGAGACCGGTAGTGCTTTGGTATACGCAGCTTTCTTTATTGCTCTTTACAGGGAGGGGTTCTCAGGCTACTTCTTAAGTATTGCCTCGTTGATGATCTTTCTTTTTGTAGCGGTACTTACGTTGAATGGTGTGCAATGGGGCGCCACAAGGGCCGACCTGTGGCTTGTGGCTACTACTACGCTGCTTGCTGCCATTCGGATGCTCTTTCTATTACAGAGGCGCTATGTAAAGGACTTTGCACGTTCGCTCTACGTTATACCTGCCGCTTACCTTCTTACTATAATCATATCGCTTTTCATACCCTTTGATTGGAGCTATACGGCTATATTCCTACTGGCTGTATTTATTATTTATGTGCTCTTCTTAGCTATCCGTTATGCTTCTCAACGCTATTTGTGGACTGTGCTCTTCTCTGTTGGCGTGATCTTGTACTCACTTTCGGTGAATCAGGTCTACAATCATGTATTGCAACCTCACCAGCAGCAGCGTATTGCTGTTTCCTTAGGTCTGAAACAGGATATTCGTGGGGTGGGGTATAATGTGAATCAGGCTAAAATAGCAATAGGCAGCGGAGGATGGACCGGAAAGGGCTTTCTCAAAGGTACGCAGACGAAGCTGAACTATGTGCCTGAGCAGGATACGGACTTTATCTTTTGTACGATAGGAGAAGAGTGGGGCTTTATCGGCGCTTCTCTGCTCTTACTCGTTTATCTCGTACTTATTTTGCGGTTGATTTACCTTGCGGAGCGACAAAGCTCTGCATTTGCCCGTATATATGGTTATTGCGTAGCAGCGGTATTTCTCTTTCATGTAGCCATCAATGTGGGCATGGTGATCGGTATTATACCGGTGATTGGCATTCCGCTTCCATTCATTAGTTATGGGGGCTCTTCGCTGTGGGCATTTACCATAATGCTTTTTATTTTCATCCGTTTAGATGCAGCAAAAGAATAGGCTTTTGCACAAGATGAAGAGGAGGAGAATGCAACAATCCTCTTTCTAGTACAGCTTTGTAGCTATCATTTGCAGTAGAATACTGCTATCACAAATCAAGAGGCGTATGTCTGAGTTTTTGTACCTATGACAAATACTCCACATACGCCTCTGAACGCTTGGTATGAAGTTGTGTAGGCTCTTCCCCTACATGCGCTTAGCTTTTATTCTACTGTAATGGTAGTGGTGCGGTCGCAATTTTCTACAATATATTGTCCTTTTGCCAAAGTGGAGAGGTCTAATTGCATATCGCTTCCGTCTGCAAAGCTCTTCAGCACCATTTTTCCACTCAAGTCGTAAAGTACTACATATGAATTAGCCACTATACCTCTTAGCTGAACAAGGTGGTGCGCCGGGTTAGGATATACGCAGAAAGCCTGCATATCAATTTCCTCTGTGGCATTTGCAATATCGAAAGTTGCTTCTATCTCTGTATCTTCTGTAATAATGAAAGACTTCTCTTCCAGAATATCTACTCCGTTTGCCTTGAGTGCTGTTAGCTTGCTATTGGCTCCAGGGGCAGGTACAAACTCTAAAATAGTACCATCGGTTACTGAGTTGAGATCTACGTCCTCATCCGTGATGCCGATAGTTCCCTTACCTTCTCCCAGCACTTTGATAGAAACTTTCTTTGAGGGAATCTCTATTTTTACCATTTCATAGGAATTCTCAACGCTTTTCGGCAGGCCGAGCGGACCCTTTTTATTGCTACCAAAGACATATACTTCGCCTTTCTTATTTTGTGCCATTGTATAGCGCTCTCCGCATATAACAGATACCCAGTCAGAGGCTGTACCGATTTGGGTGAGTGCCGTTACTCCGGTTACGCTCTGAGGCATAGCTAATTGGCCTGTTTCATTGCTGCCGAGCCCCCACATAGTGCCATCTTCTGCAATAGCAATAGAGTGCTCTAACCCGGCAGAAGCTACCAGCCATTTTTTGTTCTTGTCAATGCAAGTAGGACTCTTGACCGGATTGTCACCAGAAGCTGATATTTGGTGCTTATTGTTGTTACCCCATCCCCAGAGAGAGCCATCCTTCTTGATAGCCAAGGCATGGTGGAAGCTGATATCAATGCTTTGCCAATCGTTGTCTGTGCCAATTTGTATAGGGGTAGTGTAGACTCCATCTGCCCCTTCGCCCAATCCTAACTGACTGAGTCCATTGTCGCCCCATCCCCATAGTGTGCCATCTTTTTTGAGTGCCAAAGTTTGCCACATACTTGGTGCTAAGGCGGCCCAATCGCCGGATGTATCCAGCTCAGAGGGGGCAAATTTGTTTTGGTGGGCAGGGTCTCCATTTCCTAACTGCCATCTTGCATTAGATCCCCACCCCCAAAGCGAGTCATCCTCGTCAATAGCAAGTATGGTGAGGTAGCCGCCTTTCATATATTTCCATTTATGGGTGCCAAAATCTACATATTCCGGACTTAAATATCCATTTCGATCTAACTCATTCATGCCGGATTCGCCCTCAAAGGTATTGCCGAAGAAAACATATTTACCCTCCTTTGACACGAGAAAGACAAAGCTGTAGCCGCGGTAAATGCGCTCTGCCTTAAAGCCTTTGGGCAGCTCCAATCGCTTGTAGCCGTAAACATTTACTGATTCTTCTTCAATGCCCTGCCCTAAGCCGAAAAACACATTAGACCCGGTGCTCCATACCGTGCCACCTTTCATTAGTAGGTAGGAGACTTTTGATTTTCCTCCATACTGCTTTATGTTTTGCCCATTAGCTGTCGGACTTGCCATAAGCAGCGAGAGCATTAAAGCGCATAGTGAAAAAAGTTGATGTTTCATAATTTGTTTCCTTTATATTGATTATAGTTTTTATAATTGCGAATGCTTTCTTCGTATAAGTTTTATTTGTTTTTAGTTATATGATATAATTAATTTTCTGCGACAAATATAATAAATACTTATCATAATAAGGCCCTATGAAATGAAACTACCCGAGTATAGTATCGGGTAGTTAGGTGCTTTACAGTGTTTTTGGGGGGTGAAATGTGCTGTAGATGAAGAGGAAAAGAGCGGCTCTCCTATTTAGCAAAGGAGTGGTTGTATGCTGCTTCGCACGGCATAAGGCGTGGCTGCGTAATCCACTACGAGCAAACTAAAATTTGATCACGTACAAATTTTTATTTGTACGTGTAGAAAAAAATTTTTGTTGGTGAGCAAAAATATTTTTATACGTGATCAATTTTAGGACGCTTCAGCAGCGTGAAGTAATACTCCGACGTGGCTTACCGAAATTTGATTACTCATTCACCTGACTGTGTGGAGGTCATCAGCAGCCTCACGCCATAAAGGTGATTTTTGCAATGGGTGGTGACTATTTTATTTGTGCAGCAATCTCTTTTCCAATGGATACACCTTGTGCAATGCGCGCCGCTAAGCCGATACCATCCCTTATACCTCCTGCAAGCACGAGCCCCGGATAGGCCTGCTCTATCTCGCGAATACGCTCTAAGCGCGCCGGTGAGGTCTCATCATACTGCGGAATAGCTTTGCGGTACCTTGCAATATGCTGTAGGGAGGCGTTCCGATTAGCCGGGATGGAGAGCATGCGTCTCAATTCTCTTTCGGCAATGCACAGAAGCTCCTCATCGCTGTATTCATCAGGATTTAGGGGTTTCTCATCACCGCCCATAAATATATTGAAGAGAAGACTATCTTCATAAGGCACGCGATTGCGAAACATTTCTGCCGTGAAAAGAATACCCAGTATAGAACAGTTTTCGCAAGAGGGAACTAACCCACCAAATGCTTTTGTTCTTATTTCGGGCAGGTGGTCAAAGCCGATAACCACCTCCGTAATGGGGGCATAGCGAAGCTGCTCAATAGGTGCCAAGAGAGGAGCAATTTCATTAGGTAGCACGCTGTGCAGTAGGTCACTGCGTACCGTGGTTATATAGTGGTCTGCGGTAATGGTGTGCTTTTCTTCGTGCTGGTCGGTATAGGTTACGCTCCAACCGGTAGAGGGTACGTAGTCCGTGTGTACAATCTCTGCCCCGGTTATGATTGATCCTTTCGTTTTTAATTTGTTTTCTAACGCTTCAATTAGGCGGGAGAGCCCACCCTCGGCGGAGAAAACCTCTTTGGTTACGCGGGGGTCTTTTGCTTGATGTTTTAGAGCCTTACGCAGGGCTCCGCCTATGAAGCTGCCATAATCCTGCTCTAAGCGGTAGAGCTTGGGGAGGGCATATTGGGTGACTATCCTGTAGGGATTGCCTGCATAGATGCCTCCGATAAAGGGATCTACCGCATAATCGACGAAGCTCTTGCCCATCCGTCTTTCGGCTAAAGCTCCTACCGATTCCAACGGATCGGTGCCTCTCTTGCGGAAGGGTTCTCCCAGAAGGCGCAATTTGTCGTAGAAGGTGAAGAGAGGAGTCGTAATACCGCTCCATAAGCCGGAAGGAAGGGCATGAAAAGAGCGACCTTTCCAGATCAAACGTCGCTTTGCGTCGTTTGAAGCCACTTCAAGCACAGCCTCCGGAGCTACAAAGTTGAATAGCTCTGTTACTTCCGGTGTAGAAATTGATCCTGTATTGGGACCCAATTCATAGGTGTATCCCTTGTCGCAGATAGTGTGGATCTGTCCGCCCAACCGCTTTTCCTTCTCAAGAAGTACAAAAGGAATCTCCCGCTCCGCCAATACAGCGGCCAAAGAAAGCCCTGTAATGCCCCCACCAACAATGATAACGCGGGCATTGTGTTGGTTCTCTTGTCTCTCTTCCGTAGTAATCATCTTTTTCTTCTTGTCAATCTTGTGGAATGCTTCCCTCGCTTATAAATAAAGGCACTCACCGACTTGCTGCATAGGGCATATGCAAGGGGTGAGTGCCATAATCGTGTAATAGATTGGCCTATTAGCGGTAAACGACCGCTGAAAGTCTAATCCTATTAGTCAAGCTTCTCCTTCAGTTCAGCCAGTGCAGATAGGTCGCCCAAGGTAGCTTTTTCTACTTTCTGAGCAGATACTTGCTGTTGTACCTTAGCTTCGGCCTTGTCTTGCTCATCCTTACGCTTACGCTCTTCTTCACGCTTTGCGTCATCGTATACTCGGAGGTGAGAGACGAAGATACGGCGATTTTCCTTGCTGAATTCAATTACCTTGAAGGGTGCTTTTTCATCAACTTGGAGCTTAGAGCCGTCTTCCTTGGTAAGGTGCTTCTGGGTGGTAAAGCCTTCTACTCCGTAGGGGAGTGATACGATAGCACCCTTATCGGTGAAGCTAACGACCATACCTTCGTGTACACTGCCTTCTGTGAAGATCGTTTCAAATACATCCCATGGATTTTCCTCGGTTTGCTTATGACCCAGGCTCAAGCGACGGTTTTCTTTGTCGATTTCAAGGACAACAACCTCTAATTCGGCATCAATTTCCGTAAATTCGCTCGGATGCTTAATGCGCTTTGTCCAAGTCAAGTCGCTCAAGTGAATCAGTCCGTCTACGCCCTCTTCTAACTCAACGAATACACCGAAGTGCGTAAAGTTGCGTACACGAGCCGTGTGACGGCTGCCTACAGGGTACTTTTCTTCTATGTCAATCCAGGGATCGGGCTTCAGCTGCTTGAGGCCTAAGCTCATCTTGCGCTCTTCCGGTTCAATTGAGAGAATAACTGCCTCTACCTCTTCGCCTACCTTGATGAAGTCATATGCGCTACGTAAGTGCTGTGTCCAAGACATTTCGGAAACGTGAATGAGCCCTTCGATACCGGGAGCTACTTCTACGAATGCACCATAGTCGCTAACCATTTCAACCTTACCCTTGATAATATCGCCGGGCTTGAGGTTCTTGTCCAAAGCATCCCACGGATTGGGCGTAAGTTGCTTGAGACCAAGTGAAATACGTGTCTTGTCTTCGTCAAAGTCAAGGATTACCACGTTAATCTTCTGATCTAATTCAACGACCTCATTGGGTGAAGATACACGACGCCAAGAGAGATCGGTAATATGAATCAAACCATCTACACCTCCAAGGTCCACAAATACACCGAAGGGCATAATATTTTTCACAACCCCTTCGAGTACCTGACCCTTTTCGAGTTTGCTGATAATTTCCTTCTTCTGCTGTTCAAGCTCAGCTTCAATGAGTACCTTATGAGAAACAACTACATTGTGCTGCTCTGCATTGAGCTTGACAATCTTGAATTCCATTGTCTTGTCGAGGAGCGCATCGTAGTCGCGAATAGGACGTACGTCTATTTGAGAGCCCGGCAAGAAAGCATCTACGCCGAAGATATCTACTACCATACCGCCCTTAGTACGAGACTTAATGTAGCCGATGATTATTTCATTGCGCTCGGCAGCCTCAGAAATGCGTTCCCAAGCACGTTCCGCACGTGCCATGCGATGTGAGAGTACTAAATGCCCCTCTCTGTCTTCGAGGTTATCCACATAAACCTCTACTTCGTCTCCGATCTTGTAGTCGGGATTGTACTTAAATTCAGACGCAGCTACGCTACCGGTCGATTTGCTGCCAATGCTGATAATAAATTCACGTGCTGCCTTGGGAGGACGCGGTACTATGTCAACAATATGACCGATTACAACTTCTTTTTCCTTAATATTGGCAAGTGTAGCTTCATACTTTGCCAAGTCGGCTTCGCGATCCTCATGGATGGCTGTGGTGCCCTGTTCAAACGCTTCCCAGTTGAAGTCGGGAACCGGCGTAAGATGTTCGAGTTTGTTCATCAAACTTTTCTAATTGGTTATTACTAATAAGTGATACTTTATTTTGTTGTTTAAACTATATCGATGCAAAGGTACTAATTAGTTTTGAATCAATACCTTTATGGCTTTCCACAAGCGAAAAGAGAGGCAGGAGAGCCTGAAAAAGTTTCGCATCACCGCCCTACGGCAATGATGCGAAGTGTATTTAGCTATGTGTTCAAGCACATTTAATTGTGCTTTAGAATACATCTATACCTTTCATTTGAAACATCTATACCTATTTAGAGGCTCATTATGTGGGTTTGTATTTCAATCAGAAGGTACTAAGTAAGCGATTAGTATTGTGTGTGTTGCGGATCGAAGTTAGTCCATCCGTCCATCCAATTATCTCCCTGAGCAAAAGCACCGATGTAGGATACCTGTTTGAGTGCTCCCAAATTGCTAAAGTTGGCGCCACTGAGCAACTTACTACCGGCAGCAGGACGCGGATCAAAGTTTTTGTCCAAAGCGTTGTAGTTGGTTAGGCCGAGTTCCGCAATGGTTTCAAATATTTGGTTGCCATTGGCGGGATTCTTGAAGTATTCTTCGCTGAAGGGAGTACGCTTTTTGTCCTGTCCTTCCTTGTTATCGCTGTTGTCGCTCCATACCGGTTCGGTTTTCTTATTTACGTCGGTTCCGATAATTCCGTTCCCTGCAAATACGTTGTTCTTAAAGTTCATCGCACCATCTAGAGCCCACTTTTGCGTGGTGCTACCCTTATCGTTTTCGATAATCAGTCCAACGGGCCAGCCGATGAATACTGAGTTGCAGATGTTTAGGTGCGAATTGCGGCGAATTTGTGCGCCGGAGAGGAAGGTACCCAGCTTGGCACCATTCTTAGGATCCATACCTCCACCGTTGATGTAATCTGCCGTATTGGCAAAATCAGCTGCGGAAGCCATCGGACCGATGGAAGTTACGTTGGAGAACTTTGCGGCAGTCCACGGCGTTTTAGTAGAACCTTTACCGTCGTTATCGCTTTCAAATCCATTAGACCAGGATGTATCGGCGATGCGGGGGTTACGCACGCCCAAACAGAACTGAACGTTACCGCTGAAACCGAAGTCGGTATCGAAATCGTCGTCCCAACCCATGTAGGCAATCAGGTGGTTACAATTGACCGTTCCGCCGAACCATTCGAAGGAATCGTCGTTACTGTAGGATACCTGAACGTGGTCGATTTGCGTACCGCTTCCTACGCTACCGAGCGTAAGTCCGTTAATTTCGTTATCAGGTTGATAGGGATAGCCGGCAAATTCAATACGCACGTAGCTGAGAATACCGCTGTTATCGGCATTATCGTTACCACCGTGCTTAGCGTTCACACCGCCTTCGATGCTCGCTTCGCCCTGATTATTGATCGCTTTTCCGCAAAGAATGATACCACCCCAGTCACCGGGCCGACGGCTACCGGCAGGTTGTGCGCTGGTAAATACGATCGGTTGCGTTGCGGTACCCTTAGCAATCAGCTTACCGCCGCGCTGCACGATAATGGAAGCCTTGGTATCCTTATCGCCTTTAATTACGGTTCCCGGTTCGATGGTAAGGGAGGTTCCTTCGCCAATATAGAAGAAGCCCTTGAGCAAATAGGTACCCTTTTTGAGGAGCCAATCGCCCTTTTTGACGGTATATTCCTGTTTGCCGTCACCAAGTTGCTTTCCGTTCGCAAAAAGTTCAATCAAATTGCCTTTTTCTTCCGGTTGGGGTATGGGTTTGGGATCCGGTTTATTATCGCAGGAAGCGAAGCTCAATCCCATAAGTACAATTGCGCCAAGCGCAAAAACCAATTTCTTCATAACAATTCCTTTTTCTGTTTAAAGTGGTTATTCTGTTTCTTTTTCTGTTTTGTATCGATAATTAGCGGAAGCTGTATCCTAAAGTGATCCCAAAGGAGCGCCCCAGCTTATATTCTTTTGTAACCTCTTCGGCACTTTTGCGCGTTCCGTCGGGCAAAATACCCTTGGGGAATTGCACGTACCGAAGCTTGCTGTTGAGCAAATTCTTGATATTTAGTTTGAGATTCCAGTTTTTTGCGAACTCCCAGCCCAAGGCCAAATCGAGGCTGTGACGGGGCATTTCGTAGCTATCGGGGATGGCGTTGTTGATCAGCCCCGTTTGCGATTGGTCGCTTCGGCCTACTCCTACGATGCGCTTACCAATGATATTGTACTGAAGTGCCGCGGAAAGCCCCGTAGGCTCGTTACGATAAAAGAGCATCGCATTGACGATAAACGGCGATTGTCCCTGCATGGGGCGGTCGTCCTCCTGACTTCCTTCGGGAAAGGCCACTTTGCTGTGGATGTAGGCGGCATTGAATCGGAGCGAAAGTCCCTTCAACCCGATAAAATCGAGTTCCTTATTGACCTCCAGCTCTATACCTAAGTTATCCGCCTTCAGTGCATTTCGGAAGTAATAGAGGTAACTGCCGCCCGTAACGAAGTAGCTCCACTCGATGGGGTTACGGAAGTGCTTGTAGAAAAAAGCGAGCGAAACCAGCTCCGTTTGGGACGGATACCACTCATAGCGCAGGTCGATGTTGTGGATTTTAGCCGGTTTCAGATCGGGATTACCGCCCACATTGCTGAAAAGATCGAAGTCGTAGTAGATAGAGCGGGATAGTTCGCGAAACTCGGGGCGATTTACGGTCATTCCGTAGGAGAGCCGTATTTTGTGATCTTTGGCTACATCGTAGCTCAGGTTTACGCTCGGATAGAGGCCGCCATCGTCATGATTGGTGGTTTCGGTACCCTCTTCGCGCAAATAGGCATTACTAATGAGCTGCATACGGTTAAATTCGTAGCGCACGCCGGCATAGGCGTTAAACGCGCCCACGGCAATATTGTAGCCGGCGTAAGCGGCTGTCTGCCAGCTTCGTCCCTTGTAGCTGTTGCGTTGGTCTACTTCCTCGTGGATATAGAGCTTTTCGGCATCGTAATTGGCATCTAACAATACGCCCTCCACAGGATCTCTGTACTCAAAATCGGCCGGTACATTGTCGTTATTCCACCGGTAGTAAAAGATGCGGTTTGTATAGCTACGACGGCGATGTTCCCCGTAAAGCCCCACTTTGAGGCTGTTTTCCGTAGCACCGAGCGTAAACTTATACTGATAATCTGCCTTGGCGGAAAAGATATGTTCCCCGAGGTAGCTAAAATCGCGGCTAATTTCGTTTTGATCAATGCGGAACTGACCGTAATGAGGATCTACCTCGTTGTCGTTCTGCTCACGATTGATGCGCCTCCGGTCCGGACGATCGTTATTGGCAAAGGAGTATCCGATGCACGCTTTCAGCTGCGACGGCTCGGAAAGTGTCCACGAGCCGTTGAGCTGCCCCGAATAGGTGAGCCGGCTGTTGTAGAGGTATTCCTGCTGCTGTTGGAGGTATTTTTGGCTCAAATTCTGATATCCGTCGCGAAAGGTATAGCGGTTTAGCCCGATAACGTTAACCGTATTTTTGAGCGCGTAGTTGGAGGTGGCGTTTGGTGTAAAGGCGATATTGCACAAACCGCCCAAAATGCTCGTAATGCCGTATTGATCGTCCTTATACTCATTATCGAACGATGGTTCGTCGGCAATCCAATTGCGCAATCCGTAGCGGTTGTTGATCATATCCACTACACGCTGATACTTATGCTCGTAGTTGAGCGCGGCGATGAGCCCCAGCTTTTCGCCATTACCGAAGCGAAACGTATGATTTACGGAGGCGAGCAGTTTAACGTCGGCAACCGGCTTTTGCTGCGATAAAGCCCAACGGTTGTTGAATCCGCTCTGCGTGAGCCGCGTAATCAGTGCGGGATCGTTGTCATCCACAATAGCGGGAAAGTCACCTCTCAGGGCACGAAATCCGCCGTCAAAGCCGAGAAAATCGGTATTCCCCCCTTTGTAGTAGGTAAACGGACGGAAGTGCGTTTGATCGTTTAGGGTGCCGCCCAATGAGATACTAAAGTCGTTTTGCTCGGGAATATCCTTTGTAGCGATGTGGATGAATCCGCCCGAGAAGTCCGCCGGATACTCGGGTGCGGGGCTTTTTACAATCATCATGTTGTCAATCTGGCCGGAAGGAATCAAATCGAAGGAAAAAGCGCGGCTATCCGGCTCGCTCCCCGGCACGGAGGCTCCGTTCATCCATACATTATTGTAGCGTTGCGACAGCCCGCGCACCATTACGTACTTGCTGTCCATCAGCGTGATACCGGGGATTCGCTTGATTACTTCGGAGGCATTATTATCCACCGAGCGTTTAATCTGTTGCGCGGAAATACCGCTCGTAACCATCGTATTGGCGCGTAGTTGGCGGATAAGTGCCAAATCGCTGTTCTTGCGCACGGTGGAAACCACCGTTACATCGTCCAAAACTTCCGTTTCGCTGTGCAGTTTCACGGTCAGATTGCCGTTAAAGTCCGCCGGATTGATTTGCAATTGGAGCGTTTTGTACCCCACGTAGCGCACTTCCGCCTGATAGGTTGCCACCTCTAAGCTGAAACTGAAGTTCCCGTCGACGTCTGTAACGGTACCCTGATCAATGGAAGCTATGTAAATGGATGCTCCGATAAGTGTACTGCCATCAGCGGCATCTACAATAGTTCCCTTGAGTGGTTGTTTTTGTGCAGAGAGACCTATATAGGTCAGTAGTGTAATCGCTGTAGTGAGGGCTATACGTATAAGCCCGTCGGTGTGGTGTTTCATCTAAATGCTTCTCTTCTATAATGTAGCCTTTCAACGGCAAAGGTCTCACTATAGTGTTACAAGAGAGCATCCATTTTGTTACGATATGTCGTTACTTTTATGACGTACTTGTTACATATACAGAGAGGGGAAACGGATTGTCGCTGCAGTATAAATAGAAAGGAGTTGCCGCAGAGCTGTTATGCTCCGAGCAACTCCTTGTGGAATGTAGTGTTTAGAAAGCCTCTCCTTTTTATTCCACGATCAGTATTTCACTCATGCCATCCGACTTAAGTAGATAATTACCCTTTGAAACTCCCGATAAGTTTATCTCAGCAGCTCCATTGGCATCTGTGTGGGATGTTTGGATAAGGGTGCCTTTCATCGAGTAAAGGTATATAGATGCATTGGGCTTAGAGCCGCTGATGTATACATAACCCGATGCCGGGTTGGGGCTTATTCTAACGTGTAGTGTAGCAACAGACTGATTGGCGGTTTCTCCTTCGTAGGGACGGCTAGTCGCATAGTTACCATTGTAGTCCCACACTACCCAGTTCTTGGCTTTGGCAGCTTTCACGTTAGTTGTGGAGCAGTGGTTCTTCTCTTTTGGGTTCTTGCTGTCTATTACATACAAATTGCCTTTTTCCTTCCCTTGCTGGTTAGGCATGCTTTTGATAAAGGCATCCATTTGCTGTAAATCGATAAAGTTTCCATTGCAGCTTATCGCTGTTAGTTCGGGGTTGTGGGATACATCCAGCGAGGTAAGCTTATTTTCGCTACAGTCCAACTCTTTCAAAGCAGGGTTCTTGCTTGTATCTATCTGCGACAAGTCATTGAGGAAGAAGAGAAGGTGCTCTAATGCTGTGTTTTGCGTTATATCCAAGCTGGTGAGGTGCAGGGAGGGACACCAAAGGTATAGAAGCTTTTTGTTCTGCGTTACATCCAGTGTATTGAATGAGTTATACCCACAATAGAGCGTTTCGAGATCTGCGCATTGTCTTACATCTATACCGTTGATGGTATTTCTGTAGCAATTGATATAAACAAGGTTTTTGTTCTTTGTGATGTCCAACTCCGGTAGTTTATTGTCGGAGCAGTAGAGCTTTTTCAGATCGGTACAAGCTGTGAGGTTTAGGGTACTAATCTTATTGCGCGATATCTTTAGTTCATTCAGTGAGGTTAGTGCGCTGACATCAAGCTCAGAGATAGCATTATCCTCGCAGCTCAACTCCTTTAGAGTAGTGGGAGGTACCAATTCTTTAAGCGCACACTTATTGCAGCGGAGCACTTCCAATGCCTTGTTGGCAGACAGATCCAATGTGCCTATGGGGTTCCCACTGCACTCCAATAGTTTGAGCGAGGTGGCTTTGGAGACATCTAGCGCTGTGATTTCATTGGTTGAGCACTGAAACTCTGTAATCTTACCATGTAGTACAACGTGATTGTTTTTTACATTCAGAAAAACGAAACCTCCGTTTGCCTCTATCTCGCCCTCTACGCCTTCTCCGGTTACCTTTCCTTCGGCGGATATGATCAGTATGATTGTGGTAGCCTCACCGCCCAAATCAAACGAGATGCTCTCTTCAGTCTCCCTCAGCGAGGGGGTAGTTGCGTGGAGTTGGCCCATGTTCGTGGCGAATAGGGGCAAGCTCAATAGAGTTAGTGTGACATAATAAAGTAGTTTTCTTTTCATATATATTTCCTTTCTATTTTATGAATTTCCTTCTCGCTTGCGGAGGTGTGCGCAGGCTTACAACAAAATACGCCTTCTTGCATCTCTTTGATTAAATAGGATTGCATGCGAATTTGCACGACAAATATAGAAAATAATATTCTCTTTGTCACTTGTAAAAAGAACGTATGGCCTGGGGTGAAAAAAGGTTCTGATATTTCGAATGAAAGTTACAGATGTTTCATTTGAAAGGTATAGATGGTTCAAATGAAAGATACTGATCTATTGAGAGGGGAAGAAAAAGTTTATGCTTGGGAATCATTATCTTTGCGCACGATAGAAAGCAAATGAGATGAGAGCAGTCAGAGTAGGAGAGCAAATACGCTTTTTAAATTCATCCGGAGGCGGTGTGATTAAGCGAATAGTAGGCAAAGTGGCTTGGGTAGAGGGCGAGGATGGCTTCGAATTACCTACACCACTCAATGAATGTGTGCCTATAGGCGATGAGTTGGAGGGGGCCCCTTTCTACACACCGCCGGTAAGTAAGCCGAGTCAGTCACAGCCGGCCACTCCTGCCCCCATTGAAGAGGCACCTGCTCCGCACCTTCTTTTGCCCGAGCGTGAAGGCGGTGACAAACTATCTGTCTATATGGCTTTTTTGCCCGTAGATGAGAAGGCTGTTAGTCGTACGCCTATAGAAATGTACCTGATTAATGACTGCAACTACATGTTGTACTATGTACTTTCTAATCGCTTGGCCAACGGTACTTACAAGAAGATTGCTTCCGGTACAATAGAGCGTGATACGCGTATTTTTCTTGAGGAGATCCCCTTGGAAACAATTCCGGAGCGGGAGCACATGTCGCTCATGATACTGCCTTACAAAGAGGAAAAAGCTTTCGACTTAAAGACGCCCTATTCATTCACTATACGTGTGGATGGGGTACGCTTTCTCAAGCGTCATGCATTCCGAGAAAATGATTTCTTTGACGATGATGCCATAATTTATCCTCTCATAGAGGAGGACGAAGTGCGCGCTAAGGCGGTGCCTCTCGCAATTTCCGAAGAGACTCTACTGGAGGAAAAAGTCCAAGCGGAGGAAGAGCAGCGTCGTCGGAGGCGGAGTAGGCAAATGCCCCGACACCGTAAACCTGCCGAAGAGCCGCCTGTAGAGGTTGACCTACATGCGACTGCGCTCCTGACAACGACGGCAGGTATGAGTAATTCAGAGATAATGGAGACCCAGCTCGCCGAGTTTAGACGCGTGATGGAGAGCATAAAGGCACAGCCCGGTAGCCGGGTAGTTTTTGTGCATGGTCGCGGAGAAGGGATATTGCGTAAGGCTATTTTAGATGAACTGAAGAAAAAGTATCCCAAGGCCTCTGCCCAAGATGCCTCATTTAAAGAGTATGGGTTTGGTGCTACCTTAGTCGTTATTCACTAAATGGCGTTAGAGATAGAGCGCAAGTACTTAGTACTAAATAATGCCTATGAAGCAGCGGCCGAGCGAGTGTATCGTATTGAGCAGGGTTTTCTTGTGGCAAAGGAAGAGCTGGTGATACGCGTGCGTATTAGAGATAAGGAGGCTTTTCTTACCATTAAAGATGCTACCAACGACAATGGGTTGAGTAGGCATGAGTGGGAGTACGCTATTCCACTACGTGATGCCGAAGAACTACTGAGGCAGTGCGGCTCAGCGGTGATCCGTAAGGAGCGTTTCCTGATTCCCGAGGGAAAGTATTATTGGGAGGTAGATCGCTTTCATGGCGCTTTGGAGGGCTTAGTGGTAGCTGAGATAGAGTTGGATGACGCTACTGTAGAGCCTCCCTTGCCTTCGTGGATCGGAAAGGAGGTAACCGGTTGCAGAGCCTATTACAACGCTGTGTTGGCCGTGGAGGGAATGCCCCAAGCAACGCACACCTAAAAGATAAAAAAGATATTTATTCGTGAGAACATTATATAATGCTCCCTCGTCGTTAATACAATCAGTATTTGGACAGAGTTACGCACACAAGTGTGCAGCTCAACTTTTTGACCTCAGCACATGGTCCCTAAAGTCCCCCTATAGACGGACTTTGCCATTTCTAATCCTGCCCTTTGCAAAGGGCTTGTTATATAAAAGAGAAAAACATTCTACCCGCCTTAATGCAATGGAATAGGGCGGGGAGGTTTATTTAATCCCGATTTGGGAAGATAGCAATTAACCAGTTAATAATTTTTTATGCTAAAGAGAAACTTTTTTGTTTATGCGGTGACAACGCTGCTATGCCTCGCTCCGACCGTTCTTCGGGCGCAAGTGGAGTGGGATGTCATAAGTGTATCGAGTACATCGCTTTTACCCAGTGCTACCGTTTATGCCGTTGCCTCTGTGGAGGATAATGCGGACGGCAGCTTTACAGTATTGTTAGGCACCCCAAAAGGGGCTTGTATGCTAAGTGACGGAAAGCGTTACGAGGTGCCCGGATTGGAGAAGGAGAAGGTGCTTAAGATTCTTATCGACAGTAAGGAAAAGATTTGGTTTTGTACCGAAGACAATGGTTTGATCAAGATGGATCCCGGCCACGACAATATACACTATACTAATGCAGAGGGTCAGCTGGTGGATTTACTTGTACAGGATATTGTAGAGGATGAAAAGGGTGGCTTTTATATAGCAAACGGAAATGCTGTCTCCTACTTAGACAACAAAGGAAAGTTTGTAACCTATCAGCTTACTGCTAACCCAATGTCGCTGATGTTTTGCCTTACCTATGATAAGGGGACTCAAACCGTATATGTGGGCTCCGAAGCCGGTATATATAGTCTAAAGGAGGGTAAAGCTCAAGCCATAGAAAGCACCACCGCATACGGCTCTGTTCATCAGATGCTGTTTCATGACGGTAAGCTTTGGGCAGCTACTGCAACAGGTGTGGCTTGCTACGATGGCACAACTTGGAAGATGATAGAGGGGCTCCCCTACGAATACTTTACGACAATAGCTGTATCCAAAGAGGGTGATATATGGGTAGGAAGTGACGATGGTGCTATCGTGGTCCTTAATGCAGCAGATGGTCTGGTCAAGCAAACCTATAAAACCGAGCATGGCCTACCGGCATCTTCTCTCTATTCATTGACATTTGGCTCTGCAGGTCATGCCTTTGTCGGCACGCAAGGAGCAGGCTTCCTATATTATAAGGATGGCAAATGGACACAAATTTCTCCTGAGGGATTATTAAGCGACAACGTGCGCTCTGTATATCTTGATGAGGTGGAAAATGTTGCCTGGATAGGCACAGCGGAAGGTGTGTCATCAGCTCAGTTAACGGAGCAAGCGGACTCGGAAGATAGCTTCAAGTGGCAAAATTATACACCTGAGAATAGCAATGTGGCAGGGCGTAATGCACGAAGAGTTTGCAGCGATATGTTGGGAGATACCTGGGTGGCATTCTTCGATGGCGGTATATCGTTTTTCAACCCTGCAACCAAGAAGTGGACCTCTTATACTCCCGATAAGAATACCTTCCCACACAAGATGGCTACCGATATACTTATCTCTTCCCAAGGCGAGACGATTGCTACTACCTTTGGAGGTGGCTATGCGAAGTTTATTGGCGGAAAATGGGTGCCCTACACAGAAAAAGAGGGCGTACCCACAAATTCAATTTTCGGAGTTACCGAGAGTGCTGACAAAACGCTTTGGTTCGCTTCCGTGAAAGGGGCTTTCTCACTCAAGAATGGTGTGTACACCTCTTACACAAAGGCTTCTCACGCTCTGCCGGATGATAACGTACGCGTTGTCTTTTGCGCCCCCAATGGGAATATATACTTTGGTACTAATGCCGGGTTAGCCATTGCGCCTGAAGGGAATTTGAGTGCTCCTTTTGTTTGTCCTAAGGCACTACAAGGTAAAATGGTTAACCATATTGCCATGGACAAAAATGGCAACCTGCTCCTCTCCTGCTTGAACGACGGACTATATATCTACGCTGCTAATGGAGTAACTGCTAAGGTGGATGCTTCAGTTGGTTTTGAGGCAAATGAAGCTCGTATGTGCTACATAGACAATGATGGTGTATTGACCGTCTGCACCGAAAAGGGACTTTACATTACGGGTTTAGAAGATATAGTAAAGGTGCTGGAAGCGCCTGTCATTGAAAAAGAGAGTGTGGTGGTCTATCCCAATCCGGCATCCAACTTATTCTCTTTCGGTAAGTGTGTAAAACGTGTATCACTCTGCACACTTCGCGGAGAGACGCTTCGTACAGCTACAAACGTATCGCAACTCTATGTGGGCGATATAGCGGAGGGTATGTATATCCTTACTCTTGACGGAGAGAATGCGAAAGTGACTATCCGCCGATAGAGCGCTTTCTGGAAATCCGTTAGGTAGCGTCTGTAATCACAGACTGCTGCACGATATTTATAGGGTGGGCGACTCGTAAGAGTTGTCCACTCTGCTTTTTTGAACCTTTTCTCTACGTTAGCTGTTTACGTTTTGGTGTGTTTTCACCTTGCACTCTTCTATTCGTAGAGCAAGAGTAAGGTGTGGAATATAACCGCCCCTTTTACAATAGGATTACTCGGGGAAGCCCGCTGTGATAAGTCAATAAGAAACAACAATATATAATACAATGAAGCGACTACTTTTGATTCCCTTGCTAAGTCTCCTCGTGGTGACCAGTGCATGGGCAGATGGTGGTATGTGGCCACTCTGGATGCTCTCTACACAGGAGGCACAAATGAAGCAAATGGGGCTTAACCTTGATGAAATAGATATTTATAATCCTAACGGCAGCTCGCTGAAAGATGCGGTAGTGCTCTTCGATGGCGGATGCTCGGGCGTACTCGTATCGGATCAAGGGCTTTTGCTCACCAACCATCATTGTGGATACGACCAAATACAAGCGCACAGCTCGGTAGGCGCTAACTGGCTTGAAAAAGGATTCATGAGTAGCACTATGGCAGAAGAACTGCCCAATCCCGGTTTGGAAGTGGAAATTGTGGATGAAATCCACGATGTTACCGCAGAAGTGAATAAGCTACTCGCCAAGCGGAAGCTTGTAACCGGTATGGAGTTCCTATCGGCCGGCTACCTGACCAATACACTGGCCCCGGAAATTGTAGGTAAGAAAGCGGCTGCCCGTCCCGGATACAAATACGAAATCAAAGCGTTCTACGGTGGCAATAAATACTACATGTTTACCAAAAAGGTGTTCCGCGATGTGCGTTTGGTAGCTGCTCCGCCCAGCTCCATAGGTAAGTTCGGTGCCGATACGGATAACTGGATGTGGCCGCGCCATACGGGCGATTTCTCCATTTTCCGCATCTATGCGGATCGGGAGGGTAATCCGGTTCCCTACAGCAAAACGAATGTTCCCTACAAACCGAAGCGTTGGGTGCAGGTAACCGCTCAGGGCGTTGCACCGGAAGGATTCGTCTTTATTATGGGATACCCCGGCACCACGTACCAGTACTTTACGCCGGACGAAGTGACCGAATGGGGTGAAATCGATAATAATATCCGTATCGAGATGCGCGGCATCCGTCAGGAAGTGATGCTGGGTGAGATGCTTCGCGACGAAGCTACCAACATTAAGTACGCCGCTAAGTATGCTTCTTCGCAAAATGGGTATAAGCGTGCACAGGGAGCTAACTGGGCAATCAAAAATCGCAAGCTGGCTGATCTGAAGCGTGCCCAGCACGAAGAGATGCTCCGCTTGGAAGCGGCTAAGGGCGATGCGCAGGGAAAGAACGCGGCGGAAGTGATCAGTCGCTCCATTGCAGCGCGTAAATCGTTGCAAATTCGCAAACAATATCTGCTGGAAGGTATCCTTTACGGCATCGAATGCAGCCTTGCTCCGCTGCCCAAAGCGGAACTATTGGATAATTGGGATAATGCCGCTAAGCGAAGCGAAGGATTGGAAGATCTGAGCAAGCAGTTTGAATTGTTCTTTGATAAGGATTACGATCCGGAAGTGGACCGCAAAATAGCCAAAGCTCTACTAACGCGTTACGCGGAACGAATTGCTCCGAACGAGCAGCCGCAGGCGGTGCGCGACGGAATTGCGCAGTATGGTTCGGCCGAAGCTTATATAGATAAGCTGTTCGATACCTCCATTTTTGCCTCCAAAGAACGCTTCGAAGCGTTTATGAAAGCGCCGGAACGCGACCTTTTGGCAAATGATCCGATGGTGCAGTTTGGACGCTCTTGCCGTATAGAGTTCCGTACGCTCAACGAAAAGCTGCAGGCTTACGACGCGCCTCTCGCTAAGGCTCGCAAGGAATATATAGCGGCTCGGATGGCTAATCCGCCTTTCGGCAAACAGCCGTGGCCCGATGCCAACCTAACGCTCCGCTTTACTTATGGACAAATTAAGGGCTACAAGCCGCACGATGCCGTACTTTACGGGGAAAGAACTACCTTGGACGGCGTGATGGAAAAGGAAGATCCGCACAATTGGGAATATGTGGTGGACGAACGCCTCAAGAAGGTTTACGAAGCAAAGGACTATGCGCCCTATGCACTTTCGGACGGACGTATGCCGGTAGACTTCTGCGCAACCACCCATACTACCGGAGGGAACTCGGGTAGCCCCGTATTCAACGGCAAGGGCGAATTGGTCGGTTTGAACTTTGACCGTAATTGGGAAGGCGTAGGCGGTGATATCGAATATCTGCCCGATTACCAGCGGAGCATTATTCTCGATATTCGTTATCTGCTACTGGTAGTGGACAAAGTGCTCGGCGGCGAGCGGCTTATCCGCGAAATGAACCCGATTCATTGAGCAAAAGGTATATGGAAAAGGGAAACGATTTGCTCCGTATGGAGGAAGATATCGTTAAGATGCTCCGCACCGTATACGATCCGGAAATACCGGTCAACGTATATGATTTGGGCTTAATCTATGACGTGGATATAAGCGATAAGGGGGTAGTAACCATCACGATGACACTTACCGCACCCAACTGCCCCGCTGCAGACTTTATCGTGGAGGATGTCCGCCTCAAGACAGAGAGTGTAAAGGGAGTAGTGCGTGCTGATGTAGTACTTACCTTTACGCCCACGTGGGATCATTCTATGATGAGTGAGGAGGCTAAGTTGGAACTGGGCTTTATGTAATATAACGCGGTTGCATGAATCCCATTTTATTTACTTCGGATGCACATCTCGGAGCGGCTGTTCATAAGGATAGTCGCTCCGTAGAGCTTCGATTGGTTCGCTGGATGGAGTCAATAGCAGATACTGCCGGAGCACTCTATTTCTTAGGAGATATGTTTGACTACTGGCATGAGTGGCGCTATACCATTCCAAAGGGCTACACACGTTTTCTGGGCACTGTGGCACGATTGGTGGATAGTGGAGTGGAGGTGCATATCTTCACGGGTAACCACGATGTATGGATGAAGGGCTACTTTGAAGAAGAATTAGGTACTCAAGTGCATCACCATGCCATACAAGTTAACTTGGGAGGAAAGACTTTTCGCTTAGCTCATGGTGATGAAGAGTGTAAAGAACGCTCTTTTAGAGAATCCCTTTTGTATAATACATTCCGTTCCCCTACCCTGCAAGCCTTATATGCCTCTATACATCCTCGTTGGTCTACGCCGATAGCTCAGGTTTCCTCGAACACGAGTCGACAGCAGCATGGGGATCGGGACGTGCCAGAGGTAATGCCTCCAATAGAAGAGGAGTGGTTAATCCAGTGGGCTGCTCGTGATGCAGTGAAGCATCCGGAGGTTGACTACTGGCTTTTTGGACACCGACACAGATTAGCAGATTACTCTTTGGGTAATGGTAGACGAGTGCTTCTGTTAGGTGATTGGATACGGTATAATTCTTATGCCGAGTGGGATGGAGAAGAGTTGTCGCTTAATACCTTTTCTGACTAAGTTACTTGAATCAGCACTCTTTATATTATGGGAAAGAGTGCCCTGGCACTTGATAGCGGACAAAGAGGGAATGCAACAAAAGCAGGGGACACTTCGTTATAATCACTGAAGGAGATAGAGACTATTTCATAAGATGATAGCTTTTATAGAGGGAGAAATAGCCCGTCTGACTCCTACCGGAGTAATTCTGATGGCGGGAGGAGTGGGGTATGATATCAGTATTACCCTGCCTGACTATACAGCACTGCGGGACGAAGCAAGGTGTAGGCTGTGGATTACGGAGATCATACGTGAGGATGCTCACCAACTATATGGTTTCCTTAGTGAGGAGGCACAGTTCTTTTTCGAGCGTTTGCGAAGTGTTTCCGGGGTAGGACCTGCCACGGCACGATTGATCCTAAGTTCCTTTGCTCCTATGGAGCTTGCTGCGGCTATTGATAGTGGAGCAGTGGAGACTTTACAAAGCGTGAAAGGAATAGGACTTAAAACGGCACAACGAATTGTAGTAGATCTAAAGGGAAAGATCGTACTTACACCCGACTCCACGACCTCCGATAAGAAGCCTTTCGACAAAGCATCTCAGGTATTTGAGGAGGCTTCTAATGCACTCAAGACGCTTGGTTTTGTCGATACAGCCGTTCGCAAGGCAGTAAAGAAGGTTATAGAGGAGAATCCTGATCAGCCCGTAGAAGTGGTTATCAAAAACGCTTTGAGGCATCTTGCTTAAGAAGAAATCTATATGCCGATTGGGAGTGGGTTGTCTGTAGGAGTAAAGCAAGTTGCCGGGGTACTCATAGGTCTTTTGATATTGTGCCAGCACGCTTTTGCACAGACCGATTCTGTCGCAGGTCGCATAGTGCCTCCTCGCAATAAAGAGGAGGTCGAGGCTACCCCAATCCTTGACTTGAAGCTTCCTTCACAAATCAAAAGTGAATTCATATTTGATCCCAAAACCGGTAACTACCTTTATGTTACTACTCTAAATGGTAAGCGTATAGGTACCCCTATTGCTTATACACCGGAAGAGTACCTCGCCTACCTAAAGCGCAATGAAAATATCACTTACTTCCACAATAAGGAGCGGGAAGAGGCTTCCGAAGAGGGTAAAAAACGCTTCAATCCCTTTGACTTTGGCTTCGAATTGGGACCTGCAGAGCGTCTGTTTGGTCCCGGAGGAGTGAGAGTGCGCACACAGGGTTCTGCAGAGCTGCTCTTTGGAGTGAAGACCAGCGCTACCAATAATCCCTCCTTGCCGGCACATGCAAGAAAACATACCTATTTCGATTTTGATGAAAAGATTCAGGCTAACATGCAGGCTTCAGTAGGAAGTAAGCTGAATTTCAATCTAAATTACAATACTGAGACTACATTTGATTTTGATGCTCGTAAGCTGAAGCTTGCTTATGAGGGAGAAGAGGATGATATAGTAAAGCTGGTAGAAGCCGGTAGTGTGTCGTTACATCCGCAGAACTCTCTTATTCAGGGTGGTGCCTCCCTTTTCGGCATTCATACTAAGTTGCAGTTTGGTAAGCTGGATGTAAGTTTAGTTGTAAGTCAGCAGGAGGCAGAGACTAAGCGGGTATCTTCGCAGGGCGGGGTACAGACTACCCCATTTGAGTTCTCTGCCAATAAGTACGATGAGGGGCGACACTTCTTTCTTTCTAAGTGGTTTTATGATCATTATGATGAGGCACTTAAGACACTTCCCTATATATCCAGCGGCGTAGTCATTAACCGCGTAGAAGTGTGGGTGACCAATAAGCGCGGACGCTTCGATGATGCCCGTAATATAGTGGCGTTTAGTGATCTTGCGGAGCCGGGCAATACTTACAACTCACGGTGGAGTGGTAATGGAGGTATGCCTGCCAATGATGCAAACTCACTCTACCAAACTATGCTCGGACTACCGGATTTGAGGCATATAGAGCAGGTTACCCCTATCCTCTCTTCCATGCTCCAGGGAGGAGTAGAGTATGAAAAGCTCGAGAGTGCTCGTCTTCTTACTACATCTGAATATACGCTGAATACGACTTTAGGATACATTTCGCTCAATACTAAGTTGGCAGATGATGAGGTACTTGCCGTAGCATTTGAATATACTTACCGAGGGCAGGTGTATCAGGTTGGTGAGTTTAGTACGGACAGAAGTGATGATGGCAACGGAAACCTTTTTGTTAAACTAGTCAAAGGCACGAGGATGACTCCTTCGTCCCCTTATTGGCGTTTAATGATGCGTAATGTATATGCATTGGGTGCTAATGTACAGGGGCTCACGAGTGAACGCTTCAAATTGAATGTCCTTTATCGGAGTGATACTACAGGCATAGCGATACCGTATATTACGGAAAGTAACATCAAGGGCCAACTTCTGGTAAAAGCTCTTGATATGGATCGCTTGGATAGCCGTAACGAGCCTCATCCGGATGGTGTATTTGATTATGTAGAGGGTTATACGGTCAATAGTAGCCGTGGGTGGATCTATTTCTCTACGGTGGAGCCTTTTGGGAAAACTTTAGCAGAGAAAATAGGAGATCCTGCAATTGCGCAGAAGTATGTGTATCGTGAAATATACGACACAACTGCTGTAGCTGCCGCCCAGGTGGCAGAAAAGGATAAGTTTATCCTCAAGGGCGAGTATAAAGCCTCCCAAAGTGGGCAAATCTCTTTGGGAGCAATGGGCGTAACACCCGGTTCGGTGCGCGTAACAGCCGGAGGTGCGCTCCTAACAGAGAATGTGGATTATACTGTTAACTATGCAATGGGCACAGTAACCATTATCAATGAATCTATCCTCTCCAGTGGTACGCGTGTAGAAGTATCTTTAGAGAATAAGGGCTTCCTCAACCTGCAACGTAAAACGATGCTTGGGGCGGACTTTAACTATCATTTCACCAAAGATTTCACCCTTGGAGCTACCGCTATGTATCTTAGCGAAATGCCGCTTACTACTAAAACGGCGGTAGGCGATGAGTCGATGCGCAATTTCCTTTGGGGGGCCAACCTAAGCTATCGAACCAAATCGCAAAGTCTCACAAACCTACTGGATAAGATACCTTTTCTTAATCTAACTGCACCGAGTGAAATATCCGTGAACGCAGAGTTTGCACACCTCATTCCGGGGCATTACGAGGGCCGTTATGCCAAGGGGTATAGTTACATTGACGACTTTGAAACATCACAAGGGCAGATAGATCTGAAAAATCCCTATGCTTGGACTTTGGCTTCCACACCCTTTCAGGATACCCCCTCGCCTCTCTTTCCGGAAGCTTCTTTGACCAATGATGTGCGTTATGGTGCACACAGAGCGCAATTGGCTTGGTTCTATATAGATCCTATCCTCAATAGAAGTCGCTCCTCAATGCTTCCCTCGTATATACGAAACAACCCTGACTACCTAAGCAATCACTACTCGAGAGAGGTGAGTATGCTGGAGTTGTACCCCTACAAGGATTATAATCAGGCGCAGCTTAGTTACTTGCAAACGCTTAATCTGAGCTATTATCCATCGGAGCGCGGTCCCTATAATCTTAATCATGAGGATATGCTCCCTGATGGTACATTGGCTCATCCGGAGCGTAACTGGGGGGGTATTATGCGCAAGGTTGATCAGAGCAATTTTGAAGCCGCTAATATAGAGTACATCGAGTTTTGGCTCATGGATCCCTTTATATACAACCGAGAGTCGGCAGGTGGAGGCGATCTGTATATCAACTTAGGTGAGATAAGTGAAGATATCCTTAAGGATGGTCTCAAGTTCTTTGAGAATGGTATGCCGCTCAATGATGATCCTCAAGCCACGCGCAGTACCGTATGGGGTAAAGTGCCGATTCGTCAAGCCGCAGGCTATGCATTTGACAATTCTCCTGGTTCGCGTGAAAAACAGGATGTGGGACTTAATGGGCTGAATGACGAAGAAGAGGCCAATTGGCCGGCTTATATCACCTATCTGAATGGAGTGCGCAGTAAGCTTTCTGCAGAGACGGCCGAGGCTTGGAAAAATGATCCTCTTAGCCCTTTCAACGATCCGGCAGGGGATAATTTTAAGCACTTTAGAAATAGGGACTGGGATGAACTCCGAGCCCCAATATTGGATCGCTACCATTATTACAATGGCGTGCAAGGAAACAGTGCCGAAGCAGATAACGCAGCAGATGCGTATAGTGTAGCTTCGCGTGTGATGCCCGATGTGGAAGATATTAATCAGGACAATACCTTGAGCGAAAATGAAAGTTACTTCCAGTATCGCATTGAGCTGAAGCCGGATCGCTTGGCTGTCGGACAAAACTATATCACCGATGTCCGCTCTACTAATGTGACGCTGGCCAATGGTAAGCGTGAGGAAATAAAGTGGTACCAATTCAAAATTCCCATTGCTCAATATGAGGCTTCCATAGGTGGAATTGCGGACTTCAAAAACATTCGTTTCATGCGTCTTTACCTTACCGGATTTAAGGAGGTAACCTACTTGCGCTTTGGCTCCTTTAAGCTGGTACGCGGTGAGTGGAAGGCTTATACACGTGCCTTGCATGATCTGAATGTAGCACCTATCTCTGATGGCTCTTTGGAAGTGAGTACCGTTAATATAGAGGAGAATGGGGATCGCCAACCCATCAATTATGTACTGCCTCCTACAGTCACGCGTAGCTTAGATCCTGTGCAAACGCAGGCTACCCAACAGAATGAACAGGCTTTGAGTCTTAAAATACGCAACTTATCGCCTGCTGATGCAAGAGCAGTATATCGCAATACAGCATTGGACTTGCGACGCTATAAGCGAATAGAGCTTTTTGTACATGGTGAGGCTCTTTTGGATGACGATACGCGCCTTAGCAATGGGGATCTCTCTGTGTTCATTCGTGTAGGAAGCGACTATGTGAATAATTACTACGAATACGCTGTACCGCTCTCCCTTACCCCTTATGGCGTGTACAGTAGCGATGTGGCGCAGGATCGTGCTGCCGTATGGCCTAAGTCGAATAAAATGGAATTTCCGCTAAGCCTCTTTACCGATCTTAAACTCGCCCGCAATGCAGCGGCAGCATCCGGCAGTGCAATGGCTGATTTCTACCACCGTTTCTCTCGCCCGGATGAGGAAAATCCTGCTAATTCGGTTACCGTGGTGGGAAATCCCTCTCTCTCTAACGTGAAGACGATTATGATAGGGGTGCGTAATGCTTCGGGACGGGTAAAGAGTGCGGAAGTATGGGTAAATGAGTTGCGCTTAAGTGATTATCAAGAGCATGGCGGATGGGCAGCCAATGCCGATGTGCAGGTGCAGCTCAGTGATTGGGGGAGCTTCAGTGCCCGAGGTATCATGCAGACTGCCGGATTTGGCGCATTGGATCAAACCCTTTCGCAACGGCGTTTGGAGGATATGCGTCAAGTGAACCTATCCACACGCTTAGAGCTGGGACGCTTCTTCCCTGAGAAGGCGTCTGTAAGCATACCTTTCTATTATGCCTACAACGATGAGCGTATCACACCCCAGTATAATCCTTTAGATGAAGACTTAATCCTAAAGGATGCGCTTAAGGCTGCTCCTACCAAGCAACAGCGCGACTCTCTCCTTAGTCACTCCGTTACGGAGACCCGTTCGCACAGTGTGTCGCTTTCCAATATGAGAGTGGGTATCAAGAGTAAGACTCCGATGCCGTACGACCCTGCCAACTTTATCTTCTCCTATGCCTATAACCAAACGGATCATAATACACCCGACTTGGTCTACGACAGACGTCGGGATTGGCAGTTCTCCGCTATTTATGACTACCAACCTGTAGTGCCACCGCTCAAGCCGTTTGGCTGGGTGAAGAGTAACAATACGCAATTGAAGTCACTCAAAGAGTATCGAATCAACTGGCTCCCCTCTAAGATAAGCCTTGCCAGCTCCATTATACGAAATTATAATGAGCAGCAAGTACGTAACTTTATCCCCGGTATAGGTGATGCAGAGCCTCTTCCTGCTACATTTATTCGGGACTTTGTGTGGACGCGTGCGCTTACACTTAATTGGAATGTGACGGACGATATCCAGTTCTCTTTCCAGAGCGGTACGAATGCGCGGATTGAAGAACCCAATGTGCAGGTTAATAGGCATCTGAATCCTGATGCGTGGGCTATTTGGCGTGATTCGGTGCGACAAAGTATTCGTGAGCTTGGACTCCCGATGAAGTACGACCAGCAAGCTACCCTCAATTGGAAGCTTCCTATCTCCCTAATCCCTTACATGAGTTGGGTTACCGCTAATGTAAACTATACGGGCACCTACAATTGGGATCGAGGTGCTATGCTGCCGGAGGGTTTTACAATGGGGAATATTATTCGCAATGAGCTTCGCTTAGAGGGAAGTACCTCGCTCAATTTTTCTGCTCTCTATAAGCTTATACCCTATCTGAGTGAGGTGGAGAAGCGTATTTCTGCGGTGGGTAATACGCTACAGAGTACTACTCGAAATCGCAATCGTAGAGATCCCTCAGGGCAGGCGGATAGAAATGATAGAAAAGCGGTGACTCCCAAGAGACCCCGACGTTTTGAACAGACTGTAACCCTCTCTCCCGATAGTGCTACAATTGTCCGACATGGACTGAACAGTAAGAAACTCCACGTAATGGCAACCGATACCCTGGGGAAGCGCTTTGCACTTAAGTATAGGGTAAAGGATGCGCAAACAATACAGATTACCAACCGCGATTCCTCGGTTGTAAAGCTCTCCGTAGCTGATGTTACAAAGCGCACGGCAGATAGTCGGGCCACCGCTGTATTTACCGATTATTTGGTTTACTCATTAATGCTGGTTAAGGATCTACAAATCAGCTACCGACGTAACCAAGGTTTCAACATTCCGGGGTTCTTGCCTGATGTACGGGCTGCCGGAGGACAGGCTTCGCAGGACGGCATCTTGTCGCCCGGATTGGACTTCGCTTTTGGCTTTGTAGATCATAATTGGATAGAGAAAGCCGCTGAGCGCAATTGGCTTACCTACCGTGAGGATAATGTCACCCCCTCCGCTTATACACAAGGCGAGGATCTCTCTATACGTCTAACCCTTGAGCCGGTGAAGGATCTGCGGATTACGCTCTCCGCCCTGCGTAACGATACACGGCGGGAAGAGACGCAGTATATGTTTGCAGGTATGCCCCGGACCTTCGGTGGAAGCTTCTCCATGTCTACTATAGGCCTTAAGAGCTTCTTCTTCAATGCAAAAGGCGAGAATGGCTATGCGTCTCCCAACTTCGATAATTTGCGCGCTTACCGGGAGATAGTACGCAATCGTGTGATGGATGCCTATCATCAGGCCGGTGCTGAAGATATTCCTATGATAGGTGAGAATAGGGCAGATGTACTGATCCCTGCCTTCCTTGCTGCCTATACAGCAACTGATCCTGAGCATGTGGCGCTCTCCCCATTCCCCTCCCTCGGCGCGCTCTTACCTAATTGGACCATTAACTACACCGGATTGAGCAAATTACCCGGAATCAATAAGTTGTTCCGCAACTTTTCTCTGAGTCATAATTATTCGGCTGTGTATTCGGTAGGTGGCTATAACTCTTTCTTGGGGTGGATGCCGCTCGATGGCGACAATGCCGACTTGGGTTTTGTGCGTCGTGTAGACGCCAATGATCCGAACGCCTCGGGTGATCTTGAGTGGATGCCGGCTATGGCTTACGATATTCCCTCTGTGACTTTTCAAGAGGGCTTTAATCCGCTTTTGGGTGTGGAAATAACGCTAATTAACGGCATTACAACCTCCTTGCGTTGGAATCGCCGCAGAGCCATGACGCTCAATCTAACCGCTGTACAGGTAATGGAGAATACCGCCAATGAAATAACTGCCTCTTTGAGCTATAAGGTAGACGATATCGCTAAGTTGCTGGGGATAAAAAAGCGTCGTCGCCCGGCACGTTCCACAGGAAATACCGCTAAGGGCAGTGAGGCTAAAACGCAGCAACTCTTTACATCCGGTGGGGCAATGACACTTCGCTTGGACTACTCCTACAACCGGAGCAGTATGCTAATCCGTAAGATACAGGACAACTTTACGCAGGCTACCAATGGCAACGTAGCCCAAAGTCTCAAGGTGAGTGCCGACTATGCGCTTAGCCGTATGCTTACGCTACGTGCTTTCTTCGATTGGAATATCAATCGCCCTCTTGTCAGCAGTGCCTCTTTCCCTACCCGCAATACCAACTTCGGGATATCCCTCCGCATCAACCTAACTCAGTAGCCGGATTTCTTTATCCTCATAAAGAAAAAACTTAGCAAGATGAAATTGTCTTTGCTATTGTAGCCTTGTTTTTTGTTTTTTTATCTTTGCAATGTTAACACTATGACAAGGTAAACTTATGAAAAAGAATCATTACATCTATCAAGTGCCTCTTTATTCTATGAAGAAGATAATCCTATGCGCAGTGACGGTTGTTGTGGTAGTGCTGTCGCTTTTTGGCTGCCGACGTCATCCGGAATTACCTGTATACAGGCATTATTTGACAGATCTGGTTCGTGTTGATACCATTGTAATGAAACCCGCTATACTAATGAATAATGAAAAGAATAAGGAGTCGGTTGCCCAAAGTGCCGGTGTAGAGCAGGCGATAATTCTCTTATATGCCAGATTGTGTGAAAAAAAGAGACAACCCGGCGGCCCCGGTGGCTTCAGTTATATCGGTATTCGGGAGGATATCTTGATTCGAAACCCCGATCCAGAGCGTATAGCCTACATTATTTCCATAGGGGATAATCACTATCGTGATCGCAGCAACGACCCTTACTGGCGTGATGCAGGTATTTGGTATCCTATTACCTCCTTTTCAGTCAAGTGTAATAAAGATCTCAACGAACACTTCAAAGCCGGAGATGAATTGAATTCTATCACCTTACTCCGTTTTGATGATAACTATACGTACATCAAAAAAAGATACAATGGGAAAAAACCCCCATTGAAAACCCTATTTGCCAACGATAATGAACGCTTACAGCGTACTTTGGTCCCTGGGGAAAACTTTGAGATTTATCTCACGGAGATTCCTACCGGTGTGGCAGGAGAGGAGGTGGAGTTCTCCATTGAAGTGAGTTTTGCAAATGGAAATGTGGTAACGCAAAAAAGCAATTTTCAGATGCCTCAAAACTTTATATGAGACATTCGCAAAAGGTCTGCCTATAAGGAAATAGCATCCTTTGCAGAGACGCTTGATTCGTGCTGCCGATAAGCGGTGCGGATCAAGCGTTTCTTTATGTCTACAGCGAACTGTATTTGTAGACCGCATAAAAACAGGATAAATATTTTACGAAGCCTTCGTAGGAGTAAGTGACTCGGGTGGGATTCAAACCCACGACCTTCAGAACCGGAATCTGACGCTCTATTCAGCTAAGCTACCGAGCCATTTTCGTAAGGCTGCAGAGCGCCTTACGGGTGCAAAGGTACGCTTTTTTCTTCTTTTCGCTTATGCCTTTGAAATAGAATGAGCTGACCTCGTTGAGGTGCTACGCTGAAGAAGCTTGCAGCAAGTGGCACATAAAAAGATGCGGATGAGGGATTAGATAATCCTCTTAAAAATGGATTGCGCAAAAGATCAGTATCTTTACCGCAAAAGGTACAGATGTTTTGTTTGAAAGGTTCTGATCTACTCAACGAAAGATACAGATCTTTTTTTTGCTCCTTTTAAGGATGCAAAGTATCCCTCCAAGGTGTTGTAACCATATCTTTACATTTGCGTAACATGAGGGTAATTCCTATGTATTAATATTGCATCGTAATACTATGCAAGGGGCTCGGAAAGCGAGTGTGCCGAAGAGTATTGCAGCAATGAATAGCGATAACAAACTAAGTGAGAATAAGATATGAAAGGAATTAAGTGCAGTGCATTTTGTTGGACAGCCGCTGTATTGGCTGCGTCACTGATATTTGGAGCTGCTTTTTTTACCTCATGTAGCGGTGAAAAGAAAGGAAATGTAAGGGGATTGGATGCAGCCGGAGCTACTTTTCCCCTCCCTTTTTACAATGTAATATTCAAAAATTATCAAGAGCAAAGCGGAGTTCAAATCAATTATGGGGCCTTAGGTAGTGGAGGCGGTATTCGCAGTTTGAATGACAAAGTGGTGGATTTTGCCGCTACAGATGCATTCCTTACGGACGACGAAATGGCAAAAATGCCCGCCATCGTGCATGTGCCTACTTGTATGGGTGCCGTTGTGGTTGCATACAATTTGCCCGAAATAAAAGACTTGAAGCTTACCGGTACTATAATAGCCGATATTTACTTAGGGCGAATTACGAGGTGGAATGATCCCGCTATTGCAGCCGTAAATGAAGGAACTAAACTTCCGGATAAGAGCATTTCACCGATTTACCGTGCCGATGGCAGCGGTACAACGAATGTATTTAGCGATTATCTGTGCAAGGTAAGTGAGGAGTGGGCCTCCTCTGTGGGTAGCGGTAAGTCGCTTAAGTGGCCTGTCGGCTTAGCTGCCAAGGGAAACCCCGGTGTGGCAGGTGTGATTAAGCAGACGGATGGTGCCATTGGTTATATAGGTAGCGAGTACAGTTTTGCTTTAGGTGTTCCTACTGCTGCAATACAAAATAGAGCAGGTAACTTCGTATCTCCCTCTTTAGAAGCTATATCGGCAGCTGCTGCCGGGGAGCTTCCTACGGATACCCGGACAATGATTACAGATGCCGAGGGAGCTACAGCTTATCCGATTAGTTGCCTTACGTGGCTCATTCTCTACAAAGAGCAGAACTACGACAAGCGTACGCTAGAAAGGGCGCAGGCTACCGTGGACTTTATGCACTGGGTGTTGAGTGATGAGGCACAGAATGAAACGATCAATGTGCACTTTGCGCCTATCCCTGCGAAATTGCGAGAAAATGCTCTTGCAGCTCTTCATACTATTACTTACGATGGTAAACCCATTGAGAAGTCAGACAACGGAGATAGGGCTGATCAATAGCAATGCACAATAGTACTTATTGATTCTTTCGTGTACGACCAAAACCTTACTTTTTCTATTCCTCAGTAGTATGTGTACGAAGTGTCACTCCGGAGTAAGCGTCCATTGTGGCTCCCCTATTCCCGAATGCACTTCTTACACTTACTTTTCCCACTACTACGACAGAATGCGGTAAGTACTATTTATCTACCATTTCCTATGGAGCGAACTCTTTCCACTGCGAAGCAAAACTCTGCACGCTTAGATCATCTCTTCCGAGGCGCCCTGAAAGTAGCGGGTGTATTGGTGCTTTTGATAGCTGTGGCACTCATTGTTACGCTTCTGGTAAATAGCCGTGAGGCCTTTGGCAAGTTTGGCTTTTTGGGGTTTCTAGTTTCCTCCGAGTGGAATCCGACAGCAGGCAGTGAGCAGTACGGGGCTTTGACGTTTATCATCGGTACCGTAGTAACCTCCCTTTTGGCACTGCTCTTTTGTATTCCATTCTCACTTCCGGTCGCCCTTTTTACCGGTGAGTATTTCAAAGGAAGGCCTATAGCGCGCATCATATCCTCTCTTACCGATCTATTGGCAGGTATCCCCTCTATCGTGTATGGGTTGTGGGGCTTCTATACTTTGCGCCCACTCATAGATGCTATGGATGGAGCAAATTACAATGGGTACGGTATCCTGACCTCATCACTCATATTGGCCATCATGATCATTCCTTATGCAGCCTCCTTGAGTAGTGAGTTCATCCGGATGACGCCCAAAGGACTCAAAGAGGCGGCTTATAGCTTGGGCTGTACGCGTACGGAGGTTATTTGGCGCGTTGTGTTGCCTACCTCACGAAGTGGCATAGTCGCCGCCTATATCCTTGCTTTAGGACGTGCTTTGGGTGAAACCATGGCAGTTACTATGCTGATAGGAAATACGGACCAAATACCTAACTCTATATTGAGTACCGGACAGAGTATGGCCAGCTTGATCGCTAACCAATTTGGGGAAGCTCAGGGGCTCAAGCTCAGTAGTTTAATGGGGATCGCCTTCTCGCTTTTCCTCATCACGGCGATCATCAATGCGATTGCCAAAGTAGTCTTGAGAGAAAAAAAGTAGCAGAATGAAACTATATGAGTAGCCGTCGTTTGAAGCACCAGACCACACGTAGGCAGGGCGATAGAGCCTTCTTCTCTACCTGTGTGGCGTTAACTTGGATCTCTGTACTGCCTCTTTTTCTTATTCTGGGTACCATTATATTTAAGGGCGTCGGGCAGATCAATGGGAGCTTCTTTGTAGAGCCCTCTCCTACGGCAGTGGATGCCATGATGGCAAAGATGCAGGTTGATAGTGTAGCAGGCGAGCGAGTGATCCTACCCGGGGGTATCGCTAATGGTATAGTAGGTACCCTTATTATGGTTGTAGTAGCCTCTCTAATCGCTATCCCTATTGGGGTGCTGGGCGGTATCTATCTCTCCGAGGAAAGAGGTACACGCTTAGCCTCGGTGGTGCGTTTTATTACAGACCTTTTGCAAGGTACACCCTCTATTGTATTGGGCATCATTGTCTATATATGGGTGGTAGTCCCTTTGGGGAACTACTCCGCTTTGGCCGGTGCCGTATCGCTGGCTATAATGATGCTCCCCCTTATCATACGCTCAACCGAAGAGACCTTGCTTCGGCTGCCCAAGTCAATGAAAGAGTCGGCTTTGGCATTGGGTACAAGTTATCGCTCAACCGTACTTAAAGTATTGCTACCTTCTGCTTCCGGAGGGCTCCTGACGGGTATTCTGCTTGCCGTGAGTCGTATCATAGGCGAAACGGCACCCCTGATGATGACTGCTCTCGGCAGTAACCATATTAACTGGGATCTCATGACCCCCTCATCGGCTGTGCCGCTGCTGATATGGGAGTTCTACAACGATCCCAATTTGATAGACATGATTTGGAGTAGCTCCCTCTTTTTACTTGTATTGGTGCTTACTCTCAATATTATAGCGAAGCGTATTGCCGCAAAGCGAGCTATTTAGTTATTTTGTGCGTAATGGAAACTAATCCCTCCCTAAATACTCAGGAATATAAGCCTCTTGACTCCGATGTGGCATCACACGAGCATTTGGATAATAACGACCTGATCGTGCGTATTGAAGATCTCTCCGTATCTTATCAACAGGGAAAGAAGGCTATTGACTCGGTCTCTGCAGGTATATACGACCATGAGATAACCGCCATTATGGGTCCCAGTGGATGTGGTAAGAGCACGCTCTTGCGAGCAATCAATCGGATGCACTCTCTCTATAAAGAGATCACGGTGACAGGGAAAATATTTATTCGAAATGAAGATATCACCACCAAAGAACCGATGGAGGTGCGTCGCATGGCGGGAATGGTATTTCAGCAGCCTAACCCTTTTCCCACAATGAGCATTGCCGACAATGTAATGGCCGGGTACAAGCTTAACGGCATTCGGGTGTCAAAGCATGAAAGGGAACAGATACTTGAAGAGAGTCTCCGTAGTGTAGCACTATGGGATGAAGTAAAAGATACCTTGGATAAGAAGGGCTCATTCCTCTCCGGAGGACAGCAGCAGCGACTCTGTATAGCTCGGGCTATGGCTCTACGTCCTGATGTATTGCTGATGGATGAGCCTACCAGTGCGTTGGATCCAATTGCCACAAAGCGTATCGAAGAGCTTATTTTGGAGTTGAAGAAAGAGATCGCTATTGTTATTGTTACCCACAATATGGGCCAAGCAGCGCGGATCTCCGATAGGTCCATGTTTATGTACCTTGGTAAGCTTATTGAGTATGACTATACCGATAAGATGTTTACTAATCCTGCGGACAAGCGGACGGAGCAGTACCTCTCGGGGCAATTCGGTTAATTTGTACATTTGTAATGATGATAAGCAACAGTATTCCTTTACTTAGAACTATTTAGCAGAACGAAAAGAATTATCATGGCAGGCTTGCAATCCAATTTAGAGCGTCAGCATCTGTTGATTAGAGAGAATTTCAATGTACTTTCTAAGATCATCAGTCAACAGGCGCAATTAGTGTACACGCTTTTCAATCGTGAGGCTTCCTATGAAGATAAGGAAGCTGAGATGGAAACCAATGAGACCGTGGTGGATAGTTTGGAAGTGAAGATTCGCACGGAGGTGATCAATGGGATTGTACTCTATACTCCTCGTGCGGCTGAGAGTAGACGTATGTTTGCCTATATTGATGCCACGGGCTTTCTGGAGCGTATCGCAGATCTTTTGCTTAATATAGGTATGGTGAGCCCACAAATATCCTACGATACAGAGTTGGCGGACCAAATAGCCCCTCGCTTGTCTCGGCAGTTGATGCTTGCTGTTAAGATGGTAGAGGATGCCATCGTAGCTTTTACTGTGGGAGATACAGCCTTGGCAAGAGATGTAATAGTGCGCGACCTCGATATTGATGCAGAGCATAGGAGTATATGCGACGATATCCCTGTACTGATTGAGGGTGGGGACAAAGGCCCCACGGCAATTCGTACTGCACTTATCTTTAATACAATCTCCTATAATATTGAGCGTATCGGTGATAATGCCACTAACATAGCTGAATCAGCCATCTATCACGCCGAGGGTAAGAATGCCCGCCACGTGAGTATCGCTTCGGCTGCTAATGATGAAATGTAAATATTATGTCTGTGAAGAATAACGAGAAAGAACTCTATAGCATCCTAATCGTGGATGATGAAGAGGATTTACTGGAAATCCTAACCTTCAATTTAGAGAGCCAAGGGTATAAAATAGATCGGGCTTCATCTGCCGAAGAGGCTTTGGCTAAGGATCTTACCCAATATAATCTCCTCCTACTGGACGTTATGATGCCCGGAATGAACGGATTTAAGTTGGCTGAGGTAATACGTAAGGAACGCAAGCTGGATATGCCGATTATCTTCCTTACGGCAAAGGATACCGAGAATGACCTACTTACCGGATTTAGCCTTGGGGCAGATGACTATATTTCTAAGCCCTTTAGCGTAAAAGAGTTGCAAGCAAGAGTACATGCAGTGCTCCATCGTAGTAGGGATATAGCTCCTGTAGACACGAATAGCTCCGGCAGTAAAATATGTGTGGGCAACCTTGAGATAGATCTCATGGCGAAGCGTACACTACTCAATGGAGAAGAGGTAATACTCACCAAAAAAGAGCTGGAAATTCTGATTCTTCTCGCATCGCAACCTGATAGAGTGTATTCGCGTAGCGAAATACTCGACAAGGTATGGCGTGACGAGAGCTACGTAATGGAGCGTACAGTGGATGTGCATATAACGCGACTTCGCAAAAAACTGAAAAACGCTTCTCTTGCTATTATCAATCGAAGCGGTTTCGGATATTGTCTCTCGGAGACAGAGGGTGGCAACTAACTTTAAATGCTCATACTGTAATGCTGCACTTTAATTATCGTACACAAGCGACGCTTTTCTCCGCAGTCTTGTTCATTGCGTTTGGTGCTGCTATCATCTTTTTTCAGCACAACGAAGAAAAACGCTTTCGTACCGAAGCACTCTTCGGTAAAATGGAGGACTATACCGATTTGATCAATGCTTCCATAAGCTCCTGGCAGGAAGCGGTACATACGGATTCAACCCTCTTACGAGAGAAAATGCCTCCAAGAGAGCACTTTGAGTCAATTGGTCGCTTGCTGCCCGATTCGCTTCGGATTACCGTTATTTACAACGATGGAGAGGTAATCTTCGATAATGAAAAGAGCCAGGGTAGTATGGAAAACCACTTTGAGCGTCCGGAGATTGTACAAGCGCGCATTAAGGGTGTGGGCTTCAGTAGTCGTCATAGTGCCTCTATCGACAAGGAGCTATTTTACTTTGCTAAAGCATACCCCGACTACTTTGTGCGCACTGCCCTTCCTTATGAGATTAAGTATAAGGGTATTGCAGCCTCAAGTGGCCTCTTCCTCTATTTTATCCTCGCACTCTCGATCCTGGCTTTCTTAGCGGTCTACTTTTTTACAGATCGCTTGACTAAGTCTATACGTGTGCTGCAAGGCTTTGTGGAGAGTGCAAATGAAAAGGGTAGCTTTGACTACAGCGTGCAGTTTCCAGACACTGAGATAGGGGAGCTGGGAGAGCAGATCAAAACGACTTTCCGCAAAATAGATCAGTACAACAAAGAGGCAAAAGAGGAACGCGAGAAACTATTGAGCCACTTCTCCCATAGTGGGGAGGGAATAGCTTTCTTCAGCGAAAAGAACGAATATACTTATGCGAATAGCCACTTTGTACAGTTACTTAATAGTATGCTGGATGAGCCTACTTTTATCATCGATGAGCGCATACTCGATACTCCCGAGCTGACTCCGATCAAACGCTTTATTTCTAAGCGTGAGGGATCACTCCTTAAATACAAGGTGACAAAAGAAAATCGACACTTTGAGGTGCGCGGACAGTGCTTCCCGGATGGTTCCTTTGAGATAGTGCTGACAAATATCACGCAGATAGAGCAGAATAGACGCCTTAAGTATGAGATGACTAATAGTATTGCGCATGAATTGCGTACTCCGGTTAGTTGTATTCGCGGCTTTATAGAGACTCTTCTTTCAGGTGTAGACCTTTCTGAGGAGAAACGAACCTATTTTTTGGAGCGTAGCTATTCGCAGCTCTTGCGCCTCTCTGAGTTGATCAGTGATGTATCTACAATCAATAAGTTGGAAGATGCCGGTGAACTGTATGATAAAGACAATGTGTGTGTGAGCGAAGTCGTTTCGGAGGTCTCTCGGGATCTGGAAGAACCACTGAAGGCTTCGCAAATGACACTGGAGAATGCGATACCCGATGATCTAATGGTTTATGGCAATCGCTCACTCCTTTATACCATATTTCGCAATTTGGTGGAGAATAGTATCAAGTATGCAGGGATGGGGAGCCACATTGAGGTTCGACAAACCATGGAAGACAATGACTTTCATTACTTCCTTTTTGCGGACAATGGTGTGGGAGTAAAGGATAAGAAAAACATTGGCAAAATATTTGATCGCTTTTACCGTATGAGCGAAGGACGTAGTCGCTCCGATGGAGGTAGTGGATTGGGATTGTCCATAGTGAAGAATGCCGTGCTCTTTCACGGAGGCGAAATTCAAGCGAAGGATCGCCCTGCCGGTGGTTTAGAGATTTTCTTTTCTATTGCTAAGGAGTCGCACTTTATATCTGTCAATGGGAAGCAGAGCACTACGGAGACTTTGAGCGCAGAGGATGAAGCCTTGTAGCGCACTCCTTTTATAAATACGCTTTAGCTCTACATTCGAAAGAGAGTCCACTGAGAGAGACGGAAAACACACCTCCTGATGCGCTAAATGGGCATTGGGAGGTGTGAAGCATGTTTATAGTCTCGGACGAATCTCTTTCTTCAATGCTTTTTTGTATCTAATATTCCTTTGATTGTATGTCGCTTTGCTTTGTTTGTGCATATTTTATAGGTCAATTGTGTAATATCGGGCAAAGGATGTGTTTCTTTTAGAAAAATAGTAACTTTACGTTAGAGAAAGGTCAAACAAAAATAGGTGACGTAGAAAATAAGATTAATTTAAGTGATATGAAACAGAATTTGACTATCGCCGCCCTTGCTTTGGCGGCATCCCTGCTCCTCTTTGGATGCAAAGGAAGTGAACCCGACCCGAACCCTCCTGTGGTTCCACCGACCCCTCCTGTAGTACAGGCGGTAACATTTGCTAATCCCTTAGAAAATCTGGGAGCACCGGCCAACGATTTGATAAGTGCCGAGAAAGCTCGAGGCAACGCAGCTACCTACGATGAAGCCAAACGGCAGATTAGCGTACAGGTAAAAGACACTAAAGTGGCACAAACAATTGATTATTACCTCGATGAAGCAGGTAACTACCGATATGCCGCTACCAACGTGACGATGAAGGACGAAGCCGATCTGCTGAAAGCTTTGGAAGCTCTGAAGTATAAGGCTGAAGCAAGCTTATCCGTAAATCCGGATGTGGTTGTATATCTAAATGCCTCTACGGGATTCTCCTATTCGCTTAATAAGAAAGCAAGTGAGAAAGGAGTTTATCGTCTTATCTATTTAAAGAGTGACCAAGATGCTTTCTCTTGGGGTCGAATGACGATGCTTGATAAAGAACCATTCGGTATTCCACTACTGGCGAAAGGCGTTACGGTGGAACTGATGGAGTTCTTTGAAGCGCGTTTGGGGCATACGCTGGATACGGATCGCTCCAAACCTGACAAGGGCGTTTATGTATATAAAACAGGAGACGCTAAGCGTCCTGCTGTGCGCTACTGGTTTGATGTGAATACGAAAATGTTCCTTGAAGAAGCTTCAGTGGAATTTACGCCTGAAGCCTTCCCCGAACAAACCGTATGCACCGAATACCTCAAAAAGTTTGGCTTTATGCCGACTATAGCCGTGGATCAACAGCTTAACCACATTCTGTATAATAAGGAGCGTACGCTCAGTGTAGGTCTATACATTAAGCCTGAAAAGGGTAAAGAGGCCGACTTTATTCCCGAAGTACACTTCTATTACGCTCCTTTAAAAGAGGATCTTATTATTCCAGAGAAAGTGGATTTCCCCTTCCCGATAGACGATTGGCAGCTAACGGGAACCGAAGTGACCGAGCAATACAAAAAGAAACCCTATTTTGTGAGTATAACCACGGATCCCGGAATGGGTATACCGGTGATAACCACTAATACGAAGGATTTTGAAAAGATCAATCTTCTTATTTTCGATGAGGATTATATAGGTGTTACAATGGTTGCAAAGAGTCTGGCTACAGTTTACTCTCCCTCTATTGTGAAAGCATTGGAAGATGCCGGCTATGTGTATTCAAAAGAAAAGAGTGTCTCACTGCCTTCGTACGTTAACGAGGCAAAGCATAGTCTTTGTCAGTTAGACGTAATGGCAGTCGGTGGCTTCTTCGGTGTGGCGTTCAGCGATTTGAATGCGGAATAAAAGTTAGCTGCAAAGCAGCAAAGCCTCCATTGTATGAGCAATGGGGGCTTGCTTATACTTGGCTTGATCTTTGCCTCAATGGCGCAGAGAGTATGAGCTTCATAAGGGGATCTGTACCTGTTAATAGAAGGGGTTGTGGAGCAATTCGCACAAATGAGGGTGAAGGTATTCTCTGGTGAGAATGCGCATATCCGCTAATGCGTAGGTAAAGTTGTACAGCAGCGTGCACCCTTCTCTTACAGACGAAGAAGATGTGGCACCGTCACCCTTGTAGTAATCTCAGAGTTTTTTGTCCTGTCCTTTTACAGCGACAAAGCATACGAAAGAGAGAAAAAGGTCTAAGCTATATGTATTGCTTAGTTAGGTACATCACAATGAAAAAAGGGGAGTGCCCTGAGGCTCTCCCCTTAATTTATTCGCTCTCGCAAAGGGTGTTGCAAGGAGAACGTAACGCTCTATCGGAGCAACAGACGAATAGTTTTGCCGTTCGCATTCAAAAGACAATATCCGCGTGGCACTCGCGCCACATCAATAGTGACATTACCTTCGGCATCGCTCTGTGCTTCGTAGAATAAATTTCCGTTCAAATCCCTTAAGGTAACTGTAGAACAGGGGTTTAGCCCACGCATTTGAACGCTTGCTGTAGCGGGGTTGGGGAAAGCAACTATTTCCTGAGTGGAAATTTCGCTTATATCCGTAGTTCCTGTGTACTCCTTATAAGTATCTTCCGCAATCCGGTAGTAAGGTGTCCAGTTCTTAGCCTTTGTTGCCGATACATTTTCCTTGCTGAAAACATTTTCGTCAACGGTGGATCCATCGCCCTTAAGTTTCATACTATCAAGAACAATCAGTTTAACATCAACCTTATTTCCGGAATAGTTGGGTAGTGTAGAAACTATCTTTTTCATTCCATCTTCCTTTAGCTTATTGAGGTAAATCGCTACCGTTTTTAGCGTTATGGAGTTGGGAAGCTCCATAGTGTTAAGCATATTTTGATGGACATCGAGCATTTCCAGCTTATTGCAGCCCGATACGTTGAGCGATGTAAGCTTATTATCGTAGCAAGATGCATTTATAAGCTCAGGGTTATTTGAAAGATCCAGGGAAGCTAGTTTGTTTTCGGGACAGAAAAGTGTAACCAATTTCGTACACTTGCTAACATCTAGCACATCAATCCCAACGTTATCACAACCTAAAAGAGACAGAGCTGTGCAGCCTGATACATCCAAAGAAGAAAGCGTATTGCCACCGCAGTATATGGTAGCAAGCTTATCGTTGTTCTTGAGGTTGAGGGCTTGCAGTTTATTGCTATAGCAATAAATAAGCTCCAAGTTCTTGCATTGTGTTAGATCGAGAGTTGTGATTTTGTTTTTCTGACAACGAAGTTCTTTGAGTGACGTGTTTTTGGTTAAGTCTAATGCCTCCAATTCGTTATCACTGCAATCAATGCTTTCCAAAAGAGTATTTCCAGAAATATCCAACCTAGTCAACTTGGCCTCCCAAATGGTCAGTCCCGTTACGTCTCCGGTAATGGTAAGATCCTGTTTCTGAACCGTGTAGGAGTGATAACCGGCTTGAGCATTTTCCTTTACACCGTCAATGGAAAGAGCTCCTTTGGCAGTGATTTCTATCTCAATCTTTTTTCCCACGCTAATCCCTGTGGTCAGTTCTATTACATTCTGTCCACAAAGAGAGGTAGCAGACACTGAAACTAACACCGCCAAGGCGGTCAGTAAATGTGTAATGTTCTTTCTCATAACTATATATCTATATCTATATTTGTCGTTCTATCTATGCATGTTATACTTTTACTATCACTTTTTGAGCATTATCCGACCAAAGGTAAAATAAAAGTTTGAAAAGGTCTCCAATCAATGAGTTTGTCAATTAGCTCTAGAAACTCATTGCGTGCTCTGGATTTTCTTGACTCGGTAAAGCCTCAGTAAATAAGAAGGGTGAAATGTTGCTGTCTGCTTAAACTCCATATTTTCTTTAGTTATTCAAATAAGATGCTAATAATCAATGAGATATGAAATGTTTGAGGTTGGCTTTTCGTGCACAATTGTCTCTTAAATGAAATATCTATACCAACATACGATAACATCCATCTCCCCCATTGAGCACGCATATCTTTGGGATAAAAAATAAACCTTTATGGAAATGTGCGTTAGTCTTGAGTAACGGAAAATTGATTTGCTATGCTAAGAAAAGGAAAATGCATTAGTACTATTATTTACACATTGCCATATTTTCAAAAAATATTTTGATTGGCGTAAGGGGTTGATTAATAGGTAGAAAGGGGTGATATGAGGGGAAAAGAGGTCGATGAATAAGGTTGCGGGTATTGTTTATAAAGAGAAAAGTAT